>Ga0307510_10009253_pt1 | contig 11739 bp, 8 predicted proteins | sample 12_EM_MG_FD_207224 | JGI IMG/M metagenome (GOLD analysis project Ga0307510, IMG submission 207224) | Populus trichocarpa ectomycorrhiza microbial communities from riparian zone in the Pacific Northwest, United States - 12_EM | ecosystem: Host-associated > Plants > Roots > Unclassified | place... | reverse complement strand
TGTGAACGGCTATTTCGACGTTCAGGATACTACTTATTTCAAAAAGGCACAGGCTAATATCCGGGCACATTACCCGAAACGATTTATTCAATTCACAAATATTTCCTTTGCACACTTCGGGCAAAAGTGCTGGACGGAACACGCGCTGGCGGAGCTGGAAGCGGATGTCCATAATGGAGCAAAAGGGTTAAAGATCTATAAAGACCTGGGCATGGAATTCAAAGATGAAAAGGGAAAAAGGATACCTGTTGACGATCCCAGGCTGGATGCGATCTGGGAAAAATGCGGGGCACTTCATATCCCGGTGCTGATCCATTCTGCCGACCCGCCCTCATTTTGGGACCCGATGGACAAATATAACGAGCGCTGGCTGGAACTGAAGACCCATCCCGATCGAAAGCGTGACAACGCAAATCCCGCTTCCTGGAAAACCATCATCGAAGAACAGCATCATGTATTCAGAGCTCATCGTAATACCATCTTTATCGCCGCCCATTTTGGCTGGCTGGCAAACGATCTTTCTTCTCTTGGAAAATTATTGGATGAATGCCCGAATGTCAACGTCGAAATCGCCGCCATCATAGCAGAACTGGGCAGACAACCCAGGCAGGCAAGGGATTTCTTTATTAAATACCAGGACCGGATCCTGTTTGGAAAGGATTCCTGGGTGCCTTCTGAATATTCAACCTATTTTAGAGTGTTGGAGACAGCCGACGAATATTTTCCCTATCATAAGAAGTACCATGCTTTTTGGCGGATGTATGGTCTTGCCCTGCCCGATGAGATATTGAAAAAAGTATATTATAAAAATGTGCTCCGGATCGTTCCCGGCCTGGATAGTTCTTCTTTTCCGCAATAAAACAGATTATACCCCAATCCGACCATCGGCAGGCTTAAGTACCAGTCTGGTATATGTTTTTTTTGAAATATTGGGTAAATCTATTAATTTGTTGGAAACCCCGTTCCTTGAAAATAGCCACCAGTCTTATCCCCTTAATGCTGCTTTTTTTCCCTGCATACAGCCAGGACGAAGCCATTCACGCCCTTCAACAAAGGCTGCCGTCTATTCCCGATAGTTTCCGCTATGTTGATGCACTGAACAGGATAGGTATGTTATCGTACGAGCAAAATGTCGATACCACTTTGTTCTATGCCAATAAAGCCCGGGAAATAGCCCGTCGGATCAATTATATAAAAGGCATTGCAGATGCCACGAACAACCTGGCCATTTACTTTGATATTAATGGCAACGCTGAGCTGGCCCTACGTTACTACAGCGACGCTCATCAGCAATACATCGCACTTGGGGATTCTTCCAACCTGGTTCAGACATTGATGAATATCGCCATGGTCTATAATACCAAGGGGAATGATGAAAAAGCAATGGATCATTACAGAAAGGCCATGACTCTGGGAACAACGCTCAGGCAGGATTCTATCCTATCAATTGTTATCTATAACTTTCTTCTTCAATATCCGCAACAGTTCGCAACGGACTCAGTCGATCATTATATCGATAGGGCGGTACACATAGCCCAAAAATACCATGATATCCGCCTTCTGATCGCGATAGAGCAGTTAAAGGCCAATCGTTATATCCAGGAAGGCCAGCGGGGCGAAGGTATCCGGTTGTTAGAACATGCGCTGGCTGGTGGTCTCCAGGAGAAGCTGTTCTTTATGAGCCTGGACATCATTGGCGAGCTCGGGGATCTGTACAGCGAAACCGATTCTGCAAAAGCCGTCGCCTATTACCAGCAGTCATTACGCATTACGAAAGAAAAGAATTATGGCAGCTATGAAATGGCCATGAATAATAAGCTCTACGACTTTTATATGGCCCGGAAGGACAAGGAAAAAGCGTATGAGTATAGTTCGGCGCTGGTCCAGCTCTACCGGAAAAAACAGGAAATCGATAACCGGTCGGGCATTGACTATATGACCTATGCTCTCAAGGACCAGCAATTGGAAACCATCCGGGAAAAAACAGTATATGCCGACCGGCTGTTGTGGCTGGAAGGCATCGCCTGTATCCTTGCGGCTGTCATCATCTTTATGCTTTGGCGTAATGGAAGGCAAAACAAGCGTGTTCATGAAACATTGGAAGAGCAGTATAAGAAACTTGGCGCGACGACGACTGCGCTTGAGAACAGTAATAAGAACTATGCCCGTCTTATAAGGGTTGTCGCACATGACCTGCGAAATCCGATAGGAGCTATCAACTCTATCACGGGCATGAGGATGAACAGCCTTATTCCTGAAAAGGATAAGGAATGGATGCGGCTTGTTGAAAAAGCCAGTAAAAGATGTTTGCAATTAATTACAGAATTACTGGAAACTGATTTTGAGATCAGGGAGGAAGCTCTGCATAAAGAATTAGTAGATATTGGAGAACTCATACAGCAGACGGCGCAATTGCTTGCCTACCGGGCTGCGGAAAAGAAACAGCGGCTTGTTACCCTGGAAGGGAGCGGGCCGGTTATCCGGGCTGACCGGGAAAAATTAGCGCGCGTACTGGACAACCTGGTGATCAATGCTATTAAATTCAGCCCGGAAGGTGCGACTGTTAAAATGATCTCGGAAGAGACCCAAGCGGGCATCACGATATCGGTCCATGACAACGGCATGGGTATTCCTCCTGAAATAGCGGGCAAATTGTTTGAGCCATTTGAGAGCAGCATCAAGCGTAAGGGTACATCGGGTGAACAATCATTTGGCCTTGGGCTGTATATTTGTCGCCAGATCATCGTAGCACACCGCGGCCGTATCTGGTTTGAAAGTCGACCTGGTCAGGGGTCCACTTTTTTTGTATCACTGCAAAAATGAGGATATGATAAAACTCTTACAGCAACAATATGACCTGGCGCAACGCACCAGGTCAATTGTCTTCGATTCAGTAATTTTTTTACGCTTTCCTGATCAACCCTAATTGTGTTAGGGCGGTAACGCCATCATCGAGGCCGATCTCTTCTACGATCTTGCCATTTTCAAGTTTAAGTACCGTAGTTCCTGTGAAGTGCATTTTACGCCCTGTGTTGGCGGGCAGCGAGCCTGCGTAGAAGTCGCTGAAGGCTGGCCCTGTATGCGTCCCGCCACCTTCCCAACGACCTACGACATAGTCGCCCTCGGCGATGAGATCCGCGGCGCCCCAGAATTTCAGATCGGGAAACGAGGCGCGGAAATCCGTCATAAAAGCCTTGATATCTTCACGACCTTGCCGCGGCTCATGTAATGAATATTGCAGGAGCATATTCGATGCTGCCAGCTCATCCACAATGCTGAGGTCGACTTTTTCTCCCCAAAAACTGGTGAACCAGCGTCCGACGATCGCTTTGTTCATTTCTTCTTTCGTTTGTTGTTGTGCCATGGTATAAATTTTATCACACAAAACTACAAACGGCAAAAGGCTATGGAAACCCGATTCTTGCGAACTGTGAACGAACGGACTCATCCGTTCAAACCCTATCTATGAGGTGGCGGTGGAGGCGGCCCGCCCGGATGTTTGGGATGTGGCGGCAGCTTCACTTTTGGCAACTTTACTTTTGGTAGTTTGACCTTCGGATGCGCTGGGTGTGGCGGTGGTGGACCGGGCGCACCGGTTGGGTGCGGCGGATGTGGAGGCGCCTGCGCGGGCAGAGAGAGACAAAAGGCCAGCAACAAAGGAAGAGGCAATAGCATTTTATAACTCATCTCATGAAGTTAACAAATACTGAGGAAATAAAAAACACATGTGCTATCAGGGGCTGTCTATTTCGCTTGTTCATGCGACTGCTTTGCGTACCGCCCGATGAGTCAGAACCGCCTATGCCTCCTTCTGCAACATAGAGATAGCCGTCCGGCCCAAATTTAAGACCCCTCGGATCATTGAGTCCGGAAGAAAGAAGCAGGGTGACTGCAACCGCGATAGCCGCTGGTCTGGACAATAGTGTTCTCATAAAATCTCCTTTGATCTTAGGTGAAGAATAAATAAGGAGGCTTAGGTTAGCTAGTAACTTTTTTTATTTTCCCAATGCCTATCAATAGAAGGGACAAGACCAGGAAGCCTGTTAGTACCCAGAAACCATTGGTAAGGGCCTTTGGATACCCAAGCTTGCCCGCATCGGCAAAAGGATAGGGGTAGAAGCCGGTCTGCGAGCCGACCAGCATTACAAGGAGGATATATCCCAGAGGGTAGGAGAGCCAGGTCAAAGCCATCTTCCATTTCAACTCCGACCTACGCACAAATAAGATCCAGAAAAACAGGATGGAAAGGGGCAGGATCACATGCAGAAATTCATTCACGATAAAGCCAGCCCCATATAAGGTCAGTAAATTTCGCAGGACAGTATTGTATATGATCCCGACAACAGTCATGTATACGGTCACGGCACTGATCCAGGAAGGCATAACGAATTTTTTCATCCATCCTGTAGTCGGGTTTATCCAAATGAAAGTAAATGTTGCAGCTGCCAGGATATTGGAGAGAATGGTAAAGTAGGTGAAATAACGGAGTATGGCCGCCGGAACAGCCGTCACTCTGTTCTCAAGGAGCAATACAAACTGGACAACCAGGTTTATCCAGCCCGCAAGGGCGGCGATCGCAGCAAAGATCCTTGCGGATGGGCTATTATTCATTATGATGAATATAGCAAAAAATTGGTAAAACGGTATATTTGCGCATGGCAAAAAGTAAGATAGAAGAATCCATGATCAATAAGTCCGGATTTGATTTTTTAAATAAGCTAAGGAAAAATAATAACCGGGACTGGTTCAATGCCCATAAGGCCGAATTTCAGGAAGAGCAGGAGCGGATTGCAATGTTTGCCGGCGCATTGCTGGATAACCTGAATACCCATGATGGTATCGAAACACCCTCAGGGAAAATGAGTCTTCATCGTATTTATAAGGATACCCGGTTCTCCAATGATAAAACTCCATATAAAACAAAATGGAGCGGCAGTTTCAGGCGCGCTACCAAATATCGCAGAGGCGGCTATCATTTCAATATCGAACCCGGCAACAGCTTTATTGCGGGAGGATTCTGGCAACCGGTCCCTGAAGATCTGAAGCGGATCAGGGATGATATCGATTTTGATGCGACCCCTCTTACAAAAATCCTGAAGAGTAAGTCCTTTGTCTCGATGTTTGGAACATTAAAAGGAGAACAGCTAAAAACTGCGCCAAAAGGGTTCGACTCAAATCATGAGGCTATCGGGCTGTTGCGTTACAAACAGTTCCTGCTTATAAGGCCATTTTCGGATAAGGAAGTGCTAAGCCCCTCGTTCTTAAAAGAGGCAAATCTTACCTTTAAGGCAATGCGCCCATTCTTCGATTATATGAGCGAAGTATTGGTCACCGATAGTAACGGGATGGAGAAATAGGCGGCTTTTCGTTAACCGATCATCCGGCATGCAACATTCCCTTCTGTTTTCCGTCTTTTATACCGGCTACCCGTCCAATAGCCCTTTTATCAACTTTGGCTTTTTGTTTCGGGAAATCCTTTAAAGATTCGCACAGGAATTAGTCTAACGTCTGACCAAACTGACCGATGTATGAGAACACTGTCTATCCTTGTTGTCTTACAGATATTGACCCTGTCTATACTAGGCCAGGGGCCGGCCGGCCGTATCAGCGGCAGGGTAGAAGAGACCGGCGGCAAAAAGATGGACGCGGTGTCTGTTTCCCTCCTGAAAACAAAGGATTCAATCACCACAAAAGTGACCATTACCGACAAGACCGGCCAGTTCACATTTGAAAATATAGCCCCTGGTAAATATATCCTCTCCGTCTCGCATATTGGATACGCCAACTGGTATAGCCAGCCACTGGAACTTACCGCTTCAAAACTGTCCCTGTCAGTCAACACCATTCTCCTGAAACCGTCCGATGTTTCGTTGGATCAGGTGACCGTGGTCGGACAGCGTCCGCTCATCGAAAATAAGATCGATAAAACAGTTGTGAATGTGGACGCTTCGGCTACCAATAGCGGTCTTACCGCACTGGAAGTATTGGAGAAATCTCCGGGCGTAATGGTAGATAATGACGGGAGTATCAGCCTAAAAGGCAAACAGGGGGTTATCATTATGATAGATGGAAAACCCACCTATCTCAGCGCACAGGACCTGACCAATTACCTGAAGAATATGCCGGCGAGTCAGCTCGATCAGATCGAGATCATGACCCAGCCTCCTGCCAAATATGACGCCGCGGGCAACTCAGGGATAATCAACCTGACCACCAAGAAGAACAAAAATAATGGCTTTAATGCGTCGGTGACCGCCACCGCCATAATAGCCAGATATTTCAAAAGCCCCAATAGCCTGAACTTCAACTGGCGCCAGGGGAAGTTCAATGTCTATGGCAATTATGGGTATGCCTGGTGGGAGGGGTTCAATGATGTTCATTCCAACAATAGTCTTCGGGAAAATGCCGGTGCAGCCTTTGACAGATATACCATTCAGCATACTTATGGCCGATATTCCGACCGCGGTCACACCTTCCGCGCCGGCGTAGATTATTTTGCTGATAAAAAGACCACCATCGGCTTTGCGGTCAATGGGACCGTTGACAAACAATGGTTCACTTCGGAGTCGACCACCCAATTCTATGACAGTCTGCACAATTATGTACAGTATAATGTTGCGCAATCCCTGAATACTACGCCCGAGACGCATGTCGGCTTCAATGGCAATATTACACACAAGCTGGATCAGAAAGGGAGCGAGCTGTCCGTGGATGCCGATTATATATTTTACCATACGCCGGGTACGGTCTATTCCAATAATTATCTGTACGATGCCAATAATAGTCCTTCCGATGCCCCCTATTTGCTCAACGGGTTACTTCCCTCGCTGATCGACATTTTTAGCATTAAGAGTGACTATAAGAAGGTCATTAATAACAATATCACGTTCGAGGCAGGTGTTAAGTCCAGCTATGTGAAAACGGACAATAATGCCATATATACCCTGTACGACAATACGGCGAAAGCCTGGGAGTCGGACACGGCCATCAGTAATCACTTCATTTATAAAGAGAACATCAATGCCGCCTATGTCAACTGGCGGCAGACGATCAAAAAATTCTCCCTGCAGATCGGTCTGCGCGCGGAACAGACCAATACCAATGGCGACCAGACCGTGAAGGATATCCGGTTTAAAAAGAATTATGTCCAGTTTTTCCCGACTACTTATTTTACCTATAAGACGAACGACAATAATACATTCGGGGTGTCTTTCGGCAGGAGGATCGAAAGACCTTCTTATCAGAGCCTCAATCCATTCCGTTTTCAGCTCGACCGCTATACCTTTGATCAGGGAAATCCCGATCTGCAACCGCAGTTCAGCAACAATGTCGAAGTGAGCTATAATTACAAGGGGGAATTGAACGTATCGGCCAACTACACCAGGACCACCGATATTATGAGTGATGCAGTGATCAGTTTTAAGGAACCCGGCGACTCGAATTATACCACTTATACGACTACCCAGAATATTGCTTCGGAAAGGAATATCGGGCTGGCCGTCAATTATAGCAGGCAATTCACGAAGGCCTGGAGGCTGAATGTCTTTTTCAATGTATACAACCGCCGGTACCTGGGTGTGGTCGACAGCACGAATGTCGACATCAGCTATACTTCTTTTAATGCCAGCTTCAATACACAATACAACTTCAAAAAAGGGTGGACAGGCGAGGTCAGCGGCTTCTATTATGCACGGGATTATGTCAGTGGCGTAAGGCTTGCTGATGGCCGCGGTATGTTTTCGCTGGGCACATCCAAACAAGTTCTTAACGGAAAAGGCTCCGTCAAATTAAATCTTCGGGATCCCTTTTACCTGATGAGCTTCGCCTCCCATACCGATCTCAACAAAGGATTGACTTACTCTCATGGCATCTGGGACAACCGCAGGATCATTCTCTCCATGGTCTATCGCTTTGGCAGAACCACCGGCAATCAGCCCCAGAGAAGAAACAGCGGAGCTAATGACGAGCAAAACAGGGTAGGCGGCGGCGGGCAGCAGTAATTTATGGGACCAATACGATCTTCCCATGCGTATGATCCTTCTCCAGCTCCTTATAGGCGTCGCGTACTTTATCCAGTTGATAAACCCTGGCTATTGGGATCTCGAGACGGCCTGCTGCAATCATTTCGGCAAGCTCAGACAGCACTTCCGCTTTTGCCGCTTCCTCGTTGCCATCTGTCTTGACACCGTATTTTTCTGCTGCTTCAAAGTCAATGATCGTGTCGATCCGGTCGGGCGAAACACCCAGGTTGATCGCCAGCTCGACATAACCGCCGCCATGCGTATCGATAAAGGCATCAACCTTTCCGTTTGAAGCCTTCCGGATACGATCCGCCATCCCTTCTCCATATGTAACAGGAATAATACCGTGATCGGACAGCCATTTATGATTCGGCTCACTCGAAAGTCCGATAACTTTTGCACCGGCATTCTTTGCCAGCTGTACTACTACCGAACCTACGCCGCCCGCAGCGGCGGACACCACCACCGTATCCCCGGAATTCAGGCCAACAGCCTTTATAACGGCATAAGCCGTTGTGCCGACAACAAATAAAGCTCCGGCCTGTTCCCAGGATACTTTTGCCGGACGGGGAGTCAGCTGATCGGCTTCCGCCAAAACATAATCTGCATGGCTATCCCGGTTATTCGTAAATCCAATGACCTCATCGCCAATAATGATCTTCCCGACACCTTCGCCTACCTCTTCTACGATCCCTGCCAGATCGCTGCCTTCTCCCGAGGGAAAGGAAGTAGGATATTCATTTTCCAGCTTGCCCTCGCGGATGGAGCTTTCCCCGATATTGATGCCGGCCGCCCTGACCCTGACCAGTACCTGCCCGATCCCCGGAACCGGCCGATCGACTTCCACAACATCTAATACGTCCACCCCGCCAAAGTGGTCAAATTTTACCGCACGCGGATGAATGATCTTTTCCATAACATTTTATTTTTTGCATGTAATGGATAAAGAGCAATTATTATTCCATGGGATCACCGAACAGTGATATCCACTGTCTTATGCTGATGGATGATCGGTTTCTTCCCCTCTTCCTTCACTTTTGTAGAAAAAAAGCCAGACTGCTGTACATCATCCAGGACAATGGCCGTCCGATAGTCTTTCTTTTTTGCCGAAAGACTGACATTTTTGAATTCCACTTCCCGGGCATGCCGGATATAGGCGCCCCAGGCAGGCAGCTCGGCAAACATCGAAAAGTCCGGGTAGGCTTCGGGACGTTCGGGCACCTTGTCCAATGAGTCGAGTTCCCGTTTGGCAAACAGGGGATTGCCGCCGCCGGGGTATTTTATGTCTACATTTTCCAGGTAGACTTTTGTGATAAGGGCATCCGGCATTCCGGCGATGACTATCGGGGAGATGTTCCGGGGCATATCTTCGATGGGACCTTCATAGTCATAACCGGCATCCGGTTTGTCTTTGGCGATCGCCACACTGACATTACGGATATGGATGTTTTCCAGCTTTCCTTTTTTGCCCTTTACTCTTTCGCCGATGCGGAGAAAAATGGCATGACCCGTATTGGTACCCACGAGGCCATCGACTTCTATGTTCTCTATAAACCCTCCATCCACCGCTTCCAGGGCGATGGCTGACCGGTAGGTATCGAATACTTTGTTGTCGATGATCCGGATATTCCGGAAGCCACCATAGGATGCCGTGCCAAACTTGATAGCGTTGGCGCTGGAGCGGATCACATTATTCCTGATCAGGATATTGTTACAGAATTTTGCGCCGTCGTGGGATTTGAGACAAATGCCGTCGTCGTCAGCATCGATATAGGAATTGGTTACCGCTACGCTGTCGCAGTCCACGATGTCGATGCCGTCATTATTCCAGAAGGCCTTACTGTCTACATAGATGCTGTCCAGCTGCAGATTGACACATTGGTCATAGGTCTGCACCCAGCTGGCTGAATTGCGCAGGGTGATACCCTTCATCAGTACATTGCGACAGGACCGGAAATTGATGATCATAGCCCTGATATCGGCTTCGGGCCGGTCATTACGGAAAAGATTTTTGATCAGTCCTTTATGATAGATGTCCGTCACGTTGCCGGCCAATTCTCTTCCCTGGCCATCAATCACCCCCTTCCCAATGATGCCTACGTCGTGCTGGTCATAGGCGAAGATCAGTGCCGTAACCAGTTTCTTATCATAGTCAAAGGGATTGAGCGAACCGACGATGACCGCCCCTTCCTTGAGAACGAGCATGACATTTGACTTCAGGTGGATGGAGCCGGTGAGATACCGGCCTACATCAAAGACCAGCCTGCCGCCGCCATTGCCATTGATATAGTCGATCGCGAACTGGATTGACCGGGTATTCAACGTCAGGCCGTCCGACCGGATGCCAAAAAGAGAGGCCGGATAATCTTTTGCCTGAGCGGCCTGAGTGGCCTGAGCTGTGAGTAGTACAAAGAGCGACATAACTATCGAAACGATCAATTTCCTGCCATTCATTGTGAAAAGTTTTAAAGAATTAATACAGATGCACTGGTCCAAGAAGCCCCATCGACTGGATCGGCTGGTCCTGTCTTTTTTCGTTCGTCCATTTCTGGGCGATACCATTGTCTTTTAATGTTTTCATATAATTACCCATGGTGGTGACAACTTTGATCTCCAGGATATTCTGACCCGACTGGAGCAGGTTGTCGATCCGGTAGACCCTTTGGCCATACCATTGTATCCCGGCATCTTTGCCGTTGACGGTCAGACCAGAGATACCGGCTACCTTTCCGAGGTTGCAATATTTCCAGAAAGCTCCGTTCTCAGCACTGACAGTAATACGATACAATACAGTTCCGGAAAAAGAGACGAAGGCTGGATTGTCTTTCAGGTCCGTCAAAGTCTGCATGGTCGCCGTCGTTACAGAACCGTTCAGGTGGTGGAACTCGAGAGTCCAGGGACCTGTAAGAGAAAAGGTGGTTACAGCGGTAGCGGGAAGAGGATTCCATACAGGACCTTTTTTCTCTTTGTCATATACGACCAGCCGGGAATCTCCGGTCCCGAGATCAAGGGTCAGTGGTTTTGCGCCATCCCCGATATAATATCTTTCACCCGTCTCTGCATCCCATATCCAGGCCTGGCGTCCTGCACCCAGCTCTTTTGACGGCAGGATTGTAATGGAATGGTCGTTGGTCAGATCGGAGTTGGTGATAAAAAGCCATTCTGTATCACCGGCCTGGTATCTCACCTGGCTGACAAAGGAGGTTGGCCTGTCGATATGGATATAGGGAGCCAGTTGATATTTCTCCTGGATTTCGCGGAACCACTGGAGAAAATTGCTCTCGGGTTTATGAACAAAGATAAACCGATCGGGAAATCCTTTCATACGGATGACCCAGTCATTGATTTCTTTATCCCGCCGGTCGGAATCGGTTAACCCAAGAGATTTTACAGGATATGTCTCTATACAAATGATACGACCTCCTGCCGACACGAAGTCGAATAACCTGGCGGCGGTCGCCGGCTCCATTCTTTCTATGTGGACAAGCAACAGGGTATGATAGGAACGGGAGTCATATACCAGGCGACCATTCCTGATCGCCGCATCGCGTATCACTTGTTCTGAGACATAGTCACAGGCATTACCATTTTGATGAATAGATTCCCAGATAAAGGGCAGCCAGTTAGGATACATGAGGGAAGGGAAGGGCTCGTTCTGTGCTCCGTCGACGCTCCACATGTCGGATACGGGCGGAAGAACGGCGATATCGGCAAACAT
>Ga0307510_10009251_pt1 | contig 11742 bp, 8 predicted proteins | sample 12_EM_MG_FD_207224 | JGI IMG/M metagenome (GOLD analysis project Ga0307510, IMG submission 207224) | Populus trichocarpa ectomycorrhiza microbial communities from riparian zone in the Pacific Northwest, United States - 12_EM | ecosystem: Host-associated > Plants > Roots > Unclassified | place... | reverse complement strand
CCACCATGTCGCCGGTGCGCGTCATCGCGCGCAGACGCCGGCCGATCTCGATCAGCACGCGGTCGCCGATCTCGTGGCCGAGCCGGTCGTTGATGGACTTGAAGTTGTTCAAATCGAGGAACAGCACCGCGAACGCGCGGCTGTCGGCCGCACGGCGATGCTGGCCGAGGCGGTCGGCGATGCTGCGCACGATCGCGTCGCGGTTGTCCAGGCCGGTGAGCGCGTCCACGCGCAGGCGCAGCTGCATCGCGCGGAAGCTGTCGGCGAGGTCGCCGATCTCGTCGCGGCGGTGGATGTTCAGCGGCGTGTCGAGCCGGCCCTCGCCGATGCCGCGCGCCGCATCGGCCATGCGGTGCAGATCGCCCGCGACCGAATTCAGGATCCACAGGCCGAGCAACGCGACGATGAGCGCCGCGGCCGCACCGATCACCGCGGTGCGCACCACGTTGTCGGTGATGCCGTGCATGAAGTCGCTGCGCGGCACCGCGACGACGGTGATCCAGTCGAGCCCGGCGGCATCGCGCAGGCGGTCGAACGCGAGCTGGATGGACGCGCCATCAGGCGCGGTGAAGCGCAGCGTGTGGGCTGCGTCCGAGTCTGACGCGGCCGAGGCCGCCAGCGCCGCGCGCACCTGCTGGTACGCCGCGACCTGCACCGCATCGCCGCTGTCGGCTGCGTTCAAACGCGCGTTCTTGCCGTCGGCGCCGCGCACCACGTTCGCGCTGCGCGACGAGGCGATCAGGTTGCCGTTGGGTTCGATGATGAAGGCCAGCGCGTGTTCGCTGATCCTGAGCCGGCGCACGAAGTCGTTCAGCGCGCGCAGCGAGAGGTCGGTCGCCACCACGCCTTCGAGCTCACCGTTCGCAGCCAGCACGCGGCGTGCGCGCGTAGCCACCAGCTCTGCATTGCTGAAGTCGATGTAGATCGAGGTCCAGGTGTGCGACTGGCTGCTCGCGCCGGCCTTGAACCACGGCCGCACGCGCGGGTCGTAGATCACCGGTTCGGCGACCGGCTCGCCGAGCGCGCCGTTGATGCCGGAAAAGCGCCGCAGCGCGCGCGGCGCGTCGGCCTGCAGCTTGATGCGCAGTTCAGCGTCCTGCTGCGAGAAGCGCCACAGACCGAAGAACTGGCCTTGGCGCGTGCCGTAATAGACGTAGTTGTTCGGGTCCAGATGCAGCGAGGTCGCGATCCAGAAGCGCGTGCGCAATTCGCTTTGCACCGCGTAGATCTTCTCGGGCGCGGGCATGCCGTTCGGGAACGCGGCTTCGAGCACCGCGCCGGAGCCGACGACGTGGCGGTCCACCGCCTGGCCGATGCGGGCCACGGTCTCGAGCAGCAGCTGGTCGGACATGGTGTCGACCGCATGGCTGCCGGTGCGGTACGACAAGGCGCCGATCAACACCGCGACACCGATGATCAGGGCCGCATAAGGCAGCGTCAGCAGCCGGCGCAGCGAGATGCGCTTGGAAATTATTGTTCTCCCTGGGCGGCTGGCCGCCTCTGCGATGCGGGGCCGATGCCGGCCCGTCCGCCGCAGTCTAGGGCCGCGCCAACCCCGCGCGGCGGCGGGAAATCCCGCGCCGCACCATCGCGTGATGGACGGCATGATGGGTGTGCGTGTCAGCAACACACGGAGCCCCGGATGAGAACAATGCCCGCGATCGTGATGATGGCCGTCCTCATCGGCTGCGTGGCCTGTGGCGGCGGAGGCGACGCGGGCGCGCCGCTCACGCCACCCGTGAACGGCCCGGCCTGGTGGGGCTTCGGCCGCGACGCGCAACACGCGGCGACGGGCGCGGTCGCCACGCAGGACCTCACGCGGCGCCGCTGGTCCACACCGATGGATCTTGCGCCGCAGTACCGACCGAGCGGCGCGCTGCTGATCCACTACGGCTCGCCGGTGGTGACGACGAACAACACCGTGATCGTGCCGGTCAAGACCGGCGCCACCGATGGCTTTCGCATCGAGGCCCGCGCTGGCGCGAACGGCGCGCTGCTGTGGTCGGCCGACACCGACTACGTGCTGCCTGCGCACAACTGGACGCCGAGTTACAACCCGGCGCTGACGCGCAGCGACCGTCTCTATGCGCCTGCCGCCGGCGGCAGGCTGCTGGTGCGCGACGATGCCAGCTCGGCCGGCGGCACGCTGCGGACCGCCGCGTTCTATGGCGCGGCCGCGTACGCCGCGGCACCGGCCGCCTACGACACGCAGGTCTTCATCAACACGCCGCTGACGACCGACGCGGCCGGCAATGCGTACTTCGGCTTCGTCGTCACCGGCAGCACGCCGGCGGGCCTGGCGAGCGGCATCGCGCGCGTGGGCGCGGACGGCAGCGGGCGCTGGACCGGCGCGGCCACTGCCGCCGGCGATGTGAACATCGCCAAGGTCGCGACCAACAGCGCACCGGCGTTGTCGAACGACGGCCTGACGCTCTACGTGGCGGTGAACACCGCGCCGGTCGCGGGCACAGTGCAGTCCGGCGTGCTGCTCGCGCTCGACAGCACCACGCTCGCGGTCAAAGGCCAGACGACGTTGATCGACCCGGGCGCCGGCACGCCGGCCCGCATCAGCGACGACAGCACCGCATCACCCACCGTCGGCCCCGACGGCGACGTGTTCTTCGGCGTGCTCGAGTCGACCTTCGGCACCCACAACGCACGCGGCTGGCTGCTGCATTTCAACGCGACGCTGGGCACCACCAAGCTGCCCGGATCGTTCGGCTGGGACGACACCGCGTCCATCGTGCCGGCCGCGATGGTGCCGTCGTACACCGGCAGCTCGACCTACCTGCTCGCGACCAAGTACAACAACTACGACGGCGTGGGCACCGGCGACGGCAGCAACCGCGTCGCGGTGCTCGACCCGAACGCGAGCCAGGCCGACACGATCTCGGGCCTCCCGGTAATGAAGGAGGTGCTGAGCATCCTCGGGCCCACCTTCGAATCGGGCAGCGCAGGGCCGGTGAAGGAGTGGTGCATCAACACCGCCGCGGTCGACCCGCTGACGAGCTCGGTGCTGGTCAACAGCGAAGACGGCTACCTCTACCGCTGGGACCTGCGCAGCAACAGCTTCACGCAACGCATCCAGCTGACCAGCGGCATCGCCGAGTCGTACACGCCCACCGCGATCGGCGCCGACGGCGCGGTCTATGCGGTCAACAACGCGGTGCTGTTCTCGATCGGGCGCTGACGACCCATCGCCGATCCGGGCCTGACGGTTCATTCCCCGCAATCTGCAACCCGTCGCACCGCGGGTGGCAGCAGGCCGCATTGCTGGCAGACTCGCGGCATCGACGATCCCAGGCCCCGCCCCATGGAACTGCACATCACCGGTCTGTCCAAGACCTACGCCAACGGCGTGCACGCACTCGACGACGTGACGCTCACCATCCCGACCGGCATGTTCGGCCTGCTCGGGCCGAACGGCGCGGGCAAGTCGACGCTGATGCGCACGCTCGCGACGCTGCAGGACGCCGACCACGGCTCGGTGCAGCTCACCGGCGCCCCCAACGGCAACATCAACGTGCTGCGCGATCAGGACGCCGTGCGGCGTGTGCTCGGCTATTTGCCACAGGACTTCGGCGTCTACCCCAAGGTCAGTGCGCAGGACATGCTCGATCACCTGGCGCGGCTCAAGGGCCTGACGAACAAGGCCGAGCGCGGCGAGGTCGTGGCCGGGCTGCTGCGCCAGACCAATCTGTTCGACGTGCGCAAGAAGGCGCTCGGCGGCTTCTCGGGCGGCATGCGGCAGCGCTTCGGCATCGCGCAGGCGCTGCTCGGCAACCCGAAACTCATCATCGTCGACGAGCCCACCGCGGGCCTGGACCCGGAAGAGCGCACGCGCTTTCACAACCTGCTGGTCGAGATCGGCGAAGAAGTGATCGTGCTGCTGTCGACCCACATCGTCTCCGATGTGAGCGACCTCTGCCCCAACCTCGCGATCATGAACAAGGGCCGCGTGCTGGTCAGCGGCACGCCGCAGCAGCTGATCGAGATGCTGCGCGGGCGCGTCTGGGCGACCGCGGTCGCGCGCGCCGACGTGGCCACGGTGCGCGAGCGCCATGCCGTGATCTCGACGCGCCTGTACACCGGCCAGACGCAGATCCACGTGATCAGCGACGGCCCGCCCGGCGCGGGCTTCGAACCGGTGGAGGCGACGCTGGAAGACGCCTATTTCGCGGCCATCGGCGGCCACCTCGCGCGCGACACGACCGGCGTGGCCGCAGGCCACATCGTCGCTGCCGATTCGCACTGACGGCTCGGGGACTCGCCATGTTCACGATCGCCGGTTTCGAATTCAGGTCGCGGCTCAAGCTGCTGTCGACCTGGGTCTATTTCATCGTCTTCTTTGCGCTCGCGATGCTGTGGATGGCCGCCGCGGGCGGGTTGTTCAAGGACGCCGTGGTCTCGTTCGGCAGCGGCAAGGTGTTCGTCAACTCGCCGTTCGGCCTGGCCCAGACGATGAGCGTGCTGGGCCTGTTCGGCACCACGGTGATGGCCGCGATCATGGGCCGTGCGGTGCAGCAGGATTTCGAATACCGCACCCAGACCTTCTTCTTCACCGCGCCCATCCACAAGGGCCAGTACCTGGTCGGGCGCTTCATCGGCGCGCTGGCCGTCGTGTGCGTGGTGTTCACCAGCATCGCGCTGGGTGCGTTCTGCGCCACGCTGCTGCCCGGCATGGACGCCGAGCGCCTCGGTCCGAACCGCTGGGCCGCCTATCTGTGGCCGATGCTGATCGTGCTGCTGCCGAACGCGCTGCTGATCGGCGGCATCTTCTTCAGCGTGGCCGCGAGCACGCGCAAGATGCTGCCGGTGTACGTGGGCAGCGTGCTGGTGCTGATCGGCTGGCTGCTGTCGCGCCAGCTCGTGTCCGACCTCGACAACAAGACGCTGGCCGCGCTGATCGACCCGTTCGGCAGCCGCGCGATGAACACCGTGAGCGAGTACTGGACCATCGCCGAGCGCAACACGCGGCTGATCCCGCTCGAAGGTCTGCTGCTGTGGAACCGCGTGCTGTGGGTGGGCATCGGGCTGCTGATCGGCGGGCTGTGCGTGTGGCGCTTCTCGTTCACGGCCGCGGCGCAGGAGCGCGTGTCGAAATCAAAGAAGATCGTGGACGACGATGCCGGCGAGGCCGCGTCACCGATCACGGCATCGGCCGCGCGAGTGACGGCCGCGCATCTGGACACCACGCACCCGCTGCGCCTGCTGCCGCACATCGCGTGGCTCAACCTGCGCGAAACGGTCAAGAACATCTACTTCGGCGTGCTGGTGCTCGCCGGGCTGCTGTTCATGATCTTCGCGAGCACCACGGCCGGCAGCAGCTTCGGCACCAACACCTGGCCGGTCACGTTCCAGATGACGGCGCTGGTCTCGGGCGGCTTCGCGGCCTTCATGCTGATCATCATCACCTTCTACGGCGGCGAGCTGGTCTGGCGCGAACGCGAGAACCGGCTCGACCAGATCGTCGACGCCACACCCACGCCGACCTGGCTGCCGCTGGTCGCCAAGTTGCTCGCGCTGACGGTGGTGCCGGTGGTTCTGCAGGCCGTCCTGATGCTGTGCGGCATGGGGCTGCAGGCGGCCAAGGGCTACTACCGCTTCGAGCCCTGGGTGTACGTGCAGGAGCTGTTCGGCATCGACCTCGTCAACTACTGGATGCTGTGCGCGCTCGCGATCGCGGTGCACAGCGTGGTCAACCACAAGTACGTCGGCCACTTCGTGATGATCGTGTACTACGTGCTGCTGCTCTTCGCGAGCCAGCTCGGGCTGGAGCACAACCTCTACAAGTTCGGCAACGTGCCGAGCGCGGTGTATTCCGACATCAACGGCTGGGGCCATTTCATGCCGCGCGTGCGGACCTTCCAGGCCTACTGGATCGCCGCCTCGCTGCTGCTGCTGGTCGGCGCCCATCTGCTGTGGACGCGCGGCACCGTGAGCAGCGTGCGCGAGCGTCTGCGCGCCGCACGCGCGCGGCTGAACGCGCCGACGCTCGCGCTCGCGGGCGTCGCGTTGCTCGCGTTCGTCGGCCTCGGCGGCTGGATCTTCTACAACACCAACGTGCTGAACACGTACGAGTCGACCACCGACGGCCAGCGCCGCCAGGTCGTCTACGAGCAGACCTACAAGCGCTATGCGGCCGAACCGCAGCCGAAGATCGTCGCGGTCAACGTCGACGTGGATCTCTTTCCGCGCGAGCAGCGTGTGCGCATGCGCGGCAGCTTCACGCTGACCAACCGCAACCCGGTGCCGGTGAGCACGCTGCAGCTGAACTTCGGCGCAGGCTCGTCGCTCGTGATCAGGCGGCTCGAACTCGGCGTGCCCGCCACGCTGGTCGACGACAACCTGCGCATCGGCGTGCGCCGCTACCAACTTGCCGAGCCGCTCGCGCCCGGCGCCACCACCACGCTCGCGTTCGACCTCGAACTGCCGACGCACGGTTTCACCAACGAGGGCTCGAACACCGCCGTGGTCTACAACGGCAGCTTCGTCAACGGCCGCTTGCTGCTGCCCAGCCTGGGCTACGACACGCAAGGCGAACTCGAGCGCGACCAGGACCGCCGCAAGTTCGGCCTCGCGCCGAAGGAGCGATTGCGCGACCGCGACGACCCGGCCGGCCTGATGGTGAACGGACTGGACAAGGACGCCGACTACGTCGCGTTCGAGACCACGCTCACCACCGACGCCGACCAGATCGCGATCGCGCCCGGCTATCTGCAGCGCGAATGGCTGGAAGGCGAGCGCCGCCACTTCCACTACAAGATGGACGCGCCGATCGCGAACTTCTTTTCGTTCCAGTCGGGCCGCTACGAGGTGCGCAAGGACGTCTGGCACCGCGACGACGGCTCGGGCGCCGGCGACGTGCCGATCGAGATCTACTACCAGAAGGGCCACGAGTTCAACCTCGACTCGATGCTCGCATCGACCAAGGCCGCGCTGAGCTACAACAGCAAGAACTTCGGGCCGTACCAGTACCGCCAGTTCCGCATCATCGAGTTCCCGCGCTACGCGAGCTTCGCGCAGTCGTTCCCGAACACGATCCCGTACTCGGAGTCGATCGGGTTCATCGCGCGCGTCGACCCAGACGACGAGAAGGACATCGACTACCCGTACTACGTCACCGCACACGAGGCCGCGCACCAGTGGTGGGGCCACCAGGTGATGGGCGGCGACGTGCAGGGCGACGCGATGCTGGTCGAGAGCCTGGCGCAATACTCGGCGCTGATGGTGATGCGGCAGAAGGTCGGCGCGGCGCGAATGCGCAAGTTCCTCGCCTACGAACTCAACCGCTACCTGCTCGGGCGCGCCACCGAACAGAAGAAGGAGCTGCCGCTGTCGCGCGTCGAGAACCAGGGCTACATCCACTACGCCAAGGGCAGCCTGGTGATGTATGCGCTGGCCGACTACCTCGGCGAAGACCGGCTGAACCAGGCGATCCGGAGCTACCGCGACAAGCATGCGTTCAAGGGCCCGCCGTACCCGAGCAGCAGCGAGTTCGTCGCCGAGGTGCGCGCGGTCACGCCGCCGGAGATGCAATACCTCATCGACGACCTGTTCGATCGCATCGTGATCTACGACAACCGCGCGACCAAGGCCACCGCGAAGCCATTGCCGGGCGGGCGCTACGAGGTCACCGTCACGGTGGTGGCGAAGAAGCGCGTGGCCGATGAACTCGGCAAGGAGCAGGATGTGCCGCTGGCCGACCTGATCGACATCGGTGTGCTCGACGCCAAGGGCGAGCCGATCACGCTGCAGCGCCATCGCATCGAGCTGGAGGAGAGCAGCTTCAAGCTGATCGTCGACCGCAAGCCGGCGAAGGCCGGCATCGACCCGCTGAACAAGCTGATCGATCGCAAGCCCGGCGACAACACGGTGACGGTGAGCATCGAGCCCGCCTGACACCCTGACGACGAAGGCCCTCGCGCCCGCAGGTTTGGGGCGCGCGCCCTAAAATGCGGGCGTGAACACCTCTGCCTCCGCGCTCAACGCCGACCTGCATTGCCACTCCGCCGTGTCCGACGGCACGCTGCAGCCGGAAGAGCTCGCGGCGCGCGCCAAGGCCAACGGCGTGCAGCTGTGGGCACTGACCGACCACGACGAGATCGGCGGCCAGCAGCGCGCACGCGCCGCCGCGGCCGCGCTCGGCCTGCCCTACCTCACCGGCACCGAGATCTCGGTGACGTTTGCAGACATCACGGTGCACATCGTGGGCCTCGGCTTCGACGCCGACAACGCCGCGCTGGCGGCCGGCCTGAGCGCCACGCGCGGCGGCCGCCGCGAACGCGCGATGGAGATGTCCGACGGGCTGGCCAAGGTCGGCATCCAGGGCGCGTACGACGGTGCGCTGAAATACGTCGGCAACCCAGAGCTGATCTCGCGCACGCACTTCGCGCGCTTTCTGGTCGAGTCCAAGGTCTGCAACGACACCTCCGAGGTGTTCCGCAAATACCTCGTCGAAGGCAAGCCCGGCTACGTGCCGCACCGCTGGGCCACGCTGCGCAACGCCGTCAACTGGATCACCGACGCCGGCGGCATCGCGGTGATTGCGCACCCGGCGCGCTACAAGTTCAGCGCGAACGAGGAGTACGCGCTGTTCACCGAGTTCAAGGCCCACGGCGGACGCGGCGTCGAGGTCGTGACCGGCAGCCACAGCTCGGCCGACGCGGTGCGCTACACCGAAACCGCGCTCGAGTTCGACATGCTCGCCTCGCGCGGCAGCGACTTCCACAGCCCGAGCGAGAGTCATGTCGATCTCGGCACGCTGCCGCCGCTGTCCGAGAAACTCACCCCCGTGTGGACGGCGTTGGAATCGCGCGTTCACCAACCCGCGTGAGCCGTTCACGCGCGGGCCGCCGCGCGTGAACGCCGCCGCCGCTTCACGGCCCGGTCTGGGCATCGCCTGGATCGTCGCGATGGCGGCGTGCTTCGCCTGCAGCGACACCTTGATCAAGTACATGGGCGCGTTCGCGCCGGTGCTGTTGCTGCTGTGGGCGCGCTACGCCTTTCAGGCCGGCGCAATGGCGCTGTGGCTCGCGCGCCAGGGCCGCGCCGGATTCCGCTGCGCACACCCCAAGTTCCAGTGGATGCGTGGCGCGCTGCTGCTGTTCACCAGCGGCATGTCGTTCTTCGGTCTGCAGCTGATGCCGGTGGCCGAGTTCACCGCGCTGGGCATGCTGACACCGGTGATCGTGACGATGCTCGTGGCCTGGGTGCTGCACGAGCCGGTCTCGCGCACACGCTGGGCACTGGTGTGCGGCGGCTTCATCGGCGCGGTGATCGTGATCCGCCCGGGCAGCGGCGTGTTCGGCTGGGCCGCCATCTTCCCGCTCGCGATGGCGCTGTGCTACGGCTGCTTTCAGGTGCTGACGAGCCGGCTCGCGTCGCTGGAGAGTCCGTACACCACGCATTTCTACACTGGCTTCAGCGGCGCCGTGCTGCTGCTGCCGTTCGTGCTGTTCAACGCCGGCGAGATCATGACCGCCGCGCGCGCCCTGCCCGCCGCGCAGATCGTCTGGGTGCTGTGCATCGGCGCGTTCGCGACCGTCGGCCACCTGTGCCTGATCTTCGCGTTCGGCGTCGCGCCGATGGCCACGCTGATGCCCTTCATCTATGTGCAGATCGGCACGGCGCTGGTCGCGAGTTGGGCGGTTTTCAGGCACGTGCCCGATGGCTGGGCCTGGGTCGGCATGGCGGTGATCGCGGCCTGCGGCGCCACCAGCGCATGGCTGAACGTGCGTCGGCCGGTCTCGGTGGTCGAGGCCGATACCATCGCGGACTGATCGCCACACGGCGCGGCGCGAGAATTCAGGCATGTCACAGTATTTCGAAGTCCACCCCGACAACCCGCAGCTGCGCTTGCTGAAGCAGGCCGCGCAGATCCTGCACGGCGGCGGCATTGCGGCGATTCCGACCGATTCGAGCTACGCGCTGGTGTGCCACCTCGACGACAAGGCCGCGGCCGAGAACCTGCGCCGCATTCGCGGCGTGGATGACAAGCACCACCTGACCTTGCTGTGCCGCGACCTGAGCGAACTCGCGAGCTACGCGCGCGTCGACAACAAGCAGTACCGGCTGCTCAAGCTCGGTACGCCGGGGCCGTTCACCTTCATCCTGGAGGCGACCAAGGAAGTGCCGCGGCGGCTGTCGCACCCGTCGCGTCGCACGATCGGGCTGCGCGTGCCCGAACACGCGGTGACGCAGGCGCTGCTCGAACTGCTGGGCCAGCCGCTGCTGGCGACCACCTTGATCGCGCCCGGCGAGCGCGACCCGATGAACGACCCGCATGCGATCCGCGACCACTTTCAAAAGCTGATCCAGGCCGTCGTCGACGCGGGCGCCTGCCCGATGCAGCCCACCACGGTGATCGACCTCACCGGCACCGAGCCCACGCTGATACGCCAGGGCCGCGGCGATCCGCAGCACCTCGGACTGAGCCTCGAAGAACAAGCTTGACAGCCCGATCGGAGTAATACTAAAGTGATATCACTTTGGGAGACTCTGACATGATGGAAAAACAAGCTTCGGAAGAACGCGGCGCATCGTCCGGCCCCGGTTTCACCTACGTCGGTCTGGGCCTGATCGCGATCGTTTCCGGTGTTGTGCTGCTGCTGTCGCGGCCCTCGCCGATGATGCTGGGCGTGCTGGTGATCGGGGTGCTGGTCGCCCTGTGGTGCTTCACCGGCCTGTACATGCTGCAGCCGAACCAGGCCGCGCTGATGACGCTGTTCGGCAGCTACCGCGGCACCGACCGCAACGACGGTCTGCGCTGGGCGAACCCGTTCTACATCAAGCGCAAGGTGTCGGTGCGGGCGCGCAACTTCAACAGCGAAAAGCTCAAGGTCAACGACCTGCGCGGCAACCCGATCGAGATCGCCGCGGCCATCGTCTGGCGCATCGACGACACGGCGCAGGCCACCTTCGATGTCGAAGACTACGAAGCCTATGTGCTCACCCAAGCCGAATCCGCGGTTCGCCACCTCGCGCTGAGCTACGCCTACGACAACCTCGACGAACCGAGCACCGTGAACCCGCGCGAGGTGACCCTGCGCTCGGGCACGGAAGAGGTCGCCGTGGCGCTCAAGCAAGAGCTGCAGGCGCGCTTCGCACAGGCCGGCATCGTGGTCGTCGACGCCAAGCTGACGCACCTCGCCTACGCGCCCGAGATCGCCGGCACGATGCTGCGCCGTCAACAGGCCGAAGCCATCATCTCCGCGCGCAGCAAGATCGTGCAGGGCGCGGTCGGCATGGTCGAGCTCGCACTGAACGGCCTCGCGGAACGCGGCCTGCTGCAGCTCGACGACGAGCGCAAGGCCGCGATGGTGAGCAACCTGCTGGTCGTGCTGTGCTCGGACCACGATGCGACGCCGGTGGTGAACACGGGCACGCTGTACAACTGACGACGACGTCGTCGTCGACCGAGTCCGCGCCCGATGGCGAGCCCCGACAAGAAGTCCTTCCTGCTGCGCATCGATCCGGCGTTGTGGGCCGAGATCGAGCGGCTGGCTGCGGGGGAATTGCGAAGCGTGAATGCGCAGGTGGAGTATTTGCTGCGCGAGGCTTTGAAATTGCGGACTGGGAAAGGGGCGGTAGCGCCGGTCAGGAAGCCGCGGTGACGTTTGGTTCGCCGAGACCGCCTGCGGAGGTTGGCGCGAGCGAAGCCGAGGGCGAGCCGCCGCCGGCGCTTCACTGAGACGGCCACTGCGTTGCAGTGGCTTCCCTGCGGTGCTCGCTGCGCAGGGC
>Ga0307510_10009250_pt1 | contig 11742 bp, 11 predicted proteins | sample 12_EM_MG_FD_207224 | JGI IMG/M metagenome (GOLD analysis project Ga0307510, IMG submission 207224) | Populus trichocarpa ectomycorrhiza microbial communities from riparian zone in the Pacific Northwest, United States - 12_EM | ecosystem: Host-associated > Plants > Roots > Unclassified | place... | reverse complement strand
TCAGATGAGCCTGGCTGTAAACACTACATGCCAGGATTAAGTGCCCATAGATCTACTTTCAAATTCGACTCATTTGTAACACCATCCCCTTTTCGTTATCTGCTGGTGCTTGTATTCGTCATGCCCCTCGTGGAGGCTGTTGCTGAGAACAGCTAAGGGAAAAAATCGGGAGATCGTACGGCAGCAAGTGGAACCAGACACCTGGGACTAGGATAGCGCCCCGAGTTCAGTACGATCCAATACCGTTACATCCTTCAACTCGTACCCTACGAATGCTATCCTCGCTCCGTTCTCATCGCTATCTGCTCTCTGCCACGCCATACTCATCTACCCTCCTCTCGGAAAGAGAGGGATATATACCCCCATGCCAAACTGCGTACCAAGTAAGAGGGGGAGAATCGGAGTTCCCCTAACTTAGCCCTTTTCTCTTCCACTTCCGCTTTTACCCCACTGCCGGGAGTTCGATAGCGGACAGTACATACTCGCATGGCCAAGTTGAAACTAGACATTTTGTACTGGGATAGCCACCTTTGGTACCCAGTTTCGACTTGGTCAGGTGAGCACAGTAGTCGCATTCACGAAACCAAGCCGTAAACCCCACATCAAGGGTTCATGGTCCTTGATGTAACCGATATCTTGCACCTATATACTATGGTTTGTATAAGTGGTTTGTAGAGAGGCTTTCCAGGTAAAAGATGGGGTAGATGGTTTTCTGCCTAGACCAATGTGCTTTTTGTTACCTAGTTTGTATATATCCAAGGGTGAATGGCTTGCTAACTAGCTGGGCGTTAGGGCAAGGCTACAGGGTATTACTGCCTCTTCTTGGGGTACCCAGAGGCGGGGGAACAGGCACTGGTCTCGCTAAGCACTTGACCCTTAACTATTTCCCATTTCTTCTGGATTTTTGGCCTATTTTTGAACTGATTGTTCTCCTGGCTGGTCAGGAGGTTATCTTACGAAAAACAGGAAACTGCAAGGGAGCAAGAGAGAGGACATCTGAGGCCGCTATTGATTTGGAAAAAAAGTAAAGGGGAAAAATCAGGCTAAAAGATACACAGCAGCTGAAACAAGCCTAATCTACTAACCTAGGGGCAGAATCTGTGGGGCCGGCCGATTAGGACTCAGTATGGAACTTCCCCGCATGGTTTATCTCTCACAACTAAGGAAACTATTCTTTTTCGGAGGAAACCCTCCATCTTTCAGCTACCCTCCTAGTACCTAACACTAGCTATCCTCCAAGAATCAAATCCTAACTAATTAACCTTCTAGTAGCAGCATCACGGAACAGGTAGTTAAAAGAGTCAGTGCCCCAACTCGGTTATCACTCACATATCACACACCATCACTCGCTCGGCCACCCACCAACCTACAGCAACAGAGCTCTCCATGACCCCCACAGCGCACAGAATGTGCCACAGCACAAAAAGTAAATACCGGGGATTTAGACACCATCTCTCACACGTTTCCAGGCACCCCCCCGCACATCCCGGATTCACCACCCCACAACGTCATACATTGTGTCTCCCCCGTTCTCAACCCCCCCACCCCCCCCTCTCTCTCCATCTCACCCAATCCCTATAATCACATGGCCCCACCTTCCGGACACCGCATACAATTCCTTCACGCGGGATAATTTTCTCTCAGCCAATCTGATCACACGATTTTTTTAGTATACACAAGCACTCTCCTATCTTCAAGTTTGAAAGTACTTTTCCCGAAATTCCCGAAGTTTTGCAACCTTTTCTTCCGCTGCAAGGAGTTGAATGATTTCCATAGATTCCTCGAACACCGTGTGTTGGTTGTTTCAGCCTTTAGTAATGTGCAGGGTAATTGGGTCCCATGGCAGTCGAAGGCTCTGCCTGGACTCCCGACTCACGTTATTGTAGCGTGGTATTCTGCGCGAGCCGCATCCGAAAACAGCTTACCGCTCTCAGAACGTTTGGTACTAGCAGCAGTACCAGGGATTTCGGGCTTTTCATCACCATTGCACTCATCTCCACCACTACCGACAGAGACCGGAGACGAGCCGGGGTTGAGTGGCCGATCGTCTGAGCCCTTGAGTTGTTCCATGGGTGTCTCCTCGTTTTCTCAAGCCATGTCAAGGCACCCTGAACTACAGTGGAGGTCAGTGAGACGAACATCTTTCAAACAGAATCTAGGCCACCTACGATCGCCAGTATTTTTTAGTGGGAGTGTAACGCGTTCAGGAGCGAAACCAAATAAGTATTCGATAGTGAGAATGGGGTGAGGATTCAAGTAAAACAGGACATAAGGAACATGGCTTCTGCCGGATAGCCCCAGCTGGGTAGGAGGATCGATCCCCAATGCACCACCTAGAGGGAAACCTTAGTGACTACGCTGAGTTTCGGAGCACCTGAAGATCCGCTACACAGTGGGGAGGGGAGGGGGATTTTCTTTTTTTTTTATGAAGCTAGGGGTCGGCCAAAATATAATAACTCGGGGATTGTTATTATGGCCGGAAGTGTGGCATGCTTCCCTCACGAGCGGTAGTATAGCCTCCCGCCTCTCAATCAATATCCCCTAATGCTAAAGACATTCCTTTCATCCCCATCGTTCGTCCTAAGACCAGAGCACCAACTCACTCATGTTATACAGCATCATACTCCTTTCCTATGCTCCCTAGAACTCTATTCCCCACCAGAGCTACTTCGCAAAAAAAAAAGGGGGGGGGGGGTCCAAATCCTGAGGCCAGAACACCCGAGGAGGGTTGGGGAACAAGTATCCTCCAACAAAAGAAATGCGCAAAAGATTTGTGACAAGAGTGGGACTTGAACCCACGCTCGGTTTCCCGAACCAGGATGCGTGTTAAGATAACCTTAACCTGGCGCCATAACCAACTCGGCCATCTTGCCATTATCAGTAGTAAGCCTGTGTCAGAAGCCTTTCACTCCATAACGCCAGATTATCCTCTTGCTGCATATGCATAGTAGTGTAATGGCACCACCTTAGGGAACAAGTCTTGTGGGGTGACACATTATGTTCATCTCAATCAACTTGCTCGCTCCTAAAGGGCCCTAGGGTTTTAACATTCACGACCAAAGGTTTCCACTCCTCCCTACTAGTATTCACACAATACTGAAATCCTCCCTCCCTGGCAGCAACAGCCGACCCCTCTGAGTGAGAGGGTTCATACTTGCGTTGGCTCTCCATCTTATCCAACACTCCCGTCTACCTCGCTATCCCTTTTCGTAAAAAGTCGTCCCCAATACACCAGCCAAATTCCTACTATACTGCCGATACTTATCCCCACTCATACCACTTCACACACTAACCACCCCATCAAAACACGAGAAATATGCAAACAACTGTCCCCCGGCACAACCCCCCTTCGCTCGTCATACGGACCACACCACTGGTATAGGGAAGTAAAAGAAGATATTCCATAGCATACGAATTCTAGAGCGATAAAGGTTCTCGATAGCACTCACTTTTTCACACCTCTTCACCTCACTTCCCACACCTTTTAATACATTTTATTAATCTTTCTCCAGATCTCCCTTCCTCCCATACCTATCCCTTCCCGGCTCTCGGTACCAACCCTACTCTCTCGTTAGTAGATATCACAAGACGAATGGACGGAACCTTCAAGGATTCAAATGTAACTAGGTTTACTCAGAGAGCGAGTGACAGGGAGTGAGCAGGGAGAGTTCCATAATGGATAGCATTTATACCATTAACATACTTTGTTAATCTTTCTTCAGATCTCCTTTCACCTCACGCCTGCCCCTCCCCGACTCTAGCTACCAACTCTACTCTCCCGTTAGTAGATATCCCAAGACAAATGGACAGAACCTTCACGGATTCGAATGTAACTAGTGCTCGTATCATATATGGCTTCTTTCCCCTCTCTAATGCTTCTTTCAGCTCTCCATTTCCCAAGCTCAGTCCTTGTCTGGGCTGAATGTCCGCTCTTTTATTGTTCCTTTTGTTCTTCCTATGTGGCTTCTTTGAAGGTCTTTGTTTCCTAATTCCTTGTTGAGATCTCGGTGGTAATGGCTGGACTTAAACCACTGTACCATATAGCTAAGCTATGTCTTTCTTATTGTTCAATTGATGGTTGCGGCCACAATAAGAATTCTTGACTGTTATCTATTACCACTTCTTCGTCTGAGTGCCGGCCGCATATTGCAACAACGAGGTTTGCCGGGAGACCGAGTGACAGGCAGTGAGCGGGGAGTGTTCCATGATGGATCACATTTATACTATGTTTTCTTTAACTTTCAAAGCACTGCTGTTCCTAGTGGGCATATACCTCCCCCATACCATGCATACACGAAGTCCAGGAGAGAACGCCCCACAATGGAGCATAACCCAGCTCACTCTCCTTGTTTCCTTTCTATCGCCTACTATATATATCTCATGAACGTATGGCCACCTCCCTTATCCCAGATCGTCTTCCCCTCTCGCAGTCCTGCAAGCAACACAACAGCATCATGCCCCATTCCTTACTACCTTCCCCTCAACTTTATTCCCTCAAGTCATCTTGCAGCCCTCTACCGCGACAAAATTGGAAGACTCGGCTCTAGGAATAATTACCTGTATCATGGGCCATCTTCACTAAAACAGAACCCAGGGCAAAGCGAAGCCCGATCTCCCTATGTGTCCAGGGCGATCGGAGAAACTTGCCCACCATCAGCAAGATGAATGATCGAGACAGGAATAATCGTTCCCGGGGTCTGGGATAATGTTCGAGCGAATGAGGGATTATGGTGTTTTCCATCTGCCCCGGAATTAGGAAAAATATTCACAGCGGTATCCCCAGTGCTTATTGGGCTCAGGGTATACTTCCCTTGTTATTTTCCGTTCTTTCCATGCTATCAGACAAGTCACTTCTCACACCGATTATGTAACTGTCGCCACATATTACTATACACCAGCACACCCTTATCCTTCCATGGTGCCTAGTACCATAGTATACGTCCTGCGCTTCTATCGGAAAACCTTGCAAGAACAAGGCGAGGTGGGCCAGGTCACCAGCCAGAACACAACCACCTGCCTAAAAGCAGCATCGGATCGATCTAATTGGCCCCCACCCACCCAATAAGGAACCATCCTTGGTATGGCCACGGGACAAAAAAGAAATAAAAAGGGCAAAAGCAGAGCTATCAGGAAGCAACCCTTCATAGAAGGTCGCCTTGTCGCTAAAAGATTAGCTAACTCAAGTCAAAAAAAAGAGCCCAAAACCAGCATAAAGGAAATCTGGGTAGGGAAGACCGAGAGGGGTTACGTCCGAGCCCCCAAACCGGGCAATAACGGACCAAAAGGACTACTATAGCTCGTTTCCACCTCCCTCAAAATCCCGAGGCCCCCCCCCCAGCTGCACAAAGCACTCCACGACCAGCATCAGCGCAAGAGGCGCCCTGCGAACACCAGACCGAGGATAACCTGTAGTCAGGCTCATCTCGCAATTCCCGACGCTAGAGGATTTGGCGATATTAAACTCAAAACTCATGCTCACAGCGAGGTTCCAAGGCTTGTTGGAATGCACAAACCAGCTATCTCAAGGGCAATAAGTCGCTCACCGTGGGGCGATTACGATATCAACTCCATTATGCATACTTTATAGATTCCCCAAAATCAAGCGCTATTATACCTCGGGTTGGGTCCGGTGATATTACACCATAATACATGACATAATACCCATGCACTCCTACAGAGATTGCCCCAAGTCACTAATGATCACTCGCATCTAAAAGAAGAAACACCAGAGACAGGACCTCGGTATAGAGTATGGGAGAAAGGGTGACGGAAATTAATTATTAGGCAATAGGAGATAGCTACTGTCTAATTTCTGGGTATGATAGGTACGGAAGTCGTAGCAGCCAATAGTTCCGGCAACCTCTACCAAAACCTGACGGGGTCAGGTATTTAGTCTCCCTCTACGCCAAAAATCCCCTCTATAAACTCGGAAACCCCCCAATCTCATCTTCCCGGAAGTCAGCGGTTGGCGAACATCCGCTCTTTTCAATAGCCTCGAGCCCTCCCTTTTCGATATTCATGATTCCACATCTCTCTTTAGCCGTTCTTGCGATATGAGGATTGTGCTATCATATGTTGCACATTTCTAATCATAAGCTTCTCAGACAATCCCTAGCAATAGCCTGAGCTTCGGTGCAATGATCACAGTATCAACTCGATATAGTTTACTATTATAGCTAATACCGTTACCCAGCCTGCTAGGAAAAAATAAGTCTGCAAGGAAAAAAACGCTGGGCCAATGGTTTATGAGCAACCCCAAAGGGTTAGAAATTCCTATAGCATCACAGAACCCGCAGCTAATGCCCCAAACTAAAGGAAGCAAAAGGAAGGGGGGGGAATTGTTTCCCTTTTTCTACCGCCCGGCCCATCGCAGACCTTACGTAGAGGGTGATAGCCTAGAGTAGGATTCTGCAATCCAGTAGAAGGACCGAGAAGCACTGTTTCTCTCTCTTAGCAGAAGGCTTGCAAGACCTCAATCCCTATGCAGCAAGATTTCCCGATTCTCCTATCCACGTAACAGATCGTCCGGTGATTGCTCAAACGATAGGAGATTGAACTCCTATGCTCCTGCTAATTGGAATGGATGTTGATTGTTTCTTGGCATCTCAACCACTGTCCCAGCTGGGCATTTCTCATAACATCACTCTTGAAAGAAATCCTTATCCCGCTGGAAGGTAGATCCTGTCTCCCCAAGCGAAAGGACATGCTGCCTCCCTATGGGGCTCAGGGCAGATTCTTGTGGTTCCTTAGGTATCCTCTGGCAGAGACATCCCACACAGTTTCGAACCGAGAATAGTGTTTTCTGATCTCTGTACAGTGATAAAACATCTAAGGCGCAGAACCCAAGCAATACCACCTCACCAATGTTATAACAATTATAACAACCAAGGAGTCGAGCAATGTATCCGAGAGCGAAGGTCTCACAGCACGGCAACTCGGTAAGATCTGCTAAATAGGGGATACGTCCAGCCTACAGCTCAGCGGTAGTCTTTCAGATCCAGGCTGCCAGCAATACAACCCGTCAGCAAACAAAAACAAGCATTGAATGGATTCCAAAGCCCTTGGCAAGGCCTAGCTATATTCTTTCCAACATTGCACTACCTCTTACCATCCATCTGATAAACCTTCACTGGACGCGCTCAGCCCACAGTCCATACCAATACTAAGAATCATCCCGTAATATTCTCCTTTCTTTTAAAAATGCCGTAGTATGATCTGCCCGCCTCCATTAAACGGAAGCCCTACCGCCATGCTAGGCGCGGTGAGCTAAAATATTTCGAAGTTGAAGGCTACGCCCCCATCGCATGAATGGGCCAATAGCACTACTCACGGACACCCCAACATTCATATGGCTTTCTCTCCTCTGCAATACATCGAGATTGCCAGCCCAAGAATCTGTTGTGGGTAAATGAAACAAAGCGATTTACCCGTATCAGCATGAACGGCTCCATGTAGCTCATCAATGCGATTCTTCGTTTTAGCGAAGCCCATGTGTATCCACAGGCACGCTACGATAGATTAAGCTCCATCTCTTCTCCCTATTCTTCTTCTCCTTCTCATCCATACATGTAACGCATTCCGGAATAAGGTATTAATAAGGAATCCAATGCATAATCATCCGCCACATAAACCACCCAAAGAGCCTATAATACCAACACCGTGTCCCCAACGGGTGTGGTACGATATAGCGTGCACAAGGTATAGACAGCGCTTCCCCGCCTTCAGGGCATTCTGTCCGGCTTCCGCGCTACCAGTAGGGCGCTAAGAGCACTGTACCCCACAAACCGCCATGGAGCAAAATCACCAACCGTATATGATACCAAGCCAGCTCCTTCGGGTCACAAGTCAGTCGGTTCCATTCTGCAGGGGGCGGTTAATACGGACATGCTCTCCTACCAAGGATCAGAGAAAGCAGGAAAACATCGGGATAAAACGGACAGCATAGGGACAGTCGAGCGCAGGTTCCACGAGACCAGTTACGATATGAGGGAAAAAAAAACTATAATAAAAAAAACTGGGGAAAAAAACCCTAACCCTTCTACCGCAAGGTGGTTGAGGGTAAAATTGGCCAAATGCATGCATCATGCATAAGACTGCTCACCCCCGCTTCCGCCATAATAGTAGACGGACTTGACAGTATTTAAAAGAATACTTCCCGGAGCCTGCATTTTCCACGGGGACGTTAATCATGATACTTACGTGTAGAGTTGAAGCTGCCATCGGGTCGTCCTCTGCAGGATTTAGTAAGGTCTGGGCTCGGGGGGGGCAAGAAGAACGAACGCTCCAGCGGACATCAAACCGAGGAAGAGAAATCTAATGAGCCATGCCAACTCAAGGTGAGGAGGGGGAGAGAGAGAGAGAGAGAGAGAGAGAGAACCCCGATCGATCCCGAAACCATTTAACCCGCTACCTGCTCCCTCGATCTCCCGTCCTCGTCGGACAAAGGGGGAAACGCCAAGGAGCGATATTTGGCATCTATACGTTGTCCTATTCCTCATGTATGTGCGACGGGCTCATAGTGAGTGCGATATACCCCGCCATAGATCTATCTGCGGTGCCTCATTGTTTAATGCTTACTCCAAAACTATTGGCTCCCGGATGTCTTGTCAAGGTAAGGTCAGGCAGGCTCTTTCATTCATCCTGCTCCATCCCTGGCAGCAAACCGCAACAAACGGATGGTACCCTAAGACTGGCGGTACATGTAGTGATTAACTGTGAAGGAGGAGCGACCACAAGAAAAACAGGAATAGGGTTGTGCTTGATCCTACCTATTACATGCCAGCAAAAAACTAAGAGGCAGGAAAGGACTTCAAAATATGGCAAATACAAATTCAGGCCCTAGCATGATACCCACCTCACAAACCATTACACATGCAAGACTCCATCCAACACTCGACATGCCCACACAACCCACAATACCGCACCCACTAACCCCACAGCACACAACCCCCGTATAAAACAGCCTTCTCTATATACCCCACCAATCAAGCCACCACACACACACCCTACGCACTCACAGACTATAATACAGATTCTAACGCGTACACTGCTGCACGCTGTACCTTTTCCCCATTCCTCCGAACGAATGGAAAAGCGCCCCTGTCCCAAAGCATATTCCCCAAAGAACGATTCCACCGATGCCAAAACCCCTTACCGATGCTCCTCCTCGCGCTAGCCAAAAACTTAAACTTAGTACTCGGGTGGTGACGGATCGCTTCTCTCTCCACTGGGGCCCTTATCAACATACTGCCCATCTCATGCATCAGCGGTGTCACACCCCAGGGTCAAACATCTCCTGCGAGAGCTAACGAAGGTAGCACCAGTTTTGCTATGCGGTGCTAACACATCTCGCCGAGCAGGTAGACGGTGTGGCTGGCCGGTACCACGGCCTTTGTCATACAAGAAGCAGATCAGCCGAGGATATGGCATATTATTGGCTCAACCCCTCAAGCAGAAGAGCAATCGGAGAGAAAACGGGATAGAAAGGAAAGGGGAGAAACCCCGCTGCATAGGAGGAACACCGGCAGAGGAGGCTGTAGGTGAAAGGCCACAGGCAAGCAAGTAAAACGAATACGCAAATAAACCCACAGGAGAGCATATACACACTCATCCCTACCACGAGCACACTCAGGATCAAGTACCGTGGCGGGAACACTTCCTCACCCTATGTGACCACGCAGTTCCTGCTGTCCCAGAGAAACACAAACTCCAACGGTTAATTGGATAGATATTATAGCAATCGCTCCTCAAGTGCGTCAGATCGGGGCTACCTTTACCTCCTCGCTGGCGAGTAAAACACAAACTCGAGTCCAAGAGCTGGAGTAAATCACCGAGTGAGCACCCATGTTCCACCGCCAAGCCAGGTATAGGAAGCTAGGACATATTCCCACCATAATATTATTATTATGAAATTATAGCCTACCAAATTAATAAGCTGCCCTGAATTAACGCAACCCTTAATTTACTAATAGCACCAGTAGCCTAACCAGATACATAATATGTGCCCACCAGACCAGCAAGTGGAAGGAACACCCACGCAACTCCACAAACTGCAACCGTACCCACAAGGAGTCCCCAGTGATGGGGGCGCGCGTGGAGATCTCACCGGTATAGCAAAGAGAATAGGACTATTACACGAGGAGATTATGGTATATATCTCTACCGAGGGGGGAGAGTATTGCGGGTCCGGACTCGCTACCGTTTGATGATGCCGGTATCAGAGGTGATGATTGGGAGGGTACTAGTACAACCAAGGTTGCGCTAGGCTAGCTTGGCCGGCTGAGGTCGGCTGAGGCCAAGCGCTGTTGTTTCAAGCCTTTTGCCTGTTGGTGGGATATGGGCTTATCGCTTGTGAGGGGGGAGTCTATGGTGCGGTGATAGGGGAATACTGCGGGCGTAGGGTGGATCCCGTACCGGTAGTATTGTCTAGAAACGATAAGTAATCAAAGGTTCCCGGGAGTTAACTTGACCTCGCAAGAAACTCCTCCGGCTTTGGGAATCTTTTACAGTATTGCACTGGCACCGGAGTATACGACATGGTGTAGTGTTACAATAGTGTGCGCGGAAGTAAGAACGTTAGTTGTGATGCCTCCTTTGGAGTCCTTCCTTCCTACCTTCCTACCTACAGGAGCCATCGCATCCCTCTCTAGCTGTACTGGAGTACAGTACCCCATCAAACATTCTTATTTTATTCTCTACCCCACAAATGCCATAGCTCAGTTATAGTGCCGGTACTTACCCGGTTAATCAAAATTTACGGCCTCCACCAGGAAATTACCTATCATACCAACTATACTAGTACCCACCCACGGTATTTGCAGCGACACCCACATACGGCACCATAACCGACAAGCCCTAAATCCCTCCTTCCCATCTTCCTTGCAACACCAGTGACCGCACCATATCACAGCAAACACTCCCCTCCCCAACTCCTCCAGCAAAAAGAAAGAAAAAAGCCCGGCCAAACCACACCAGCGGCATTCCATTCCATCCATCCATGACATGATCCACAATCGTACAAGCAGGCACACATCGAGCCCCACCTCCATAGCCTCTACCAATAAACTACCAAAAGATTTACCCTAGTTACCTACCCAAAAGCAAGCAAGTAAACAAGGCTCGGCTTATCCATCATCATATTTGGGGGAAGGGGGATTCAGAGTGATTGGTGAGCGATGATGGATGGTGTAATTTTACCCCATAGTTGCGAGGTTTGGTGAGGATCTACAGTTGTATCATAGGCTACCCGTGAGACGGACGGAAGGGGGTGTGGTGTTTGTTGGTCAGTGCTGATTGATCGATTGATTGATTGAGAGGAGGGGGAGGGAGAACGGTGGTCAACTTATGATATACCACTGCTTTCTAGGGACAGATGAAAGCGAGGGAGGAAAGAAAGGTAGGTCACCACCGTCCAGTATTCAGGTGCCGGGGTAGACTGGAGTACCGCATAGTAGATTACAGCACAAATACTGTCCTGTGCAGTTCCATGCCATTGAATGGATTAGCACTCAAATTGCTTGCGCGTCCACTCTGCTGCGCATTTTGCCTATCCACCCATCCCTCGTCTGGAGTAAGCTACCCAAGGTCCAGTCGTGTCCCGTCCCATCCCGTCACCGCCCTCCCCGTGACCGGACCGGTAAAAGCACCGTAACTTAGTCTACACATTCCAACTTTCTTCCCCAGAGCAAAAAGCGTGAAAAGAAAAGAAAAGAAAAAACGAAAAAGAAAAAAAAACGGCAATCG
>Ga0307510_10009249_pt1 | contig 11742 bp, 11 predicted proteins | sample 12_EM_MG_FD_207224 | JGI IMG/M metagenome (GOLD analysis project Ga0307510, IMG submission 207224) | Populus trichocarpa ectomycorrhiza microbial communities from riparian zone in the Pacific Northwest, United States - 12_EM | ecosystem: Host-associated > Plants > Roots > Unclassified | place... | reverse complement strand
CTTGTCTTTCTTTACGTTTTGTTCTGCACAATATGTTATAGGATTCAACAAATTGGTATCAAAGCTTAAATCATCTTGAGGGACTTGTGAATTAAGAGAACCTAAAAATACAAACCAAACCACAAATACAAAACCAAAAAAAACACTAAAGCAATGAAAATTAATTCAACCATCTCACATGGTTCACCACCATTGTTTGATGGTGAAAACTATGAAGTTGCGGCTATTAGAATGACAATTCATCTTGAAGCATTGGATCTTTAGGAGGTTGTAGAAGAAAATTATATTGTTCCTGATTTATCTGCAAATCCAACAGTAGCTCAACTAAAGATTGACAAGGAAAAGAAGATAAGGAAGTTCAAAGTTAAAGCCTGCATATATGCTGCTGTGTCAAACACAATATTCACAAAAATCATGAATTTGGAGTCTGCAAAGGATATATGGGACTATCTTAAAAAGAAATGCCAGAGCAATGAAAGAACTAAAAGTATGCAATACTCAACTTAATCAGAGAATTAGAAATGCAAAAGATGAAGGAGACAGAAAGCATCAAAGACTATTTTGACAAGTTACTAAGCATAATAAACAAGGTGAGATTGCTAAGAAAGGAATTTCCTGATGACTGAATTGTGCAAAAAAATATTGGTAACCATGCCTGAAAAATATAAGTAAAGGATTTCTTCATTAGAAAAGTCAAAAGACTTAACCGATATATCCCTAGGAGAATTGGTAAATGCATTACAAGCATAAAGGCAAAGAAGATTGATGAGACATGAGGAATTTGTGCAAGGGCTTTTCAAGCAAGGGCTCAACACTCAGGAGAAAAAGACAAGAGATTCAACAAGAAAAAAAAGAGGTTGAAATGACAGAATCAAGGTGAAATCATATCCACCATGTCCTTACTATATATATATATAGCAGAGAAAGTGTTGGTAGAGACCAGATATTAAATGTAGGAAATGTGGAAATAATCTGCAGATCACAACAACATAAAGAAAAAACAAATCATGTTGCTGAACAACATGAAGAGGAACAATTGTTTGTTACAACATGCTTTGCAACAAGCAATAGATCATGTGATTCATGGCTGATTGATAGTGGTTGCACAAACCATATGACAAATAATCAGAAGTTGTTCAAGAAGCTTGAAAAAACTATTATTTCCAAAGTCAAAATTAGAAATGGTGATTATATTTCAGTCAAATGCAAAGGAATTGTTGCTATAAACAGCCTGTCAAGTTTGAAATACATTTCAGATGTTTTATATATACCTAACATTGATTAGAGTTTGCTAAGTGTTGGATAACTTATAAAGAAGGGTTTCAAATTCATATTTGGACAACTTATGGAGAAGGGTTACAAAGTCATATTTGAAGACAAATTGTGCTTGATCAAAGACAACAAGTCAACAATGTATTCAAGGTGAAAATGGGAGAAAAAGGTTTTGCTCTAAACCTTATAAAGGAGGAGCAGATTGCTTTTGCCATAAATACAGACAATGAAGAATTGTGGCATCGAAGGCTTAGGCATTTTCATCATGCTGGACCGATATACATGCAGAGATATAATCTTGTGAGAGGTGTTCCTTGGCTGGAGAATAGATTAACAAATTTTGCAGCTTGTCAATATGGAAAGCAGGCTAGAAAACCTTTTCCTCAAAGTACATAAAGAGCAACATATAAACAGCTTCACTAAATGGTAGTAGATACTATAAAATCTTTATAGATGATTATTCCTAATTTTGTTGGATTTATTTTCTTAAATTTAAAATATGAGTTTGCTAATGTATTCTGGAAGTATAAAACATGGGTGGAAAATCAAAGTGACCACAGGATACAGACTATAAGGTCTAACAATGGGAAGGAATATATTGGTGAAAGATTTCAATAATTTTATGATGAATCTAGCATTGAACACCAACTTACAACACCATACACACCACAATAGAATGGTGTGAATGAAAGAAAAAACATGAGCATCATGGAGATGACTAGATGCATTATGCATGAAAAAGAGCTACCAAATAAACTGTGGGTTGAGGTTGCAAACACAACAGTGTATCTACTGAATAGGATGTTAACCAATGCTTTGCAAAAAAGAACCTCATTTGAAGCTTGGTGTAGATACAAACCAAACCTGCAACATTTTAAAGCTTTTGGTTGCCTTTGTTTTACTTATGTACAAGTTAAAAGAGATAAGCTGGATATAAAGGCTAAACTAGAAGTATTCATTGGATACAGAAATCCATCCAAAGCCTACAGAATTTTCCAACCATAAAATGGAAAAATTCTAGTAACTTTATGGAAGACAAACAATGGAAATGGAAGGAACCAGAAGAGAAGGAGGAATCATCAACTTGGAAAGTTGTTGACAGTATTGATGATGAGCCAAACAAAGGTACAAGATATTTATCTGATGTTTATAAAAGAAGTAACATTGTTGTTTGTGAGCCTGCAGAGTTTGAAGAGGCAGTAAAGAATGATGAATGGATTAAACCAATGAAATAGGAGCTTAAAATGATTGAAAAGAATGATACCTAAGTGTTGGTGGACAAACCTCTATAGAAAAGGCCTAATATTGAAGTGGGTTTATAAAACCAAACTTAATGTAGATGGTTTTATAAACAAATACAAGGCTAGATTGGTTGTGAAGGGTTATGATCAAGTATTTGGAGTGGACTTCTCAAAAACTTTTGCACCTGTAGCACGACTTGATACAATCAGAATGCTATTTGCATTGTCAACACAGAAAGGTTGGAAAGTTTATCAGTTAGATGTAAATTTTTTTTTTTTTCAATGATTATCTGTAAAAGGATATTTTTATAGAGCAACCAGAAGGTTTTAAAGCCAAGAGGCAAGAGCAAAAAGTATAATTGTTAAATAAGACATTATATGGTCTTAAACATGCTCCCAGGATATGGTATAGCAGAATTGATGAATATTTTCATAAATTTGGCTTTGTTAAAAGTCTAAGTGAGGCCACTTTATATGTAAAGGGAACATATACAAATTTAATTATTGTATTATTTATGTTGATGATTTGCTTGTAACATGAAGTGATGAGAAACTGATAGAAAAGTTCAAGGTTGAAATGCTCAAAGTATTTGAGATGACAGACCTTGGTTTGATGTCCTATTTTCTAGGAATGGAGGTGAAGCAAAGCGATGATGGAATCTTCATATGTCAAAAGAAATATGTTAGGGAGATACTGAAAAAGTTTCACATGGATAAATGCAAAAGCACAAGCACTCCTATGAATCTGAAGGAAAAAATCATCAAGGATGATGGAGCAAACAAAGTTAATGAAGGTTAATACAAGAGCTTAATGGGGTGTTTGATGTATTTTAGAGCAACAAGATCTAATATTACTTTTGCAGTAAATTTGCTCTCACGATTCATGCATTATGCTAGTGAATTACATTTTCAAGCTACCAAAAAGATTGTAAGATATATCAAGGGTGCTATAAACTGTAGTATAAAATTTTCTCATCTTCATAATTTTATGCTTCATGACTATTTTGACAATAACTGGGCAGGATTTGTGGATGATATAAAAAGTACTACAAGCTATTGTTTCAGCTTTGGATCAAGAATGTTCTCTTGGTGTTTAAGAAAGCAAGACGTTATTGCTCAAAGCACAGCTGAGATTGAATATATAGCAGCTATTACTGCTGTAAATCAAGCAATTTGGATCAAGAAAATACTTGTAGATTTGCATATGGATCAACTTGAGCCAACACGGATTTATGTTGACAACCAGACTGCAATTTCTTTTGCAAATAATCATGTTTTCCATTGCAAGATTAGGCATTTTAAAATCAAATTGTATTTTTTTAGAGAAGTCCAGAAAGAAGGTGATGTTATTCAGCTTTCTTGTCGAACTAATGATCAAATTGTAGATGTGTTAACTAAAGCTCTTTCAAAAGCGAATTTTGAAGAATTAAAAAGTAAGCTAGGTGTCTGCCGCTGCCATTAGATAAGGAGTGTTGAAAAAATGTCTTAAAAGCTGCAAAAGATTAGGAGGGTTGCTGAGGAGAAGATTAGTTGGAATATTTCTACATGAAGACCAAGTCTTTAAGAGTAAATTATGTTATTATTTTCTTGTTTTGTTATTAGAATTTTGTTATGTGATCAGCAGATTTGATTGTTTTTCTGTTAAACAAAAACTCTAGGGTTATGCAATCAATAAAATTCAATCTTCCACACGACTTGTCTTTCTTTACGTTTTGTTCTGCACAATCTGTTATAGGATTCAACAGCCCTGAAAGCATTATATCCTTGTTGAAATCAGGTGTGACTTCCTCCCCTCTATGGGAAACATTTACAGCAACAACAGGCTCCAAATCTGGAGTATTGATAACTCGCTCCTCAATAACTTTTTGAGCTCCAGCATTTTCCCAATCCTCAGCAATCACCATACTGTTATTGCTTTCCCATGTCTTGAAAGTTCTGTCTGGGCCAGGCTGCCAAGCGATTTCTCCTGTGCTTCTTTTAAGAATAAACCTGTATTGCATCGTCAAATTGACGCGTACATCCTGCCAGAATCCAGATTCTGTATATCTTATCGAATACCAGTATAATAGCTTTTTTGATAGTTCCTCCTTACCAGCTCAACACTCCATGTGTGTCCCTCTGACCCGTTGAGTGGTATGGCACTTGATGGATCCCACAGACCAACCATTCGATCTTCCCCAACTAGGAGAAATTGCTCACCGAATACACACTCCTTCTGCAACTAGAACTTCACATGAACAGTTTTTGCCGGTGCTGAGAAGCAGAGAAGCTACAATCATTGTTTTGAAATCACAGTAAGCACAAACTTGGATCGAAGAATATGGAACAGTGTAACTTACTTATTTTTTGGTTCCAGGATACTGCAGTGTCGAAGCCATTCAAGACCTATTTGAAAATTTAAATCAATCGAGATGAAGCTTTTTGAATGAACTCAATTAAGCTCCTAAGCTATGATAAAAAGAACTCCAGCCTTATCTTGATCTTAAAAGTGACCTCTCTGGAGCAAGAGCAAGGCTCATTTACAAATTTGGAACAAAACTTGAAGGGTGATCTTATACTACTGCATTGTTGGACCCTTGATACCACTTGGGAACGTAGAATTTAGTGCACCTTTTCTTTATTTGATAATCACAATTATGACTTTCAAGTTCTTCACATCAGCTGACTCTTCTATAAGACTATTATAGCGAGTACTCTTCGTTAACATTGAATCTGTGAGTATCTTTAGAGGGAAATCGGACTAAGAGATCCTGTCATGTTTCCTCTTGATAATTTATAATCCAGGAAACGGAAGTGATCCATGATTAACTATAGATTTTTATGCATTCATGCATGCTCATATATGAAAGTTATGAGTTTTGTTTTTTATCACACACACGAATTCTGTTTATTGTTCAGAGGAAAAAATGATATAAATAAAAATATAAATACACAATGAAATGAAAATAAAAGAAATCATTAAAGAAATAAGGTACCTCTGCATCAGTTGCAGGGTTAGATTTCAGGACCAACAATGGAGCATCTCTGCGTCAAAACAAAATCAAATGATTAAAATGTAGTCTCTTTAGATTTGGAGACGGAGAAAAACCAAAATCATGTCGACCAAGCAGAGCTGATCTTGATGGTGATAGAGTTGTTTTATTGTTTTTTTGTAAAGACCTTAGCGGACAAGCTAGTTAAAGTCTCCATTGCTAACACAAGCTTGGGTCTTGTTGAACTAGAAGAGACGTTTAGTATCTGTAAAGAGCGCGGAGGCTGTATTATATTCAATTTGGGAAGGCTAAGGAATGAGAAGGTTGCGGATCTAACATCAAGTGGTGGGTTTTTGACACGTGGCATATCAAGCAGAGCTTGTTGGTTTGATTTTCTGTTAATCTTAACGGGCTTGAGAGTTTGAAGGATCTTTACCAGGATTTTTAGCTTGATCTTTCCTTGTTTTGGTGCTTGGTAAAGAATCTTAGGGTTCAGAATATGGGAAAAAAAAAAAAAAACTTCAATTGCTGGGTAGTAGGGGTTTATGTTTTTTCCTAGGGTATTTTTTTTGTAGACATATCGTCCATTACTAAGAAACCTTGAATTTGGATAGACGGCACTTCATCTATCAGATCAATCTCGTTTCATGTTGCTGGATACTGGGTTCTCTTTAAAACTTCAACTACTTTCAACAGTATATATAAAGTAAGTAATGGTCCTGGTGAAGAAACTATTGCAGTTTAGTTACTGAACCTTCCAACTGCATTGAGCTTCCTAATGGGAGCTTTGAGATGTGGCTGCACTTGGAAGGACAAACGTGATCAAGAAATTTGAACTACCTTCAAAGAATCTGGAGGCAAAAACAATCATTTAGCTTTTGGCAACAATCTAGCTTGCTAACTCCTTAAAGCCTTAATGAATCAGCAAAAATGCAAGTCAAGTTATAATCCCATGGTAAAATTGCACGTCCTCACGGTAACAAAAGTTGCAAATGCTTATTGTGTATGGCTGCGGCAGAGTCCTCTACCCAGGACATCCAGCGATGGCATGTCAGAAAGGCTAAGGCAGAACAAGTACTTTCAAACAAAAGATCCACAACTTGTGCGTAGAGCTAGTGTAGAAGAGGACTAAAATTACCAGCAGAAACCCAAGCCTATCAAGTCCAAAGTTGAATCAAGCAAGGCCAGTTGGATTCAATCAGGTAACAGGCTTACTGGGACTGAAACTGAATTCAATCAACTAGCAAAACTGCCGTGCTTGAAAGTTGAGGTTGTTCTTGCTGCTATGGTCTGAGCTAGGACATCAGAGTTTGCGGGTAGATGATGAGTTCAGCTGTAAAACATACTGGATCAAAGCATATGTTTCCAATATCAGTTTTTTTCACATAAAGCTTAGTATATTAGATCATCACGGTTTCCTAAACCCTTTTCAGGAATCTAAACTCCCACCGGATCCTCATGACACCTACATAAAGAATTTCAATGATTTAACAGAATCAGTAATATAATGTACTTGAGTGTTCAACTGCATTTTGAAGAACTAAGAAGTTCATCATCAGTCTGCATAATCTGACCTACTTGTCCAGAAAAAAGTTGTTGTCAGGAACCAAACTCCAATCTCTAGTAATGTATTTCAATTTCTTCCAATTGTAAACAAAAATCTCACCAAAGCCCTACAGTCTTCATGTGCATAATAATATACCATGAATTCTAAACAAATCCCTTCACAAAATCACCCACCAAAGAATAGCACCGACATCATAAACTAACTAGAAATGCAGGCTCTTTTTAATGAATTAACAGAGAACACAGGCACTCATTCTCAAGTAAACAAATAAATTTTTTAAAAACAAATCAACAAGATCCAAATCCCAGTAGTTCCTTTTTGACTGAATTTCTAACACTCATGAAATCACCTATGCACTCAATAATCACAATCAAACAACGAAGTTGAGTCACAAAATAAGTATCCAAATTCAATTGCAAAAAAATTAAAGGAAACACCACAATCAATCATGCAAACCCTTCAAATTAAACTATAGAAATACCCCAAGATTTATTATTACATACACAACAGTAGGAACAACAAAAACAAACATGGTATAGAGTTTAGCTAACTAATTTTTTTTTATTTGATACAACAAAAACAAAGTAATCAGCAGCGAGTGCTGTCGTAATCAACAACCTCAGAATCAGTAACAGACCGAGATTGTTGAACAATTGACCTCCCAATCGAATTGATCCACTCTTCTTTTTCTTTCTCCGAATCTGCTATAAAAAACATTGTTTCTTGGCTCGTCGAAAGCTCAAATGCATAAGGTTTGTTAAGCACATCTTCTGCACCTTTCACGGTCAAGCACTTGCCCACGGGGATCGCCCCACGGGGAATTGACCCCCGTGTCACGTTTCGATCCTTGAACCACACAAGTTTCCCTTGTTTGAGAACGAACCAGCGGCGACGCCAGGTTTTTATGTAGTCTCCTTGCTTTGTTAGCCAGCCTGAACGTTCTGGGTCTGACCAGAAGTCGATGTTTCTGTAGTCGTCCGGGTTTGGGTCTTGACCCGTTAAGGATCGCAAGAGGGACTCCATTTTTTTTTTTCTTTTCTTTTCTGGGATTGGAGGTGACAGGATCGAAGAGAGAAGAGAAAAACAGGAGGAGAGACGCGATTCCGTTTAATTTTGTTTAACTCTGTCATCGAGGGTTAAAACGAGGTCGTTTATAATTTTTTCCCTTCTTTAAATTCAAATTGCATCCAAGGGATTTTCATCTTCACTAATTTTACAAATTAGTCCACTGTTTTTATGCTTTCGCAATTCATTTGCTATGGTTCGAAAAAATTAGTGTGTTTTTAGGACTGTGATGATGATTTTTTAAAAAAGGTATTTTTATTTGATAATATATTAAAATGTTTTTTTATTTTTTTAAATAAATATATCAAAATTATTAGAAAGTACTAAAAAAAACAACATTTTAATTATATTTTAAGTTGAACAAACTTTTAAAATGCAATTAAAAAGCTCATCAATAAATTGTGGTTTCCAGCCCTCCGTGATTCTTCTAGGAACCTCCATTGGATCCTCCACAATCTCCTCCCTCCGACGACCTTCATAATGGTCCATTATTGTAACCATGTTTTCTTTGGCCACAATTTCCATACTTGGTTGAGCTCCTATGACACTATATCGCCCCTAACATGTTGACCAAAAGCAACACATTACATAAACATGCATTTTCACAAATATAACAACAGTGAAAGTTGAAGGCCATACAATTGTTGAAGCATCCAAGCCAGGCTCAACCGATTCAAACAGAAAGCTTGGAGCATCCCTATCATCTTCCCTAACCAGACATCTGTAAGCAAGCACTGGAGTTGAGTGATCTGAGAATATACATCGGTATAGAGGAATTAAATTCCCATTCATTGAAGCTTCTTGAAATCTTGCTACCTGGTTATCTGGAAAGAGTTCAAACATAACGATTAGCACTCACTTCTTCTTCTTCTTTTTTAAGAAGAAGAAGAAAAACGATGACCACATCATAAAATTAATAAATAACTAGTACAGTCAGAAGATAGTACACCGTAGAGGTAAGGAACATTGGACAAACTTCCATCCAATTAATACAATCGGTTACAGTGTTAGCATGTCTAACCCAAAGATGAGCAGCTCTACTGCTAGAAGGAGGAGAAAGGATAAAGTGCGAATGAAGAAACCTACTGAGAATAGCACTAATATCCTTATAAATCACAGAGAGATCAGAAAATCTTCCAATGAATGAGCCTTTATTGCATTGCATGGATCACTTGAATGAGATTCCAGATGATTGGATCTTGAAAACCACAATCAGCAGCAAAACCAAATCCTCCTTCACAGAATAAGCATCAATAATTGCTGGATCCAAGACAGAGGCTTCATGAAGTGACCTTCTTGCCATAAGTTCACATTTGTACTTTCCAAAAAGAAAGGAAAAAAAAAACACCCCAGCACCTCCTCCTGTCAGGCTTGAAAATATCAACACTCATCTTCATATAAGGATCTGAAGGCGGCTGCCAATCATTGACAGCAGATACATGATTACTTACTTGGTTGAGAGTGAAACAGAACCATTGCATGAAACTCAGAAGCATGAGAACCCATAAAATTCCTGTTGGATGGGAGATTTTTGACAGGTTTGGCATGGAGTAGATTATTTTGTTTCACCCAAATAAACCGAAAGGTAACAAAAAAAAATTCCAAACAATTATGATCTAAGAAATCCCGATTCTGAAGGAAAAGTTGCATTACATTAAGAGCATAAAAATAAGCAGGCACCATCCTCAGAGATGAAACCAATCAAGTAACTCTTCCATGAACACATTCAAAAGACGCATGCACATGGTACTCGTCTGATCTTCCACGCAAGCTGCAACAACAATTAACACTAATACCCCTCCTGCATAAAGCTTGTGCTGTTGGGAGAATATCGTGACAGAACAAAAAAGTTTGATTTTGTTAGGCAGCTGCGAATCCCAAAATTTGCCCAAGTAAAAGATAGTTTACATCCAAAATTTTCAATCAACAACGATGCATAAGGAAGGGTATTCTCTTTCAAACCCAAACAGACAATGAAGAAGGGTTGTCAAATCCTCCTCTCCTGCTTGGCTAAAAGACTCAAATCAAAAGTTTCCAAGTCACTGCACCCCAAGCCACCATCTTTTTTCTGGATTACAGGGTGTCTTCACTGAAGGCCATAGATTTTCCCACCATCTGAGTTCAGGCCCCGCCAAATTTGCTAAATTTCGTTTCCTTTCCCTCCATTTCTTGACAACCAAACAGTACAATTCATTGTCTTTTCCATCATTTCATCAAAAGCCACAAAAATAACTACAAGCAAAACAAAGCAATTTAGAGAGTGAAAGTGAGAATTAGGTACCAGGTGTTGAAGCTGAGCATTTGAGCGTACAGCCACGCGAGCTTGAGCTTGAGATTGAGAGTCTAACGTTGAGATTAACGGGGGAAGTTGCAGGCAAGCGGAGATTTAGCGGAAGCAGACGATGAGTAACAGCAAGGGTTTTGTCCACGGGCTTCAAAGAGCATTTGTCAGAGAGAGAAAAGGTAAACCGAGAGACTTCGCCCATGGCGGCAGAGAATTCAAAGCAGGGCGTCTTGTCTTTCTTTTCTTTGCAAGTTTGAATTAATTGACAGATGTTATTGTTCCTCGATAAGAACCTTATGGTAAATTACTAAAATGCCTCGCCTAAAAAGCTAATGAGCTAGATACGGTAAAGTTTACACTGAATTATGGTAAAAACAATGATTTTAACTTGAGAGTTTTAATATTTTTTTATGTATATGTTACAGAAATAAAATTCCGTGCAAGCTAAAATAGATATTTGTTTGTTTTTTAGGTATTTTTTATAATTATAATTTTAGAAAAATAAATTTTAAAAAAAATATGATTAGTTATAGTTAGTTAGATTTAGATATTTGTTTGGTAAAAATTATAATTAAAGTTTATGTATAGCAAAAAATATGTATAAAATATTCGGTGAAAGTGTGGTTACGGTTGTTTTTTAAAGTGTTTTTTACTTGAAAATACATTAAAATAATATTTTTTTTATTTTTTAAAAATTATTTTTGATATCAGCGTATCAAAATGATTTAGAACACCAAAAATATATCAATTTGAAGCAAAAAAAAATAAAAAAATTTTAAATTTTTTCAAAAGTGCTTTTGAATTACAAAAACAAACAAAATTTTACAAAACACAGTTAAAAAAATGTAAAAACTGCATTTCAAACTCAATTTTTTAATGGGCTCCACAATATAAAACACAATTTAATTTGTTACCAAACACCTTACTGTATTTGTTTCACCGCAAACATAAAAGCTTATGAAAAACAAACACCTTAATTTGAAGTTTATTGAGTTTTTTGAAGTTTTTATACTCCTATATTTAATTGATATTCTTTTTTAAAATTAAGTTAGAGCTTATTCATGCAAGGAAAAGAAAAATAAAATATTGAACAAACAACTTTTTTTTCCTTGAAAGTTAATTATTTCATAGAGTTTGGAAGTGTGGTTGTAATTATTTTTTAAAATGTTTTTTATTTAAAAATACATTAAAAAAATATATTTTTTAAAAAAATAGCTTTAACATCAACACATCAAAATAATATAAAAACATAAAAAAAATATTAATTTAAAATGAAAAAAAATTAATTTTTTTTTAAAAATACTTTTAAGACTTAAATACAAACTTGCCTTTATCTGTTTC
>Ga0307510_10009245_pt1 | contig 11745 bp, 12 predicted proteins | sample 12_EM_MG_FD_207224 | JGI IMG/M metagenome (GOLD analysis project Ga0307510, IMG submission 207224) | Populus trichocarpa ectomycorrhiza microbial communities from riparian zone in the Pacific Northwest, United States - 12_EM | ecosystem: Host-associated > Plants > Roots > Unclassified | place... | reverse complement strand
CTTCTCAAAACTCAAGCAGTTCCGCCGCGTCGCAACCCGCTTCGAAAAGACCGCCCGAAATTATCGTGCCGTCATCACCCTCGCAGCAATCGTCTTATGGATGAGATAAGTGTCCACACCACCTAGGCCGGAGCGCGCATCACAATGCTGGTCGTTCGGTCAAACCCTTCGTGGGAGGTTTCGGCCGTCTTGATAAATCCCATCCGGGCGAACGCCGCGTGGTTTTCCGTTAGCTCAATGCGGGTCTCCAGCTCTAGCATGCCGATTCCGCGCAGGCGCGCTTCGCCGCGTGCGGCTTCCACCAATTTTCGACCGATACCAGCGCGTTGCAGGGTCGGGCTGACGGCCAGCTTGCTGATGTAGAGTGCATCGTTCTTTTGGTGCAGAAACAAGCAGCCGACCAGATCACCCGCGCTGTAGGCGAGCAGCAGCGCGCCGCTTTCGGCGCTAGCCTGGATCGATTTCGGCGTCAGCCTCAGGGCCGATGAGGGCGGATCAATGCGCGGCCCCATGTAGGCAAACGCATCCAGGATCAGCAGACGTACGCGCTCCCAATCGCTGAAATCGCGAGCAGCAGGGCGGATAACGATTGCCGGAGGGTCGATCACCATATTTTTGTAGCTTTATCCTCGACCGGGTCGGGAGTCATCATTTTCGAACGGCCGGTCACTTCGCGAGATCGCCGACGAACTGCCTGATGCTGTCGAGCACCGCTTGCCGGTCACCGGCGAAGACCCAGTGATCGGCGCCGTCGAGCTCGATGAAACGGGCCTGCGGGATGTGGTCGGCAAGATGTTTTCCGGCGCCGATGCGGACGGCGCGGTCGCCGCGGCGGTGCAGCACCAGCGTCGGAACGGCAACCCGCTTGAGAAGATGCCGCACATCCGTATCGCGCAGGGCCTCGAGCACGCCCTTGATGGCGCCCGGGCTTGAGGCCGCACGAAGCAGGCCGGCCCACCAGGCTCTCGTTTTGGCGTCGCCGGCGAGACTCGGCGCGAACGTCTCGATTCCCGCAGGCCCGCCCCAGGCCGACACGAGCTGCTGCAGCCACGCATCATATTGATCGGCGTGCAACGCGTGCGGATAGTCCGGTGCAAAGCTTCCTTTCGCGAGCGAGTCGAACAGGATCAGCCCCGCGACGCGGTCGGGATGTTCGGCCGCGAACCTGATGCAGGCCGGTCCGCCTTCGGACGCGCCGAACAGCACGATACGGCGTGAGCCGGCGGCATCGAGCACGGTGCGGATGTCCTGTGCGGTCGCCTCTGCGCTGGGGCTGAACCCGACCCGGTCGGAAAGGCCGACGCCACGGCGATCGAGCAGAATGAGACGGCCCATCTCCGCCAGCGAGGAAAGGAACGCCCGGCACCCTGCGTCCTCCCAGACACGTTCGACATGGGACACGAAGCCGGGCAGCATCAGGATATCGGTGTACCCTTTACCGTAGGTCTGGAATGCGAGATGCACGCTGCCGCCGCTGACATATTGAGTCGGCGGCGGCTCCTTGGCATCGGCTTCGAGCAGCGCGTTGGTCTCGGCTTCGGGCGCCACGTCGAGTTCGTCGCGCAAACGCTGTGTCAGCGCCTTGAGCTGGCGCTCGGCTGCGGCCCGATCGCCGCCCAGCATCAAGTTGCGAATGAGGTGGCGCGCATAGATTTCGCTGAGCGGATCGAGCGCCACCAGGCGGCCGGCATGCGCGGCCGCGGATGCGTAGTCGCCCGCCGCTTGCTTCTCCTGCACCACCCGCTCCAGCGCCTGGATCGCGCGGCCGCGCAGGGCCTCCCTGCGGAAGAACGCCCACTCGTCGAATTGCGGACAGTCGCCGGGCGAGAAGCCGTCGAGAAAGTCGGCTTGATAGAGAGCGCAGGCGCGCTCGAACTCGCCGCGGTCGCAAGCCTCTTCAAACAGGCGTGAATCGATTTCCAGATCGAGTGCCGCTGACAGCCGAACCGTGGATCTGTCGGAGGCGAGCACATGGCCGAGCGCGATCTGAAGGCGATGCAGCAGCCGGCGCAGCCGTGCCCTTACCACGTCCGCCGGGCTTTCCGGCCACAGCACGGTTGCAATCACATCGCGCCCGACCGGACCCTTGGCTTCGGCCAGATAGACCAGCAGCGCGAGGCCCTTGCGCAACGCCAACGGGCACAGGCGGTCATCACAACGGATCTCCGGGAACCCGAGCGTCCGGACGCTGAACGAAGCCATGGCGATGCGATCTTCAGTGGAGGCGTCAGGGAACGCGGTGGCGTTCCGGGGACGCTGAGGGGACGCTGCGATGATAGCACCGGGCGGAATACACCGTCACCCTTTGGAGAACCATCATGATTGGACGTGCCGCCGCCCTTATTTATGGCCTCGCGAGCTACTTTATCTTCTCGCTTTCATTTGCCTACACGCCGGCCTTCCTGGGTAATTTCCTGGTGCCGAAGACGATCGACGTCGGAGCGGATAGCGCTCCCGCGCACGCGGTCGTGATCGACGCGATTTTGCTCGGCTTGTTTGCAATCCAGCACAGCGTCATGGCGCGCCCGGCCTTCAAGCGCTGGTGGACGCGCATCATTCCGGCTTCCTGCGAGCGCAGCACCTATGTGCTGATCTCGAGCGCGCTGTTGATCCTGATATTCTGGCAGTGGCGCCCGATCGCCGCGACCGTCTGGCGCGTTGAGGGCTGGCCGGCAGCGATGCTCACGGCGATCTTCTGGATGGGCTGGCTGATCGCGCTGTTGTCGACATTCCAGATCGATCACTTCGAGCTGTTCGGCGTGCGCCAGGTCGTCGACGCGCTGCGCGGAGCCGCCGGTCGCGTGCAGGCGTTCAAGACGCCGCTGCTGTACCGGTTGGTGCGTCACCCGCTGATGCTGGGCATGCTGCTCGCGTTCTGGGCGACGTCGCATATGACGGCGGGACATCTGTTGTTCGCCACGTTGAGCACCGCCTACATCCTTGTCGGCGTCAGGCTGGAGGAGCGAGACCTCGTTGCCGCGTTCGGCGCGAGCTACGAGCAGTATCGCCGGCGCGTTCCGATGCTCTTGCCGCGTCTCTTCGGCGGCGGCTCCGTCGCACCAGAAACGCGTCACGGAGGCTGAGATGCGCGCCATTCTTTGCAACGCCTTTAAAGGCATCGAAGCCCTTGGTTTCACCGAGGTCGACGAACCACGTCCGGCAGCAAACGAGGTTCTCGTTGACGTCCATGCCGCGTCCGTCAGCTACATGGACTACCTGATGAGCTGCGGCGGCTATCAGATGCGGCCGGCGCTTCCCTATGTGCCGGGAACCGATGCTGCCGGAATCGTGCTGGCCTGCGGCGACCGGGTCACGCGCTTCCGACCCGGAGATCGGGTCAGTTGCGGCAACTGGTTCGGTGCATTTGCGGAGCGCATGGTCGCCAAAGAGAGCAGCGTCGCCATGCTGCCGGCCAATGTTGATTTCATCGTGGGGTCGACGGTGATGCACACCTATCTCACGGCCTGGTATGCACTGATTGAGCGGGCGCGGCTGCAGGCCGGTGAGACGGTACTTGTGACGGGGGCCGCCGGCGGCGTGGGCCTCGCCTGTGTCGAGATCGCGCATTTGATGGGTGCGCGGGTCATTGCCGTCGTGGGCAGTGCTGCGAAGGCAGCCCTGGTCCGCACGCATGGCGCCGCCGAGGTCGTCGACCATTCGTGCGAAGACGTGCGTGAAAGTGTGAAGTCCCTTGCAGGGGGCAAGGGTCTCGACATCTGCGTTGATAATGTCGGCGGCGCACTCTTCACGACGCTCGCGAGGTTTATGGGCTGGAACGGTCGGTTGCTTCCGATCGGCTTCACCAGTGGCGAGATTCCATCGCTCGCCATGAATCTGCCTTTGCTCAAGAATTATTCGGTGGTCGGCGTGTTCGTCGGCGCCTGGATGGAGCGTTACCCGGAGGAAGCTGCCCGCGCGGCGGAGCGGGTCATGACATGGGTCGGCGAGGGCAAGCTCCGCCCGCAGGTCGACCGGGTGCTTCCGCTTCAGCGTGCCGGTGAGGCGATGGGTCTGGTGGCGAACAGGACTGCGATGGGGCGGATTGTGCTCCAAGTCAGGCAAGACGCCTGACCGTTTTACCGGCTCGCTGCAGGTGCGCTGGCGAACCGGGTCAAAGCGGGTGTTGCCGCCATCTTGACCAGCACGTCCTTGACCGGATGCCTGGTCCAGGCCTGCGTGACGTAATCGCGGTGAGTGACGCCGTCGGGCGTCTGCACGAACACCACGCTGCCGGGCCGTAGCGCCCCGTCCATGCTCTCGGTGACCGCGATGCCCCTGTCGCGGAGCGTCTGCATCAATTCCTGATCGCGCCGCTTGGTGTAGCGGGTATACGAAGAGACGAAGAAGCCGGTCCGGTTTTTCTCGATCCAGGACGCGAACTTGTCGAGTTCGCCGTAGACGGCGTCGAGCAGGAACACGCCGCGGACCCGGTTGGGGATGCCGCCGACCTCGAGGCTCCAGGCGGTCGGCAGGAAGCCGCCGCTATAGCCGACGATCACGATCGGCAGGTTCGCGAACGCCTGCGCCGATTTCGGATCGCCGTAGAGGCGGGCGAGGTGGCTGGCCGACTCATCGATGAAGCGCTTGAAGCCGCCCGGCTGCCAGAACTTGCCGGCCGAGGAATCGGCAGCGTTCACCGCAAGCTGGGGCGCGAGCAGCACGGCGTTGACGCCGGAATCCGAGATCTGCTGCGGCACCAATTGCCGGTCGCGGACGTCGCGCTCCAGCGTCGCGCCGTTGCCGTGGAAGAACACCACGATCACGCCCGGCTTCCTGACGTCGAACGTCTCGGGGACATGCACCAGCACGCGGTTGTCGTTGTAGGCCTCGTCCTGCCAATAGACCCGGCCGCCATAGCTGCGATGGCCCTTGCGGTCGCCCTTGGCGATGTTGAGGAACGGCTCTTCAGAGCGCGGATTGGTACCGAAATAGGGGAAGGCCGAGGACTTCATGCTGACCAGCGTGGTCAGTTCTTCGCGCTCGGTGCGGGGTAGCGTCAGCGTCGGCGTGAGCGAGGCGAGCCTCACGGGCTCGGTACGCACCGTGCGCGGCGGCTGCGGCCCCAGCGCGACCTGACGCTGGATCTGCGGCAGGCTTTCATGGGCGGCCGGGAAACGGTCGGCGAACTGCAGCGTGGGGAAGCGGTCCTCGAATGTATCGATCGAAGTCCTGTCGCCCGAAGCTTTGGACTTGGCGGGCCGGGATTTTGCGGCGTCCGTGTTCGCTGCCAGCATGTCGGCGTTCGGCGCCTTGCCGGAATGGACCAGGACAAAAGACAGCGGCACGCACAGCGCAGCGATCGCCAGCCAATGCCATCGCAGCCGCAAGCGGGACGGCAAGGCGCGGCGCGGCGTGACCGGGGATTTCGCCCGGCTGGCGCGATCAGCTATCAGGAATTTCGGAATTTCTCCGTCCATCCACCCCAATGCCCCAAGATCCACCGTCAACCGGCGTATGCTCGCACGCGTTTAGGCGACGTTAAGCGTCCGGAAAACTCCCCACGTCCGGAAGCCACGACAGGACCATGCAATCGTGTCGCGATTGTGGGAGCGTCACGATGTTTACCCGGCCCCGACGGAGTGGACGGTATCATGAAACCGATTTCAGGTCTCAATTTAAACCCTTGGTAACATTGCTTGAAATGAGGGGCGTCAGCCTGCACGATGCGGCTTCTGGCTGCGGGCGCTGAAGGTACGGTCCGACATGGCGGCATCAGAAACGGGAAGCCCGGCGTGGCCCGGCGCGCTCTCTGGCGGCGGCTCCAGCGTTTCGGTTTTGGTTGCGGTTTCCATCGTGGTTGCCGACATGGTCGGGGTCGGGGTCTTCACCAGCCTCGGCTTTCAGGTCAAGGACATCCCCTCCGGCTTTTCGATCCTGCTGCTGTGGACGATAGGCGGCGTCGTCGCGTTGTGCGGGGTGTTTTCCTATGGTGAACTCGGTGCGATGTTTCCGCGCTCGAGCGGCGAATACAATTTCCTCGGCCGGGCCTATCACCCGGCCTTCGGTTTTGTGGCGGGCTGGGTGTCGGCAACCGTGGGCTTCGCTGCACCGGTGGCGCTGGCCGCCATGGCATTCGGCGAGTACGGCAAGTCGGTCGTACCAGATGCGCCGCCGCTGGCGCTTGCGATCGGCGTGGTCTGGCTGGTGTCGCTGGTGCAACTCACCGGCGTGCGGCACTCCTCGACCTTTCAACTGATCGCGACCATCCTGAAGGTCGTGCTGATCGTGGCCTTCCTGGTCTGCGGCTTCGTGATCGGCACGGCGCAGCCGGTGTCGTTTGCGCCGTCAGCCTCCGACTTCACCCATATCGTCAGCGCGCCGTTCGCGATCAGCCTCGTGTTCGTGATGTATTCGTTCTCGGGGTGGAACGCGGCGACCTACATCATCGGTGAGGTGAGGTTGCCCGAACGCAACGTGCCGCGGGCGATGCTGGCCGGAACGCTGATCGTGCTGGTGCTGTATGTGGCGCTCAACGCCGTGTTCCTGCATACCGCGCCGATCGACAAGCTCGCAGGCCAGCTCGACGTCGCCCGGATTTCCGGCAGCTACATCTTCGGCGAATTCGGCGGCCGCATCGTCGGCGCGATGATCTGCTTCGGACTGATCTCCTCGATCAGCGCGATGATGTGGATCGGCCCGCGCGTCATGATGACGATGGGCGAGGACATTCCGGTGCTGCGGGCGTTCGCCCGCAGATCGACCGGCGGCGCGCCGGCTTATGCCATCCTGTTTCAGCTCACGGTCGCGAGCCTGATGCTGTTTACCCGCAGCTTCGAGGCGGTGCTCGACTTCATCCAGTTCGCGCTATTGTTCTGCTCGTTCTTCGCCGTGCTCGGCGTGATCAAGCTGCGCATCACGCATCCCGATTTGCCGCGGCCCTACCGCGCCTGGGGATACCCGGCGACCCCTGTGGTTTTCCTGCTCGTGACGGGGTTCATGATGTACTACCTTTTGACCGAGCGGCCGTTGCAGTCGCTGCTGGGTCTTTTGATCATGTTTTCAGGTCTTTTGATTTACGCTGTCTTCCGCAAGCGGGCAGATCAAGTCCCCCTGGCCGCATCGTCGGGTCGTGAATGAACATGCTGCGTTCCGTTCGAATGGCGACGCTTGTTACCGTGATGCTGTTTGCGGCGGCGCTTCCCGTTCATGCCCAAACTGCAACCGTTGACGACACCGCGAAATTTCTGGCCGGCATGATGCCCTCGGCGGATTCGCCGCTCACGCCGCTGACCAAGGAGGCGGCCTGGCAACGTCACGCCAAGTTCTTCGACAGCGCGTTCGAGAAACTCGAGCAGCGCCAGCTGTCGCGGATCCGCGCCTGGGCGGACACCAACCTGGCGGCGCCGAAGCCGACCATGTTCTACATGTTCTCAGGCCCGGACTTTCTTTATGCGAACGCGTTCTATTCCAAGGCGTCGACCTACGTGCTCAGCGCGCTCGAGCCGGTCGGCTCGGTGCCTGACCTTTCGCGATTGCCGCGCGGCGGCATCGGCTCAGCGCTCTACAATGTCGAGCGCTCGCTCGGTTCGATCCTGAGCTTCAGCTTCTTCATTACCAAGGATATGAAGACCGATCTGCAGGCGGGTCAGATCAGCGGCGCCTTGCCGATCCTCTACGTGTTCCTGGCGCGCTCGGGCATGACCGTGAAGAGCGTCAGCCCGATCTCGCTGGACGACCAGGGCGCGGCGTATTTCGCCGGCGAAAATGCCGGACCGAACGCTGTGCGCGGCGTGCGCATCACGTTTGCCGGCAGCGACGGTCAGGAGAAAACGCTGTACTATTTCTCGACCGATCTTTCCAACTCCGGCGTCAAGGCGAGCGGCTTCCTGAAATTCTGCGCGACGCTCGCGCCCGGCAACAGCCTGATCAAGAGCGCCTCCTATCTGCTGCATTCCGGCAACTTCACCACGGTGCGCGACTTCCTGCTCAATAGCAGTGCCACCATCATCCAGGACGATTCCGGAATCCCGCTTGGCTATTACAGCTCGAAGAAATGGCGCTTCTTCCCGTTCGGCCGCTATCTGGGCCCGATCGACGAATTCCCCGGACGCTACCAGGATTCATATGCCGCGCTGTTCCGGCGCGCGCAGCCGATCGACTTCGGCATCGGCTATCGCTGGCGCACGCCTGAATCGAATTTGCTGCTGTCGGTAAGGCTGGCCGACGACGGGTCGCCTGCCATCGACGCCGCAGCATCGGCCGCGGCGCCGCCAGCGCCACCGCCTCCGCGCAGGCCGCGGGCGCATATCGGGTCGCGGCCGCTACCAGATTTCTGGCCGTTCTGGCGTTAGAAAGCTGACTTCACCAGCGCACGCTTTGGCTCGGCACGATGAAGGCCGCCTGGCTTGGCGGTTCGGAGTGCGCACCGAAATAGTGCCACGCGGCGACAATGAGGATGAGCAGCGCGAGGACCGCGACAAGGTCGTTGAGCCGGGGATCGTGATCGTGGTCACTGATTTTCCAGCGCATTGTTTGTTTCCTCCCCGAGGGAGTACAAACCAATGCGGACGGCGGAACCGGAGTTCCAACACATCAGCAATGCGCCTTCATGGGGCGTTGACGCCGCGCCAGCGTCCATAGCGCCACGGCAGATACCATCGCGCACCCGCAGGCCTCGTCAGCGGCACGTTGTCGATGCCGGATGTACCGAAGGGCTGGCAGCGCAGGATCCGCGCCAGCGTCATCCATCCGCCGCCCCACAGGCCAAAACGCTCGATCGCTTCGTCGCCATATACCGAGCAGGTCGGCAGATGCCGGCAGTTGTAGCCGACCAGCGGCGACAGCGTATGCCGGTAGATCCAGATCAGCGCGCGCCCCGCATTGCGCGGCAGGCGGCGAGCCGTGCTGGCACAATCCGTGCATTGCTTTTGACGTGACGATGAATGATCTGCGGGTGCCATGCTGAACGATGTACGTAATTTTGCGGGTGTTCCCAAGCCAGGAACTCAATGCGTGCAGATATTTACGCCACAGTTCGTAATTATCGCACCGCAAAGCGACGTAGCAAGCCAAGGTATTATGGACGAGACAGGACAGCACAGTTACCGTTTTGATACGGATCGATGACAGAATCATTTTGCGCTAAACCGAAGCCATTGTTCGTGGACGGGGCTTGGGGGAAGGAACCAAATTGAGGTTTGTGAGGTCGCTGAAACGTCGCGGCTGGGCGCTCCTCGGCGCCACCGCCTTTTGTCTCGCATTGCCTGGCGCGATCACGACGCTGGGCAACTCGGCGTACGCCGGCGGCACCCTCGAAGAACGCAAGCAGCCGATGCATTTCAAGTGGAATGCGTGCCAGCCCGACTGCAGGGGCTGGGTCTCGGCGGTCGGCATCGTCACGTCGGATAGTCCAAGGGAGTTCGAGGAATTCGCGAAAGATCGCCAGCTCGCCGGCGCAACCATCGTACTGGATTCCAGCGGCGGCTCGGTCAATGATTCCATCGCGCTCGGCCGCAAGTTCCGCGGTCTCGGTGCGCTGACCACGGTCGGCGCTACCGTGCGCACGCAGACCCCGCAAGGCGAACGCGCGAGCGTGACGCCGGAAGCCTATTGCGAGTCGATGTGCGTGTTCCTGCTGCTGTCGGGCAAGACCCGTTACGTGCCGCCGGTCGCGCATGTCCGCGTACACCAGATCTGGATGGGCGACCGCGCCGACGACGCCAAGGCCGCAAGCTACACCGCGCAGGACCTGATGATCGTGGAGCGCGACATCGGCCGGCTCGCGAAATTCACCTTCGACATGGGCGGCACCGGCGATCTGCTGTCGCTCGCGCTCAGCGTGCCGCCGTGGGAAGATCTGCACGAGATGTCGCGCGGTGAATTGCGCCTGACCAATCTGGTCACGACCGATGCGGTCGCCGACGTGTTCCCGCAGGACAATGCGGCCGTGCCGATGGCCGAGGCGAAGCCTGCCAAGCCGCAGCAGGATCGCTTCGTCAGTTCCGCCGTCGAAGGCGATGCGCAACCGCAGCCGGCTAAGTCGACCAAGACCGCCGAAGCCGCGGTTCCGACCGGCGGCTCCGCCACCGCGCCGGCCCAGCCGCAGAAGTAAGCGGTACCCCGACAAACGGTGTCATCATCCGCGAAGGCGGATGATCCAGTACGCAGCGGCATTGGTGGTTAATCGAGATTTTCCGGCGTACTGGATACCCCGCCTTCGCGGGGTATGACGACGATATGCCGGCACGGCCCCTTAAGCCGAAGCCGCCTGCTTTGCCCGGGCTTCGATCTGGCCGATGGCATCCACCACGGCGTCGAAGGTCAGCATGGTCGAGGCGTGGCGGGCCTTGTAGTCGCGCACCGGTTCGAGCAGGCCGATGTCGGCCCACTTACCTTGCGGGGGAGTACCGTTTTCCTTCAGCATTTTGCGCACGGTTTCTCGCAATTCACGTAACTCGCCAGCCGTCGAGCCGACCACATGGCTTGCCATGATCGAGGAGGAGGCTTGTCCCAGCGCGCAGGCCTTCACGTCATGGGCGAAGTCGGTGACCACGGGCCCGTCCATCTTGAGGTCGACCTTGACGGTCGAGCCGCACAGTTTGGAGTGGGCAGTGGCGCTGGCATGGGGGTCGGGGAGGCGGCCGAGGCGGGGGATATTGCCCGCCAGTTCGATGATCCGCTTGTTGTAGATGTCGTTCAGCATGAGATCAGGTGTCCCGGGCGGAGGTCGGAGCGCCCTTGGCGGCTGGGTTTCATCGTCCTATATATGGACAGCAACGGCGGAAAAACAGCCCGGCCGTTTGCCGAAGGCGGACGGACCTGGAAACCAGTTCGGCCGCCGGCGTTTTGTGGATGGGACTCAGGCGCCCGGCGGGAAAAACCGCCCCGTCTGCCCGGTGACACTCCGGTCTTTTGGGCCGGTCGAACGGAGAAGACATGGACGCATTGATCAAATCCATCCGGCCCGGCAAGCCTTCCGAAGTGAAATCGCCCGATGTAGCCCCGGAAACCCGCCCGGCCGAGCTCGACCCGGCCGAGTTCCTGGCGGCTGCCGTCCGCGCCGACCTGCCGCGCCCCTCGCGCTCGGAGGCCGAGCAGGCCGTGCACGTCCTGCTCAGCTATATCGGCGAGAATCCCGGCCGCGAAGGTCTCCTGGATACGCCGCGCCGGGTGGTCGAAGCCTTCGACGAACTCTATCAGGGCTACCACCAGTGCCCGGCCGAGGTGCTGGACCGCACCTTCGGCGAAACCGCCGGCTATGACGATTTTGTCCTGGTCCGCGACATCGAATTCACCTCGCAATGCGAGCATCACATGATGCCGTTCTACGGCAGGGCGCATATCGCCTATACGCCGGTCGAGCGGGTGGTGGGATTGTCGAAGCTGGCGCGGCTGACCGATATCTTCGCCCGCCGCCTGCAGACCCAGGAGCACCTGACCGCGCAGATCGCGGCCGCGATCGACGAGGTCTTGAAACCCCGCGGCGTTGCCGTGATGATCGAGGCGGAGCATACCTGCATGTCGGTGCGCGGCGTCGCCAAGCATGGCGCGTCGACGTTCACCAGCCGGTTCACCGGCATGTTCCGCGACAACCCAGCGGAGCAGCAGCGTTTCCTGTCCCTGGTGCGAGGACCGAGCCGGTAACCTCGCCGCATCTTTGAATTGACGCGTTTTCTACCGCAGATAAGTCTACGCAATCTGCGTAAACTTGATTGCTATGCGAACCGGCGTCCACTTCGTTTGAAAACGCTATGGATCAGCGAGGACTGCCGTGTCCACATCCGCAACGACCAATGAGCGCGAAGA
>Ga0307510_10009243_pt1 | contig 11745 bp, 8 predicted proteins | sample 12_EM_MG_FD_207224 | JGI IMG/M metagenome (GOLD analysis project Ga0307510, IMG submission 207224) | Populus trichocarpa ectomycorrhiza microbial communities from riparian zone in the Pacific Northwest, United States - 12_EM | ecosystem: Host-associated > Plants > Roots > Unclassified | place... | reverse complement strand
CGATAGAAGGAACAGAAAGCGGCCGACGCCGACGCCGACGCGAACTAAGTAAGCCGAGCCAGGCTGTCAGCGCATGTCAGCCCCCAAGTCAGTACGCGTCCGAGTCAGTAATTGACCAATGTCCATTGTACTCATCTCAAAGTAGTACTCGTGAATACTACAAGTTCTCACATTCACATCAAGTAAAGTAAATTAGTACATACTCACACACTGGAGTCTGGACAGACAACATGGGTGCAGCTGGGTGGCCACTCGTAGCCGTATCAAGGACGTCACAGCATAGCTCGGCCCGATATCACTTGTGAGCGAGCCAAGCCCAAACTGTACTTGACGCAAGTCGCTTCGTGAGCGAATAATCAAAGAACGACGGCTTTGAAGAGCAGAGTAAGAAAAAACGGTGGTTCGAACTGCCAAACCCGCGAGACGGGTGTCTGTTCAGTTGGGAGTTGGGAGTTGGGCGCCCAACAACACAGTCACCAGGTGATCGGTTACTCTTGAGTTGACTGAACACGACATCGTGAGATTTTTCTCACTTTTTTCTCTTGTACTTCCTCATCCTATTGACATCCAATTGCGCTCATCATACGCATATCCACAACCAGCCACAATTGCTGCCTGCCAGGCCTGGCGCGACTCCCCCGACACAACACCCCCTGCGCACCCGGCGCATTCACCTTGTCTGCGCCCACACCCGTGCCCATCCATCCAAGTGCAAATTCTCACTTACGACTGGAAGCGCACCTGGCTCGCTGTCATACCCCTGCCATCACCAACGGCTTCGTAGCCTTGGTTGCTGAAGAGTTTCGCGATGGCACCGTTGTTGTTCGCATCTGTGCGAACTTATCCCATCATCACAGTCCCCTCCTCCTCGCGTAGCAACGGGAGCAAGACTTGACGACCCACGTTCTCATCGCTGTCCCGCGCTTCCCCCTTCCCTCTGCGCCTACCGCACATCACAGCACATCGACGAGGACACAATATGGCTGGCGCAGCCAGCAATAACTTTATGCGCTAATCTTGCCGGTATCACGGTGGGTGGCCGTGTCGTCGGTCGTGGTGTGCGAGGCACGAGCCAACATTGGTCAGTTCGGCCATTTCCTGCGCCGAGGTGTATTGTGATGCTGCGCTGGGCGTGGCTGTCGGAGAAGGATATGTTGGTTGCTGGCGGACGCGTGCGATAGTCAATAGCTGCGCATCTTGGCAGTATCTTGGCTTGCTCCCGGATATTGGCGTGGCCAATTCCGGAATCTTGCAGGTCGATGCGAGCGCCCCTGTCCTCGATCATGGTCATCTCTCCAGCTGCCTCTTCCTCCAGACGCTTCCACCCCTGTCAAGTTCCCTGGCACCTGCCTACAATACGAATCTTTGCCTTGATGTCCTCGGGCTAACGCCATGTCAGGTCCGAGGACGCTCATGGTTTTCGTGAGTAACTTCATCAGGCTCTGCCCCGACTAGATGCATGTGAACGTCCGCGTTGAGCCCACCACTAGATCAATAGCAAGGTTGAATCCACCCCAGTGATTTACCTGTGAACACCTACATCGAGGACACTGACTTGCCATTTGCCAAATTTATGGCGGAAATTTTCTTTTCATGTTTCCCTTATTTCTTAGGGCACAAAGTACTTTAGGTAGCATATATGTGTAAGAAGACAACACACGCTTTTACCTCACAAACAATGTTTATCGCTCTTTTGTTGTGACACATAGAATCTACATGAAACCCCAAAAATGTGTTGTAGAATGGGAAAAATGTCGGGCTGTGATCCATGTGACCAGTTGGAGCGATCCGTAGCAGGCACAACATTTTTGCATCCCAGCCAATCTCGGTCACAGATTTCATTACACAGGCAGAAGTCTCCGAGCAAGGAGCCCAGGCAGTGCCGCAAACACCTCGTACACCTAGACAAAAGATAAAATCCCATTTACGTCAACCTTTGTGATACATTGGAACCTACAGTTCGACTCAGCTGTGCATCTCGCGCAGAACAAAAAAAGCGCAATACCTCACAGTCCTCACTCCTTCATCAACTCCATTTGCTCAGCGAGTAACGATGGTGCATCAGGGAACCGAGGGATAGCGTTACACCTGTATGGCGCGGGCCGGCTAGAATACATCAGTCCAAATTCAAACCCGGATCCAAACAGGATAAGATGGAGATATTTGCATACAACACCATTCCAGTATCGACGGGCGTTTTATCGAGTAGGACCTCCTTCCCATCTTCATCGCGCGGGCATTCCAGCCTCATGGCCCAGAGAACCGTGGCTATACTGATGAACATCGACTCATTGGCCGCGTGTTTACCAACGCAGGCCCGCCGCCCAAATCCGTACGCACTTTGTCCATCCTCGTGAGTCTCCACTGGGCCTGGGATCAACCTGCCGTGCTCATCCAGGAACCTCCCAGGATTGAAGTCTGCCGCATCGTCACCATAGAGCGCTGGGTCAAGGTTGCATTGCCACAGGTTTGCGAAGCAAATTGTACCCTTGGGAATGAACATCCCTTCGTACCAATCGTCTTCTGTCGTGCTGTGCGGGATACCCAATGGCAGCGCGGGACGCCAACGGAGAGATTCCTTGACCATTGCCTGTATATAAGGCAGATTCGGAACATCTGCAAATGTTGGGGTGCGGAATCTCCCGACAACAACATCGAGCTCATCTTGTGCTTTCCTCTGTATTTCTGGATATGCCATCATCGCCAGCACCCACCAGAGTAACGTGGTAGACGTTGTCTCTGAACCTGCAGTGCTGCAAAAGCTGTTCAGAATTCGTGTTGGCAATGACAGCAGAAGAACGCACTATAATGTGCCAAGGAGCCAGGCGATCTCATCACGGGAGAGCCCACTTCGATCGGAATTCTTCATCAGCGATGCACCGACGCTCGGTCTTTCCGATCCTTTAGCCTGGAGTACCAGCTTTTGAGAAATATTCGTTGGGAAAATGCAGCTTATTAGCTTACAATATCATCACAAACGGTATTCAGACACCTATTAAACATTGCTGTATGTTGCCGGAAGTGTTCCAATCCTTCACGTTTCCATCTTGCAAATCTAGGGTTCTCCTTCAATAGGCATTTGAAATACGCAATATATGGCATATGAGCATACCTTTCCGGGATGTAGATCATCCAAGGAAGCAACTCAACAAGATGTGCTCCGGGAGCAGCAGATGCCGACATACGGTCGAGGAATACATTGATTTCCGTAACTGTCTGGTCATGTTCGTCCTCAAGGGTGGGATAATCGTACAAGATAGACATAATGGCAGAAGTAGAGGAGCGTTTGAAATACTGGTTCAAGGCTGTCGGATTGTTGAGAATTGAAGAGGCGAGGACGGTGGCCTCTTTGGAAAAAGTTGAGTGATAATCAAGAACTGCGACTTTTGTGAGCGCTTCATGCTGCGCGCGGCGCATGCGACGCCAACTAGGAATAAGAAAGTTAAGTCCTGAAACTTCAGAGGAAAGTGTGAACACCAACAGATCTCCGTATGCCATGAAGACAGAGACCAAACCACCACAGAGGATTTCATGGGCAACAATTTGACGAGGGCGATCGGAATAAATGTTTGCGCGTTGATCGAGAAGTTCGGAGGCGGCCTTGAGGCTATTGATGACGATCATGGGCTGACCCAGTGCATACAGATACATAATATTCTCTGAGATCTCCCTGGTAAGCTTGTGGTGTCGCAAGAGTCTGCGAAACTTAGAATTGGACATACGAAAGTTCCGTTTGCAATCTTTCTCGAACATCCATCGCTTGTCCTTGAGTTGAAGGATATTTCCGAGAATTGGGAGACCCTTTGGGCCAGGTGGAACTTTTCGCCATGGACTCGTTGTATATTTTGCTACCAGGATGATGACAAGGCTCAAAATGAAACCCACTCGGGGTGTCAGAAGTCGGGAGACTGCTGCGAACGAGAGCCAATGGAGGTGTGAGTCAGCACGGCCAAGAGAATCAGTGGGACGACCACTGAAAGGCAGGGTTGAATCGAAAGACATGATATTTTTTTGGCTGGGAGGGGAGCTCCAGATGGGGTGATGATTGCATTTCGAGAGCCCTCTGGTTGTCTTTAAATGTCAGGTATATGACCGTGGAAGGCTCTCACACTGTCAGCATAATTGTATTTGTTAGACTACGATCCGGCAACCTGATAACTTACAGGTAAGATAAGGCACGTTAGGCTCCTAACCAGCCGTCTGGACAGGTTACGCCTAACCCTGGCAGCCATACAAATACTTGTTGTAGCTATGTGTAGCCAATCAGAGACCTTTCGGGCTATGCCGAATGTGATTATGTTATGTCAACCTGCCCTGGCACAAAATGTCAGCCACAAGCGTGGGATACCTTAGTCAACACCAGGAGAACGCCAGCCGTCTGGGCAGGTTGCGCAAAACTAAGATTCATGGTTGACATAATCACATTCGGCATAGCCCGAAATGTCTCTGATTGGCTACACACAACCACAAGTATGGCATAACTTGCCCCCAGACAGCTGGTTAGGAGCCTGAAGGTGCGTCCAGTTGTTACAGCTAGATCACATGACGGAATGTGACAAATTTCGACGAAAAAGCGTAAAGGCTCTTGAGAAAGGCAATAAATGCAATGTACGTCACAAAGGAAATATGGAAAATGGTTATTCAAACAAACTAGTGGTTCTAAATTCTTTGTTTGAGCCATTCTAAATGAGGAGATAGTTTTGTGGTGTCGAAACTCCATGGTTAGTGTATTGGTATCACATCATGATGATCATGTGTGACGAAACCGGGAAAGAATTCGACTTAAACTCTTGAGAAATACACAAATGTGATTTTAGTCACCAAGGAAACATTAAGATATGTTATTAGAACAGATCTGGGGGTTTAAAATGTTTTTTTAAGATGCTTTGAAGGAGAAGATAGACTTTTGATGGGTCTTATGGCTGGACTGGAACCGACTTCCGGACCAGGCTGGCGGGCCGACATCCCAGACACGACCAAAATCAGCGGTTGATGTGGACTCAAGTCACCCAACCTCTAAATTTGGTGTGTAGGAGCTGCAGAAAAATAATATAAAAATGTCAATACATGGTATAAGATGGGAAACTAGAAAAGAAGCATAAATGTTGACAAGCTCAGGTAGATGACAAAAAACAGTAGCTCACTATCATGGGATCGAACCAGCGGACCCACCTGCTTCCTCATGTAAGCAAAACATAATTACCACCACACCATTCACCTTTACAATTACTCTCCCTTTTAATGATACATGACCAGATAGGCGACCAAACACACCGAAAAAGGTGCCCCACGGTGGACAGAACCAACTTTCCCTCGAAAGGGCTTAAAACTTCCCGGCATTCTTATCACGTTTTTGTTGTGCCACGTAACATCTACATGGGATCTCAAAAGTATATTCTAGAATGGGAAAACTGTCGGGCTGTGACCAGTTGGAGCGATCCGTAGCTGGCATACCATCTTTGCACACCCAGCCAATCTTGTCAAAAAAAACTTTCAATACGCAGACAGAAGATTTCGAGCAAGGGCCCAGCCAGCGCCGCAAACTCCTACTCGTACACCAAAAGATAAAATTCTACTGCGTCAACCTTTGCAGTACATTGAGACCTACAGTTCGACTTCTCAGCTGTGCATCTCGCGCAGAACAAAAAAAGCGCAATACCTCACAGTCCTCACTCCTTCATCAACTCCATTTGCTCAGCGAGTATCGATAGTGCATCAGGGAACCGAGGGATAGCGTCACACCTGTATGGCACAGGCCGGCTAGTAGAATACATCAGTTCAAATTCAAACCCGGATCCAAACAGGATAAGATGGGGATATTCGCATACAACACCATTCCAATATCGACGGGCGTTTTATCGAGCGGGACCTCCTTCCCATTTTCATCGCGCGGGCATTCCAGCCTCATGGCCCAGAGAACCGTGGCTATACTGATGAACATCGACTCATTGGCCGCGTGTTTACCGACGCAGGCCCGCCTCCCAAACCCGTACGTACTGTGTCCATCCTCGTGGGTCTCCACTGGGCCTGGGATCAGCCTGCCATGCTCATCCAGGAATCTCCCAGGATTGAAGTCTGCCGCATCGTCACCATAGAGCGCTGGGTCAAGGTTGCATTGCCACAGGTTTGCGAAGCAAACGGTCCCCTTGGGAATGAACATCCCTTCATACCAATCGTCATCTGTCGTGCTGTGCGGGATACCCAATGGCAGCGCGGGACGCCAACGGAGAGATTCCTTGACCATTGCCTGTATATAAGGCAGATTCGGAGCATCTGCGAATGTTGGGGTGCGGAAACGACCGACAACAGCATCAAGTTCATCTTGTGCTCGCGTCTGTATTTCTGGATATGCCATCATCGCCAGCACCCACCAGAGCAATGTGGTAGAGGTTGTCTCTGCACCTGCAGTGCTGAAAAAGCAGTTGAGAATTTGTGTTGGTAACGACATCAAAAGAACGTACAATAACGTGCCAAGGAGCCAGGCGATCTCATCACGGGAGAGCCCACTTCGATCCGAATTCCTCATCAGCAATGCACCGACGCTCGGTCTTTCGGATCCTTCAGCCTGGAGTAACAGCTTTTGAGAAATATTTGTTGAAAGCGCAGCTTATTGATTGGCTTACAATATCATCACAAACAGTATTCAGACACCTATTGAACATTGCTGTATGTTGCCGGAAGTGTTCCAATCCTTTACGTTTCCATATTGCAAATCTAGGGTTCTCCTTCGATAGGCATTTAGAGCAGACAATATATGGCATAGGAACGTACCTTTCCGGTATGTAGATCATCCAAGGAAGGAACTCAACAAGATGTGCTCCGGGAGCAGCAGCTGCCGACGTACGGTCGAGGAACGTATGGACTTCTGTAACTGTCTGATCATGTTCGTCCTCAAGGGTGGGATAATCGTATAAAATAGACATAGTGGCAGAAGCAGAGGAGCGTTTGAAATACTGTTTCAAGGCTGTCGGATTGTTGAGAATTGAAGAGGCGAGGATGATGGCCTCTTTGGATAAAGTTGAGTGATAATCAAGAACTGCGGCCTTCGTGAGTACCTCGTGCTGCGCGCGGCGCATACGACGCCAACTAAGAATATCAAGGTGAGTCCTGAAACTTCAGGGGAAAGTGTGAACACCAACAGATCTCCGTACTGCATGAGGGCAGAGACCAAACCACCACAGAGGATTTCATGGGCAACAATTCGACGAGGGCGATCGGAATAAATGTTTGCGCGTCGATCGAGAAGTCCGGAGGCAGCCTTCAGGCTATTAATAACGATCATGGGCCGACCCAGCGCATTCAAATACATAATATCCTCTGAGATCTCCCTGGTAAGCTTGTCGTCCCGAGATTCGGTGAACATAAAATTGGACATACGAAAGTTTTGTTTGCAAGGTTTGTCGAACATCCATCGCTTATCCTTGAGTTGAAGGATATTTCCGAGAATTGGAAGACCCTTCGGGCCAGGTGGAACTTTGCGCCATGGACTCGTTGTATATTTTGCTACTAGGATGATGACAAGGCTCAAAATGAAGCCCAATCGGGGTGTCAGAAGTCGGGAGACTGCTGCGAACGAGAGCCAATGGAGGTGTAAGTCAGCACGGCCAAGGGAATCAGTGGGACGGCCACTGAAAGACAGGGTTGAATCGAAAGTCATTGATATCTTTTTGGCCAAGAGGAGAGCTCCAGGTGGGGTGACGATTGCATTTCGAGAGCCCTCTGGTTGTCTTTAAATGTCAGGTTCGACACCGTGGAAGCCTCTCACACTGTCAGCATAATTTGACTTTGTTAGACTGCAATCCGGCAATACAAGTATCAGTTCACCTACATCAGCGCGCATGCATTGGTGCGCGCCCCCGCAACTGTGGCGTCCCCGGATGGAATCCGGCCAAATTATTGTGAGGCGGCGTGGGGGCGGAACTGGAAAAAAAGACCGGGTGTCCTTTTTTTCAAAAATTGACCCCTGACTGACTAACAAGGTATGTAAGCGGGTGCCTATCCATATATGCGTGATAAGATAAGTTCCTGCCTGCAACTCATCTCAAGAGCACAGGAAGTGAAAGGTGACGCCGGCCGAGGGCCTGCAGTTGAAGCATGCAAGACAACAATAATTATACAAGTCATGCAGGCTGAAGTAGGCAGATGAGTAGGTGTTGTAGAGCACTTATACTAGTACTTGAGTGAAACTTTAGTCCTAAGGCTAAGATGCGGGGTAGCCAGCCCAAATTGCAGGTTTATTCTGTGAAAGTCTTGTAAGGATGTGCGTTTTGTCTCCCTCTTCGTCAAGGAAGGGACAGACTTTATATACATAGGAAGTATTGTACAGTGTTTGTCACGGTATCGTATCTATCCACTTTAAGTATTCGTCCAATGAATGCCCTTTGCGACCGATTGGATGCAGCATTAATATCTGTACCTCCGCAGCTCGATCTTCGAGCAATCAGTGTCGCATCGATTGCTCGTGATACGAGTGCTGCACACATAAATTGCATGATGCGACCGACACGGGGTCGGGCGCACATGGTATCTGTAAGTGCACACAAGTCGTTCACGGTGGCCCATACGGTTAGCACGCAAGGACACCCGCCGCCCGCGTGTGTCGTCGAATATGGTATGTGTGTGTGCGTGTAGCAGGTGTCCCGAATAAGGTGGCTTGCTTAATTCGCCACTTTACATTGACAGGCCTGGCGCGACTCAACGTCCCGTGCACACTCGGCGCATTCACCTTGTCTGCGCCCACACCCATGCCCCCATGCAAGTTCAAATGCTTATTTACGACTGGAAGCACACCTGGCTCGCTCTCATACTCATATAATCACCAACGGCTTCGTAGCCTTGGTTGCTGGAAGGGTTTCGCGATGGCACCGTTATCGTGCGCATCTGTGCGAACTTATCCAATCATCATTCATCACAGTCCCCTCCTCCTCGCGGAGCAATGGGAGCAAGACTTGGCGACCGACATTCTCACAGCTGTCCCGTGCTTCCCTTTTCCCGCTGCGCCTACCGCACATCACAGCCCATCGATGAGGCAGCAATATGGCTGGCGCAGCCAGCAATGGCCTTATGCGCTGGTACTGCCAGTATCATGCTGGGTGACCGTGTCGTCGGCTGTGGTATGCGAGGCAACATTGGCCGGTTCGGCCATGTCGTGGGCTGGCCCGGCTGGGGTGTCTCGCGTTGGCGCGCTGAGCGTGTGACTAGCAGTCGGAGACGGATGTGGCGCTGTACATGCTGAGGCCACGGCTACGTGCGGGAACGGTTGTTGGAGAGGTATGGCGTTCAAAGCGGGCTGCAGATCGCCGCGTCACGTGTCATCGAGGACCCTCCAAACACGCACCAACCATTGGCTGCATGACCATTCGTGCTCCCCTCATAATAATTCTCGTCAATGCGACAACTCCTCACACCCACATTAGATAACTCAGTGCAACGTCAAGGGATAGGTAACATAGGCGCAGCTAGATGAACCCTGACAATTCCCTGGGCTGCCACATTTCGGTGGCCCCGAAACCAAGTCCATTGGATAGCGTGCGGAAACATATCCTACTGAAGCTCACCGGCGACTAACGTGCGCCTGCCTCGATCATCCGCGAAATCCCCTCAATCCTAACCACATTCAGGCATATAAAAGGTCACACATTGCGCTATCGCCGATTATGACGCTACCTCAACCCAAGGTGCGCCATGTAAGTCCTCGAGAAAGATGGACGCGGCGCTGAGCCCCTCATATGTGCAGCATATCGGGTTCACCATAGCCTGACTCAAGGAGGGCCTCTTCACAAACACGAACGTCCACCTTCGCACAGGATTCCGCGACGTCACCAGCACTGTCGAGCGAACCGCGCAGTACAGCAATGTTGCTTAGTCGTGCCGAGCAGGAGTGGCCCGGAGGGCATGGCTGGAGAGGCAATGGTTGTGGGTGCACCACAGAGGGCGCGATGACCTGCCACATCGTGTGGTATGGCTGGCCTGGGATTGGGGCCCACGTCATATATATATATATATATACTTCTGTTGTGTACCTTTAAACCGGTGTTGCTCTTTTAGATCACGTGATGGTCTTGTCGACCGGAAACTCACTGGCAAATCACACGCGTAAGGTCAAGGACCTCGTCTCGTCGCTCGTCGCGCTCAAGCCTGAGGACCACGGGAACAGCACGGCGCTCAAGATCGCGGCTGGCAGCTATACAACGTCGTCGCGGATGACGAACGCGTAGGCAAGGACCTCCTCGAGGAGCGGCGGGACTAAGAGAAACGCGTGAGGCTTATCCCGCTCCGACGGCTCCGTGCGTTGAAGATTTCCACTGAAGCGTGTGCCACAGCCCAATCTACTCTATGCGACGAGGCGACGCACGCGTTTAACCCAGAAACAATGTTTATCACCTTTTTGTTGTGCCACATGGAATCTATATGGAGTTCAAAAATATTATAGATGGGGCAAATGTCGGGCTGTGACCAGTTGGAGCGATCCGTAGAGGCACAGCATTTTTGCATCCAGCCAATCTCGGTCAAAAATATCATTACACTGGCAGAAGATCCCGAGCAAGGGCCCAGGCAGTGACGCATACTCCTCGTACACCTACAGTAGACAAAAGATAAAATCCCATTTACGTCAACCTTTGTGATATGTTGGAACTGCAGTTCTGTGCATCTCGCGCTGAAAAAAAAAGCTTAATACCTCACTCCTTCATCAGCTCCAGTTGCTCAGCGAGTAACGATGGTGCATCAGGGAACCGAGGGATAGCGTTACACCTGTATGGCGCAGGCCGGCTAGAATAGCATCAGTCCAAATTCAAAAGCCGGATCCAAACAGTATTGGCATAACTTACAACAGCATTCCAATATCGATGGGCGTTTTATCGAGTAGGACCTCCTTCCCATTTTCATCGCGCGGGCATTCGAACCTCACGGCCCAGAGAACCGTGGCTATACTGATGAACAGCGTCTCATTGGCCGCGTGTTTACCAACGCAGGCCCGCCGCCCAAATCCGAATGTACTATGTCCATCCTCGTGAGTCTCCACTGGGCCTGGGATCAACCTGCCGTGCTCATCCACGAATCTCCCAGGATTGAAGTCTGCCGCATCGTCACCATACAATGCCGGGTCGTGGTTGCATTGCCACAGGTTTGCGAAGCAAATGGTCCCTTTGGGAATGAACATCCCTTTATACCAATCGTCCTCTGTCGTGCTGTGCGGGATACCCAATGGCAGCGAGGGACGCCAACGAAGGGATTCCTTGACCATTGCCTGTATATAAGGCAGATTGGGAGCATCTGCGAATGTTGGGGTGCGGAAACGACCGACGACAACATCGAGTTCATCTTGTGCTTTCCTCTGTATTTCTGGATGTGCCATCATCGCCAGCACCCACCAGATTAACGTGGTAGCGGCTGTCTCTGCGCTTCCAGCGCTGCGAAAGTAGTTCAGAATTCGTGTTGGCAATGAGAGAAAAAGAACGCACTATAATGTGCCAAGGAGCCAAGCGATCTCATCACGGGAAAGCCCACTTCGATCGGAATTCTTCATCACCGATGCACCGACGCTCGGTCTTTCCGATCCTTTAGCCTGGAGTGCCAGCTTTTCAGGAAAGGTTTATTGGGAAAACGCAGCTCATTGACTTACAACGTCATCACAAACGGTATTCAGACACCTATTGAACATTGCTGTATGTCGCCGGAAGTGTTCCAAGCCTTCACGTTTCCATCTCGCAAATCTAGGGTTCTCCTGCAATACGCATTTCAAAT
>Ga0307510_10009242_pt1 | contig 11746 bp, 13 predicted proteins | sample 12_EM_MG_FD_207224 | JGI IMG/M metagenome (GOLD analysis project Ga0307510, IMG submission 207224) | Populus trichocarpa ectomycorrhiza microbial communities from riparian zone in the Pacific Northwest, United States - 12_EM | ecosystem: Host-associated > Plants > Roots > Unclassified | place... | reverse complement strand
GGAAATAGCAGTGTCTTTTATATAGACTGAAACTCCAATTAAAGTTTCATGAGATTTGCTATCTTTTACGATAACTTTCAGAGTGTTTTGGCTATACGCAAACGTACATGTAAGCATTGCCAAAATAAAAATATATTTTGTCATTTGATATTAAATTAAATAAATATTAAATACTACCCGAAGCAAAAGCCATGGGTAAAAAAGTCAATACTGATTTAACTTAACTTTGGTGGCTGCCAAATTCCTAAATAAATAGTTTTGTAATTATTAAAAATATAAAAATCATTTTGTTTTCCGGAATCCGTACAATTAATGATTTTTTCTTTTTTAAAAATGTGGTTTTGAAATTGAAAACCATGTACCCCGCAACAGGTACAAGAACAAAAAGGCGCACACAGATCATCTTGGGAATCTGTATTTTTATCTTGAGAATGATTTTTTTTATGAAGTTCTGTTTTTGCAAAAGAGCCACAATCATCTATATCATTACAAGGCAGTAATGACAGTGAAACTACATAAATTGAAAACAAAAACCAGATTAATTTCATACTGCAAATATAAAGAAATATTTCAGGATAAGTTTTGTAAAAAAGTGACCAAAAATTAGGTTAAAATTCAGATTATTTAGTTTAAAATCCAATAAAAAGTACGAATTTAGATTCTGAAAAAAATGTAACTTTATTTTATGACGAACAATAATCCTATAGGTGTTTTTGATTCCGGAATTGGCGGAACTTCAATATGGAGTGCTATTCATGAACTGCTGCCGAATGAAAACACCATCTATTTAGCAGATAGTAAAAATGCTCCTTATGGTCAAAAAACTAAAGAGGAGATTATTAATTTAAGTAAAAAAAATGTTGATTTTTTAATTGAGAATAAATGTAAGCTAATTGTTATAGCCTGCAATACTGCCACAACAAATGCCATTCAGGAACTTCGTGCTGATTATGACATTCCATTTATTGGAATTGAACCTGCAATAAAACCAGCTGCCAATAATTCGAAAACACAGGTTATCGGTATTTTAGCTACTAAAGGCACTTTAAACAGTGAGCTGTTTAATAAAACTGCCGAAATGTTTCATGAAACCAAAATAATAGAACAGGTGGGTTATGGATTAGTCCAGCTTATAGAAGATGGCAATCTAAATTCTCCCGAAATGACTCAGTTGCTGGAATCATATTTAAGGCCTATGATTGATGCAAATATTGATTATCTTGTTTTAGGATGCAGTCATTATCCATATTTGATTCCACAGATTAAAAAAATTCTTCCTGAGCATATTCAAATTATAGATTCGGGAGAAGCAGTTGCAAGACAAACTCAAAATATATTACGGGAAAAAGTAGGTTTTTCAAATGCTGAAAAAAGCGAGTCCGTATTTTTCTCCAATTCTGATCCTTCAGTTTTAAAGTCAATTTTAAAAAACAAATACAATGTGATACATAAGGATTTTTAAGCTGTTATTCTATTTTTCGCTTAGCAAACCAAATTCCGTCCAATGATAGATTAAGAGATAATTTATGATAGTTTTCTTTTATCAAACCATCTCCGATTCTACCTTTTTGCCCGTATGAATAGGAGATATTAACAGCCGAAAAAGTGTAGTCTATAGGCAGGGTAACTCCAAAAGAAATTGCTGCATTATTAACCCTTTTTCCATCAACTTCCAGATAACCTGTATCAAAATTTAGTCCTGTTGCATATTGAATTCTGTCCGAATAACTTCTAATGTTTTTATTCTTTCTATAAGTAAATCCTAAAGCAAAACGGTCCTGATTTACAAAATCTCCATATAATTCTGATTGATTGGTATCATTCCATAAACTTTTTTCATAATCAAGAATCATATTCAGGTTATTTTTAAAACGCTTACTTATACCAAATCCAATTTCTAAGGGCATATAATAATCATCCGTATCTGAAGCAACATCTGTTTCTATCACACTACTATTTGAATTACTTACACTTTCTATCGATTGTACCTTTGAAGCCTTGATTCGGGAAGGCATCTTAAAAGTTGAAGCTATAGTAAAAGTCGAATCAATTTTATATTGGGTCCCCAAAGTTGCCCGCAAACCATTATAATCTGTTTTTTTATTAATGGTCGTTAATGAACTTGCAATAATATAACTTCTGTCATCGGTCGTATTTCCAAATAACATAGTTGCAGAAGCTCCAACCGATAATTTTTTACTTACCCGATAACCATATGAAAAATCAAAACTATTTAATCCCCCAGATCCTTCAGCACTTAAAGTATAATATTCTGAACTGTTAGAAATAGGCAATTTTAAATCCGAAATTTTAAATGTAGCACTTGAATAAGGGCGCAAAGCAATACTAAAACTGGAATTTTTAGTAACAGGAAACGCAAAAGCGATATGTGAAAATTGAAAATTATTACGCTTTTCGGTTTTAGAACTGGTCTGAAAAGTTGTTGCGATAGCTTTTCCTCCAACTTCAAACATAAAATGATTCTGAGGTAAATATGCCAAAGAAGCCGGATTCAGGTTATTGATAAAGGTATCGGATGGCAGTGCTATCCCGGAAGAACTAATCGAAGGAATTAAACCAAAATCTGCATCATACAAACTTCCTACCCCATATAATGAATAAGGAGAACTTGAAATACTTTGCGAAAAAGAGGTTACATAGATTAAAATGAAGCAACTTAAAAAGGTGATTTTATTTTTCATTTAATAAGAGATGTAGTAAATTTTCAATTGAATTTTATTATTCAGATGTTTTTGATCTCCAAGAACCAATCTGTTAACTGCCTTAGAAATAGTTGGCAATGTAAAAACCAAAGAAGATCTGGAATCGGATTGTTTAAGCATTTCTTTTTGCAAAAAGTTACCAACTGATAATGAGTAGAGAACATTTTCATTAAATTCATCACTCTTTTTATTTAGTGTCGCGTATAAAGGTTTACCCGCACTGGTATTCAAAGTACCGCTAATTCTATTTAATTTATCAGCAACATATACCTGTAAAGAATCAGACAATGGATAGTTGTCGGAATACGAATTATTAACAGGCTTCAAAATCAATTCGGCGTCAACAATAGCTCCGTTGTCCGATATATATTTAAGCTGTTTTATGTTTGGAAAGTCAATCCTGCAGGCAACACCGGTTCCGGACTGTATATACCCTTGATTATTGGTCAGTAAACTCGATAAGTTACTATTTGAAGCAGGCAAATTTTGAATTAGGGTTCCTGATTTATCAAGTGAAATTGCATTAAATTGCTTAGTAGCATCCGTAATGGTAAAATCTTTTATAAAGGAATCTTCGGCATCACCCTGATATTTGGAATAATACAATCGTACTTTGCTTGATAAATTAAACCCTATAACACTTGAGGAATTAGTTGTTGTTGGAATAAGGACAAGACCATTTAAATATTCTCTGAAACTATCAAAATCTGTAATCTCTCTTTTCTTTAGTTTTTGAAAAAGAGCTTCTCCAAATGCAGCGTCCATTTTAATATTGATAGAGTCTTTTTCTAATGGTCTTGGTTTATAAGAAATGGTTCCTAAACTTTCTGAACTATAACTTAAAGCTGAATTATTATAAAAAGAATCATCATCTGTATTTGGCTTTACTTTTTGAGTTAGTCGATGAATATCAAAAGTCTGGACTTTAGTAGTATCTCCATAATAATAATTATCATATTTTAAAATCATCGAAATAGAGTCAAAAACATAGTTAGCCGCTTCTGTATCTGTGCTACTAATTAAAGAATATGAATCTGATGCTAATTGAAAATAACTATTAGACTTTACTTTCCCAAAAAGGGGATCATCGTAGTTTCCTACCAAAACCCTGCTCTTGTTTGACGTAACAAGTGAATCGAAATTTATGGTAGACATTTCAACCGTAAGAGTATCAATTAAAATCACTTTGTTACTTACAGCCAAATAATCCGATCCGACAACAAATTCACCAGTATCTGTATCTGTGCCACATGAAACTATTGTGAGGCCAAAAAATAACATCAATATAAATTTATGCATAATCATATTTTTTCAACAAATATAAAAGGCAAGTTTCTGGACAACACTATAACATATACAGTCTCACATTTTTTAACTATAAATAGCCAAAAATCATCTACAATCAGGTTTTAACAGGCAAATAACCAATTGAACGAACATAATTGCCAGTTAGTCTATCAAAAATAGCAATACATATATCTTCTTTTTTTTAAAACCTTTAGCCTCCTACTTTTGAACCAATAAATAAGTAATGAAAATAAAGTATTTAATCTGGTCTCTTTTTTTGGTTTCTTTTTTTACAGCAAAAGCACAAGAAAAATTTTCTGCAGATGTTAATTTAAATACAGAGTCAACAGAAAAAATAAATTTTAACGAGAGTAACATTGGCATATTCATTTCTAAAAAAATAGATGCTAAAAATGAAATTACAAATACAACTGAATACACAAATCTTAAAATTAAGTATGAATTAGGAAGTTATGACAGCTTTGAAAATTTGAATCAGTTTAATCGATTTCAAAATAAACTTGAAATTTTACATAAAGTATCGAATACTGCCAAATGGAATCTGTCTATTATACCAACAATCAATTTTCAACAAAATTTAGGAATTTCAGATGTCACCATTTTAGGAAGTTTTCAGCTTTCTCAACAACTGAATTCAAAAACAGGTGTAAACATTGGTGTGGCAAGAGCAACAATTTTTGGTTCAGCTAAATTCATACCTACTTTATCAGTTTTTAGCAAAATTAATAATGAAAGTGACATTTTAATTGGTTTTCCGGATTCAAAAATATCTTATTCTAATAACGAACGGAATATGTTCAGTTTGAGTAACAGCTTTAATGGTAGTTTTTACAATTTGGGCAATGCTGTTGATTTATCAGGTATCGCCACAAAAATTAGCACATCACAAATAACAACCGCAATTGAATATGAAAGAAATGTGACTAAAAATTGGTTTATGAATTTTAAGGCAGGTTATGATTTCGATAAAAAATATAATCTTTTGGATGAAAACAATCATAAAGTATATGATTTTAATACCGGAAACGGATACATTTTAAGCATTGGCATCAAATACAAACAATAAATAAATTTAATACACTTATGAATAATTTAAAAAAAGGAATATTATTCGCTGCACTATTTTCTAGTCTTTTTTTTATAGGCTGTAGTCACGATGACGATGATGAAGATTTAATTGGTAACTGGATTAAAAAATCATCCTTTGATGGGCCTGCCAGATCTAGTGCTGCCAGTTTTGTTATTGGCGATTATGCCTATGTTACCACTGGTTATACCGGAGATGAATATTTAAAAGATTTATGGGCTTATAATTCAAATGGAGATTATTGGGAGCAAAAATCAGATTTTACAGGAATAGCAAGAAGCTCTGCATCAGGTTTTACATTAAATGAAAAAGGGTACATAGGTCTTGGATATGATGGGACTAATAAACTGAAAGATTTTTATCAATATGACCCAACGAACAATACCTGGACACAAAAAACTGATTTTGCAGGAACTGCCCGTTATGGTGCATTAGGTTTTCAGGTAGGTGGTAAAGCCTATTTTGGAACCGGTTACGATGGAAATTATTTAAAAGATTTTTATCAATATGATGATACAGCCAATACCTGGACACTTGTTAGTGGATTCAGCGGAAACAAAAGACGTAATGCTACCGTATTTATTATAGATGATAAAGCCTATTTAGGAACTGGCATTAACAACGATGTTCTTCAGGAAGATTTTTGGGAATTTGACCCATCAACCGATGTCTGGACCAGAAAACGCGATATTGATAAAGACACTGATGATGATGACAGCTACAACGATGACTATGCGGTAACCCGTTCTCATGCTTCTAGTTTTACCATGAACGGATTAGGATATGTTGTAGGTGGTGAAGGAATAAAAACTGTTTGGGAATACAATCCAACAACAGACCTTTGGGTTGAAAGAACTGCGCTTGAAGGAGCTACAAGAACCGATGCTGTAGGTTTTGCAATTAACAACAGAGGTTTTTTAATGTTAGGAAGAATAGGTTCAACCTATTTTGATGATGCCTGGGAATTTAAACCGCTTGAAGCGCAAAATGATGATGACAATTAATATCAAAAGCACTAAATTCTTCTGGAATAATTTTCAGAAGAATTTACTTTTTATTTTATTTTTCCTGCTACTGACGGCTTGTTCAAAAAAAGAAGCTTTTCAGATAGAAGCTATAAAAACAACTTCCGGCTGGGGATATACCATTGCAAACAAAGATAAAATCCTGATAAAACAAACTATTATTCCTGTTATCAGCGAAACTAAAAGTTTTAATTCGGAAGAAGATGCATTAAAAGTTGCTAATTTAGTAGTAAAAAAACTCCATCAGAACATATCGCCATCGGTAACTAAAAATGATTTAATTTTATTAAAAATAAAAATCTAAATGAATATAGGAACCATTAAAAATACAAATTCAAATAAAATTCTATTTCATGTTACCATCTGGACTTTCTTTATATTGACTTCATTGATTCAATTTTACGAAAGCCCGTTTAGGTTCAATAATGATTTCTACGTACAATGGATCACAGGGATTACGTTGTTTTATTTGAATTATTTTTATTTGGTGCCTGTTTTACTTTTAGAAAAAAAATATTGGCTGTATTTCGTTTTTGTATTGGCACTGATTTTATTTTTCATGATAATCAGAATTACCTATTTTATTCCTGAATTCAATCATTTACGTCCGCAAAATATGCTGCCGCCTAAAATGATTCCACCAGACACTGAAATGTTTTTTCATGATGGAAAAGCAAAAGTTGTCATACACAGACAGCCTCTTTTTTTTAAAATTGGCCCTTCTTTTTTCTATCTTCTGATTACGGCAATTAGTGCCATTATCAGAACCTTAACGGAGTTTTATCAAAATCAGCAAAACAAATTAATAGCAGAAACACACAGAACCAATACTGAATTAAACTATTTACGAAAACAAACTAACCCTCATTTTCTGTTTAATTCCCTTAATAGTATCTATTCATTAGCTCACAAAAAATCTGATTTGGTCCCTGATGCCATCGTAACATTATCCGAATTAATGCGCTACATGCTATATGAAACAGATAATAAAACGGTGGCTTTAGAAAAAGAAATCAATTATATTCATAATTACATCGAATTACAAAAATTAAGGCTCAATAATATCGAAGACATTTTTATAAATGTTCATGGCAATACAAAAAACAAGTTTATTGAGCCTTTATTATTGATTTCATTCGTAGAGAATGCCTTTAAATACGGGACAGATTATAAAGGTGCAACGCATGTAAAAATTAAGATTTTCATTTTAGAAAACAACTTTGATTTCTGGATTGAAAATACCATCGAAAATTATGTAAAAGACCCTGAAAATTCAGGAATTGGATTAGTAAACATTCAAAATCGACTGGATTTGCTATATCCAAATGCACATGAACTCACAATAACGCAAGACAGTCAATATTATCGTGTACATCTAAATTTAAAATTAGATAAAATCCAAACAGATATTCATTAAAATAAGTGACAAATAAAAACAAACTTGCTAAGTTTTAACTAAATTTTAAAGGCAAGCATTTAGTTTAAAACTACTTTTGATTTGAAACAATTTATTAAAATTTAATCTAAAAACAGATGAAATGTGTAATTATAGACGATGAACCTTTAGCAGTAGATTTGCTAAAAGATTTTGTCAGCAAGGTGGATTCACTCGAATTGGTCAGCGCTTTTAATAATGCTATTGATGCTGTTTCGTTTATCAATCAAACCAATATTGATCTGATTTTCCTGGACATTGAAATGCCACATTTTTCCGGAATCGAATTTTTGAATACAATCGAAAAGAAACCATTGATTATTTTTACTACTGCTTATTCTGATTATGCAGTTGAAGGTTTTAATCTTGGTGCTGTTGATTATTTAGTAAAACCAATTCCGTTTCATCGCTTTTTAAAGTCAGTTGTGCGGGCACAGCAAATTTTTAATCCGGCAACAGCTGCTCAGTCTATTTCCGAGAATATAACTCCCGAATCAGAGCAGGATTTTATGTTCGTAAGGGCAGAATATGAAAACGTAAAAATGAATTTTTCAGATATTTTATTTATAGAAGGCCTGAAAGATTATGTCAAAATTTACACTACAGACAATAAATTTACTTTAACACTAATTAGTTTGATAAAATTAGAAAATCTGCTTTCCAGTAAAGGGTTTTCCAGAATTCACAGATCGTATATCATCAATATTAAACATGTAAAATCAATCCAAAAAAATAAGGTTTTGATTAGCGATAAACGAATTCCGATTAGTGAAAGTTATAAAAATGCTTTTTTCGAAAAAATTAATTTATAATTTACTCTTCATTTTTAAACCACCCGGAATACATTACATAATTATTTGAAATACGTTCAATTTCACCTGCAAAATCTGATTGGTCAATATCTTTTACTTTTTTTGCGGGAATACCTGCATAAATACTTCCGGAAGCTACAACTGTATTTTGAGTTAAAACCGCTCCGGCTGCAATAATTGAGTTGCTTTCTATAACACAATTATCCATTACAATAGCACCCATTCCGATCAAAACATTGTCATGAACAGTACAGCCATGAACAATTGCATTATGTCCGATCGAGACATTATTGCCAATAATAGTGGGATGTTTTTGATAGGTACAATGAATAATTGCACCATCCTGAATGTTTACTTTATTTCCAATTTTAATAAAATTTACATCGCCACGAATTACAGCATTAAACCAAACACTGCATGAATCTCCAAAAGTCACATCGCCAACAATCGTTGCATTTTCGGCTACGTAACAATCTTCAGGGATTACAGGCGATATACCATTTACGGCTTTTATTAACATCATTCTTAAAGTTTAATTAATAGCAGGACAATTACAATCGTAACGTTCTTTAGTACAAAATAAATTAATTCCCAGAGTAATTTGATGATAGCCTCCTGTATCAAATTTTACATTCCCGGTAACATTTGAATACGTATAGGCAAACATGAAGTTTTTGTAATTCAATCCAACTAAGGGTGTAATATATTGTAATTTTTGATCTGCAACCCCATTACCGGAACTGTATTGAGCTCCATCAAAACTTCTTCTGTAAGACAATCCCGCCCAGATACTTCCAAAATCCATGTTTTTATAAGCTTTCAAATTCAGGTCAATTGATTTTTCTTTGGTTTTATCAAACAATTGAAATAAAACGGAGGGTTCCCAGGTAATATTTTCTCTTTTCCCAAAAACATATCCTGCGCTTAATAAAAATTTCCTGAGGTTGTCACTTTCATAATCAGTATATAATTCCCTTCTGGTTTCCAACAATCCCTGAACAGTTACATGGGCATAAAAATCCAGGAAATTGTAAGATGCCCCAACATCCATATTGAAGTATGAGTCTTTTTGAATTGATCCAAAAACGATAGGGTCAAAAGTTCCTCCAAATGCAGTTTCATCCAACTGATTTTGAATAAGCCCGGCACTGATACCAAAGGAAAGCTGATTTAAATCCAGCTCATCTCTTGAAAACATAATATGATGAGCATAAGTTACTTTTACTCCTTTTTCGGAATGATATCCGTTTTTATCATTAAAAATAATAATTCCTGCTCCGGATCTTTCACCAATTCTTCCATTAAAACTTAAAGTCTGCAAAGTTGGGGCATCATCCTGTCCAAACCATTGTTTTCTTGCAGTCAGTCTTATTTTGGCACAATTTGCAGCACCGGCCATAGAAGGATGGATCAAATAATAATTATCCGATAAATAATCAGAATATACCGGAATACCTTCTTGCGAATAAGAATAAAATGTAACGGTTATAAAAAGAAGTAAAATTTTAATTTTCAATTTCATGAAGGTAATATATTTTGAGTTTTTTTTGGATTATGCAAATTCAACAAGACCTGTCATAAAAGAATCTTAATTATTTTATTAAAAAACCAAATATAGCCATTAGTAGAAAATAACTTTACTAAATTTACAAAAAATATACCATCATGGCAAAAATCACGATAAAAGAAACTCAAAACCCTACGATTATAAAATTTGAATTTGATGATTTCATTACTCAAAATGAAAACTATGAATTTAAAAATATTGATGAAGCACAATCATCACCTTTAGCACAACAATTGTTTTATCTTCCATTTGTAAAAACAGTTTATATCTCAGGGAATTTTATTGCCATCGAAAGATTCAATATTGTAGAATGGGAAGATGTGCAGGATGCTGTTGCTGAACAAATTTCAGCATTTGTAGATAAAGGAGGCATCATTATAAAAACAGATGATAACAAGGCAAAAAAGCAGCCTATTACAGTTTATGGTGAAACAACTCCAAATCCTTCTGCATTGAAATTTGTTGTAAGCAGAATGTTAACTAAAAATGCTGTTGAATATAAAAATATAGACCAGACAGCTTCTTCTCCGCTTGCGAAAGAGTTGTTCAAATTCCCGTATGTAAAAGAAGTATTTATTGATGAAAATTATATTTCGGTAACAAAATACGATATTAATGACTGGCAGGAAATTACGCTTGAAGTCAGAACTTTTATCAAACAATTTATAGAAAACGGAGGAACTGTTCTTGATGAAAGTTTAATTGAAGTAGCCACAAAAAACGATGTTACTAAAGACGAAGCTTTTGATAAGCTGGATGTTACCTCACAACAAATCATTAACATCCTGGAAGAATATGTAAAACCTGCAGTTGCAGCAGATGGAGGCAATATTGCTTTTGACTCTTATAATGAAACTGATAAAGTAGTAAAAGTAATTTTGCAGGGAGCCTGCAGTGGCTGTCCATCATCAACATTTACCTTAAAAAGCGGTATCGAAAACATGTTGAAAAGCATGCTAAACGATGAAAAAATTACTGTTGAAGCTTTGAATGCCTAAAAACAACAAAAATACAATAACAAAAGCGTCTAATTTAGGCGCTTTTTCATTTATAATAAACTATTAAAAAAACTTATATAGTCCTGAAAAAAACTTAATATTACATAATAAACTAATCAATATTGAAACTATGGGATTATCATCATTTTTTAAGAATTTATTTGGCTCAACCAAAGATTCTTCTGCTAATGAAATAGCTGACCAGGCCGAAAATACTTTTGATCAAGCGAAGGAAACTGCTGCTCCATATATTGAGAAAGCAGAGACTTTTGTAGAGGAGACTTTCGCAAAGGTCAGGGAAACTTCAGAACCAGCACTTGAGAGCGCTGTAGAATATGCACATCACGCAAAAGATATTGTAAGTGAATATGTTGAAAAAGCTTCGGACTCTATTAACGATGTAATTGATTCTATAAAAGAAAAGACTGCAGAGTTTACCAGCGATACTGAAACATTTGCAGCAGAAACTGTAGTTGATACCAGTGAAAAACCAATAACTGATGAAGATTAAATTATTGATAAAATAACAGGTCAGAAATAAAACTGTTTTTTAGGATCAAATAAATATCTTTATATTTGCAACTCTAATACCACCTTCTCTTTGGGAAGGTTTTTTTATTCAACAAAAATGAACCTCAATCCAGACCAGTTTAGCAATTATGCTACGAAATTTATTGACGTATTAATAGATTATTCGCCAAAATTAATCTCGGCCTTTCTAATTTTATTTGTCGGTTTATATGCCATAAGATTAACAAATAGGCTTATTCGAAAAATAATGGTAAAGAGAA
>Ga0307510_10009241_pt1 | contig 11746 bp, 16 predicted proteins | sample 12_EM_MG_FD_207224 | JGI IMG/M metagenome (GOLD analysis project Ga0307510, IMG submission 207224) | Populus trichocarpa ectomycorrhiza microbial communities from riparian zone in the Pacific Northwest, United States - 12_EM | ecosystem: Host-associated > Plants > Roots > Unclassified | place... | reverse complement strand
ACATATTTTCAATATGGTATCACTACTAGTTGTGCAGATAATAAAATATAGATTTGGTGTTCCAGTGGTTGCCATGGAGAGCCGCATCAGGGTACAGAGCCGGAACCCCGTAAAATACGTTATGCTAAGGTTCGCCGTAAACTGGCTCCGTAGCTCCCTTCCCTGAACTTTGCCTCATCCATACTAATTCAGCCCTGTAGTTATCTAGGACCATGTCGAGTCGCACCTCCGCCGGAATTCTGCGCTTCTTACACACTTTAACCGTGCTGGAGTCCATCCGTCGGGAGGCACGGGGGAGGATACTCAAGGCGTTCCTTACAATCTTCTACCTCCATTGTGGGAGGTTGCTGTTCGGCCCCGGCATAACCTTAAGGTCTTCGGAACAGGTGAGCGACTTCATATCGGGCCGCTTCTACCGGCGGTAACTTACCCGACCGGATTATGCTTGCCACGATTGCACCTCGATTCGCGACTACATCCACATCGTTGACCTTTCCAAGGGTGACATTGCGGCTCTAAACAAACTCGAGAAGACAAACCTTGATGCCGGGAAAATGGAAAATTGGTACCGGAAAAGGTTCTATAGTCTTCGACATGATAAAGGCTTTCTTGGATGCTGTCTGAAGAGACCTCCCTCATGCGGTTATCCCTCGAAAGAAAGGAGATATTCAGGATCCTAGGGAAGTCCAAACGAGAGCTGATGAGCTTGGATGGAAGGCTGAACTGAAGCTTGAACAAGCTTGCGGAGATATTTGGAAATGGTAGTTACTTTTCGCATTTAACCCCCACTTGTAAATAGTGTTAACACATCTAATAGGGTGCTCAAAATCCAGAAGGATATCAACAAATGACGCGATGGATGCTACTGGACTCGCTAGCGGAGGTAATCAAGAAGTTTCGGGCATAGATGAGCACAACTAGATTACTGATTCGTTTCGAATTTTTAAGATGGGGATTTTACGATAGTTCTCTAGTATATTCAGCAAAGGAGATGAAGCAGTTGTCTGCACACCAGGGTCTCTCTTGCTCTGGAGTCTTCTTTCTTGCATTGGCGGAGCGAATTGCGTTTATTCAGATCGCTTTCCCTGGGTTATGGTTACGAGTGGATTTGAGAATTAATAGAATTGCAATGCTTTTGGGCGGAGGGTTCTTCTTTCGTTTTTTCAAAGGCGATCAAGGGTTGCTCGAGCTTTGATACGTTATTCCGTTCGCTGTACCCTGTATTTTCTACTGGAGGCCTTTGCCAATAGCCCCGTTTTGTCTTCAACCGAAGTAAGAGTGGATTGTATATAGCTGGTTGTTGGTAATCACCATGACTACCCAGCCAGGTTCTCAGCCCCCCTTCCACCGGTCTCTTCATTGGCGGCGTGCCCTGAGCCACAGATACTAATAGTACCTGAACGGAAATGTGGGACCAGTAGCCATCACTCGGAAAATTAAGGTGCTGACAGCTGACTGGAGCGGAGATCCCTGCCCGGTTTATCATGAAGCTTCGGGGAAGCAACTGAGGCTCTGCAATATCTGGGAAACAGCGTGCTTGCTTCGTTTGCCGTGGAGAGGATTTGTCGAACCAGTAATTTATAAGGTATCGCGCCTCAGATGAACGAAACCAGACTCCAATTAGTCTTCGCATTCCCTACTTTCTCCAGGAACTCTTGAATATGATACTTTGTCACTCACAGGCGCTGAGTCCACTGATCGGGTGTTTGCGTTGCTACACACTGCTCGCCTCCGCGCACGCCTGCACCCTTCATTTGTGTCAATATTAGGTTGGAAATTCCCAACACAACGAGCAGGCCGGCCGAACTCCCTTCAAAAAACGGGAGACACTTCTCCCCACAACCACTCAATAGACACTAATTTCGAGGTTACTGCGGAGCACCAACCCCATGACGTTCTCCGGCGAATTTATTCGCAAAACCTCCGCCTTCATTGGTCGGATTGGACTTTCCATTCTTGCTCTATTGGGTGCTCCCACTGTTCTCAGTGTTTCGCACAAAATCTTCAATTCTTTCTCAAGTTTGTTCATTCTTAGTGGGACAAATGTATATTTTCCAGAACCCGCGGGAGTTTGGGCAAAACACTGATTCACTTGTTATTATAGCTGCACAAACTTGGGCCAAAAGTGTCGCAGGGACCCATCATCGGCGACTCGGGTGGAATTGGGAAGAATTTCTCCCGATAGCTCGTCACGGAGGGATTCAAGTTCGGTTTCGTCTCCCGCACACGATCGAAACTTGCTATCCTAGCTCAGGAAATGGAATCCAAGCACTCCGGTACCCAGACTAAGGCTTTGGCCATGGGCTTTGCGAAGAATGACTTGGCGTGCTGCGAGTGCTTGACCGCACGGGTGAACGATCTTCACATTGCGATTGGGATCAACATTGTTGGAAAAACGTCCGGGAAAGGGACGGAGGAGATCATCACCATTAATGTTAATGGTAAACTCAAATTTACACAAATCGTTGCTCCGGGCTAGGCATCTCGAAAGATAAGGCCAATCTTGGTTATGCGCTCTTTCGGCGGTTTGCTTCCTGTTCCCCTTTTGGTCACATACTCAGTCTTGAAGGCTTTCTTCCAACATTAGTCCACCGCTATCGGGGCTGCGCTCAAACGTGATGAGGGTCAATTTCAATTGGTTATAGGCTACTTGATCACCTTCACTATGAGTGAGTTTCGCAAATCCAGCATGATGATTCCCACAGCGAGAGCTTGCTTCAAGGCTGAAATTGGGACGATTGGAATGAAGGGGACTGCTACCCGTATGGGTGGTACTATTACACCGGATTGGAGTGACGATTCGATACATTGGGGTGTTCAGGAGTTGTCCCGTATCAGAACGGTCTGGTTTCGAGCAAGAACCTGGGTATGTATGATAGAATTAGGGGGAAAGCCGTGATGAAGGGGGAAAAGGTGGTGGCTCAGGGGATGAAGGTTACTTAGGAAGTGAGGAGGTAATACCAAAATGGTGGTCGCTGGACTGTGTGGCTAGATGGCGAAAAGGGCGATGGATCTTATTTGTGTTTGTCAGTTTCTCGAGTCGTCTAGGGGACTACCTAATCTTGATGTCTTGACCTGGTGTAAAATTTGGGAGTACATCAGGGTGGAGCTTTGGAATGTGCTGTTGTAGGATAGTCTGAAATCTATAGGAGTGAACACCAAAGACTACAATTCGGAGAAAGGCCACCCTCACGGGAAGTGGAGAATGAATCATCGATGATGGTTGGAGAAGCTCCAAAGTAATGATAACCACAGATACTGTAATATTTTGTTATAGTTTGTTGGGCCGCTAAACAAGTGGAATGGAGAAAATGGTCGTACCCAGAGTGCCAGCAACTTCGTCGTGCTTAGTTCTTCAACCTTGCCGCCCGATGATATTCAACTCTCGAGAAAATCCGAAAACATCTTAATTTGTGTAAGTGAGTGCCAACCCGATCAATCACAGCCTGGTCACTATTAATTCGTGCCTGAAGCATTTGTCTCTCAATTCATCGCTGTGCCTTAAGGACCTTCATCAAGCTTGCTCTTTACCGAAGCGATTATGAAAACGATCGCTCATCCGGGGCCCTTACCACCTTTCATTCTGCAACCCTCACACCAATGCTACTTCCCTTTTTTCCAAGCACAACCGGTGCGAAAGAAGAGAAAGAAAGAATCTAGTATTACCTAAAACTTACCGAGAAAACGGGAAGCCTAACTTCTTCGCTCTTAGTGGGTTTTTCTTTTCCTTTCCTTTCAACTCTACCAAACGAGCGTGGTGCGAGGATTTTGCGGAAGAAAAAAAAGTCGATATTCGAGACACCGCCTTCCTAGCACTAGTATCATTGAGTAAATGTCGAGGCAGCCCGCCGTCACCCCCCAACCCTGTATATCCCGACCTCCCCACAGAGCTACGATCTCCCCCGAGTAATTAATATACCGGCAGCTCTTCATCCACTTACGTCACGGATGGCCGGTAATCTCCAGCCTTCGCCGCGCCTCCTGGGTCAGAGTCTGGGATTCCACAGGCTCCCAAGCCAGTCTCCTCAACTGATGATCTGGGGTTGTGCCACGTGCTGCTAGAACCACTAATGAGTTTCTGACGACGGAGGTTAGGTATCCACAGCTTTATGACACAGCTTCTCGTAGGGCTCTCCTCTTCTTTTGATTTGGTATATCGGCTAATGATGGTTGGTATGGGGTGAGCAGAGGGTCAATCATCCGATTAAGACATCCTACGTTCATCGGCGAAGGAGCCATTCCGGAGAACAGCTTTGCGCACTATCCCGGACTCTATCTTCGAGCAATACACCCGTGCTACAAGTCATACAATTATGGCTTTTTTTCTGAGTTGCTGAAGGCCTCCATCACTGTTTACAACGGCCTTTACTTATAGGACGACACAACGTTGGGGTTTTTCCAAGGTTACGAAGCTCATCTAAATAATATCATCATTGTCGGACTATTTTCGCCTAGGCCGTGTGGCTTTTTCCCTTTTTTACCCTAGAATCATTCGCGCATTAGGTTTCCGGGTCTTGCCTTGGTAAATTTGGGGTGTTTGTCAGCGATGTCAGCTATGTCATCGTTACCGCGACAACAGTCGATATCTTCTCACTCGGAGTACCGGTGGTTTTGAATGCTGGGGAGGTGCTACGCTTTTTGAGACTAAAATGAGCGCCCCGGCTAAGGGACTAGGTGTTGGTGAGATTGAGGGCTCTAGGAAGACTTGTGGGAAGATTTACCAAATAAATCGGGATTCTTCATGGTTCACCCCTGGAATACCATTACCCTTCTTGAGCGGGCCAAAGGATACGGAATATCTTGTCCAGGTGGTTATAGATGATGCCTGGAATCGAATCCACAAGCTTTCTTGAAAGTCAGCTATTCGGGCATGCCATGTCAAGGGGGAGACTGCGTTCTCATTAAGCATCAAGCACTCATTTTCCGCATATGCTTGCCAACATCATGGTTATGATCGGGAACACGCCGCTACCGGAGCCTAAAACACCCCTTGCTTCGATCACTCCCGTGACCTGACAAGGGGCCCGCAGACCTCGCTTCATTGCAACTACTACTGGCTCTTGGCTTTGTATGAGAGATCCACCCCCGGAATACGGCTTCAGATGTTCAGAATCGGCCCCGACAAGTATTAAGGTGATTCAGGTTCGATTTCGCCCGTCAACCTGGCCAACCCTCACGCCTACACGTAGGGCCAAGGTATTCGCACCTGGGTACCTCTTTGGCCTCGTGAATAAACCTGCAGTTCAGGGTGGGCTCTTTTTCTAGGCGCCTGATTCCGAGACAATCGCGACCTTTGTGGAAGGAACCTCCTTGGTTACTCTTATTGAGACGGGAATATCTGTGAGCCTCCACTCAAGGGTTGAGGCGGTTGAATTGATTTCAGAATCGTCGGGGCAAGAAAAGGAGCTAAATCGTTTGCGAACGAGCCGGCTGTTCAATGCGATTACCCCTAATTGAGGTCGCTCCCATGACCAACTCCGGGGTTCACATAATCAAGAGGAGGCAGCTTATTGAGGCCCCCGATGCCGCTATCAGATATGGGACGTCCAGTTCTCCGATTAGTGTGGAGGCTGAAGCTAGGAATTCCTTTGGGAAGTAGGGGCGAGCGGAGGACCGCGCCGCTCCACCGGCAGCTGATTGTGGGGCAAACTCCGAGACCGTCAACCAATTACAGGCTCGGGCTACAGACGTGGAAGTTTACGAGTCCGTTGGGAAGTTTGTTTTTATTAACTATATCGGCAGGCTATGGGCTCAGAATGTATACGATGATTGGGGACCACCAAATCTTGACAGGGTCGAATTTTCAGGGGGAGCAGAGGATCCTGCACTATATATCTCTAGGTTGTTAGGTCCATCTGGAAGGCTCAAATATTTGTTGTGGTTCCTAATCTTGAAGGTGTTGCGAGATATCAGAGTGTTCAGGTTGAAAGAATGATATCCAACCAGGAGCAAATTTTCACATTGTCGGCCTTATTGCAAAACAACAGTAACATTAATGCTGGATTATCGGGAGCTGAGTCCTTGATGGGACTAGATAGTAGGGTTGAGGAACTTACCCAGCGGGAGAACATTGGATGTACCATCCTCTTGTTACATTAGTTGGAAATATGGTCGAGGGTATATCCTTTGTGCTCTTTATGCTCGATGATAAACTTGGAAATATCATACTTAATCCCCCAGACAGCCCGAAAGAGGACGCCAAGAAGGTTACTCGTGTTAGTTTACTCACGAGTGACAGCGGGGCCGGTTTGCCCAGGAGTTGGTCACCGCAATTGTCAATAGAAATATTGCCGATTGGCTGAACACTGACACCATTTCTCATGCCTTACGGTACGGATGTGGGAATTCCGGCAGCCCCGATGATATCCCGGTGCTCCATGCTATCGAACAAGTTGGTAGTGAAAAAGTGGATGGGATCCGGACAAAAGGAACCGGCCTCAGGTGGGGAGTCGGAAATTGTCGCAGGAGACTTCTGCAAACCTGACAACCAAGAACCTCGGGGATACCTTAATCGAATATCGGAGTTGAAATTATTGTTAATCGCCGGCGCTCGCATACCTCAACCACTCGACCACTCCTTCTCCTTAGAATATGCTAGAACGTTAGCGGAGACAACACCGGTGAGTCTGGAACCCGGTGAACAGTCGGAATGCGGGGTAGTAGGGGTCGGTGAAGAAAGGCGGGGTAAGCGGTGAGGAAAAGAGGGGTAACGTGGTCAGTAACCAGTAAGGAGAAGAAGCACAAAAATGAGGGGTTATTGGATAGTGTCACAAGTGCGACAGATGGAGTAGTCGTAGTAGGGTCTTTGGGCACGCAAAGTGTTTTGTTTTTTGTACTTAAGCGTCGTGTTCGCACGCAACTGTAGAAGTTAAGTCAGTGAAGAAGTACACATCCAATTTATCGAGTTTCCCCTGCATACCTTTATACATACGATCTGTGTTTGCCCAAAAAGAATTATAAGAGAAATTAAGATCCAGAATCCGTACGGGTGGCTCTTGCAGTCGTGAGGGGGAATTAGAGGCGGAATAAAGCTTTGGGATTTTTTGCTGATCGAGCGATTCCGACAGCAAGTTTTCGTCCGGTATAATGTTTGTCTCGTATGATATCAGCTAATCCAGCTGCGAATAGGATCCTAGAGCCCACTTCTATGCGACACGCGAAGAATGTTACCAGTGGGTGTTTGCAGTGTTGGACGAGTTGGATTCAAAGTTTGGGCAGAGTCTGGAAATGGGAGACGGCATGCCGACTCCCGCCACGGGCTTGCGAAATGACACTTGGCATTTGATCTATATCTCTGATGGCGAGATCTTCCATAAGACTCTTAACAATTAGATCCACAGACGTAGACTGTCCCATAGGCTCCTCGAGATTGGCCTGCCGTATGTGTTGAAATTCTTTGTATATTTCCCATGTATATTCAACACACTACCGTGTATTCTTTTACTTAGTTTGTGTTTCAGCTCCGCCTGCCGACCGCTTACATTACTACATCTAAGATATATATTATGATATTTTATTGTTTATTTCAGGTTAATATCACGGGATTTAACATGTGCTTTCCAATCAGGTGTTTAGGATTTTACGGTTGTTGATGCATTTCTTATGCACCATTCTTGGTGATGATATTTCTAATAATCGCTCCACACCCTTTTCTTTTCAGGCACATTATTTGCGATTTACTTGGTTGGATTTCAGGGGCAAACATGTTTGCACTTATGTTTCTTACATTGTTTTAACTATATTTCTCTTGCCCATATGGACGCGCACTTTTCTATAAATAAGGTGCTACCGCCCACAGGGCTTGGAAGAATTAGTGATCATTACGGGGCGGGGCGGGGCGGGTTTTCACTGGTCAGGCCCGGCCCTTACACAGAGCCGGGGGGGGCATTTTTCGCGTAATCTCTGCCCTGCCCACGTCCGGGGCCCACCCACACTCATTCCCTGGACAGGGCCCTATTTGTTACCAGCTATTTTTAACGGGGACCCGTCTGGGGTATGAGTGGGGCGCGGGCCTGAGCGGGGACAGGGGCAGGGAATGCTGAAAAAGACAGCCCGCCCTAGGCCGTTGAGCTGGGTGGGGCGGGGAAAAAGGTCGGGGGCCCGAGTTTTTCAGGGCCCAGTCTGCGCCGTAACAAACTCTAGGAAGAATTAACAACCGGAACTCCTACCAATCGCTTCTTCACCTCCTCGCTAAGGGTGCCTCGCCACCCCCTGCGTACTTGCAAACTATTATCCACATAGAATAGATTGTGCCGCATTCACATTTTGAACAGTATGTTCGTGGGTGGTGTCAGGGGCGTGTCTTGAGGGGCTGTGTTTCACTCACCCGTCCCGGTTTCCTGGGGGGTTCTTCCGGAGGAGGGATTTGTAATGGGGGTACTCGAGAGCTTGTCGAAGTACCTCATACAGACTGGAAATTATACCGATTTTCGCGGAGGTTTCAGGCGGGGTTGGGTAGCGGGTTCTTTCTCCCTTCTTCCCTACTAAAGAATCTTTTAACAATAAAACAAAAACAGAAGTAGTCATGGCTACACTCTTTGAAGATAACAAAGCTGGTGGGAATCAATTACTCTTTTTCTCAACCTTTCCGTTCCCATGTGTCAGTTTGGCGTTTTCCTCTTTTCAATTTAGTGTATTTTTATCAAGTAACTTAGATACCATGCTGCAGTTAAACCATCACATACCATAATATTACCTAGCCTACTTTACGGCAGCCCAAATACGGATAGACACGGGGGACCGGTAGGTGTTCCATTGGATTCAAGGCAGAACAAAAAAACCTAGCCACCGCGGTACCACTCCATTTCCTTGCGATGTGGTATTATGTGGTTTGGTTTTGGTTATTGTTTTTCTGGTTTTTGGCGAATGATTTGCCTTCCTCATTGGTGGGGGTTGGTACAGTACCCTAAATGTGCGTGCTTTTTTTATATCACAATTGATGTGGTAAGTGAAGTTGATTTAAGAATATGCCGCTTGGTTCCGCTTGCCTTGCTGGTACCATAGTCTGCATAGCGGGTTGGGTTGTGTGCCTGAGTTGAGTTGAGCAGCACTTGTCAGATTTTGTAAACAGCCATCTTCACACCGATCCACTAAAGAAATCTAAAATAAATCTTCGTCTACATGTGAAGCAATTCCCTGGATCCTACGGCGCATTCCAAACCTTTGGAACTTTGTTCTGTACTATGTAGCCTTGTTGGGGACTTGTGCAGAGAGCAATGGTTGGTGTCACATTTGATCTTAGCCCTGTTCCCAACTCCAAGTTTAAAGTATGGCATGCATGTATAGACAACTAGAGTTCAGTACGGGGGGGACGGGGCCCTGAAAACTGCGGGCCCCCGGCCCTTGTCCCCGCCCCACCCCACTCAACGGCCTGGGGCGGGCTGTCTTTTTCGGCATTCCCTGCCCCTGTCCCCGCTCAGGCCCCCGCCCCACCCATACCCCAGACGGGTCCCCGTTAAAAATTGGTGGTAACAACAGGGGCCCCGTTCAGGGAATGAGTGCGAGTGGGCCCCGGACGGGGGCGGGGTGCTGATTACCCGAAACATACCCCCCCGGCCCCGTGTAAGGGCGGGGTCTGGCGTGTGAAAACCCGCCCCGCCCCGCCCCATAACGAACACTATAGACACCAAATTCTTCAATGGTCAATAAGCACTTGGGGTGGTTTTGAGAAAGGATTTTGGACTTATGAAAGCGATTTTTTTCTCTTTTCTCTACAGCTCTAAGGTGTATTTGAGTGTTTCGTGCTATTCTATTCTTGACTGTTGACCCGAGCCTCTGTCTGTGTTTGTAGAGACCTGACGGGAATCCTGCGGCTTAATGATTTTTTTCTTTCTATCTTTTTCCAACCCATAGCGCCAGTACGAACACCTCCCTTTGTATGCGTGTAACCTCGTCCTTAAATTTGTAGGAGCTATATCTAGCAAAGTGATCCGTTCCTTTGGCTCTCATCGACGGGACGGTATTCCATTCGACTCGATTGTCTTACTGCAGTCCCCGCCGACCTGTGCTCTTGTTATCCTTGATATCTTACCACTTGTGACTGGCCCCCACTACCATTCAACGGTCCAGTGCCCGAGCACACACTTCACTATCTGCAGTTGACCGCCATTTCCTCTGCTTGACTGACGCAATAAGTTAACAACCATGGCAGACATGTAGTACAATATCCCAATAATAGACGAGGACTTCTTGGACACAGAGGTATATACTTTCTGTGTCTCCTCTGCTAAACCTAATAATCTGTAAGCAAGAGGCAAGCAATCACCTTACCGACAATGTGGAAACCGGCTACCATGACCTCCGGGTACCTTTTACTATGTCTGCTCCCTCCCTCCCACTCCAATCAACAACAGAGGAAAAAGGTCATGATGACATTCGACCCCTAGGTACAATCCACGCGTGGCCGCCAATCTTCCATTGTATCTGTCGATCGGATGGGGAATCCCTGCCTCCCTATATCCCTCAATAGCCATAACTACAGCCGCAATGGATCGAGCATATGTACTAGTAGAGACAATGGTTATTTTTTTCACGCGTTGACAGATCCGGAATCAGCTTTTTTCCGGTTCTGGGCGTGAATGGAAGTTGTAGCGGGGTGGGAGAAGGCGGGAGGGGGCACAAGACTACTCCGTTCATAAGTGAGAGTGAACTGTTAGATATTATTTTTCTGCGCTCCCCAGTTCGGTAAACATCTAGGTGATTAGAGTGTGATGTTATATTATAATGGGGGAGGGAGAGTCATTAGAGGGAAAATGAGTAACGAGTATTCAGATCAAGATGAAATGTCGTGTTATTATGATCTTGACGAGGCCGTATGATCAGGTACTGATTGGGCATACCGGGCGTTTGGTGGAGTGGCTGGTAGGTGGGAAGAGTGGGAGCAAGGACACTGTGTTTGTGCTCCTTAAGTTGACTGTAGATTGTTGACCGCGTTGCTGATGGCCCTACGGCAAATTGGTCGTGGATATCCTCAAAGACAGACCTGAATTGCATCCGGAAAGGTTGGCACAAGGGGGTCCTAGGAATAAAGCCAGACTACACTACTGGACTATGGACTTACGTCCTAAGCACCCTCTTCCTTCTGATTTTGTCATCCCGGTGAGTTTTTTGCCCTCATTGAACAATCAATCCTTTCTCTCGTTACATTTAACCGGTGGGCAGGGCCCTATTTGAGCACCCAGCCAGCAACTCCCTGCCCCATATTCAGAGGCCCATAGTACATCTGCCACGGTGGGCGAATCCATGCAGGGGTGTATATATGAATGCATAGTAGCCAAGAAAAGTCACAGATAACACTTATGTCCTGTAAGCTGCGCTCGCCAGCTTTTGCATCGCGAATACCGAAAGCGGGGAAAATAAGAAATTTCACCCATGTAGAGAAGGGGGCATGGGGAAAAGGAAATTAAAAGAATAAAATAGGCGAGGTGAAGAAATCGAGACTCATTTGCCTTAGGGCCCGTTTACCTGTAGACGTCCGTCTAACAGCCTGCAACGATGCCGACCATTAAGAGCGGCTTGATAGTGGGGGAGAGTGCGGCAAAGTATATAGTGTTTCGCCTAGAGTTGGCAACCTAACCTTTTAACGGTCTAGCCACACAAGCCTTCCAATGGGTTGGGCCTTCGTTGGGTTAACCCGGGTCTTTCGTTGGGCTGGGCCGGGTTCATTGGGTCGGGCTCACTCAATAGCTTCCCTGGGCCGGGCCGGGCCTGAGGGGGCCCGGCCCGGGTCACCCAACGAACCCAATGA
>Ga0307510_10009239_pt1 | contig 11747 bp, 6 predicted proteins | sample 12_EM_MG_FD_207224 | JGI IMG/M metagenome (GOLD analysis project Ga0307510, IMG submission 207224) | Populus trichocarpa ectomycorrhiza microbial communities from riparian zone in the Pacific Northwest, United States - 12_EM | ecosystem: Host-associated > Plants > Roots > Unclassified | place... | reverse complement strand
CTTGCCGATCACGTAGCTCGGCGTGCCGTTCATGCCCATCGCTTCGGCGAGCTTGAAATTTTCCTCGAGCGTGTTGCGCACTTCGGCGCTCGCAAGATCCTTCTCCAGCTTCGCCATGTCGAGGCCGACTTCCTTGGCAACGGCCATCGCGCGGGCCTTGTCGGCGGCGCCGCGGCCGGTGAGCAGCTTCTGGTGGAAGTCGAGATATTTCTTGCCGGTCGGATCCTGCATGCGCACGGCGACGCCGACCTGGGCGGCTTCGACCGAGCCCGCGCTCAGCACCGGAAATTCCTTGAGCACGACCTTCAGTTTCGGATCGGCCTTCATCAGATCCATCATGTCGGTCATCGCGCGTTTGCAATAACCGCAATTGTAATCGAAGAACTCGACGAAGGTGACGTCGCCATCCTTGTTGCCGAGCGTGACGTTGCGCGGCGAGTTGAAGATCGCGTCAGCATTGCTCGCGACGCCGGCTTCGTGCTTGGCGGCTTCCGCCGCGGTCTGACGCTTGCTGAGCTCGTTCATCGCCTCTTCGAGCACTTCGGGATGCGCGATCAGGTAATTGCGGACGATGGTCTCGATGTCGCCGCGCTGGGTGTCGTTGAAGCTCTGCGCGGAAGCGGACATCGGCGCGCCGCAGAGCGCCAGGGCGAACAATGCGGGGATGAGAAGACGGAACGAGGGCATCGGTAAATCCTTATGCGGCGGGTTCCCGGGCAATTCTGCTGAAGGCCGGCTCCTGGAGAATATATCCTGGTCACGGATGATCAGGTCGTTGGCGGTCAAGTTCCGATTATAGGCGAACTCGGCTGATTTCTAGTTGCTCTTCTGTCCCGGCAGCGGCTTGGCGCTCACAATGTCGTCAGCCTTGACCCATCCCGGTGTCCCAATGGCGAAGCGCGTTTTTGCGCGCGATGCAAGATCGCGCGCCGTCTTGTTGTCGCCGCGAAGGTAGGCGGCCTGGGCCGATGCCAGATCGGCCTGAGCGTAGTCGCCCTTGCGGCCATAGGCCATTGCAAGCTGCATGTAGCCGATCGGCGCTTCGGTCTCGCGGGCCACGGCTGCGCGCAGGATCCCGATCGCCTCGTCGGTATAGGCGTTGTTGGCCGTTGCCACGAGGGCCTGCCCAAGCAGCATCTCGATCAGCGGCGCGTTATTGGAGAGCGCGACCGCCTTGCGCAGCGGCGCAATCGCCTCCTGCGGCTTGCCGCCCTCCAGCAGCGCCTGGCCGCGCACCTCGTAGAAATAGGGATTGTTGGGCTGCTGCTGGATCAGGGCGTCAATCTGGGTGAGCGCGCTGCGCAGGTCGCCGTGCAGATAGGTCGAGATCGCGTGGGCATAGCGCGCCGGCAGGCTGTTGTTGGACAGCGGATAGCGCCGGTACACGGTGTCCTGCCGCTCCATGAAGGCCGAGATCTTGGCGCGCGCCATGTCGTGGCGCAACTGCAGGGCAGGGTCGTCCTTCTTGTCCCAATAAGGGCTCGACCTTGCCAGCTCTTGCAGCGCGTTGACGCGCTCGGCCGGCATCGGATGCGATTGAACGTACGGATCCGCGCCGCGCGCGGCAAACAGGCTCTCGTCGGTGAAGCGCTTGAAGGTCTCGTACATGCCGCGCGAGGATTGGCCGGTGGCGTTCAGAAACTTCACGCCGGCCTTGTCGGCATTCTCCTCCTGCTGGCGCACGTAAGACAGCAGGTTGCGGCGGATCACTTCTCCCGGAGCGGAGAACATGGCGGCGCCGGCATTGGACAGGCCGCTGTTGCTGCCGCCGCTCTTCGCACCTGCCACCATCGCGCCGGCGCCGAGCAGCATGGCAATGATCATCTGCGTCTGGGCCTGCGCCATCTGCTCGCGCATCTTGGCGAGATGGCCGCCGGCAAGGTGGCCGGTTTCATGCGCCATCACGCCGATGATCTGGTTCGGCGTCTCCGACTGCAGGATCGCGCCGTAGTTCACGAAGATGCGGCGGCCGTCGGCAACGAAGGCGTTGAACACGCCCTGGTTGATGATCACCATCTGGATGTTCTGTTTTTCCAGGCCGGCGGCGCGGAGGATCGGCCTTGTATATTCGCGCAGCAATTGCTCGGTCTCGGTGTCGCGGAGCACCGGCGGGCCCTTGTTTTCCTGCGCCACGGCCGCCATCGGCGCAACGGCCAGCGCTGTGGCCGCCATCAGCGCGGTCAACTTCAGTGGTTTCTTGCGTAAGGCGATGCGGAGCAGCATGAGCGGTCTTTGGCGATTGGCGATGCGTCCGGATTTGCCCGGACGCCGGTTCGGTTTCCGATTAGATCAGAAACGGGTCGCAGTTTGTTGTTTCAACGCGTTTCTTTCACCCGAGCCGGGGTATCACTGCGTGAGTCACTTCGCTGTGTGAACCCGGTATCACTTCGCTGGAAAAAGCTATAACAAGCCACCGAATACGGCCAGTCTGGGGCGGTAACCGGTTCGGGAACCTGAATTCGGCCGCGGCCCATGCAAATAGCAGATATCGATGCTGGAATCGACACTTAGAGACCGCGCGACGGCGCTACTGACCCCTTCGGCACGGAGCGATGTTCCGCCCTTCATGGTGATGGACGTGATGGCCGCCGCGGCCCGCATCGAAGCCGCCGGCGGCCATGTCATTCACATGGAAGTTGGGCAACCGGCGGCGCCGGCGCCCAGGCTCGCGATCGCGGCCGCACATACCGCGCTCGATGCGGTGCGGATCGATTACACGTCCGCGCTCGGCATTCCCAGGCTGCGCACGCGGATTGCAAAACACTACCGCGATACTTACGGCTGCGCGGTCGATCCCGAACGCATCGTGATCACGACCGGCTCGTCCGGCGGATTCATTCTGGCGTTTCTGTCGATGTTCGAGCCGGGCGACCGGGTGGCGGTGACGGTGCCGGGCTATCCGCCATACCGGCACATCCTGACGGCGCTCGGCTGCGAGCCGGTGCTGATCGAGACCTCTAGCGCGACGCGTCATGCGTTGACGGGCGAAGCCTTGCTGGCTGCGCATCACAAGACGCCGCTGAAGGGCGTGCTGGTCGGCAGCCCCGCCAATCCGACGGGAACGATGATGTCGCGCGAGGCGCTCACCGGCCTGATCAATGCGGCGGAAGGCGCCGGCATCCGCTTTATTTCCGACGAGATTTATCATGGCCTCGACTATGCGTTTCCGGCGGTGACGGCCGCAGTGCTCTCGCCGCATGCGCTCGTGATCAACTCGTTCTCGAAATACTTTTGCATGACCGGCTGGCGGGTCGGCTGGATGGTGGTGCCGGAGCCGCTGGTGCGGCCGATCGAACGGCTGCAGCAGAACCTGTCGATCTCGGTGCCGACGCTGTCGCAGATCGCGGCCGAAGCGGCATTCGAAGGCCGCGAAGAGATGGAGGCGATCAAGCGCGGCTATCAGGAGAACCGCCGCATCCTGATCGAGGGACTGCCGAAGGCTGGCCTCTCCAAGTTCCTGCCTGCGGACGGTGCCTTTTACCTCTACGCCGATGTTTCGGATTTCACCGCCGACAGTTTCGAATTTGCCGGCCGCATGCTGGAGAAGGCGCATGTGGCGGCGACGCCGGGCGTCGATTTCGATCCGATCCACGGCCGCAGCTTCATTCGCTTCTCCTACGCGCGCTCGGCTGACGAGATGCATGAAGCGGTAGCGCGCATCGCGCGGTGGCTGCGATAGCCGCATATCCGTCCGTCCTCCACATCATTCTTGCCTGCAATCAATCGGGGAGCCATCCGTGTCCGCCAGAACCATGCCTGAAACCGTTGCGCCGTCGCATTTCCCGCTCGCCGCCCTGCTGTGGCCGCATCGTGCCGATGGATCGTCGGGTCTGTTGCGCAGCGTAATCCTGGTCGCGCTGGCGACGGCGCTGCTGACCTTGTCGGCCAAGGTCAATCTGCCGTTGCCCTATGTGCCGATGACGCTGCAGACGCTGGTCGTGCTGGTGATCGGCGCGGCCTATGGCTGGCGGCTCGGCAGCGTTACACTCATGGCCTATCTGGCCGAGGGGGCCGTTGGATTTCCGGTATTCGCGGGCCCGGTGGGCGGCCTTGCGCCGCTGATCGGTCCGACGGCCGGATATCTCTTCGGCTTCGTGGGGGCGGCTTTGGTGGCGGGATGGCTGAGCGAGCGCGGCTGGGACCGATCAGTGCTCCGGCTGTTCGTCGCGATGGCGCTCGGACACATTCTTATTCTCGCCGCCGGATTTGCTTGGCTTGCGTTCGGCATGAAACTCGGCGTCGAAAAGGCGTGGCTGGTCGGCATTGCGCCATTCATCGCGGCGTCCTTGATCAAGAATGCGCTCGGCGCTGCCCTCGTGCCGGCAATCCGGCGGATTTTCGACCGCGCCGGCTAAGCGGTCGCGTCCGCCAACACCATTGACTTCGCTCGCTCAAAGTATTTTGGCTGTGTGCGACGGATTGGCACATGCGCGACCAGTCCGCGACCTCTGAGGGGAGTAAGCGTCATGGCGGCAACGATAGCGGCTGAAGCACCGATGAGTGCGGCAAAGCCCTGGTACCGGGTTCTCTATGTTCAGGTCTTGATCGCCATCGTGCTTGGCGCGCTGTTCGGCTGGCTGTGGCCTTCGCTTGCGACCAACGACTGGATCAAGGCCCTTGGCGACGGTTTCATCAAGCTGATCAAGATGGTGATCGCGCCGATCATCTTCTGCACCGTGGTATCCGGCATCGCGCATATACAAGATGCCAAGAAGGTCGGCCGCATCGGCGTCAAGGCGCTGGTCTATTTTGAAATCGTCTCCACCTTCGCGCTGGTGATCGGCCTGCTCGTCGGTAATCTGGTCCGGCCCGGCGCAGGCTTCGGCGGCGGCATGGCGAACGCGCAAGCGGTTGCGGGTTACGCCAAGCAGGCCGAGGCGCAGAAGTCGGTCGACTTTTTCCTGCACATCATTCCCGACACGGTCGTCGGCGCCTTTGCGCAGGGCGAGATCCTGCAGGTGCTGCTGTTCTCGATCCTGTTCGGCTTTGCGATCATGGGCCTCGGCGAGCGCGGCCACACGATCCGCGCTTTTATCGACGATGCGGCGCATGCCGTGTTCGGCGTCATCGCCATCGTGATGAAGGCAGCCCCGATCGGCGCGTTCGGCGCGATGGCGTTCACGATCGGCAAGTTCGGAACCGGCGCGATCCTGAACCTGGTCGGGCTGATCGCGACCTTCTACCTCACCGCGGCGCTGTTCGTGTTCGTGGTGCTCGGCGTGATCGCGCGGATGGTCGGGTTCTCGATCTTCAAGTTCCTGGCCTACATCAAGGACGAGCTCCTGATCGTGCTCGGCACGTCGTCCTCGGAAAGCGCGCTGCCGTCCCTGATGGAAAAGCTCGAGCGGCTCGGCTGCTCCAAGTCGGTGGTGGGGTTAGTGGTGCCGACCGGTTACTCGTTCAACCTCGACGGCACCAACATCTATATGACGCTGGCGACCCTGTTCATCGCGCAGGCGCTCGGCTTCGACCTGACATTCGGCCAGCAACTCACCATCCTGCTGGTCGCCATGCTGACCTCGAAGGGGGCTTCGGGCATTACCGGGGCCGGCTTCATCACGCTGGCCGCGACGCTCGCCGTGGTCGATCCGCGGCTGGTGCCGGGCATGGCCATCGTTCTCGGCATCGACAAGTTCATGAGCGAGTGCCGCGCGCTGACCAATCTGTGCGGCAACGGCGTCGCCTGCGTGGTGGTGTCGTGGTGGGAAGGCGAGCTCGATCACGACAAGCTGCGAACCAATCTCAATAAGCAGATCGATCCGACCGACGTGGAGACCGCGCTCACGACGGGATAGCACCCGGCTCGCTGCAAATAAAAGCCGCCCGGTTTTTGGCCGGGCGGTTTTCTTTTTTGGTTTGATCCTTACTCGCCGCTGCCGAAGCGCCGCGACCACCAGCCCGCCTTGCGGGGCGCGCCGTCGTCCGATGTGGCCGGTGCCGGCTCGCTCGGAGCAGGCGCGGGAGATTCGACCGGCTCTGGCGCACTGTGGCTGACGGAGGGCGCCGGTTCGGCCGGAGCGCTGGTCATGAAGCTGACTTTCTCGCGCACGGTCGAACGCCGCCGCGCCGCGGCACGCTCGGCCTCTTGCCCGGTTTCATCAGCGGTTGACGCGGGCCCGCTCTCGACCGGCGCGGGCCGGACGTAGGCCGCAGGCTCCATCTCCGGCGGCTGCGAGACCGGTTCGGGATGAACGTCGGCCTGCACCAGCGACGGCGCGGGCTCGGACGCGCCACCGTCGAAATCGGCAACCGCACTGGTCACTTCCGAAACAGGCGTCGGCCCAAGTTCGTCCGCGATCGATCCGGCAAGGCCGTCTTCCAGCTCGGCACCACGCCGGCGGCGTCCGCCGCGACGGCCGCGACGGCGCGGGCGCCGCTCGCCGTTGGCTGGCTGATCGCCGCCGGCCATGCCGGGCTGTTCGTCGCCTTCATCCTCGTCGGCTTCGCCGTCCTCGGCGGTCGCGCCTTCGATGGCCTCGCCCGCGACGCGCATGGGCTCGCCGTCCTCGCGCGGGGCGGCGCCATCACGCGGCTCGCCACGGCCGCGCCGGCGGCGGCGCCGCTTGCGGCGGTGGCCGTCTCCTTCGCCTTCGCCGGCTGCCGCTTCGGCAGCATCATCGGTCAGTCCCTCGGTCTCCTCGGTTTCGACCTCGGATTCGGTTTCAGCGTCGAAAGCCTCGTCGTCGTCATAGGCTTCCTCGACCTGCGGCGGGAAGGCGGCAGCCTGCGCCGCCAGCAACGCCTTGGCGGCTTCCAGCGTATGCACCTGTTCGCCGCGGTCGATGATGAACGACTGCTGGCCGGCGACGGCTGGATCGGCGCTGACGGCGAGCGACACCTTGAAGGCGTTTTCGAGATCGCGCAGATGGCCGCGCTTGTGGTTCAGCACATAGAGCGCGACGTCGGTGCGGGTGCGCACCACCAGATTGTGGGTCGCGCCTTTCATCAAAATCTCTTCGATGCCGCGCAGCAATTGCAGCGCGACCGACGACACCGAGCGGACATGACCGCTGCCGCCGCATACCGCGCAGGGCTCGGTCGAACTCTCCAGCACGCTGGCGCGGATGCGCTGGCGCGACATTTCCAACAGGCCGAAATGCGAGATGCGCCCGACCTGGATGCGTGCGCGATCCTGCCGCAGGCAGTCGGAGAGCTTGCGCTCGACCGCGCGGTTATTGCGCTTCTCGTCCATGTCGATGAAGTCGATGACGATGAGGCCTGCGAGATCCCGTAAGCGCAATTGCCGCGCGACTTCCTCGGACGCCTCCAGATTGGTCTTGAGGGCGGTGTCCTCGATATGATGTTCGCGGGTCGAGCGGCCGGAGTTGACGTCGATCGAGACCAGCGCCTCGGTCTGGTTGATGACGATGTAGCCGCCGGAGCGCAGCTGCACGGTCGGCGAGAACATCGCGTCCAACTGGCTCTCGACGCCCATCCGCGAGAACAGCGGCTGGCCGTCGCCATATTTGCGGACCGCCCGCACGTTCGAGGGCATCAGCATCTTCATGAAGTCGCGCGCTTCCTGGTAGCCAGCCTCGCCGGCAACCTGGATTTCGTCGATTTCCTTGTTGTAGAGATCGCGCAGCGAGCGCTTGATCAGCGAGCCTTCCTCGTAGACGAGGGTGGGGGCCTGCGACTTCAGCGTCATGTCACGGACGGTTTCCCACATCCGGATCAGATATTCGAAGTCGCGCTTGATCTCGGGCTTGGTCCGCGAGGCGCCGGCGGTGCGCAGGATAATCCCCATGCCCTCGGGCACGTCGAGATCCTGCACCACTTCCTTCAGCCGCGAACGGTCCTGCGCGCTCGTGATCTTGCGGCTGATGCCGCCGCCACGCGCAGTATTGGGCATCAGCACGGCATAGCGGCCAGCCAGCGACAGGTACGTGGTCAGCGCCGCGCCCTTGTTGCCGCGCTCTTCCTTGACGACCTGAACCAGCATCACCTGGCGGCGCTTGATGACTTCCTGAATCTTGTACTGGCGGCGCGGGCGGAAGGCGCGCTCGGGCACTTCCTCCAGCACGTCGTCGCCGCCGACGGATTCGACGACTTCCTCTTCGGCGTCCTCGCCATCGTCCTCATCGTCGTGGTCGTCGTCGCCTTCGGGAGCGCGGGCGAGTTCGTCGGATGAAGCAACGGTGTACCCTTCACCGGCGTGCTCGATATGCGGCGCTTCGTTGGCATGGGCCGCGTTTTCGCGTGCCTGTTCCTCGCCATGATGCTCATCATGCGCGTGGGCGTCATGAGCGTGTTCGGTGGTCGCCTCGGTGGCGGCCGCCTCGACCGGCGCCACGGCGGGGATGCCGGACTGCAATTCCGCGACCGGGGCTTCGCCTGCGGCATCTGCCGGTTCGTCACGACGTTGCGCATCGTGATCGTGGTGATCATGCGAATGATCATGATCGTGATCATGCGCCTCGTGGTCGTGATGGGCCGAATCCTCGTGATGCCCGGCATCATTCTCATGATGCTCGGCGTCGTGCGGATGCACCTCGCCGGAATATGCGCCTTCGTGCGGATGCGCCTCGCCTTCATAGGGCTGGGCGGCCTGCGCGGGATCCTGGCCGGCGTTCTCGATGACGCCGCTCTGAACGCGGTCGCCATGGCCGCGGCGGCGCGCATTGCGGTGGCGCGAGCGGCCACGGTGGCGGTTGGAGGAGCGGTTCTCGCTCTCTTCCTCGGCCTCGCGGTGGGCACGCTCGTCGGCTTCGATCAGCGCCTGACGGTCGGCGACCGGGATCTGATAGTAGTCCGGGTGGATTTCGCTGAACGCCAGGAAGCCGTGGCGGTTGCCGCCATATTCGATGAACGCCGCCTGCAGCGACGGTTCTACGCGCGTGACCTTGGCGAGATAGATATTGCCGCGGAGCTGCTTGCGCTGGGCGGTTTCGAAATCAAATTCTTCGACGCGGTTGCCGCGGACCACAACGACCCGGGTCTCTTCCGGGTGGGTGGCGTCGATCAACATCTTGTTGGGCATTTTGGAACTCTTGACGGCGGCGGGCGCGGTGCATGGCGCGCGCAAATTGCGCGGCCCGGTGACGCGACGGTCCACCTGATTCGGGGGTGAGGGGAAGGCCAAAACGCACTTCTTGGCGCCGCACTGAACGGGGAGCCACCAGAGCGAGGCGACGTGCGAAGCTTTCGCTTCGCGTCGGCGCGATCGTTCCATGGATCCTGGTCGGCAACACAGTCTGGCGCATCAAGCGTCGGCCCGTCTAAACATGTTGGCGGAAAGGATACCGCCGTATCTATCGCTGAAGGCCCGGTTCGGCGCCTAAACGCCCTCCGGCCATCGCATATCGGACCGGTTGGGGTCCGGATAATCAGTTTTGCCGTGTCTCAAACCGTCCCTGGAAAAGGTACCTGGGACCGGACGCCGCTCGGGCTCGAAACCGTCACTCCGTGTCAGCCGCGCGCGGCGCTGGCTGTGGAGAGATCGGGAAAGACGCAGGTTCCTCCGGCTTCGAAGGTTCCGGCGCTGCACCGGGAGGCTGAACGCGACACAACCGGGAGTATTAGCCGTCAGCACCTCGTACATACGTGGATTGGGGGCTCCGTGCAAGCGAAGGGCAAGGGAACCCTCTTTTGAGCGTCGCATGTCAGCAACACTCGATCCTTTCCACAGATTCGCCTTTAAGGTCCAATTAACCCTGTGCACCTAATGCGGTAAGAGAAGGCTCCTCCAAAGGCACCGAATCGTTGGCGAGCCGCACAAATCACCTTGTTTTGCTCGAATGTGGCGCATTGTGCGCCGCAGCATTGCTGTGCGCCCGGATGGTTGGCCCCAGCATGGCCCAGGCGCCGGCTTATCAACCACCACCCGCCTATCAAACACCGCTTTATCAAGGACCGGCCGCCATTCCCAACCCGGCGGCGGCATCGAATTTCCCGACCGCGTCTGACGCTCGCCTGGCCGGCGATGCCAAACAGACCCGCTTCATCCTCGATCTCGACAAGCCGGTCCAGTTTCGGGCCTTTACCCTGGCGGACCCCTATCGCGTGATCGTCGACCTGTCCCAGGTCAATTTCCAGCTTCCGGCTGGAGCCGGTCTCGCAGGAAGGGGACTGGTCAAGGCCTACCGCTACGGTCTGGTCATGCCGGGCGGATCGCGGATCGTGTTCGACCTGAACGGACCGGCCAAGATCGCCAAATCCTATGTGCTGGAGGCGGCCAACGGCCAGCCGCCGCGGCTGGTGCTCGAACTCGAAGAGGTCGACCGCACCGCCTTTGTCCAGTCGCTGGCGCCGGAAAACCGGCCCGAACTGCGGCCGGGGATCGCCGAGGCCAACGCAGCGGTTGCAAAGGCAGATGCGCCAGCCGCGCCGGCGTCGCCGCCGGACAAGAGGCCGGTGGTCGTGATTGATCCTGGTCATGGCGGTGTCGACAATGGCACTCAGGCCGGCGGCAACGACATCATGGAAAAGAACCTGGTGCTCAGTTTCGGGCTGGCGCTACGCGATCGGCTCGAGAAGTCGGGCAAGTATCGCGTCGTGATGACCCGGACGGACGACACTTTCATTGCGCTCGGCGACCGCGTGAAGATCGCGCGCAACGAATCGGCGGCGCTGTTCATATCGATCCATGCCGACGCCTTGAAGCGTGGCGAGGGCGACGCCCAGGGCGCCACCATCTATACGCTGTCGGACAAGGCCTCCGACTCCGAGGCCGAGCGGCTGGCGGACACCGAAAACAAATCGGATGCGATCGGCGGGGTCAGTCTCGCCGACGAGCCGACCGAAGTCGCCGACATCCTGATCGATCTGGTGCAGCGGGAAACCAAAACCTTTTCAAACCGCTTCGCGCGGACGCTGATGGGCGAAATGAAGACCACGGTCCGGATGCACAAACATCCGCTGAAATCGGCCGGTTTCCGGGTCCTGAAGGCCCCCGACGTACCCTCGGTTCTGGTCGAACTCGGCTACGTCTCCAACAAGGGTGACCTCGAGCATCTGGTGTCGGAAAACTGGCGGAACCGGACGGTCGGATCGATAGCGCAGGCAATTGATACGTTTTTAGCCAAACGGCTGGCAACAGCCGGGCCGGGAAAGTAAAACGTCCGGTGCGCATCGCGTGGGCGCAGACGGAAAAGCGTGCCGTCATGAGGCCCAAGCCCTAGTTTGGCCACAGCGGCAACGGTATAAAAATCGACTGTTGGTCTTCGGAATCGGTCAATATTGTCCGCCGGACCCTTTATTGTTCGACCGCGTGGCGGCAACCCGTTCGGTGGGGTTGCCGTATTAGGATAGACGCCGCAGATTTCGGCGCACAGGGTTGAAACGGAACTTCGATAATGCGCTTTTTGGTCCGGTTTTTGGGTTTCCTGTTCGCCGCCGGGACCGTCGTGTTCCTGGTCGGCGTGGCCGGTGTCGCCGGCGCGATTTGGCATTTCTCCAAAGACTTGCCCGACTACTCGCAGCTTCAGGATTATGAACCGCCGGTGATGACGCGCGTCCATGCATCCGACGGTGCGCTGATGGGCGAGTATTCCAAGGAGCGCCGCCTCTATCTGCCGATCCAGGCGGTGCCAAAGCTCGTCATCAACGCGTTTCTGGCGGCCGAGGACAAGAACTTCTACGAGCATGGCGGCATCGACTTCACCGGCATGGCGCGCGCGGCCGTGGTGTATGCGCAGAACCTCGGCTCCAACAGGCGTCCGCAGGGCGCCTCGACGATCACCCAGCAGGTCGCGAAGAACTTTCTTTTGACCAACGAAGTGTCGTTCACGCGCAAGATCAAGGAAGCC
>Ga0307510_10009238_pt1 | contig 11747 bp, 21 predicted proteins | sample 12_EM_MG_FD_207224 | JGI IMG/M metagenome (GOLD analysis project Ga0307510, IMG submission 207224) | Populus trichocarpa ectomycorrhiza microbial communities from riparian zone in the Pacific Northwest, United States - 12_EM | ecosystem: Host-associated > Plants > Roots > Unclassified | place... | reverse complement strand
TGCCAGCACAGCAGCAAGCGTTGGCGTACCATTCACCATGTCGACCGCGAGCACGCGTTCCATCGAAGGTGTGACCAAGGCCAACAGCGACGGGCATTGCTGGTACCAGCTCTATTGGTACGCACAAGCCACCTCCCTCCCGCGGTCCTGCGATCCCGCGATGACACTTTCTCTTACTGCGGCGCGAGCAGGCCACGCACGAATGAGATGCCACTCTCGCTCCTATGCCGTGCCAAGGCAGTAGGCTTGTGCAAGGCTACGTGTGTCCGAGCTCCTGATTGGAGTCTCACTCGATCACTCTGACACATGTAGCCTTGCATTAGGTTATGGGCCCTGGAGTTGCCCATTAAATTTTTCGTATATGTACGAAATCTTTAATGGGCAACTGCAGGGCCCATAACCTGGTGCAAGCCTACATGTGTTTGTGTTTGAGGAATTGAGTGAGACTCCAATTAGGAGCTCAGAGATGAAAAAGAGTTGAGGCAACAAGTGCTTCGAGTGCGGAAGCTTGAGCACAAGTGTGGGGATTTTTGTGCGGGCAAAAAGAACAACGCCGATGCTATTCCCAGTCAGTAAAAGTAGTCTTTTTATACCATTTATTGCTGACATACATAGGATAGGAGTCATGAAATAGGGGGCGACGATGACGCTTGAATCTTGTAGGGTAGATGCTTGACTTGACTTTTACACTTGTAGGCGTCATCGAGACGCTTCGAGACCTATTCAATACAAAATTTTGAGCAGTAAAAAAACTTAGTAAGAAACAATTGAGACAATACCGAGCATGGCTAGCTCGAGTCATAGGTATGAGACACAACAAAGAGGGTGGTTCCAAAGATAAAAATTAGGAGTCACCGTCAGGTGATCTCTTTTGGTCGAGTGAGGTGACGTATGTGCGCTCTCGACTCAACCCGGCACAGATTCTAGATCCGCCACAGGCTTCACCGCGCTCGTCGTCACGCTCGGCTCGACACCTTCCTTCTCGGCTGGCGCCCCCACGACCTCGACACAGCTTACCTACCCTTCGCCGTGGGCGTCGGCGCGCAAGTCGGCAAGTCCGACCCGGTCTTCATGCACCGACAACAACCGAACGGCGGCGGCGGCCCTCGCCCCGCGTTCCCGCTCGACCTGGACGCGTTCCGCGCGCGTCTCGCGGCGGGAGACGTGCAGGCGCGCGAGGCGTTCGCCCTCGGCGCAGGGTGGCTGCAGGAGGCCAACTCGGGCACGTTCCGCACTTGGGAAGACCTCGCGTTCTTGCGCGAGAACTGGGACGGCCCCATCGTACTCAAGGGCGTCCAGTCGGTCCAGGATGCCCACGCCGCGATGGGAGCCCGCCCGCGTGGACGGCATTGTCGTGTCGAACCACGGTATGTCCCAATCCCGTCCCGACTGCTTTAGGGCTTTATGGCTGATGGCCATCGCCTCGTTTTTCTTCTTTCATCTTGTTCTGGCAGGTGGACGACAGGCCGACGGCGCTGTTGGCTCGTTTAATGTCCTCGAGAAGATCACCACGTCATCGAGGGTGCACCGCGCCCAGGAAGAAGGCAAGTTCACGGTCCTGTTTGACTCGGTATCCGGACGGGAAGCGACGTCATCAAGGCCATCGCAATGGGTGCTCAGGGTGTTCTCGGTAAGTAGGACGTCTCTAGTTCGAACGTTCAAGTTCGAAAATGACTGACTACCGACGCGCGACGGCGTTCGTCTTGGTGGTAGTGGGGCGTCCCATCATGTATGGACTTGCCCTGGGCGGCGAGGAGGGTGTCGAGGAGGTGCTCCGCGGACTCCTCGCGGATACTGGAGTCACACTTGGACTCAGTGTCTACAAGAGCATCGGTGAGATCTGGGGTAAAAGGGAAGCTGCGCTGGAGAAGGCTGAGACCGCATGTAGGTGTGCCAAGCTGTGAGCTCATGACTATGAGAATGATTCATCTGTGCGCGCTTCGGTGCGAATATACTAATACAATGTTCCTCGAACGCAGCATGATCACCCCGATCTTTTGCGATGTTTAGCGCGGCTGGCCTGATTTCTTGTCAAACTCGAGCTGGCCAAGAAATGACCTCCTCCGGCTGTTTTCAGTTACTTCCACAACTCTTCCGTTCCCTGTCCCGTCTTCTCCCTCGTCGCCATCGCCAACGTCTGTCACAATTCCCATCCTCCGGATCATCCTCGATCGTGGCTACCATGGACCCAGCACGCAAAGGTGCCCGCGATAGGCGACGACTTATACCCGTGCTCAGGCTAGAGTGACGGCTGATGGTGGCTGGGGCGTCTTTGGCGACCAGGAGGACTCTCGGAGGCCGTCACCGTGCCAGCGGGCGCAGGGCACATCAACGTCGTTGGCCACTCTCGACCTCGTTTTGAGCGATTAGGAACGCGCAAGGAATGTTATGGAAGTAGAGCAGCACTTCGACCTCACAGATGAGCCACGGCGTACGCATGAATAAGTGCTGGCCCTGCGTATGTGGCCAGCTTTGACCTGCGTATCCCCGCTGCATAATGTGGGTTCTTGCTGATCCAGACCTGACATGGTCTCCCACGCGCCCTTTTCAGACAATCCCATCGTTGACACGGAGAGCCCAGGTCGGTGCTGAGCGGCTGTAAGTAACTTGGCCGTTTGCGTCTTCGTTATTCATAGTGACGATGAATGATAAAGACACAAACGCAAGAGCAGATAGGGGAGTGGGCCAGAAACCCGAGTGACGCATGCGAGAAGGCGCTGTGCGTGAAGAGTGAAGACAGTAAAAATTGCGGCATAATTCAGTCGTTTCTGTACCCAGTCATCTTACGAAACACGAAACTTCAATTGGGGTGCTTAGTCCATAGCCTTAAGCAGCACCTTAAGCTTTAGCAACATGTGCAATACATTGAAAAAAAACGTAAATGTCTAGTGACACATGTTTTATGTTTGTTTTGCTTACATAGAGTAATACCGAGATCTCTTTATTTTGCTGAGTACGAATTTTTGACTGCTTCCTTTTTGGAGGGCTGACTCGGCAAGCGGCAAGCAATCGACCACCCACCCAAAACGCTCAACTACCATTGACAGGCAATCTGACCACACGACTGCAACATAGTATTGCAGGATAGGGGAATTGCCAGGAACGCCTGTTAGCGGACTGGCGCTATTGGGTAATATGCGCCTATCAGCTGTCGGGAAAGTGTGTGTGTGTGACACTCAGGTGCCCCACCCAAATCCAGAACCGCTCCACCCAAATCACCCACCCGCGCCCAATCCGCACCCCCACCTAAATCTGGCCCTTCCATCCGGGCCCAAACTCAGCATTTCCTCCCAAACGCAGGCACCTCGGGAAACCCAAACGCGGCCGACTTGTCCCCAGATTATAGGGTGATATAGGGGGATAATTTGGATGTGGAGACTCGTCAAATCGATTTTCTTGTCTAGTACTTTGCTAACTTGGACTGAGTATTGGACTGAGTATCATCTCAATCCTGTGGGCCAGCCATGTGTGCAACTCGGAGACACGATCCTCATAGGAAATCGTCTTGAACCTTCTAACCTAGAATTTTTCGGAGGTTGGTATTCCTCCTCTCAGTACTCTTCAAGTTGTCATCTTTCACCTTCAGGTATCCCTTTTGCCGAACCTCCAGTAGATCGCCTCCGCCTTGCTCTTCCAAAGCCAAGATATTCCCTCTCTCCACTGCGATCATTTGATGCCCGTAATTATGGTTACCCATGCTTACAGCCTCCGAAGCCATTCACTTTCCCACCGCAATCATTTGCGAATATGTCAGAAGACTGTCTCACGCTCAATATCTTCAGGCCTTCCGGTGTCAACGTTAACTCCTCGCTGCCTGTCATGTTCTGGATTCATGGAGGGGGGTTTTTAGGCGCGTGGCGAGTCTCTCTGTCTTTCGGTAAACTCACGTCGTTTTCCAGATGGTGCCTCTTTCTCTTTCGAATATGACGGAACTCCTCTCGTCAAGCGGTCCGTGAATCGTGTACGTACCCCATCGCACACTCGGGCTCACAAGTCGTCCACTCTCTTATTGATAGACGTTACACACAGGGGACACCGATCCTGTACGTGTCTATCAACTATCGCCTTGGTCCTCTCGGCTTCCCTCAAGGACCTGAGGCGGTGAAGCGAGGTGCCCTCAACCTTGGCCTGCATGACCAACGTGTTGCTCTGGAGTGGGTGCAGAAGAACATCGCAGGGTTTGGTGGAGACCCTCGCAAGGTATGTATGTCCACAGGACTTCGTCCTCTGCCATTGCCGATATCACAACCACGATAGGTCACCGTCTTTGGAGAGAGCGCAGGAGCGAGGTCCACCTCGTATCACTACCTTAACGACTATTTTTCCTCTATTGCTCGAGCTGCTGTACGTGCTCTTCTCTCGCCCATCGACGAGGTACCTGATATAATGATGTCACATCTTCCAGATCTTCGAATCAGGAACCGCATCCACTCTTTATAACTTCGATGCGAACCGTGGCTTACCCTCCTGGATGCTCTTCGCAAACAACATACCATCCTGTGCCGCCGCGACGCCAAACAACACATTCTCTTGCCTCATCTCTGCCAACTCATCTGATTTCCCTGCCGCCTTAAATGCCAGTTTGGCTATCCAGCTCTGCCCATTTTGCCCCGTCCTTGATGGTCCTGGGGGCATTCTGCGTGACTACCCTGCGAAGCGACTATCACGTGGTGCCGGCGGACGAGTACCGCTTTTGATTGGCACGAACCTTGATGAAGGTCTGTTCCTTCGACGTTGATGGGTGCCATCGCTCATTCCAGCGCAGGGACACTCTTCACTCGACGAGACTTCCCGACTGAAGATATTTCGATATGGTTAAATGCAAATGCCACCCCATCTCCTGCTGGCCCTGATGTCCTGAAGGCCGCGATAGACAAAGTGATGTCGCTGTATCCCGACGATCCTAGTGCGGGTTCGCCATTTGGCACGGGAAATGAAACATTCGGCACTGGACCTGGGTACAAGCGTGAAGCCGCGATCTGTATGTCATGCACATCTTGCTTACATGGACTCGTTCCTGTATTGACGGGTCATTGCGAACTAGTTGGAGATACACACTTCCATGCGCAACGCCGGTTCTGGACCCAAACGATCCATGCACCTAACTATGCTTACCTCTTCACAGATCCCCAGCCTGCCGCTGACCCGGCACTTGGAGTATACCATGGTTCAGAGCTACTGTATCTCTTTGTAGATCTAGGCACGAATGCGCCTCCAAACGTTGCAAATCTGACTCGGATAGTGCTGGATTATTGGATCTCATTTGCAGTCTCGCTGACTCCGAATGACGGCAAGGGGACGAATAGTACGTTACGAAACGCATCGACGTTTGTCTACGCCCTCTGACTGCGCTTAGGACCCCATTGGGGAATGTATGGGAAATCCACCAAGGTATGGTTCAACGCCCTGGTCACTCTAAAGAAAGTGCTGAACCTGGTATAGAGTATACTGGAGCTTAACAGCAACAATCTGCGCATGATTCCGGATGATTACCGGGCCGATTCTATCGACGTTATCATCGGACTGAGAGATGTTTTTTCCTGGTGATCGAATGCTAGCGCTGGAGGTTGTGGTAGAGGGAAATGTATGTTTGTGCGAGAACTCGAGCATATCCGACCCGCGTGTGTGGGCCACAAAAGAATTTTTTCCTATTTTTTTTTCTTATTTCCTCGAACTTTTGAGCATTCAACATTTAAATGCTTAACCTCGAGTTGATGAGCAAAGCACACATCGATGTCATGATCATGATCCGTCCGCAAAAGAATTGGGCCGGATGGCGAATGGATCTTTGTGTGGTGCTAAGCTGGGGAAGCCTAGCGATGAGTTCGGAAGGCCACGATCCCTAAGACGGAGAACGCGCGAAGGAAAGAGAGGGAGGAAAAAGAACCACAGATGCCTGCAATTAATATTGTTCCTCTATTCTTTCTTGCTTGCCAGTGGGCGAGGCCAGGCAAGGCAGTTTATATTCACAAATACAGACAGTAGAGAAAGGAATTCTACGTGCAAGGCGAGGAAAGGGGGAAGGTGAGTGAGGAAAAATGACTGCGACTGCGTTCCTGCCGGTGTGACACAGCGATGTTTGATGAAAAGGGGCCAAAGTGAAAGTGAAAATAGTGTAATGCAAAGCGGGAGGTCCAAGACGAAGGTAACGTACAAAAACAGGGTTGATACTACGTACAGGAAGAGTCCTTCCTAATAGAGACATGATCCTGACTTGCGAGGGGCCATGTATGACATGTGCAATATAGAATGACGAACTTTTCGAGGCGGGGCACACTTGTGTCTTCCGTCGGCCTTAAGGATTGGGGCGCGATGACGGGGGGAGCTTGGTTGTGAGGGGAAGAGATCAAGTGTAAGCAGATGAGGGTAGACAAAAGCGAGTTGGAGGTGAGCCTGAGGTAAGGCGAAGAGGGACGGCAGGCGCATGTCACAGGGTCGAAAGTGCTCATTTCCGAGCGGCGGCGGAGGCTGTAGCACCGTGCTATCCACGCACACGTGATCGCGGTTGGCCCAATGTGTGTGTGTGGATCAACGGCTGTCACGGACCTCACGGTCGTTTTCGAGGATTCGGGCCTTCGAAGGGATATATTCCCAGTGCCGACATTCAATTGCGCTAGCCGAAGGACAGAATGATACCACTTTCATTGTTGGCCATCCACCTTTACTGCGCACCACCACCTTTACGCTGCTTGGCATCATGTGGAGACTCGTCAAATCGATCATCTTCTTGTCTAGTACTTTGCTAGCTCGGGCTGAGTATCACCATGATCCTGTGGACCAGCCATGTGTGCAACTCGGAGAAACGAACATCGTAGGAAAACGTCTTCAACCTTCTAACGTAGAATTTTTCGGAGGTTAGTATTCCCCCTCTCATTGTGTCCCAACGTTGTCATCTTTCGTCTTCAGGCATCCCCTTTGCCGAGCCTCCAGTGGATGACCTCCGCCTTTCTCTTCCGAGGCCAAGATATTCCCTCTCTCCACTGCGGTCATTTGATGCTCGTAATTACGGTTACCCATGCTTACAGCCTCCGAACACATTCTCTTCCCCACCGCAAACACCTCCGAATATGTCAGAGGACTGTCTCACGCTCAATATCTTCCGGCCCTCCGGTGTTGACGTTAACTCCTCGCTTCCTGTCATGGTCTTGATTCATGGAGGGGGGTTCGTATGTGGGTAGCGAGTCTCTCTGTCTTTCGGTAAACTCATGTCGTTTCCAGATGGCGCCTCTTTCGAATATGACGGAACTCCTCTCGTCAAGCGGTCCGTGAATCGTGTACGTACCCCATCGCACACTCAGGCTCACAAGTCGTCCACTCTCTTATTGATAGATGTTACACACAGGGGACACCGATCCTGTACGTCTCTGTTAACTATCGTCTTGGACCTCTCGGCTTCCCTCAAGGACCTGAGGCGGTGAAGCGAGGTGCCCTCAACCTTGGCCTGCATGACCAACGTGTTGCTCTGGAGTGGATGCAGAAAAATATCGCATCGTTTGGTGGAGATCCTCGCAAGGTATGTCCACAGGTCCTTGTTCTCTGCCATTACAGAGATCACAAACCATGATAGGTAACCGTCTCCGGAGAGAGTGCATGAGCAATGTCTACCTCGTATCACTACCTTAACGATTATTTTTCCACTATTGCTCGGGCTGCTGTACGCGGTCTTCTCTCCACATCGACGAGGTGCCTGATCTCATCTTGACACATCTTCCAGATCTTTCTGTCAGGCACCGCATCCACTCTTTATACCTTCGATGCGAGCCGTGACCTTCCCTCTTGGATGCTCTTCGCAAACAACATACCATCCTGTGCCACCGCAACCCCAGACAATACGTTCAGTTGCCTCATCTCTGCCAACTCGTCTGGATTCCCTGCCGCCCTAGCTGCCAGTATGCCTATCGAACTCTTTCCATTCCACCCCGTCCTTGATGGCCCTGGGGGCATTGTCGGTGACTACCCCGCGGAGCGACTATCACGTGGTGCCGGCGGACGGGTACCGCTTTTGGTTGGCACGAATCTCGATGAAGGTCTGTTCCTTCGACGTTGACGGGTACCCTCGCTCATTTCAACGCAGGGCCACTCTTCACTCCACGAGACTTCCCGACTGAAGATATTTCGATATGGTTAAATGCAAATGCTACCCCATCTCCTTCTGGCCCCGATGCCCTGAAGGCCGCGATAGACAAAGTGATGTCGCTGTATCCCGACGATCCCAGTGCAGGTTCTCCGTTTGGCACGGGAAATGAAACATTCGGCACTGGACCTGGGTACAAGCGTGAAGCCGCGATCTGTATGTCATGCACAGCTTGCTTACGTGGACTCGTTTCTGTATTGACGGGTTATTGCGAACTAGTTGGAGATATACACTTCGAAGCGCCACGCCGGTTCTGGACCCAAACCACCCGCGCACCGAACTATGCTTACCTTTTCACAGATCCCCAGCCTGCCGCTGACCCAGCACTTGGAGTATCCCATGGTTCAGTGAGACCTTATCTATTTGAGAATCTAAGCACGACTGCGCCCCCAAAAGTTGCAAATCTGAGTCGCATGATGCTGGATTATTGGATCTCATTTGTAGTCTCACTGACTCCGAATGACGGCAAGGGGACGAATAGTACGTTGTGACACGCATCGACATTTGTCTACACACTTTGACTTTGCAATTAGGACGTCATTGGGGATTGTATGGGAAATCCACCAAGGTATGGTTCAACGCCCTTGTCACTCTAAGGGAAGTACTGAACCTGGTATAGAGGATACTGGAGCTTAACAGCAACAATCTGCGCATGATTCCGGACGACTATCGGGCCAATGCTATCGACGGTATCATCGGATTGAGAGATGTTTTTTCCTGGTGACCAAAAGCCGGTGCCGGAGGTCGCGGTAAAGGAGACATATGTTTAGGCGAGAAATCGAGCTTGCCCATGTAAAGAGAATACGTGAGAAATCCCACGTAAGCATTTGATACACACGTGACCGCGATTGGCGGTTTCTGTTGGATCAGGATCAGATCGGGTCAGAGACTGCCGAAGCCGAACAAGTGCGGAGGAGGCGTTACTTCGTCCATCAGTCGTCTGCCACTATACTGCGCACCACCACCTTTGACGGGCTTCATAGCCTCGACATTATGTGGAAACCCCTCAAGTCCATCTTCTTGACTGCCTTTCTGACGGAGTATTATCATGATCTTGTGGGCCAGCCACGCGTACAACTCGGAGACACGATTCTCATAGGAAAACGTCTTCAACCTTCCAACCTGGAATTTTTTGGAGGTTATTATTCTCTCTCATTGTGTCCCAACCTCCTTCGAGCGTTCATCTTTCAGGTATACCTTTTGCCGAGCCTCCAGTCGACGACCTCCGCCTTTCTCCTCCAAGGCCCAAGTATTCCCTCTCTCCCCTGCGATCATTCGATGCTCGTGATTACGGTTACACATGCATACAGCCTAGGAACCTAATCTTCTTCCCACAACTATCATTCGAGAACATGTCAGAAGACTGTCTCACGCTCAATATCTTCAGGCCTTCTGGTGTTGACGTTGAGTCTTCTCTGCCCGTCATGGTCTGGATTTATGGGGGCGGATTTTTGTGTGCGTGGTGGATGTCTCGACGTTTCAGTAAACCCACGCCTTTCTACAGATGGCGCCTCCTCCCCCTTTGATGGAGCTCCTCTCGTTGAACAGTCCGTCGCTCGTGTACGTAGCCCATAACACTCAAAGCTCTCCACTCTCTTAATGATGGATACTACAGGGAACACCGATCTTGTATGTATCGATCAACTACCGTATTGGGCCCCTCGGCTTCCCTCAAGGACCCGAGGCTGTGGAGCGAGGGACCCTCAATCTCGGCCTGCGCGACCAACGGGTCGCTCTGCAGTGGGTGCAGCAGAACATCGCATCGTTTGGTGGAGATCCCCGCAAGGTGTGTCACGGGTTTCCGTTCTGCTCCTGCTAGTGTCACGAACCATCATAGGTCACCATTTTTGGAGAGAGCGCAGGGGCGTTGTCTACGTCCCATCACTACCTCAACGGGGACTTCTCCACTGTTGCCCGCGCTGCTGTACGCGCCCGTATCCCATGGATTAGGTTCTCGACCTCATGTTGACACATTTCGCAGATATTTCAGTCAGGAACGGCGTCCACTATTCCCATCTTCGATGCTTACCATTCAACTCGCGCATGGACGCTCTTTGCGAAAAACGTATCTTCCTGTGCGACGGCAACATCAAGCGACACGTTCGCCTGCCTCATGTCCGCCAGCAAGTTTGATCTGCTCCGTGGCATAAACTCCACTTTGGCCAGCGAATCATTCCCCTTCATCCCCGTCCTCGATTGGCCTGGGGGCATTCTGAGCGACTCTCCCGCGAAGCGACTGTCACACGGGGCCGGCGGGCGAGTGCCGCTTATGATTGGCACTGTTCTCGATGAAGGCCTGTTCAACCCTTCTACTTGACACGCAGCATGCTCATGCCAGCACAGGAACGTTCTTTGTTCCACGGAACATTTTGAGCGAAGATATTCCCACACGATTGATTGCTACTTTTACCCCATCTCCACTTGGCTCTGATGTCCTGAAGGCTGGGATAGATAAGATGGTATCACTCTATCCTGACGACCCTAGTGCGGGTTCGCCGTTTGGAACGGGAAATCAAACTTTTGGCGCTGGTGCTGGGTTCAAGCGGGCAGCTGCGATCTGTAAGTCATCGTGACTTTAAGCACTTTTGAGTTGCCTTTATATTGACTTGTTATTGCTGGACCTGCTGGTTAGTCGGGGATTTACATATGGAAGCGCAACGGCGGTTCTGGAGCCAAACGACTGCCGCACCTTCCTTCGCTTACATCTTTACAGATCCCCAGCCGAGTGTTGACCCAGCACTTGGGGTATTCCATGCCGCCGAGATACCTTATCTTTTTGGAAATTTAACAGCAAGTGGGCCACCAAAACGTGGAAGGCTGAGTCGTGCTATGCTGGACTACTGGATCTCATTTGCGGTCTCGCTGACTCCGAACGACGGCAAGGGGACAAGGAGTGCGTTGTGCTACGCGTCCATATTTTTCCATCAGCCCTGACCCTGCCTTTAGGACCTCATTGGGGAATGTACAGTGAAACTGAGGTACGAGTCAATCCTCGCACAACTGGGAAATTAGTGAAACCTGGTATAGGGAGTACTTGAGCTTCACGGCAACGACGTAAAAATGATTTCAGATGAATACCGGGCCGCTGCTATTGAAACTATCATCGGATTGAGGGAGGCGTTGTCCTGGTGACTTGAGCCAGCGCTAGAAGCCATGGTAAAGAAAAATGTTGAAGTAGATGGTCCCACTCGAAGGTCGCGTTCAGTTGTTGGAGGCGCAGCCACACGGAGGCTGAGGCCTGAGGGAGCGCATGCCAGTGCTCGAAGTAGACCGTTCCTGCCAGTGATCTCAGATATTTTCTTGTTTGACGTGACATCCTTCTCATTTTGATTCTCGCACACGCATAGCGTGGCCTCAATGATCATTACAAATATGTCGCATGGCGTATCGGGCTCTCTCTGCGCGTGCAAAATAGGCGCGTTCGGTGCTTTCCCTAAAACGGAAATTGCTAGTATTTGCTACACCCGCGTCTCGAACAAAATACAAACTTCTGTTCGTGGCATCTCGTTTTGCCAATATACTATTGCTCCCTTCGGGGATGCATACGAAAAAATTGGAACGATACAGAGAAGATTAGCATGGCCCCTGCACAAGGATGACACGCTGTTTCAGA
>Ga0307510_10009237_pt1 | contig 11748 bp, 10 predicted proteins | sample 12_EM_MG_FD_207224 | JGI IMG/M metagenome (GOLD analysis project Ga0307510, IMG submission 207224) | Populus trichocarpa ectomycorrhiza microbial communities from riparian zone in the Pacific Northwest, United States - 12_EM | ecosystem: Host-associated > Plants > Roots > Unclassified | place... | reverse complement strand
CCCGGCCTCACGGAGGACTCCACCTTGTTGACCCCGCTCACCGCGCTCACCGCGCTCGACGACGCCATCGAGAACCTCGGCGTGCCCGTCCCCTGCCGCTCCTACGACCCGGAGGTCTTCTTCGCCGAGTCGCCCGCGGACGTCGAGTACGCAAAGTCCCTCTGCCGCACCTGCCCGCTGGTCGAGGCCTGCCTCGCCGGCGCCAAGGAGCGGCGTGAGCCCTGGGGCGTCTGGGGCGGCGAGCTGTTCGTGCAGGGTGTCGTCGTCGCCCGGAAGCGGCCGCGTGGTCGCCCGCGCAAGAACCCGGTCACGGCATGAACACCGCAGGAACGATCGACCGTCCCCTCACGCACGACCCCAAGAAGCAGGCCCCGATGAAGCCGTCAACCAACGAGCCCGCAGGCGCGACGCCTGAAGACTTCACCAAGAGTGGTGCGATGGACTCGCGCCAGAACAGGACCCGAGAGATGCAACTCATTCCAGAAGCCCTGGCCCGTGCGCATATGCACGAGCTCCTGCATGAGGCCGAGCGAGACCGTCAGGCCGTGCGCCTGGTGGCCGCCCGCCGGATGCAGCGCCGGGCCGAGCGCGCCTCGCTGCGCGCCCGCCGCGCGCTCGCCATGGCCGTCATGCACTAGTCCCGAACACACCTGAAGCGGTGGCCTCCCGGCCAGGGGAGGCGGAGCTCTCCCCGCGGGGGCCGGTCCGACCGAACGGACCGGCCCCCGCGGTGCGTTGTGCTACCAATCGCAGGCCGCGGCAAAATCGTCACCGGGTGACGAGTCTTCCCGGAGACAGTGACCACAGCAGCGGCTCCGCCAGGGAGCCCGAGCCCCTCGTGTGCGCCCGCTGCGGCACCCGCGCCGAGGCACCGCAGCCCACCTGGTCCTGTTCGGTGGAGAACGGCACCCGGTACTACTTCTGCGACCGCTGCTCCCGGGAGAGCCTCAGGGCGATCGAGGGGCGGTTGGACTCGGCCTGGTGGTGAGCCGGGCCGACGCCCTCACGCCTCCGCCACCGACTCCTCCACGTCCGCGTCCACGTCCTCCGCCATGCTGTAGTCGTTCTTCTCCAAGATCGCCTCTGGGACGAATTCCGGCAGCCACTCCTCCAGTTCCTCGCGCAGACGCACCGTCGCGCCCAGCTGGCACAGCACGCCGATGGTGCTCAGGGTCACGCGGTGGATCAGGAGGTAGGCGGGGGGCAGGTTGAGCTGCTTGCCCAGCTGATGGGCGGGGGAGCGGGGGTCGGCGATGCGGGCAGCCTGGCTGCGCATCCAGGAGCGGGTGAAGGCGAACTCGTCGGCCTTCGCCGGCTCGATGATCGGCAGGAGGTAGTCGAGGACCGCGTCGGGGTCGAGCTCTATGGACTCCTTGACGAAGCCCTCGGCACACAGGAGCTCGTAGACGGCCTCCGCCTCGCCGTCGATCGTCATGCGCAGGGAGGTACCGATCGTGGTGGGCAGACCGCCCGGAAGGCGGTCGACCGTGCCGAAGTCCAGGACGCCCAGGCGCCAGTCCTCCTCGCCGTCCGGGCCACCGGGCAGGAGCCGGAAGTTGCCCGGATGCGGATCGGCGTGCAGCAGGCCGGTGCGGGCGGGGCCGGAGAACAGGAAGCGGGCCAGGAGCTGGCCTGCGCGGTCGCGCTGCTCCTGGGTGCCGTCGGCGATCACCTCCGACAGCGGGACGCCGTCCATCCACTCCGTCACCAGAACCTGGTCGCACTGATGGACCACACCGGGCACCGCCACATCCGGATCGTCCGCGAACTCCTCGGCGTGGGCGCGCTGCGCCTGCGCTTCCAGGCCGTAGTCCAGTTCCTCGGAGACCCGGTCCTTGAGCTCCGTGATCAGCGGCTTGATGTCCACACCTGGGATGAGAGGGCCCAACAGGCGGGCCAACCGGCTCAGCTGGGTCAGGTCGGACAACAGCGCCTCGCCGGCGCCCGGGTACTGCACCTTGACCGCGACCTCGCGGCCGTCGTGCCACACCCCGCGGTGCACCTGCCCGATCGAGGCGGCCGCTGAGGGTTTGTCCTCGAAGTCCAGGAACAGACCCTTCCAGTCCTCGCCGAGGCGCTCCGCCAACACCGTGTGTACGGTGCGGGTCGGCATCGGGGGTGCCGCCTCCTGGAGCTTCGTCAGGGCCGCCCGGTAAGGACCGGCGACCTCCTCGGGGAGCGCCGACTCGAACACCGACAGGGCCTGGCCGAACTTCATCGCGCCGCCCTTGAGTTCGCCGAGCACCTTGAACAGCTGCTCCGCCGTGCGCTGTTGCAACTCGCGGCCGACCAACTCGGCGGACTCGCCCACGATCCGCTTACCGAGTCCCCAGGTCGCCCGTCCGGCGAAACCGAGCGGGAGCGAGGCGAGCTTGGCGGTACGGGTGACCGCCTTGCGGGGAAGATCAGACATGCGCCCTCCAGGTGCCAGCCAGCCGCGCCGCGTCAGTCCTACGGCGAAACTCCTTCGACGGTCGTTGCTCCGCCATTGTCGCGTGCCACTCCTCGCTCTTGGAGGTGTGTTCCTCCTTACCTTTCTCCGCTTCATCTTTCTCCGCTGCCCCGCACGGACATGCGGAGTGCGCCCAGACCGGCCGAGCATGCCAGTTGAGGGCGGGCAGGTCGACCTCCCAGCGCGCGCCGACACTCGACGGGGCCCGGCCGTCCAGGAAGGCGAGCGCGTGCGCTGCCGCCAGACCCGCGACCGTCGTGGCCAGCGTCAGGTCGCAGGGGCGCGCCTGCCGCGCCTGGCGTGGCGTGCCGGAGCGCCATTGGGCGACCAGGCGGGGCCAGGTCCCGTCACGGTCGACGCGCGCCTCGTGCAGACATCCGGCGCAGCCCGTCTCGCCGGGCAGGACAAGTGGACCCACCACCCCGGTTGCCTCCACGACCCCGGCGTACAGATGAGGAGTGCCGGAGGTGATCAGGGGATCGGCGGCGAAATGGTCGGGGGCGTGCACGTCCACGTCGTCCCGCGGGGCGAGGATCACCAGGGACAGGCCGGCGTTGTCGCCTTCGACCGGTGTGCCGGGGCCGCGGCGCGCTGGGCTGTCCGGGGCTGCTCGGCGCACGGCTCGCCGAGCAGCCTCGTCCCTGCGGTCTCCGACGGACTCCGCGGACAGCCCGCCTGGCGCGACGTCCGCCGGCTCGACGCGGCCGACGTCGCGCACCTCGACCTCGCCGATACCCGCGCCCGACAGCAGCGAGGCCAGGACGGCGCCCACCCGGCCCGCACCTCTCACCTGGACGCGTAATGAACGGCGGGCGGCCAGCAGGCCGATCGCCTTACCCGGCTCGGACGCGGTCAGCGACAACGAAGCCAGATCAGGTCGCAAGCGGTCGAGGACATCCTTCTTCGCCCGTAGGGCCTCGGCGCCCGGTCCGCCTCCTCTCGCGTCGTCGACGAGCCCGGCCCGCGCCAGCCGCTCCACCAGGGCGTCGACATGTCCCTCGGGCAGGTCCATCCGACGGGCCTCCTCCCGCAGGAGCGCAAGCCCACGCGTGCCGTTGAGCAGATCGAGGAAACTGCCCGTCGCCGTGTCCATCGGGCCCAGCGTCATCGCGTGTGTCGGAGTCATCCCGAACTGCACGGTGTTGAGGTCGCGCCAGCCGCGCCTGAGCGCGGGCTTCACGATCGGAACCATCGACTGCGACTGCGACTGCGTCGCCGGCGAAACCTTCGGCTGCATGACAGACCCCCGTAGCCCTCGTAGAACATCCCCGTCCGGTCGGCGGATTCGGTCGGACGTCAGGTAGTCGGTCAGGACCCCCGTCGCACTTCCGCCGGCGACTGCCAGCATGCCCGGGCCGGGCGCCGGGCGCCGAAAGTTGTCCACAGGCGGGGGGATTCGTCGTACAAGTCGGTCGTATGAATGAACGCATGTGGGGGATCGGAGCCCAACCGTCCCGGAGTCGGGACTTCCCCCGTGTGCAGCGGGTAACGTCGGGGCGTGCCCGCCGATCCCCTGCACCGCGCCGGAACGCCACAGCGCAGCACGATGAGCCAGCCGCCGAGCGGCTCGGGGGCGAGCGCGATCGAGGTGCGCAGGAGTGCCCGGCGTCGCCGGACGGTCTCCGCGTACCGCGAGGGCGATCGCACCATCGTGCTCATCCCTGCCCGGATGTCCGAGGCGGAGGAGCAGCGCTGGGTGGGTGTCATGCTCGACAAGCTGGCCGCCCAGGAGAGCAAGCGGGTCCTGGGCGACGCCGGGTTGGCCGAACGTGCTGAGCGGCTGTCCGCCCAGTACTTCGACGGCCGGGCCAGGCCCAACTCGGTGCGCTGGGTCACCAACCAGAACACGCGCTGGGGCTCGTGCACTCCCGCCGAGGGCAGCATTCGTCTGTCGCACCGCCTTCAGGGCATGCCCGAGTACGTCGTCGACTACGTCCTCCTCCACGAGCTCGCGCATCTGCTCGTGCCCGGACACGGGCCGCGCTTCTGGCGGCTGTTGGAGGGGTACCCGCGCACGGAGCGGGCCAAGGGCTATCTCGAAGGCGTGGTCGCCGCCGAGCGGCTGCCGCACCTGCCGGCCGCCCCCGGAGAATGACGCGCCCGCGGCAAGTGACAACCGCGGCTCCGGTTTCCGACTCCCGGAGCGGGATTTTGTACCGGGTCTGTGCCGACTTACGCCGGTGTCCGAGTTTGCCGTTAGCCTGTCGCGACGTACTCGTATTCGGGATGGGGGACGGTCGTTACGTATGGCCAGGGAATTCCAACGAGGCCACAAGGCCAAGATCAGTGACCTGACCGCGGGTACGGATCTGTACGTGGGTGTACAGATCTCCGGCCCCGGACTGACCTTCGACATCAGCTGCTTCGGTCTCGACGCCGACGAACGGCTCTCGGACGACCGGTACTTCATCTTCTTCAACCAGCCGAAGTCACCCGAGGACTCGATCCAGCTCCTGGGCGCGCAGGCGGGCGACACCGAGTCCTTCCGGGTCACGCTCGATCAGATCCCGGCGCAGATCCAGAAGCTGTCGTTCACCGCGACGCTCGACGGCGCCGGTCAGATGTCGCAGATCGCCCCCGGATACGTCCGGATCGTCGCCGGTGGGGAGGAGGTCGCACGGTACTCCTTCGACGGCGCCGAGTTCTCCACCGAGCGCGCCGTGATGCTGGCGGACTTCTACCTGAAGGACGTGTGGCGTTTCGCCGCCGTCGGACAGGGATTCGACGGGGGTCTGGACGCGCTGTTGAAGAACTTCGGCGGAGAGGTCGCCGAGGAGGAGCCCGCGCCCGCGCCAGACGCCCCGGCACAGATCCCCGCACAGACCCAGGCGCCGGCCTTCGCGCCGCCGCCGCAGCAGGCCGCCGCGCCGCAGGCGCCCGCCCCCGCGCCCACGTTCGGCGCCCCGGCTCCCCCGCCCGCCCCGGCTCCGCCTGCCCCGGCCCCGTCCGTCCACACGGCCCCGACGATCGTAGGGACCACGCCGGCCGGCGGAGTCGGAACCCCGCCCGGCCCCCCTCCCGGTGTCCCGCCGCAGGCGCCCGCCGCGCCGACGAGCCCGCAGATGTTCACGCCCCCCGGAGCGGGCCCTCAGACGTTCACGCCCCCGGGCGCCCCCGCGGCCTTCCCGGGCCAGGGGCAGCCCTTCGGCGGAGCCACGGCGCTCGCGCCCGTGCCGCCCGAGGCCAACGTGCGGGTCGTCCTGACGAAGTACGCGGAAGCCCCGGTCGGCGACCGCTGGACGGAGCAGAACCCGCAGCTCGTGCGCGCCACGCTCACCAAGGGTGCCCCGATCCTCGCCAAGCAGGGCAGCATGGTCGCCTACCAGGGCGACATCGACTTCGCCCACAAGGGCTCCGGCCTGCTCGGCAAGCTCACCGGAGCGCTCACCGGGCAGGGCATGTCACTGATGCGCTGTGCCGGCGACGGGGAGGTCTTCCTCGCCGACGAGGCCAGCCGCGTGTTCGTCATCCGTCTCCAGGGCGAGCAGCTCTACACCAGCGCACAGGGTGTGCTCGCGTTCGACGAGGCACTGGACACCGAGGTCCGCCGCATCGAGGGCGCGGGACTGCACGGCGGCGGCCTGTTCAGCATGCTGTTCTCGGGTACGGGTGCGGTCGCGGTGAAGACGCGCGGTGTGCCGGTCGTCATCCCGGTCGGCCCGGCCACCTACGTCGACGGGAACGCGGTCATCGCCTGGTCCGCCGGTGCGCAGGCCGTCACCACGACCGCGCTCAGGCTGCGCCGGTCCGGATACGCCCGGCAGACCTCCGAGGCCGTGAACCTCCAGTTCCGCGGCGCCCCCGGCAACTTCGTCGTCGTACAGCCCTTCGAGGTGTGAGGCCCATGGACACCCAGACTCTCAGCGCGCACCGCGCCGCTTCGACCGGCGTCCGGATGACCGTGCACAGCTCCAAGACGCTCAAGGTCACCATGGCCACCGGGCACGACCTGCTGGCCAAGGCCGGTTCCATGATCGCGTACGACGGCTATGTGCAGTTCGACGGGGCGCCCGCCAACCTGCGTCGTTCGGCGGAGGAGATGGTCAGCGGCGAGGGCGGCAAGTTGATGCTCTGCCGGGGCGACGGCGACCTGTACCTCGCCGACTACGGCGGCGACGTCATCGTCCTGCACCTCGACAACGAGGCCCTGTCGGTGAACGGTGCCACGCTGCTCGCGTGCGACGCCTCGCTGGAGCTGACGATCGAACCGGTCAAGGGTCTCGCCAAGCTCTCCGGCTCCGGACTGACCAACCTCGTCGTACGCGGCACGGGCTGGGTGTCCCTGGTTAGCCGGGGCATCCCGATGGCCCTGGACTGCGCCGAGCGTGAGACGTATGTCGATCCGGACGCGCTCATCGCCTGGACGACCGGCCTGGACATGAAGGCCCGCCGCACGGTCAAGGCGAGCGCACTGATCGGCCGGGGCAGTGGCGAGGCATTCCAGATCGGTTTCAAGGGCCAGGGCTTCGTGGTGGTCCAGCCGAGCGAGGACACCGGCGACCGATTCAAGGTCCGGGGCTGAGGGGAGCACCAGGCACATCATGCACAGCACACTCTTCGCACACATTCCGGTGGAGTCCACCGGTCGTTACACCCTGCAGAACCCACAGCTCCTCAAGACCGACGTCACCCAGGGCAGCAGCCCCGTACTCGCGCGCCAGGGGGCCATGGTGGCCTTCGAGGGGCAGGTGGAGTTCGACAGCCAGTACCGCAACCGCAGCTGGCGCAACGTCGAGCGGATGACCGGCGAGCGTCTGGAGCTCATGCGCTGCAAGGGCAACGGCGTCGTCTACCTCGCCAATCTGGCCCAGCACCTGCACATCATGGAGGTCGGCCGTGGTCTCACCGTCGACAGCTCCTACGTGCTCGCCTTCGACGGCTCCCTGGGGGTCGGCATCGTGGCGGTGGACAGTGCCGTGGAGGTGGCCTCGGCGGGTGCCTACAACCTGGAGTTGTCCGGCTCGGGGCAGATCGTCCTCATGACCTCGGGCGAGCCGCTGGTGCTGGAGGTCACTCCGGAGAAGAACGTCTGCTGCGACGCTGACGCCGTGGTCGCCTGGTCGACGTCCCTGCGGACCCAGCTCCAGGCGCCCACCTCGACGTCCGCCGTGTGGCGTCGCCGGGGTTCCTCCGGTGAGGGCTGGGAAATGCAGTTCTCCGGGACGGGCCATGTCCTGGTGCAGCCCAGTGAGCTGCTGCCACCGCAGCATCTGCGGACATCGGGGGTGCTCGGCCAGTTCGGCATGGGCAGCGGCGGCCTGCGCGGGAACAACCTCGGGGGCAGCAACAGCTGACGCAGTCCGGCACCGTCCGGCAAACAGACGTAAGGGGCGACCGCCAAGGCGTGCGCCCCTTACGTCTGCCCTCTATTGCCCTCTCTGCCTGCGAGCCCCATGCCTGCGAGCCCCATGCCTGCGAGCCCCTATGCCTGCGAGTCTCGTATGCCTCAGAGTCTCGCGCGGGCCGCCTCGACCAGACGTACGACCGACTCGTCGGCGACGTCGGTGACCTTGTCGTACGCGAACCAGCGCAGGTCCAGGGACTCGTCGCTGATCGCTTCGACGGCACCGGACGGAGCGAGCGCCGCGTACTGGACGTCGAGGTGCCAGGCGCAGGGCGTGTGATGGCGGTCCAGGCGCACCGGCCCGCCGGGCAGCAGGCGCAGCCCCGCGATGCCCGACTCCTCGGTGCCCTCGCGCAGGGCGGCCGCAGCCAGGGTGTCGTCGGCCGGTTCGCAGTGGCCGCCCATCTGCAGCCATATGCGGAGCTTCCTGTGCAGGGTCAGCAGCACTCGTCCGTGCTCCGGGTCGATCACCATGGCGCTCGCCGTGATGTGCCCGTCCTCGCAGGCTTTCCACATGCCGTCCGGATGCTCCGCGAGGTGGTCCAGGTAGGCCTGGCGCAGCTCTCCCTGGTCCTCGTAGTTCTTCAGGACGAGGACCGCGTCGTCGTACAGGCTCACTCGGTGTCGTCGCCCTTGGCCTCGCCCTCGGAGCTTCCCTCGTCCGTGCCGCCGTCGTCCCCGGAGCCCTTGTCCTTCTTCCTGAGGTCGGGCTTGTCCGCCGCCTCGCCGAGGATCTTGTCCAGCTCGGAGAAGTCCAGCTGCTCGCGGTGCACGAAGCCGTCCGGGTCGTCCAGGTCGGAGGCGGTCGGCAGCATGTCCGGGTGGGCCCACAGGGCGTCCCGGCCGTCGACACCGCGCGCGTCCGTGAGCGAGGCCCACAGACGGGAGGCGTCCCGCAGGCGGCGGGGGCGCAGCTCCAGTCCGATCAGCGTGGCGAACGTCTGCTCGGCCGGGCCGCCAGAGGCGCGACGGCGCCGCAGGGTCTCGCGCAGCGCGTCCGCGGCCGTCAGACGGGGCTTCGCGGCCGCGTGCACCACCGCGTCGACCCAGCCCTCGACGAGCGCCAGAGCTGTCTCCAGACGAGCCAGGGCCGCCTTCTGCTCCGGCGTGTCCTCCGGCTGGAACATGCCCTGCTGAAGGGCGTCCTGCAGCTGTTCCGGGTTCTGCGGATCGAACTGGCCGACCACGTCCTCCAGCTTCGCGGTGTCGACCTTGATCCCGCGCGCGTAGCCCTCGACCGCGCCGAACAGGTGCGAGCGCAGCCACGGCACATGCGCGAAGAGGCGCTGGTGGGCGGCCTCGCGCAGGGCCAGGTACAGCCGCACCTCGTCCTTCGACACGCCGAGGTCCTTGCCGAACGCGTCCATGTTCACGGGCAGCAGCGCGGCCTTGCCGGCCGGGCCGAGCGGCAGGCCGATGTCGGTGGAACCGACGACCTCGCCCGCGAGCACACCGACGGCCTGACCGATCTGGGTGCCGAACATGGCGCCGCCCATCGAGCGCATCATGCCGATCAGCGGGCCGGCCATGGCCTGCATCTCCTCCGGCAGGACGTCACCCATTGCGGCGCCGACCCGCTCGGCGACCGGGTCCACCAGCTCCTTCCACGCGGGCAGAGTCGCCTCAACCCACTCCGCGCGGCTCCACGCCACCGCGGAGGCCGCGCCGGACGGCAGGGACGTGGCGTCGTCCAGCCACAGGTCCGCCAGGCGGACGGCCTCCTCCACGGCGGTGCGCTCGGCGGGGCCGACGCTCGTGTCCTTGGTGCCGTCCGCCGTGCCCTGCGAGACCGTCTGGCGGGCGATCTGTTTGGCCATGTCCCAGTTCACCGGGCCGCCCTCGTACGAGAGCATCTGGCCCAGCTGCTGGAAGGCGGCGCCCAGGTCGGTGGGGTTCAGCGAACCGAACATGGCAGCGAGCGGATTGTCCCCGCCGGGACCGCCAAAGCCTCCGGCGCCCGGCATCTCGCCGAAACCGAACGGGTTGGCCGGTCCCTGACCACCGCCGCTCTGCGGGTCCTTCTTCTTGCCCTCGTCGCCGTCGTCCGGCTCCTCCGGCGGAAGGCCGAATCCGAATGGGGTGTCACTCACGGGATTCCTCGGCTGGTAAGGCCACCGGTTCTCTCCGGCGGCGCGGCTGCCCGACAACACCACCCAGCGTAGACACCATGGGCGGTTCGGGCCTCGGTGCTTCGCCGACTCGCGGCCTGCGGCAGGATGGATGCCACCTGGTACGGACGCTTCACGCGCGCTCGTACTGAAGACAACCGCTGGAGACGCCCGGTGAGTTCCCCAGATCCACAGGTTCGCGCAGCGCGAAACCAGTCAACCAGTTCCGCCAGGCGCGGGCCCGTCGTCGCGGTCACCGGCGCAGCGTCCGGTATCGGCGCGCTGCTCACCGAGCGACTCGCCGCTTCGGAGGAGATCAAGCAGGTCATCGGCCTCGACGAGCGTCGAGGCGAGTGCGCCGGCGCGCAGTGGCACATTTTGGACGTGCGGGATCCGGCCATCGCGGAGAAACTGCGCGGGGCGGACGTCGTGGTGCATCTGGCTCTCGACCTCGACCTGGAGACCGATGCCGCCGCCCGGACGGCGTACAACGTGCGGGGGACCCAGACCGTGCTGACCGCGGCCGCCGCGGCCGGGGTCCATCGGGCCGTGCTGTGCACGTCCTCCATGGTCTACGGAGCCCTGCCGGAGAACGAGCTGCCCTTGTCCGAGGACGCGGAGCTGCGGGCCACGGCGGAGGCGACCGGGGTCGGGGACCTGCTGGAGATCGAGCGACTGGCTCGGAGAGCTCCTCGGGCACACCCGGGACTCAACGTCACCGTAGTGCGGCCCGCTGTGCTCGTCGGCGGTACCGACACCGCACTGACCAGGTATTTCGAGTCGCCTCGACTGCTAGTTGTCGCAGGGTCCCGGCCTGCCTGGCAGTTCTGTCACGTCGAGGATCTGTGCAGTGCTCTGGAGTACGCCGTCCTGGAGAAGGTCGAGGGGGAGCTGGCCGTCGGGTGCGACGGGTGGCTGGAGCAGGAGGAGGTCGAGGAGCTGAGCGGGATCCGGCGGATGGAGCTGCCCTCGGCTGTCGCGCTGGGAGCGGCGGCTCGGCTGCACCGGATCGGGCTCACGCCGTCTCCGGCGGGGGATCTGGCGTACACGATGTACCCCTGGGTGGTGAGCGGGAGCCGGCTGCATGATGCGGGGTGGCGGCCGCAGTGGACCAACGAGGAGGTGCTCGCGGAGCTTCTCGAGGAGGTTTCCGGGCGGCATACGGTGGCCGGACGGCGGCTTGGGCGCAAGGACGCGACGGCCGCCGGGGCCGCGGGGGCGACGGTGGCGCTGTTGGGAGCGGCGGCGGTGGTGCGGCGGGCCCGCAAGGCGCGTCGGCGGATCTGATCCGAAGGCGGTGCTTCGGGGTGCGCCGAGGGGCGTGTACTCCGCGGGGCACCGTGGGCCGAGCCCGGCGGGCTGGGAACGGCGACCGGTGCCCAGAAGGTGCCGTTCAGCCCGGAACCGGCTCTGTAGGACGCTCCGAGCGACCACGCGCGCGTACAAGCGACCACGCGCGCGTACAGCCGGGCGATGACGCTGTTCCCCGTGGTCCCGAGCGTGCGGCACGATAGGGGACATGGCACCCACACACGACCATCCCGGTGAGCAGACGGCTCAGGATCCGATCAAGCTGCTTGCCGTGCGGGAGACGGACCTGTCCCTGGACGAGGTGTTCCGGGCCGTCGGGGACGCCGCCGCCGGGGGCACCGCGTTGTTCGTGGGGACCGTCCGGAACCACGACGGGGGCGCCGATGTCGAGGCGCTCGGGTATTCGTGTCATCCCAGTGCCGAGGCCGAGATGCGGCGGATCGCCGAGAAGGTGGTCGCGGAGTATCCGGTGCGGGCGCTCGCCGCCGTGCACCGGGTGGGGGACCTCCGCGTCGGGGACCTCGCTGTCGTCG
>Ga0307510_10009236_pt1 | contig 11748 bp, 8 predicted proteins | sample 12_EM_MG_FD_207224 | JGI IMG/M metagenome (GOLD analysis project Ga0307510, IMG submission 207224) | Populus trichocarpa ectomycorrhiza microbial communities from riparian zone in the Pacific Northwest, United States - 12_EM | ecosystem: Host-associated > Plants > Roots > Unclassified | place... | reverse complement strand
TTCGTTTTTTTTATTTTTAATCCATACAAGCTACTTGCTTTTGTTCTTTGCAAAATGTTTTTCAATTGCCTCAAGGAACTTCTTGGCAGTAGTAACCTTTTCAGACACAGAGCCTCTAAAGGTTTCGGAACTTTTGTCCGTAAGAGCAGTGGGTTGTTCAATCCTTGGCACAAGGTCTAGATCCATACAACCGAGAACAATCATTGCATTCCCTTTCAAATCCCTGAAGTTGGTTTCATTCAGCATAGGAATGGAATTAATGTTGGCAGATATGGTGGAAGCAGATGTATTAGCTGAACAGAGAACAAAAAACATATTAAGAAGAACAATGTCAAGCTTTTTTAATGATAGAAGAGAAGAAATTAACATGCAAAGAAGTGCGATGTCAGTATGCAGACGAACTGGATATATAAAAAGACAGTATCAAAATCTCAAATCCCAATTTCTAGATCTTCACAACTGCAACTTTTTTTTTCGATTTTGTTTTAATTTGCTCTTTTTGGGCATAATTCGGCACCCAGTTTCCACCCATCTATTCCTAACAGTAAGTACACTTGACTTAATTGCTAACATCTCCATTTAACTGCAACTGTGAAACTGGTCCACGCATCTTTGCAAGGGCTCAAAGTCAGCTTAGAATCTCTTTTGCTTTACAACATCAACATTTCCAGCTCCAACCATTAACAACTAAGTCCTCCGAGCACCACAGCTCCTTCATTCAGCATATCACTGCTTGCTTGCTTTTTGTTAATTGAAAAAATGCTTGCTATGAACAACCCAAAGCATTTCTGGAACTGTAATCAAAGCATTTCTATAGAACTAACGTTTCGCTTTCCATTTCATTGATTTCACATCTGATCTTCGCCACTTTCTTTCCCTTACACTTCCTTTGCGAAAACGAACTCGGTCAACTAGTGAAAAGACTGCTCGCGGCACCATACAAGCGTGCATCTTCCCTAGTGCTATATTATTGTATGAAAAATCCCTACTTTATTAGAATATGTTGTCATTGAAATACACTCTTTTAGTTTTTAATTATGTGACGTGCAAAAAACTCTCATGTTGGACCATCGATCCTCCTCGGTAAGCTTAATCTTAGTAATGTGCATGCATGAGGAGACTATATGCTAACAAAAGAATATTGTTATTTATCATTAGGTACTGTCAAGGGGTTCTCTCTAATACTTTTTAATACAACAAGTTGTCAATATCCCATCTTAGTTTTTATTTTATTTTTGTTTTTTTATTATGTTGATGTATTGATTTTTATGTTGAAATTATCATCTTAATTTTATTAATAAAAAACAAGAAAAGAATAATTAAATAAAAGCTTCCTTCATTCTGCCTTCCTCATTTGTTATCCTTTTCTTCTTCGTTCATATTTTCTTTTCTTTCTTGGTAGTTTTGTTTTGAAAGTATAAAATTAAAAAACTTTTAGGCCTGTTTAATAAAAATCCAATCTATATTAATTTTACATTAATCATTTACGTTTGATCTTAGATTAATGTTTATATCAATATTTTTATAAATGTTTTGTTTATGTTTCTCCCTTGTACGTAAGACAGTAAGGGGTTTGGTCCTCTCTTATTAAAGGTTAGATCCCTTCCTTCCTTGTCGGAGTTTTAGCCATATTTTGAATAAGGGTTTGACACTTGTATTTAGATAAATTGACAAAATCTGGTAAAGCAACTCGTTCTCTCGTTGATTTATGAAGATTTAGTTGAATTTTTGTTTATTAACGTTAGAGATCCGGGTTAGCTTACACGTAACTCGATTAATCCCCACAGGTCTTGAAATTAACGACTAGGTAAGTCTCCAGTGGCTATCAATATTAGCAACCACAATACTCGAACCTGAGATCATAGGAAGAGTAAACCCCTTGATTTTAAATTCTTATTAATGACTGACTAAGAATTTCAAATATTTAAATTGTTCATGAGAATCAATTGATACTTGGGATTTAATTTTTGTTATTGTTATTTTTTCTATAATTATAATTTGAAAACTCTTTGATGGAGGATAATCCAAATCAATATCATTTTTTTTCTTATAGAATTTATTATAAACACTTGAAAATACCATCGTATAAAATAACATTCACCAATCTAGTTTCTATATAATGAATATACCGTGTTATTTTTCTGTCTTAACATGGTTAAAATTAACTCTTACCACCTGTTTGAGGTTTTACCGTTTTTTTTTTTAACCGTGAGTGTTCGAGTTAGCTTACATGTATTTTAATTAATTCTTCAAGGTTCTAAAATTAATAATTAAATAAACTTTTAATAATATTTAAATTTATAATTTTAAAAAACAAACTTAAAACCTAACTCTTCTCCTCAGAGGTAGGTTCTCCTCGGGATTTTCTACTTTTCCTTTTGACCTGCTCTTCTCTCCTTTTTATTAGAGGATCGCATCACATTTTTGTTTTTATCAGCCCCATTGAGCAATATTTCTTGCCGTTCTTGCCTTGGAAATTATTCTCTCTATCCTTGTCTGCTTCCCGTGGCTGGACTCTCTCTCTCTCTCTATTTGTGTGCCTCACATGTATGGCAGAGCCGGTTAACATGGGTGGGTTAGAATAATGAGGAAGGAATAAAAACAATCGAGTCGCTGGAGTAGGCACGCACCATCTCTTGAAAAGTCAATTCATGCAAAGTTTTGTTGACTTTTCGTGTAGTGCGTGAGTCACCTGTTTTAGCTTTATTGATCATTATAGTCTAGAAGGGGTCGGTTGCATCAAGCTAGCATTCTTACACGGTGAATATAATTGTTAAATAATATGTTATTTTAGGCTAATATGATTTCTTAAATAATTATGTAAGAAACAACAAAGTTATATATAGGAATGGATCTCCAGTATAATAGGAACGGAAAGAGAATCCAGGAAGACAGAGAGAGAGTGCTCGTGTGGTATCTTAATGGCGATTCCAGAACATGACAGCCACACCATTGCTAGACTCTCTAGAGTACACACGTGCGTGCGTGACTAAAGTAAGAACTGGAAAGGGTATCCAATGCTTCTTTTCTCGTCGCATCACTCGTGCACTGACAGAGTAAAGCAAGCTGTTGAATGCCAGTTGAGTGAGTGAGTGATGTCATTTGCATCAGCCTGGGCTAGGCTATAATTTATTAATGATTTCCATTTATTTATTTAGATATTGTGTAATCATTAGTTATAAAATCCGAGCAGGATGGACTCCATTTCTATCTAAATAATTTCCTAAGATCATGTTGTTTGGTTGGAAAAATCAAGATTCAGGTCAAACTTAAATTTTATAACTACTCTTTAATGTTTTGTTAAACTTTTCTAGTTTGCCCCCCTGGCTAATTTTACTGGCTCCGCCCCCGACAGTAACAAGTGTTTCGAAAACATAAACTGGTAAAGGATATGACCGTACGGCTTGCATCTCCAAGAATAAAATATCTCAACTTCTTACAAGCAAGGCAACCGAACGTGTCCTGTCTTAAAGGAAGGTTACCCGGGTCTTGCTGTTTTTGTCTTTTTACAAGTACACTCATGACTTTTCTGTGGAGAAGATATAAAGACAGCCTTCCCAGGAAAGCACATTACCCTCTCCCCCCCCCCCCTCTGTTTCTGCGGCAGTGGTGTATAGCCCTAGTGGTGAACTGGTAGTCGTGATTATCTCCCCTTCACTTGATACGTTATCAGTTCATCTTTGAAGTAGGTCACTCTCTTGCTTTGTTGTTTCCTTTCAAGGGTTTCATTTTTCTTCCTGCTTTCGTTTTGCTGTTAGTGACTCTTGGTTTATGATGAAGTTAAGTATGTGGCTCGCTTGATTTATCTATCTTTCTGTTGATTTGCTTTCTAAGTCTCTATGTGGAACCAAAAATAGGAAATGCAATGGAACATGTCAAAATTGACTGATGCAATGGACTTGGCTTTTGATTCTCTCTTCCTATATGTTCTTTGCTAGAAGAAGGCCAAAAGGGAAATCTTAATTTGTCATTCAAGGCTGATTCCTGTTATTAGTTGCTTGATTAAAGGAGTCAAGTTGGAGTGGTTGGTGGTTGAGTCATGCCTTGTTTTTTTGGTATGATACACAGTTTGCGTGATGGCCTCTATTTATGCTTTCATTGCTCTTTGATGAAAATTTTATGGGTGTGAATATGACCATGTGGACAAGTGTTCCAGCCATCATGGATCGATCCCTTGCCTACCTTGTTACCTTTGATTACGTATTCCCTAGCCTTGATTGCAGAATGAGGCCTTGGGTCTTGCAATTTCAGTTGCATACATGCATACACTATCGTTCTCCTTTTTCTCTTCTTTTTTTCTGATTGTGGCTGATTGGCCAAGTAAAAAATATTAATGTTGACCCAGTTTCTGGTTTACTTTGGTTTATCTCCTGTCCTTAAGATCTTCCCTTTTTAATTTACATTGATTGCATCTGGTCCGATCCTTTAAAGGGTAGTTGGATCGATGCTACTTTGCAGCTAATTCTTTCTTAATGAGTTGTTATTGAAGGTTTGCTCGGCTATTTATTCATTACAGGTTGAACACAGCTGCAGAATATATTGATAATTGTCACCATGTTTCTCTGGCGGAATAATACCAGCCATGATCAGGAAAATGATTCACTGCAGCATGAATCTAAGGTAACAAGTCGGGGAGGTCTTTGACTTGCATAAAACACAAAACCTGTTTTAATATACTAGCTAGTATAGTTAATCTGGTACTGAGTACGGTCTTGTAATTCTACTTTAGATCAATGAGCTCAAGGCTACTATTGGACCGCTATCTGGACACAGTTTACAATATTGCACTGACGCATGCTTTAGAAGATATCTGGATGCTAGGAACTGGAATGTAGACAAAGCAAAGAAAATGCTGGAAGAAACGATTAAATGGAGATCGACATATAAACCTGAAGAGATTTGCTGGGTAAGTTGGTTTAATTCATGTTAATCTTCATAAAAAGCATGGCAACACTCCCCCCTACTGGCTCAGTGTGTTTACCCCGGATACCATTTGAACCAGAGCTGAACCATTGAAATTACCCGCTCTTCTGATCATTGGTTTTATTGTCAGCATGAAGTTGCTGTTGAAGGTGAGACTGGAAAAATATACAGAGCGAATTTTCATGACCGACAAGGAAGGACAGTTCTTATTTTAAGGCCAGGAATGCAGGTATCATGGGCTGTTCTTTTTTATTATTATTCTCCCTTGGATGGGGGATCTGGATGATTCATACTGCAATTCCTTGTATTTCCAAATCGGAAACTAACACCATAGCAACTGCTGCAGAATACAAAGTCAATAGACAATCAGATGCGGCATCTGACATATCTCATAGAGAATGCTGTCCTCAACCTACCAGAGGGTCAAGAACAAATGGCGTGGTTGATAGATTTCACTGGGTTGTCCATAAACAACACTCCACCCATAAAATCAGCTCGTGATACTGTTAATATACTGCAAAACCACTACCCTGAGAGGCTAGCCGTGGCATTTCTTTACAATCCTCCACGAATTTTTGAAGCATTCTGGAAGGTATGTATTCTAACTAACTCCTTTCAACTGTTTTGTTTTCTTGAATGAGTTTTGGAACGCAAACTTATTAACTTACAAATAATTTGTCCCTGTGGACCAACCTGCCGAGGCCATGCAGGCATTGAATAAATTGCGTATGAAGATTAGCAGCGTTTATTTGCTACTTCTGGTCCTCTAGGTTGTTGTAGTCGAAGAATCAAACATGAAGATTCAGCAACGACAAGCTAGAATGCTTTGCATGCTTCTTTATTGTTCTAATACGTTCTGTAATATAATGCAGTAGTTCCTTATGCTCCTTTTGTGTTTTGTCTTGGTCTAATGGTATTTAGGACACAATTAGATAGATTCGAGTCGGATCGACTAACATCTCATGGTCCAATACATGCAGATTGTCAAGTATTTCTTGGATGCCAAAACATTCCAGAAGGTAAAATTTGTGTACCCCAAGGATAATGACAGTGTCGAACTCATGAGGTCATATTTCGACGATGAAAATCTTCCAACCGAGTTTGGAGGAAGGGCCATATTGAAGTATGACCATGAAGAGTTCTCAAGATTAATGATTGAAGATGATGCGAAGGCCGCTTCATTTTGGGGATTTGACAAGAAGCTTCAACAAGCAGTAAATGGGCATCATGGAGCCGATGGGGCTCCATCACCGGTCAGCTAGGCCGCCAATCTCAGTGTATTATCGTAATAAGTATAAGAACATATGTAGTCTGTACACCTGAAAGGGAGCTGTGGTAGTGGATGAGATGCTCATCTTAATTTCACTAGCGAAAACTGCCAACGTTTTTCAAGATAGGATAATAGCGGAAGCAGCTTGCTTTTTACTACTCATGGGAACGTTTAAGTTTCCACCCCATGTACTGTTGTACTGTATTCAATGCTCATTGCAACTCAGATTCTCATGAATTCAGCAAAATGTAATAAACCTCTTTATCTATCTATCTATCTATCTACCCCGTTGAAGTGAAGCTTCATGGGAGGAATGCAAGAACAAAAGAAAGCCAATCTGCTGTTAAGCTATAATTTTAACTACGAATACGCTGCGTTCCTTTGGCTAAGTTGGCTTCTCAAAAACAGATTTTATTAACATAGAAATACAAGCCATGCAATCTTACACATGTATATTACCTTACATCAATGTAATCGACTGTCATCCCTTACCCTTTGCAGGAACTAATTATCTGTTATACTCTCTAAACAATACCAGACACATCAGAGTGGGAAACGACTGTTAGCTACACACACAAGTCACAGTCAAAATCTTGCGGTCAAAAGAGCCATCTTATGAACATGATCAAGTTAGCAGCATTTGGATATTGAGGGAATGAGGGATAGCAACTCAGAGAAAATGAATCACACAAGCCGTCTTTTGAAGTTATGCGTTGTTGCTTTGTAAGTGCGAACCAGCAAACCAACCCCTACACCGATCCCAAGACAAATGCCAAGCCCAAGCCCCACACCAACCCTCACACCAGCATTAAACCATGAAAGTTCACCATCTTCACCGTCCATGTATTCATTTCTCCTCCAGTACATGTTACTATAATCTTCTTCATTTTCTAACTTGTAACTTCTGTAGTCAACTACCTGCAAATGAAGAATGGAAAAGTGATGAGTGAGGTAAATACCACATCATACTTGGGAAAAAACATCCAGAAAGCTAGCAGGTTTAAAGGTTAAAAGCTGAAATGAACTAAATAAGTTCATGTTCGACAAGATGGGCAGACCTTCACCTCAAATACAGAAATAAGTATATAATGCATCCCTGGTGAACCATCAAATTCAGCAATAAGAATTCACATTATCAATCCTTTACCGTCAGATTTCACATTTTTCTATGAGAATTCTATGCCTAGTAGACCAGGCTCACTTAAACTAGAAATAACAGGTCTATTTCCAAGAAGAAGAAAACATTGTAATCATTGCTTGTGATCATGGTATGGTGGGGCTCTCACCAACCTTCAATACCCCCATCCCAAAAGAATCCTCAAAAAGGCACACATGAATACAATCCTTGCATAAGTCTTGACTGAATGATAAAACGAGGCTTTAATTATTTATAGTAAAACAATCACAGAACAATTAGTGGGATCAAATTCAGCTAGTAAACAAATCGCTAATGACACCAAGCCTTTGCAGAATAGCAGCAGATTCCCTGTATCATTTAAACTTTTTGAAATACCTGTAGCAAGTGCATGATAATGTGTTCAAAGAAACATTCATGTGAACTTCAGGACACGCTCCTAAAGTTATAGAGCACAAAATCCTTTTGTTAATTTTTTATGTGCTTTAAGGAAACGAGTGTGCCAGGATATGCAAGAGATAATCTCGCCATTTTTTGAGGCCAAAGTTCATTACCCTCCCTGGCCCCGCGGAGAGATGCCAAATTTATATGAAAATGAAAATCAACTTTACATGAACTCTTCCAGGTATCCCTTTCTCTAGTAGCTCCAGATGCATATAATTAACACCATAAAAAAAAAATTAAAGAAACGGAAAGTAACAAGTTATCTAGAATGCATTGCTACACCATGCAATGTAACAGCTCAAGTTGATTGAAGGAAACAAAAAATGGTCCCAGATAACAAGAAGATTGTCAGACATGAGATCTTGCACACTGAAAAGATTGGCAACTGAGACAAATTTGTGCTGCCTAGTATCATATGCACAATCCTTATCATGTGTTGAAGTCAAAATTTCGTGTTTTGGATTTAATTGTAATCCAAAGACAAAATGTTCTCATCACCACAAAGATTCAACTAGCTTGCTGCAAGTAGCTTTTGAACCCAGATTGCAGTGAACCCTATTAAGTAATAACAACCCACCATTTAGTTCAGTTACAGAAAGAGAAAGAACAACGAAATTCCCAGAAATGGCCCAAGGGTAGGTAGCCCCACATGTGGGCACCAACATCCATGCGGCTTCAGCATGAGTCCATGCTCATCAGGATTTCAGAGGAAGGATATTGAAAACAATTCAACAAAAAAAGAGGGACAATGAGCACTATCTCATCGCTTGGAAAGTGTGCCCTGCCCATACCCATGCCACATCTAGGATGAGATACAGCTTCCTAGTCCAAAACATCAAGAATGGGACCTTTACAACAACCAAAAACATGTTCCAAGATAGAAAGCACATTTGGGGCCATACCAAAAAGGGAATTCAACACAAAATTCTCTCCATTTCTTAAGTTTTGAATCACATGATTCATATTAAATTAAAAAATAACTAACCAAACTGCAAAGAATATGCTCCTTCAAACATGAAAATATATTAATGCACTGTCTGAGTGCAATATCAAAAATCATACATGCACGTGTATATTCCACCAAATTGAAATTTAAAAATCAAAATATTGTCCTTACCTGCAAATCATGGTCTGGTGATGCATTTTTTGTGGATTCAGCGGTCTCATACTCAGGAATTGAGTCCAACATGCCCTTCCTATTGTGCTTCTTGCGGTAAGTGAGTTGCAAAGTCTTCGTTAATATGATAGGTGTCCCCGAGAAGGAACCTGTAACATAAACCTCAATGGTTGGTGGTGGTAACTCCGAACCACCATTGTATTTTCCTTTTAAGAAGCCAGTGCCAATGGTTATATGGGAGTCACAGTTCATCCTCCACCGTTTTACACTGCTTTTTGATTCCCCGGTGAAACCATTACTACTGGACATTTCCAAGACCCCGGATAGAACAAGATCCTTTCCATCAAATACCTCAAATTCCACACTCCCAGTACTTCGGATACTGTCTGTGCTAACAAATGTAGCTTCTTCTGATTTTCTATCCACTCGATCTCTCCTAAGAAGCGAAGCAACACCATCAGAATACATGCTAGTTCGAGAACCATTAATTTCCAATAGAGTATCAGGACTTAGAGGAATATGGTTGAGAGTGAGAAACTGCGGGGTCGAATCATCGACCTGAAAATTACTGATCCTGACATAAAAGACTCTCAGATCAAACCAAGGCGATACGAATTTGGTCCAGGGTTTGAATGGTGAATATCTAATGATTTGAAGATTGGATTTTGCTGCTTCCCCATTGCTGGATGCTTCATAAGGACCCTCCATGATTGATGATCCAGAAGCTTAATCCTCACACACCGAAACCTTCCAATTTGGATTGGATTGGGCTGGTAACATCTAGAGAAGAGCTATACAAGTTTAAAACAAATATCCAGAGAAGACCTGTTCAAAAATCAAACAGAGATTTACTATTTATTTAGAGAAAAAAAAAAAAACAGCAAATCATCTGAAGAAAGAAAAACTTGGTACACAAAAAGTAAAACCCAGAAACCCAAAATAGTCAAGACTCATATCCATGCAAATAGAATAGAAGAGAGAGACCTAATATTCAGGAAACTGAAACCCAAGAAATAAGGAAAACAGAGTAGAAAAAATCATAACTGGCACAAACAAGCATATATTCCACACACAACTGTTCTCTTTTTGACTCACTGATCATCTTCCCTCAATATAATGTATATTCCAATACCAAAAATTAAAGGGGCAAAAAAAAATCAGACATCAAAAATTTGTTCTAAGCAGAAAGAAATGCCCACCAGCAGAATCGAAGGAATTCACTCCCAAGTAAACAAAAAAAGGGACTTCTCTTATCTTCTCAATTCCAAATCAAGCAGCAGTAACTATCATCTTCCAAGAAGAAAAAATAAATTTCCAAAATAAAAAGAAGAAGATAATTATGCATACCCAACAAAACTGGACTGTGCAGCCGGCTTTTAGTAAATAACTAGAAAGGTCGCCGCGGGCTATTTTTTAAAACACGTGCTGTTTTCAATTGTAAATCAATTATAAAAAATGATTTTTAAACATCCAGTAAAAATGATTAGCATTGAAAAATATATAATTTAAATTTTCAGATAAAAAACTTATTTAAATTATTTTAAATTTTATATAAAAATTAAATTATAAAATGTTAAGGGACATCAATCTAAAAAATAATATAATTAACAAAAAAAAATATAAAAGCCTAAGTTTTTAGTAAGAAGTGAAGTCTCATCAACTATTAGCAAGTAAATAACAACAAATATTTGTCAACTCCTTACTATTGTAAAAACATGAATAACCTAGTTAAGTGTCTACAAAAACATTTTATATGTCCATTTATGTGTTTGGACCTAGTGTATAAAATAAATATGGTACATACCTCAAATACTCGTTTTAAAGGGTTAATTTTTTTTCCAAGAGAAAGCAACCTAAGAGCACATAAAGTCTTTAAACTTTCTTGGGCAAGCATTGGCCAAATAGTTTCCTCCACCAGATTTTGCATATATATTGCAAAAAAGCTCCTAGATGTAAATCGAAAAACCTATACACGCATCTAATTAAACAATCCAATATTCATTGTGTAAAGTAATGAAAAAATTTCATCAACAATAAAGAAAAATGAATTTGAGAAAACCAAGCAAAAAAGGAAGATCAAGATATCTCACATCGCAACACGGGTAATTTACTCGGTCATGTTTAATAAATTTCTATATCAAAATAAATTTGTAATAGAAAAACACATAAAATTTGTAGTAGAAACCGACAAACACATAAAATTTATTGAACAATAATTTAAAAAAAAATTCAAGGTTGCAAATATAAAAAAATCTTATAAAAAAATCGATATTAAAAAAATCTATATAAAATTAAAAAAAAACACAGATGAATCATTCCTACCTCAACATAAACCAAAAATTTATTTGAAAAAATATACACAAATAATGCATTACTTTTTAAAAATATAAAAAATTATATATATATATATATATATATGGGCAAGGTGCTTGCGGACCTGGTAAACTAGGCGCTTGGGTCTGGTAAGCATGCCAGACCCAAGCATCATAGGTTAGGTATGCTTACCAGACCCAACCAATGTGGATCTTGTTGATGTTTGTCAGACTCAAATTACTTGGATCTAGCAACCAAGCGTGTTTAAAATTATGGTAAAAATTGTTTTTTTAAATATTTTTCATTTGAAAATATATCAATTTTATTTTTTTTTTGATATCAGCATGTTAAAGCGATCCAAAAATATAAAACAAAATTTTCTTTAGAAAAAAAACATGATAAAGTTGCACAAATAAATAGCACCTAAACATGTTTTTGTGACTATGATAACAAAGGCTTTGTCCTTATACACGTAACATGCAAAATTGGATTCTCCCCTGAACGTTTTGCTTCAATGCACAAACATCTTCAATATTTTTTTAAAAA
>Ga0307510_10009235_pt1 | contig 11748 bp, 18 predicted proteins | sample 12_EM_MG_FD_207224 | JGI IMG/M metagenome (GOLD analysis project Ga0307510, IMG submission 207224) | Populus trichocarpa ectomycorrhiza microbial communities from riparian zone in the Pacific Northwest, United States - 12_EM | ecosystem: Host-associated > Plants > Roots > Unclassified | place... | reverse complement strand
TCTCCGAGGACAGAGAATAGGGTGGCAAGCGCGCACACGCATTCGGCCTTGGAGGGATGTGTTTCTGGCAGTGTGTCGATCTTGGGACCCAGGATTACCGGACGAGGTTTATACTCCGCCAGGTGATCGAGAAATTGGTAGCACGCTCCCCATACATCCGCCGGTTCGGTGTCAATGGATACAAAGGTGTCGAGGAGATGTTCGGCATTGATATCTTCGGAGGCGAACCACTCGACTTCCGTGAATCCGTCAACTCCTCGTTCGTTCCGCCAAACGCACAGACGATCGAAGTATTGGTCCTTGGCGATGGCTAGAAGAGTGGACGAGCTGGGGTTCTTCGGGCGGAGGTAGTCTCGGAGCGGTGCAAGCATTGTAATGAAGCCGCTCGCACGATAAGTGAGCGAGAGAACACAAAGCCCATCGATGATCTTCTGCTTATCCGAGACTGTGGGAAAGACCCACTCAAGCTTCCTCTCATCGACGCCGAGTGGGAAGAAGGCGATAACTTCGAGGACGCAGCGAGCGTCGGGACCGAGGTTGATGAAGGTGGGTGAAACCAATGAGAGTTCAACTGTGGCGGCGAAACTCTCGTTGTGTCCCGTCTGTAAGACTCCTGTCCTCCGTTCGTACCATTCCCTTGCGAGTCGTGAGCCGTTCCATTGGTTCTGAGCAGCAATCGTCGCTAGGAGTGTCACTGATAACGTGTGGTAATCCAGTCGCTTCAGGAGGTTATCGATGATATCCGAGTCCGCCTGTCCTCCGTCCTGGTATATACTGTCGAAAATACTGCGGGCGTTGCTTTGCGATAGTGTGGGGATGGTTATACGTTTACAATGCGGTGGAATGGTGGAAATACGCGAGGTGAGGAGGAGGTGGACGTTCTCAAACTGACTGAGTTCATCGACGACAACGTAGAGGCCTTTTGCATCGATAGCACCTGGATCAAGAATTCTTTCGGCGTTGTCGATGATCAGGAAGATCGATTTCGAAGACAGGAACGGTCGTAGTAGAGCTGGACTACTAGGGTTTGTGATCCCAGCACCGATCACGGTAGAGAGTCGATTGAGGAAGTGGACAAGCGACGTGGGGAATTCGTCGCAACGGATAAACCTCCGATTGTCGCCAAATTTCTTTTTGACAAGTTCATGGTGAAGAACAGTGAGAGCGATGGATGTTTTGCCGATCCCGCCGGTGCCAATGAGGGCGGCGGGAGTGTTGGATCGGACTAATCCGAGGATCTCATCGACAAGCTCGTCCCGTCCGAGGAACAATCTTGGAGCCGGAGGAGGTGATTCACCAAGGTGTCTATGGCACCGCATCAGTGTACACCGATAAATCTAATCGGGAAACCACAAACACGTCCTTCACGAGGTACAAAGTCAATAACGCCCAACCCACATGGATCGGAATTCAACTTACTGGTGTAGAATCGAGGGCCGTTGACTCGGTACTCACCAACCTCTGCACTGCTTGCTGAATTTCGGTAACAACTAGAGAGGTATTCAGGTTTAATGCCGCCTAAATTAATCCATACGTTAGAGGCTGCCACTCAAGGCATCACGGGAAGCACTCACGTTGAAAATACCCAGTGCCTTTTGTATATCCAATTTCCACCCCTGTATCTTCTCCTTGTCATGCCTGGCATGAAATGCTCGCAACAGTGAGCTTCGTTCTGCGTGTTTCCTGACTGTTCGCTCGATATCGCTCATGGTCCTGGTTGCACGTTAAAATCGGTTCATGGTATCGCTCCCGCTCGCTGCTCACTGTTCCAAATCAAAAATCACTTTCTTCGCGGATTCAGCTAAACACTCAGCATCCCTCCCCTTGATCCCGCTCCTCAAGGCGTCGCATACGTGGACACAGTCTGCGCTCAGCTGTACGAAATCCTCTTCGTTGATCATCTTGTCCTGTTTACAGCGTTTGTGAGATGGACGCTTTCAGCCCGTGATAACGGTCCTCACCCGAACGAGAGCTAGGATAGTGATAACGGATGCAAAGACCCCCTTCGCGGGGACTACTTCAACCGCATCCCTAGCTACGCTCAGAACATCGATCGCGGCATTCAGGGATGAGATCACCCCCGACTTGTCGTTGGGTTTGGGAGGTCGAGCCTTTGCCGCCAAAAGGGTAACCATTACAACCAGGGCCGATGAATATGGAGTTGGAGAGGAGCAGATTGTACGCGAGGCCTACTCACCTCACGTGTCTTTCATGTTGTGCGGTGCCGGCGCCGTTCCGTCCCGAACATCGACGGAGTTCAATTCCGTCACCCAGGATTTTGGTACGATCCGGTGCGCTTCAGGTCAAAGTATATGTTGCAAGAAGATAGGGAGTGCTCGGGCGACTCTTTGCGTGCAGGGACGAGGGTAGCGGTTTGGACGGTGGCGGGCCGGTGGGTGCTGATCACGGTCGCGGTAAACTCTCTTTTTCTCACTCCTTGAGCGCCGGAATGACTCCCGCATTGGTCAAGAGCTGGGCGTCCTGGGGTCCTACAACCGCATCTACTACGGTTCGTTGTATTCAACTAGGTAGACTTTTCCCTTCTTCGTTATCTCCGGCAACAAACACGACATGCAATCGATCGCTTCATCCTTCTCTTCATTCTGTTTGTGTGTTAAGGCGTACGTACGTGATTTTTGGACGAATTGAATGCGACTCCCAGAACCGGATGAGTAAGCATTCACCAGTCAAGACCCAACCACTGCCCGTAGGTGGTTCCTCCAACGGTCTGCCTGAGGTTAGCACTGGCACTGCGGATGCCGAACTCGCAGGGGACGCAGATCAAGATCTGCCGGGGGTCTCCACACTCGACGGATGTGGTGGTTCGAAGTGCCATGATGATCAATCAAACGTTCAGGCCCCTGCTCCAAAACTCTGCATCTTAGAGATTTGTCGCTGTCGAGAGGTCAGTCGGAGGAAGTATCGGACTGCCTTCAACTGGAGGCGAGATGTTGGTTTTAACGTAGAAGCAAAAAATCTCGGGAGGTGGGTGGGGCATGACCTCGAGACTCTCAAGGGTATCAGAACACCCTACCAGTGCCACCAAATCATTCATCCATCAAAGGTCATCCTCCTGAACGCGAATCTGTGCCACCCTGAGATCTCGGAAGTGCAGTGGAGACCGACCTGTAGGTCCAATAACCGACGTGCGGTTAGTTCGGTTCCTTGGAATAGAATAAGCCCGGGACTGCCGGTAAGTGTGGGCGCACAACAAGAGAAAGGGATCGTATCCAACCACCCTCCTCCACATCTGTCGCTGTCGACAATCTAGGAGTATTGAATCCAGAGGGAGTGCATGTAGCACGCAGGGGAGTTGTAAGGGTCCGGGAACGTCTTCCACCAGTCTTCCACGATTCGAGGTGTTGATGGAAGAGAACTCGACATCGGCAAAGAGATGCTTTCTGATACGCGGGAAACGAACTGGCGACGAGGTAGCAATCCCGGAGCCTCTGGGGTTCACCGTGTGAGTCGTCGACTATACAATCGAGAATTCTTGGCGGGAGGCATCGATTCGACATCGTGGCTTCTTTCCAGGTGTTAAACGTTAAAGCTTCCGTTTTGGCGCCCTACAACTACCCACCTCTTTGACCTAACCACCACGACCTCACCGCGCCTGGACGTGGCCTCATAGAGTTTCTAGCCTAGACAACCGTGGCACTCACGGGAGAGACATAGTGCACAATTCAGGCGCTTTTCGATCCCAGGACCGTGGATTTCTGAGTATGCCTCTTTCGGTCACCGTTTATCGATAGATCCCGACTCACTGGTCCCCCACCTTTGTTTACTAGGAGATCCCCATACATTCCCACCTCGCTGCTGACGCTACCTGTTTGCTGAAGGCACGCACGGGCGTTATTCATCACATGCATTAGGACGGTCTTTTCCAACAAAGAACTAGTCCTAATAGACCGAGACGCCCCTGCCCACGCGCATTCCTCATGGACCTTTCGAGGCAAAAGGATATATTCACCCATGAGACCGCACTTGGAATCCTCACTGACTCTTTGCCGAACTCATTTCTATGCCTCCTCCGGATCCATTGGAACAACTTCGCGTTCTCGACATATCTTCGCCCGATTTTCCCGATAAAATTGCGAAGCTTCTTCGTGGTAGTGAATACCAACGATGTATCCCGGGCTTGGAGGGTGATGTTTTGGTGTGGCTCGTCGAACTCCTGCATGACGTTCGTCCCTGTGTCCTTCACCACCCCCCTTTACTCGACATCACCTAGGCCATGAACAAACTCGATCCAACCCACCCTGCGTTCTCGAGCTGCTTTGTCGAGCTCAGAGGAATATGCCGTACGCGGGAGGTACTACCGAAAATTTGCGCGATCTCGGACGCTCTTTTGAGCACGGACGACGTACCATTTGCCTCCGGAGGTTTGACCAACATGCACGAGGGATCCCTGGATGGCTCCAAAGTTTGCGTCGAGAAGGTGCGAATGTATCTAGAGGGAGACCCGCGGAAAGCCAAGGTACCTAATTCTTTCCGTCCTTTCTCAAGTTCCCGTTTCCTAGGAGTCCTAAATCCTACCCCCTACAGATGTTTTACCTGGCAGCTGTCACGTGGCAGCGCCTAAAGCACTCGAATATTGTCCCTTTCGTTGGTGCCACCCATAACCCCCTTCAACTCGTTTCCATTTGGATGCCGGGTGGAAATCTGATGGAGTATATTGACAAGCACCCGGATAAATGTCGACTCGCTCTCGTAGGTCTCATCCAAGCCCATTGGTTCTCGCCTCACCAGGCCCTCCTTAGTTACGTGATATTGCCGAGGGCCTGAACTACCTCCACTCCTGTAGCGTGATTCATGGAAACATCAAAGGGGTATGTCCTCACGTATCCTCGCGGCAAATTATCTTGACACTCCATAGTCAAACATTCTGGTAGACAGTTTCGGCCAGGCGCGAATTACAGATTTTTCCCATTCCACAGTGACAAGGATCTCAGATTCGGAGTCTGACACCTCGGAGGTGTATGATCACGTTACACAGTGGACAGCACCGGAAATCCTGAAAAAACGGGGGAGATTCACCAAGGAATCGGATGTCTTCTCATTCGCGATGGTCATGGTCGAGGTGCGTCATGTGAACCCACACTACGATGATCCGAGGATAAATTCGTCACAACTTCAAAGATCTTCACTGGCGCAGTTCCATTCCGTAGCTGCGCACTTATTACGTCGGTGACACACATTATCGAGGGCAGGCGTCCCCCTCGTCCAGCCGGACCGGTCCTCACCGACGATTTATGGGGATTGATGCAAAACTGTTGGAATCAAGAGCCTAAATTACGCCCACGGATGTCGGAAGTGCTCAACATGGTTCCAAGCTTTGTTTCGGAACAATTTCGACGTCTTCGCGAGTTTAGCAAGTCATCCCCCAAGTTTTACCTCGCCCTCGAGAGGTTCTTTGATAGCACTGAATACAAGGACTGCATAGCCCATCTACATGGTGCAACGCTCCAGGAATTTGTCAACTTCCTTGACGATGTACGTAGGCAAACGCACATTACTTATACTACATCAATTCTAGATTTTGACTTTCTGTCCAGGTGTCACATATCCATGGATTACCTCGAGAACTATTTGGGCGGACACTACACAACCTGCGGGAGGTGTGCAGCCGTCGGGTCATATTTCCGAATTCTCTCGTTTTTTCTGGTGAAATTTCCAAATCAACTACCGACCCGCGCGTCGGTGCAGGGGAGCACGCGAATGTATGGAGTGGGAAGATGAACCTCAAAAATGAGAACTGCATCCGGGTCAACGTGTGCCTCAAGGCGATGAAGATCGGAGAGGTCCGTAAGGTCAGTGACCGTTCTCCCCTCCGCCGAAGTGAATCGCTTTTTAAAATTCTTCAGGAATTATATGGAGAGGTCGCGTTATGGGTGAAATTGGACCACCCAAATATCCTACAGTGTTTTGGTATCACACTCCACCCCCTCCAGATCGTGACGGAATGGATGCCTAACGGGCACGTGATGGAATATCTCCAGGAGCGTCGTGGCACTGACCGCATTCGTTTGGTGAGTTGTCACCTCTTTTCCGCCAGGGTAATAATTATCGGTTTTGAATTTCCTTTTTTGTGCTAGTTGATAGACGTGACCCGGGGGCTAGAATACCTCCACTCGTACGGCGTGATACACGGAAATTTGAAGCCAGTTGGTTATTATGTTGACTCCATCCTTTGTCGTATGGCACTCACGGAGTTTGTCAAGCGAAACGTCCTTGTGAATGCCACTGGAGATGCTTGTCTCTCGGATATTGGCTTCGCAACAACCACGCACAACAGGGAACTTGAACATAGTTCGAATAAAACAGACACCCATGCTTCTCAACGGCTGGCGCCAGAAGTTATCAAGAACGGAAAAACCTCCAGACAATCCGATATATTTTCTTACGGGTTTGTCGCCGCAGAGGTACGCCGTCACGAAAACTGCCCCCTGCCACCACAATTGATCTTGCCCAGATATTCTTGGGAGAGTTTTTGTGGGAAGCCATTGGTGTCGAAGTGAAGCCCGGAATCGTCAGTCTCAAGCGCCCAAACAAACCTGGAGACCAAGAGGAGCTAGGCCTAACCGTGGGGCTCTGGTGGATGTTAAATAAATGCTGGGAAACGGATCCAGATGATCGCATCACGACCTCAGAAATACTGAACTTCTTGTTGTATATGTGGGTTTCCTTCCTTGAATCAGACAGTCTCGTGCTAACCCAATACATGGTCCAAGGCCTCACCCGCTCACTGGTATTTCTTACGGTTTACAAAAGGCGGAAGAACAGGCCCAATTCTCTCACACCCAGGAACTTATTGATGAGATAGACCAGGGTCGATTTTACAACTCTTTCGCCGTCCCCTCCAGACTAATGCATGGATTCAGCTCCTCGAAAGTAACATAGCATCCGATGAAGAACGACCCAAATTTCTGAACCTGTTGTGCAAGATGTGTAGTCGTCAACGGAAGGTCCCGACCTCAATGTTCATCCAAAGCTTCGACAACGAAGAACCCAACCCAACGCGTAGCGGCGGTAACGCAGATGTGTTCCAAGGAACTCATAATGGCCACCGGGTGGCGATCAAGGTAGTGAGAGTCACTCTCAGAGAGCTTGATGAGCACACCAGGGTGGGTCTATTCGCGTATCCAACTTACGGGATTTGATCCCAATTCCATTGATTTCTAGAGGTTTTATAGAGAGGCGGTTGCTTGGAAATACCTCAAACATCCAAACGTTCTACCATTACTTGGTGCGAGCGTGAAGGACGAGAGGTTTGCGATGGCATCCGAATGGATGGACCACGGTAATATCAACGAGTTTACCCAAAAGCACAGAGAAGCGAACCGCGCACAGCTCGTGAGTTACCGAGTTCTTCTTCACCCGCGCCGGCCGGATATGACTGATTTCTACAGTTGGCGGATGTTGCACATGGTTTAGAATACCTGCATGAACTTCACATGGTCCACGGGGATTTGAAGGGGGTCCGTTGGCATAATTGTCACTCTCATCGGTTGCCCGCTGATTCCATTAATCAGGAAAATATCCTAATCCAAAAAAATCATCGTGCATGCCTTGCGGATTTTGGGCTGTCGACTATCGTTCGCGTGGCACCCAGAATGTCTACAGATGCTCCCTTGCCCCCCCTCACCTTTGAGAACTCTGTCGACTCAGGGGCATCCCTGATGTCTTATACCTCCGGGGGAACTCGTCGGTGGATGAGCCCAGAAACGCACGCGCCGGAGATGTTTGGTTTTGAAACATCCCGACCATCAAAACAATCCGACTGTTACTCTTTCGCGATGACTATATATGAGGTTTGTGGTCGCAATATCATGACTTCCTGCTGACGAAGTATAATCAGGTCCTGTACGGCAAGGAGCCTTATTGGGAGGTCCCAGAGGACCGGGCGGTGGTTAAGATAATCAATGGGGTGCGACCGAAAAAGCCACCCTCAGCAGCAGACTTTGGATTTACTGATGGACTCTGGAAAATTATTGAACGTTGTTGGTCGGAGGATCGCGATTCGCGGCCGGATGTAAAAGCCATCCTCTCTCAACTAAACTATGCCGCATGGACCTGGGGCAGAGGGCAGGATATGTAACTACAAAGAAGTACTGCTACTTATAGGTTGTTATCACAGCAAACGCGATGCTCACGGATTCCGAGGATTTTTCGGGAGAACTGAGATTTCGGAGGCGAACACGCGTACGGAGGGCGACGCTGAAGCCGACCCCGTATATTTTAGCGGAGTCGAGATGCCCGGCTTCAACGTGCTGGGACGGAAATTAAAATGCCCCCCGACATAAACATGTGTGATAGCGAGAATATGAATTTGACTTAAGAAACGTCAGAGTGGCTTGCTCGTTGAATACCTTTCCCGGGAGATGCAAAACTTATACCCATTGAGTCTCCATGAAACATCATATGGCATGCGCTACGGTGTTCCCTGCAGCTGAAGTGTACGAAAAGTATCACATCAACGAGGACCCCTCCCGTTGACATGTAGGTCACTAAATGATGGTCGATGGTGGCTGAGTACAATATCGTAGACGGTACCGAGCGCAGTAAGCGATTTCATTACACACAGGAACTTATTATAATATCTACGTCAGAGCGTTTCAAGACGGGCTTTTGATGGGGAGTGTGAGGTGTTTCCGGTGCTTTGGCCGGGGCATATCCCGGCCAAATGGGGGTACCACTTTGTACCGGATCAGACCAAATTCTGAAATTCTCTACTCTCCATCTTCGTTGTGTATGGACGCCGTTTAATGTGGTGTCTAGGGGTAGACAGGCGGTCATGGCGAAACGTCGTGACGGTCACAAACACGGTGCGGTCGGAACAAGGGGTCGGTCATAGGCTGGAATCCAGAAACAACACCCTGCGCCGGTGGGGGGGGTAAGAACTGAATATACATGTAAAACGAGGTCGCATAACGTTTTTCTTACGCTTACCCACAAAGTTGACCAGCTGAGCCGGTTCGGATTGTTGTGGATCTAAACAGATCTTCCTTTCCCGTCAAGCCTGGTGAACGTGTACGGTATATGTAAAAATCCCGACGAGGATTTTTCCAGAGCACAAAGATGCTAAAAACCAACACGGAGGGCAATGGGTGAACCAGAGCAGCATTCAGCGGGTATCAGAAAATAGCGTATGTTGCCTGAGAATTGAAAAGCCTCGACGTAACCACGTGTTCAGCTAACTAGTCACGGGATCACATACTGTGTTGCGACACATGAGGCATCCGTTCCAGGACAGAATTTCACCTCCGGGTACGATATGTCCGCATGTTGATCGATTAGCCAAGACCACAAGGCCCTGTAACCTGTATGCGATAAACGTGTGATTGGAAAGTGACTAGGTTAGAGAGACATTAAACTTCTCCCACATGATAAAGTCGTGTACGTTCCCTCGGCTTACCGCAAAAGACACGCGGTGTTACATGTGGAGAGCCATGGGATGGATGCAATGGATACTACAATATTAGAACAATCCACAGTAGCATTTTCTACGTTTAGGTGCTGAGGCATCTGCAGCATCAGTACTTGAGATCGGTGCCTGCTGGAAAGAGAAACTTACTCGGTGGAGGATCTATGACCCGCATTTCCTGTCGGGGAACCCCCGGCTTTGCAACCTGCCGGACAATCTCAGATTTCGTTCCCTTGTTGGGGGCCTCGAATCCTATTGGTGGCGGAACCTCAGAAGTAGTTCTGAGCCGAGGCTTCATTCGGGATGGGGCGAGCTCAGAAGTAGTTCTAAGCCGAGGGGTTTCAGGCTTCGTTCGGGATGGGGCGAGCTCAGACATCCTTCGGGACCGAGTGTCCTCAGGAGTAGTTCTGAGCCGAAGGGTTTCAGGCTTCGGTCGGGATGGGGCGAACTCAGACATCCTTCGGGATCGGCTTTCCTCAGTCCTCAGTACAGGTTTGGTGGCCTCGGTCTTAGCCCGTTGTCGTGGTATGAGTCTTGATGGGCCCCTAGGTCGATCACAAGAGTTGAGAACGGAACCGAAGACGAGCCGCGAATTGCTAGAGTAATTTGTACACACCCAATAACACCGTCGCTATCAACGTTGTTCCCAACAAACCCCTGCCATCTCCTCACAACCTCTTCCATAGCAGGTCGTTTCTTGGGTTTCTGCTCCCAACAACTTTCAAGAAGCTCCCAAATTTCATCGGTGAGTCCTCTCTGCCGGGCATCCTCCGACATCTCCGGCCGCTTTCCCTTTCCATGGTTTTGAGCCGCCACTGCAGATGTTTCTTTCTCAAACGGTGCAGCCCCAGTGTAGAGCTCTGCCGCGAATATCCCAAAAGCGAATACGTCAGCAGCCTTTGATTCCATCACCGGCATGTTACTTCCATCGGAAGGGGGGTTTATGAGCTCGGGGGCCAGCCACCTCGAAGTCCCGACTGCGCTTGGAGTTGCGGCAGCCGTAAAGCTGGGGTCGGAATTTATGGGTGCCAGCCCGTACTCCGTCAAACGGGCGCGCCCCCTCTTGTCGATGACAACATTCGCCTGTCGCGTAGGATCAGCACGATAGAACAACGGGGGAATACACAGGAAGAAGTGTCAACACTGCGATCGCAGCGGTTGAAACACGGATAGAAGGATGGACCTACCCCCTTCAAATTTCCGTGCGGTATATCAAGTGAATGAAGGTATTCCAGCCCCTTTGCGACGCCGAGTAGCTACCGTACGCAAGGAAAGTAAGTTAATAGTCTTCTGTAGTCGCCACAGTGACAAGACAGTTCCGCACCAAGGACGTCCTGGATGCGCGAGGATGGGAGTCTAAGTACCGTTTAATGTTGCCGTTGTACCCCCAGTCGTAAACGAGAGCAAGTTGAAAAAGCGTCGTAGTGACGCCACGGAACGATAGAATATTGTCATGGGACAGTCTCCACCAGATCGGGACTCGTTTCCACAGAACCTAAAAATTTTGTTCGTGAGTAGTAGACCATCGGTGTTGACCGTATGCTTACCTGTTTCGCCTGTTTCAAATTATGGGCGGGATATATCCGAAAAGCCTTGATGGCCACTTGCGTGGAACAGTATTCCCCTCGCCAGATGTCTGTAAACCCTCCAGACGCCACTGCGATGTTGCCACGTTTCTCCAGTCCTGTGGAGAGCAGAGCTGAAGTTGGAAGTCGCTCAGTTGCGCTGCACACCTCCCCCAATGCGATTATGAATCTTGCATCCGACGAGCGGATGGTTGGATATGCCTTTGCAGAAATGATGGTGGGTGGATATTGAGAGAGAAGGATTAGTAAGCATCTTCGACGTACCTTGTCGACCTTTTCTATAAATTTCGTCTGATCCTCTGGTGTCAGTGCCCGGAAGTTTCGCAATAGATCCTTGCTATTGAGCAAAGAGGCGACGCGTTGCCTCGACTGCTCGGTTGTCAGAGTGCTGTTTGCAAACTCCCGGAAGGGTGCATCTCCGCGGGTCGAACTTTGGCTGAGCGGAGCGGCGGCGTTACTCTTCCTGGCCATGGTGAAGGCTCGCCGGGGGTGGAAGTTTTGGGAGAAGGGGGGAGTATATCAGGTTGGAGGGCACGAACCGCACTGCCTGCATGAGGCCCATGGACACGTTATAGTATACGTTAAATTCTGGAATACGTACTACTATTAAATATTCAACGTTCAGGTCGCAGGGCGTCGACCACGAAAGTTACATCTTCACTAAAGCAGCCAACATCATGGAATTGCAAGTACCTCTCGCAAAAGCTTTATCCCACTCGGGGGGGGGGGGGGGTTCAG
>Ga0307510_10009233_pt1 | contig 11751 bp, 11 predicted proteins | sample 12_EM_MG_FD_207224 | JGI IMG/M metagenome (GOLD analysis project Ga0307510, IMG submission 207224) | Populus trichocarpa ectomycorrhiza microbial communities from riparian zone in the Pacific Northwest, United States - 12_EM | ecosystem: Host-associated > Plants > Roots > Unclassified | place... | reverse complement strand
GCCGAAGGGCTCGGTCTTGAAGCCGCCGGTCACCAGCGAGCGCGCGCCGATGACGGTGCCGTTGGCGATGTGGCATCCGCCCAGGAACATGGCCTCGTCGGCGACCCAGATGTCGTTCTCGAACACCATGTCGCCGTACTGCTCGACCTTGCCTTCGCGAAAGCCGGGGCCGAAGCACGAGAGGTTGAAGGTCGTGATCGACTTCATCGCGTGCTGGGCGTTCAGCGTGAAGTGGATGCGCTCCCCCATCGCGATGAAGCGGCCCATGCGCAGGGCCTGCGGATCGTGATCGACCTTGACGGTGGAGCCGACGCCGATCATGACCGCGCGGCCCATCTGCAGCGTGCCGAAGTTCGCTTCCTCGTCTTTCCAGTTGGCGATGAAGAAGCGGCGCGGGATCACGCTGCGCGAGCCGTCGGCGTAGCGGATGATGGATTGCTTGTCGCGATCGTTCTCGATCGTGAGGAAATCGTCTTCGGTGATCAGGTTCATTGGAGAGACTCCGAGGTCAGGCGGCCTTCGCCATCGGCGCTTGCGCCGCCGGGTCGGGGAACACGATGCCTGTGTGTTCGAGGTTCTTGTTCAGCACCAGCCGCACCATCTCGCGCGGATAGCTCGAACGGCCTTCGCCATTGCCCATCCAGTAGGTCAGGTGGTTGCTGAGGTAGCGCGTCAGAAAGAGTGCCGACACCTTCAGCCCGTTGGCCGAGACGATCAGCTTCTTCAGGATCATGTCGATCTCGTCGCGCGTCGGGCCGATGCACACCGGCTCGCCATCCTGCAGCAGGCCGGCGAAGTTGATCTGGCAGTCGGCCGCGGTCTCGACGAAGTGACCGGCCAGCACGCGGTGCGCCTCTTCGGCCGGGCTCAGGCCGGCCTGCTTGCTGAACACGTAGTTCGGGCCGCCGACCGGGCGCGTGTGCTTGACCGGCGTCTCGTCGATGATCGCGACCTTGCCGAGCTGGGTCATGCGCGGCCACAGGTTGTCCAGGCCGTAGCCGCTGATGCTGCCTTCGAGCGTGGGCAGCACGCGCTTGAGCATCGCGGCCGACAGCACCGGCGCCATGATCTCGACGAAGTTCGTGAAGCGCAGCTGGAACTCGCTGTGCTGCAGCGTGGCCAGGTGCGTGAAGTAGGAGTCGCGCGTCAGCGCGGGCTGCGCCAGGTCGAGCTGGAGCTCGTCGCAGATCGCGAACATGCGCGAGACCTGGTCGGGTTCGCACAGCAGGTCGTCGTCGGGCAGCCAGACGTAGCTGTACTGCGAGATCACGTCGGCGTATTCGGCCAGCGTGGCGGCGAGGCCCGGCCACTTGGCGCCCTTCTGGCGGTGAACGAAGACGGCGCCCTTGGCGGGCGGCTCGTCGTCGCCGAAGTACGACAGCGCGTAGTCGAAATTCTGCTCGTCGAGATGCGCCACCGCCGACGGGTGCAGCGAGTTCTTGCCGGCGCGGAAGAGGGCGAGGTAGGGCTTCATTGCTCGGTTCCGTTCGCTCAGGCCGCGGCGTGGATGGGCAGGTTGCTGGACTTGCGGCGCGGGCGCGCGGCGATCATCGGCAATCGCGCGGGCACCGCGGCGTCGATCAGCTTGCGGCTCAGCGCGAGCGCGGAGGCCACGACCTGGTCCATGTTGTAGTAGCGGTACTGCGCCAGGCGGCCGATGAAGTGGACGTCGCTCTCGGTCTCGGCGAGTGCTTCGTAGCGCTTGAAGAGGGCCTCGTTGGCCGGGTTCGGGATCGGGTAGTACGGATCGCCGTCGGCGGTCGGGTACTCGCGCACGATGGACGTTCCGGCGTGCGTCTGGCCGGTCAGGTGCTTGAACTCGGTGATGCGGGTGTAGTCGTGGTCGTTCGGGTAGTTGACCGTGCCCACGCCCTGCAGCTGCGACGTGCCCGCGAGATGCTCGTGCTCGAAGCGCAGCGAGCGGTAGGGCAGGCGACCGAAGCGGTGGCCGAAGTACTCGTCGACCGGGCCGGTGAAGATGGTGGTACGCACATCGCAGGTCGAGACGATCTGCTCGTACGCGATGCTGGTGCGCACGACGATGTTCGGGTGGTCGAGCATGCGCTCGAACATCGCGGTGTAGCCGAGCGTGGGCATCGCCTGGAAGCGGTCGGTGAAGTAGCGGTCGTCGTCGTTGGTGCGCGTCGGGATGCGCGCGGCCACGCCGCCGCTGAGCTCGGACAGGTCCAGCCCCCACTGCTTGCGGGTGTAGCCGCGGAAGAACTTGCCGCACAGGTCGGGGCCGACCGAGTTCAGCACCACGTCTTCCGAGGTGCGGATCGGATCGCGCGGCTCGCGCACGCGCTCCAGGAACGCGGCCACGCCGGCTTCGTCCAGCGACAGGCCGTAGAGCTTGTTGATGGTCGTGCGGTTGATCGGCAGCGGATACGACTCGCCGTTGCGGGCGTCGACCACGGCGAGCACGCGGTGCTCGTACGGGCGCCAGTCGGTGAAGCGCGACAGGTGATCGAACACCTTCTCGCTGTTGGTGTGGAAGATGTGCGGGCCGTAGCGGTGCACCATCACGCCGTGCGTGTCGACGTGGTCGTAGGCGTTGCCGGCGATGTGCGGCCGCTTGTCGATCACCTGCACCGTCCAGCCGGCGTCAGCCAGCTCCCGGGCGCACACGGCGCCAGCGAATCCTGCACCAACGATCAGACAGTCCATTGCATCATTCCTAAGCGTTTGTTTGACGACACCGAGACGCCACCAGGCCTCTCGGGATGCTGGGCAGTTTAGGAATCGGGACGTGTAGGCGATGCGGCGAAATGCGCCGCTTTCGAGGGGCATCTCACGGCCTGTTACCCGTAGGGCGGGGCCTGACACGCCCGACCCTTGTAGGAAGTTGCCTGACAAAGGGCAGGGAGAAAGGGGGACTCAAGGCGCAGAACTGACCTGATGTCCGGGCCCATCTCCGGTCTTCACAATTCGCTTCACGTTGAGACACACAGCAACGACTTGCAAACACCGCAACAAGACAACGCACCGGAGCCAGCTCACATGAACGCCGACCAGATCCTCACCGAAATTCGCGAAGCCAACCTGTCGTACCTGATGCTGGCGCAAAGCCTGATCCGCTCCGACAAGGAACAAGCCCTGTTCCGCCTGGGCATCAGCGAAGACAGCGCCGCGATGATCGGCCTGCTGACCCCGGCCCAGATGATGAAGGTCGCTTCGGGCAACACGCTGCTGTGCCGCTTCCGCATGGACGACGACCTGGTCTGGGGGCTGCTGACCAACCACGGCAAGGGCGCCGCGAACGACACCACCTCGCGTTTGCACGCCAGCATCCTCATGGCCGGCCGCCATCAAGAAGCCGCCTGAATGGAACCCCCGGCACGGTTTACCGTGCCACCCCCCGAGGGGGTGCCGGGCCTGCTTGGGAGCGGCCCGGCGCTGGCCCGGCCTCCACGTTGAAACTCCGAGAGACACACGACCATGCGCACGAAGAGCATCCTGACCGAAGCGAAACAGATCACCCGCGCCATCACGCTGATCAACCTCGGCGCACGCCTGCAGGTGCTGGAGTCGGAAACCGATCTGTCGTATGAGCGCCTGCTGCGTCTGTACAAGGAAGTCTCGGGCAAGTCGCCGAGCAAGGGTCAACTGCCGTTCTCGACCGACTGGTTCATGACCTGGCAGCCCAACATCCACGCCTCGCTGTTCCTGAACATCCACGAGTACCTGAACAAGGTCGCCGAGATGGACGAGATCGACACCGTCATCAAGGCCTACCAGCTGTATCAGGAACAGACCCAGGCGCAGGGCCTGGAAGCGCTGCTCTCGGTGACCCGCGCCTGGCGCCTCGTGAAGTTCGTCGACAACGGCATGCTGACGATGACCAAGTGCTCCAAGTGCGGCGGCCACTTCGTCACGCACCCGCACGAAATCGCCAAGCACTATGTGTGCGGCCTGTGCTGCCCCCCGGCGCGTGCCGGCAAGGGCAAGGCGGTCGGCGGCATCCAGATGCACTGAGCGGCATCGCTCAAGTCCGGTGCGGCGTGGCCGATACCGGATCAATCCTCGCAACGTTTTTTCCTGCGAATCTCCGTTTTTCTTGCTTGTCTCCTCCTGGCACAGTCATGTGTCTTCCAAAGGGTCCTTCGGGACCCCTTTTTTTTGGGCGATCGCAGGGCTCAAGAGTGGGGTGGCGGCGCCGATAAAGCCAGCAGGCACGAGACCGCCGCGCATCGCGGGGGTTCTCCAACACGGATCTTCACACCATGTTCGTACTCGTTGGCTGGGGCTTGGCGCTGGCTTGCATCTTCGGGGTCTACATCGTTCACGGTGGCAACATCGGGGTGATCCTGCACGCGCTGCCGTTCGAGCTGATCACGATCTTCGGCGCGGCGATGGGCGCGTTCCTGGCCAACAACCAGATGAAGGTCATCAAGGCCTCGATCTCCGGGCTGGGCCGCTGCTTCAAGGGCAGCAAGTACAGCAAGGCGCGCTACATGGAAATGATGGCGCTGCTCTACGACATTCTCCAGAAGGCCCGCAAGGAAGGCCTGATGTCGATCGAAAAAGACGTCGAAGACCCGCACAGCTCGGCAATCTTCCAGAAGTATTCGGTGGTCGGCAACGATCACCACGTGGTCGAGTTCATCACCGACTACCTGCGCATGATGGTCTCGGGCAACCTGAACGCGCACGAGATCGAGAGCCTGATGGATTCCGAGATCGAGACGCACCACAACGAGGAGCACGCGGCGGTGGCCGCGATCGCGCGCCTCGCGGGCGGCCTGCCGGCGTTCGGCATCGTCGCGGCGGTGCTGGGCGTGGTCAACACGATGGGCTCGGTCGGCCAGCCGCCGGCCGTGCTGGGCGGCATGATCGGCTCGGCGCTGGTCGGCACCTTCCTCGGCATTCTGCTGGCCTACGGTTTCGTCGAGCCGCTCGGCGGCCTGCTCGAGCAGAAGGTGGAAGACGGTTCCAAGGAACTGCAGTGCATCAAGACCACGTTGCTGGCCAGCATGCAGGGCTACGCGCCACAGGTGGCGGTGGAGTTCGGCCGCAAGGTGCTGTATTCGGGCGACCGCCCGACCTTTGCCGAGCTCGAAGGCCACGTCAAGGGCAAGAAATGATGAAGCCCCTCGTCCGACGCGTACGTCGGCCGATCCCCCGGGGGGATGCGGGCCGGCTTGGGAGCGGCCCGGCGCTCGGCCCGCTCTCCACCTCGAACCGGAGTTAGAACATGTCCGGCGACTCGAAAAAGCTCCAGCCGATCATCATCAAGAAGATCAAGAAGGGCGGCCATGCTCACCATGGCGGCGCCTGGAAGATCGCGTACGCCGACTTCGTGACCGCGATGATGGCGTTCTTTCTGCTGATGTGGCTGCTGGGCTCGACCACCGAGGGCGACAAGAAGGGCATCGCCGACTACTTCGGCTCGCCGCTGAAGATCGCGATGGGCGGCGGCAGCGGCTCGGGCGATTCGTCCAGCGTCGTGAAGGGCGGCGGCACCGACTTGACGCGCTCCGACGGCCAGGTCAACAAGGGCGACGTGGAGGCCAAGCGCAAGACGCTGCAGCTCAAGGCGCTCAAGGCCGACCAGCGCCGCGCCGAGATCTCGCGCCTCGAATCGCTGAAGAAGCGCGTTGAAGACGTGCTCGCGGCCAACCCCAAGCTGGCGGCGATGAAGTCGCAGATTCGCCTGGAGATGACGCGCGACGGCCTGCGCATCCAGATCGTCGACGAACAGAACCGACCGATGTTCGACAGCGGCAGTGCGGTCGTCAAACCCTATATGCGCGAACTGCTGCGCGAGATCGGCACGGTGCTCGCCGAAGTGCCGAACCGCCTCACGCTCGAAGGCCACACCGACGCCCAGCCCTTCGGCGCCGGCGAACGCGGCTACAGCAACTGGGAACTCTCGAGCGACCGCGCGAACGCGTCGCGCCGCGAACTGGGAGCGGGGGGGTTGCCGGAGGACCGCGTGCTGCTGGTGCAGGGCCTGGCCTCCAGCGTGCTGTTCGATCCCGCCGATCCGCTCAGCCCGGTGAACCGCCGCATCAGCATCCTGGTGATGAACCGCGACGCGGAAGACCGTTTGCTGAAGGTCGTGACGGATGTTGAAGAAGAAACCGCAGAACCCATCGGAACGGTCTCAATTCCGCCGATCGTTGCCCGATAACCCATGAAGTGCCGGTGCCCCACCGGATTGACCTTGCGAGGAGCGCCATGAGCAACCCCACTGACCTGAAATTCCTGATCGTCGACGACTTCTCCACGATGCGCCGCATCGTGCGTGGCCTGTTGAAGGAGATCGGCTACAACAACGCCGAAGAGGCCGAAGACGGCGCCGTGGCGCTGAACATGCTGAAGAACGGCAAGTTCGACTTCGTCGTCAGCGACATCAACATGCCCGTGATGACCGGCTTCGAGCTGCTCTCCGCGGTCAAGGCAGATGCGTCGCTCAAGCACCTGCCGGTGCTGATGGTCACGGCCGAGGCCCGCAAGGAAGACATCGTGCGTGCAGCGCAGGACGGCGCCGCCGGCTACATCGTCAAGCCCTTCACCAAGGCCACCTTGGAAGAGAAGGTCCAGAAGATCATGCAAAAGCTCGCCGCCGCCACGGCCTGAGCCCACGGAAGTAGAACAACATGAAAATGGACAACCCCAACACGCTCGCGCCGCAAGCGGCGGCCGGTGCTTCTCCCGAGGTGTTTCAGCAACTCGGCCAGATCACGCGCCAGCTGCACGACACGCTGACGCAGCTCGGCGTGATGCCGCGCCTGCAGGCGGCCGCCAACGGCCTGCCCGATGCGCGCAGCCGCCTGAGCTACATCGCCAAGAAGACCGGCGACGCGGCCAACAAGGTGCTCAACTCGGTCGACATGGCCAAGGCCGAACACCACAGCATCAGCGAGCAGACGCGCGCGATGGCTGCGGCCATCGTTGCCGATCCGGTCAAGGCCGTGGCCACCGGCGCGGTGATGAACTTCGTCAGCGATGTCGAAGCCTCCACCGCCCGCATCGATGGTCACCTGACCGACATCATGATGGCGCAGGACTTCCATGACCTCACCGGCCAGGTCGTGGCCAAGGTCGTGTCGCTCGCCACCGATCTCGAAGACAGCCTCGTGAAGCTGCTGGTGCAGGCAGCGCCGGCCGACACCACCGCCAAGCTGATGGCGCACATCGCACCGGTCGAGCCGGCGTTCGACACCGCGGCCCTCAACGGCCCGGTCGTGAACCCGGAAGGCCGCACCGATGTGGTGGCCGACCAGGGCGAGGTCGACGACCTGCTCGCCAGCCTGGGGTTCTGATCCGCTGCGAAGCCGCAGCTCCCGAACAAACGGCGGCCCGTGGGCCGCCGTTTGCCTTTGGAACGACGTGTTTTTACTTGGGCAGCAGCACCTTGTCGACCACGTGGATCACGCCGTTGGACTGAATCACGTCGGCGATCGTGACGTTGGCGGTGCCGCCGCTTTCGTCCATCAGCGTCACGCCGCTGCCCGACGCCATCGCGGTCAGTGTGCCGCCGGACACGGTCTTCAACGTGGCCTTGCCGCCGCCGTCCATCACGGCCTTCTTCAGCATCGCGGCGTCCATCTTGCCGGCGACCACGTGGTAGGTCAGCACCTTGGTCAGCGCGGGCTTGTTCTCGGGCTTGAGCAGTGTGTCCACGGTGCCGGCCGGCAGGGCGGCGAAGGCCGCGTTGGTGGGCGCAAACACCGTGAACGGGCCAGGGCCCTTCAGGGTTTCGACCAGTCCGGCGGCCTTGACCGCGGCGACCAGCGTCGTGTGGTCCTTGGAGTTGACGGCGTTGTCGATGATGTCCTTGGTCGCATACATCGGCGCGCCGCCGACCGTGACCTGCGCCAGTGCGCTGACGGCGGAGACCGACATCACGAGGGCGAATGCGAGCGTGGAGAGCTTGAGGGTTTTCATGGATGTCTTCCTGGGGTACGTTGTGGGGTTGATCTGACGCCAGCGTCGGCGTGCATCTGAATACGCGGTCTCCGCACAAACAGATGCATCGCGGCGCACCCGCAGCCGCACAATCGAGCATCCCCACGCGGCGCTGCCGACCATGCCTGCCGTTCCTGCCGAAGCACCTCACGACGAAGCCGCCCGGGTGGCCGCGTTGCAGGAACTGCGCGTGCTGGACACCCTGCCCGAGCGCGTCTACGACGACATCGTGCTGCTGGCCTCGCAGATCTGCGGCACGCCGATCGGCGTGGTCTCGCTGGTCGATGGTGAGCGGACTTGGCCCAAGGCGTGTTGCGGCCTGCCCGCGTCGGACACGCCTCGCGACCTCGCCTTCTGCGCCCACGCCATCATCGATCCTTCAGCGGTGCTCGTCGTCGAGGACACCGAGCACGACGCGCGCTTTCGCGACAACCCGCTGGTCACCGGCGATCCGAAGATCCGCTTTTACGCCGGCGCGCCCATCGTCACCGAGAGCGGGTACGCCCTGGGCACCGTGTGCGTGGTCGACACCGTGCCGCGCGTGCTGGGCGCCGCACAGCTCGCGGCGCTGCAGTCGCTCGCGCGCCAGACGATGGCGCTGTTCGATCTGCGCTTGCGCACACTGACCTTGGAGCGCCATGCGCGTGAAGTCGAACGCCTGTCCTTGCTGGCGCTCGACGAACAACGTCGCGTCGCCGATCTGCTCGCGCTGGTGAGCGAGAGCCAGCGCCGCTTGAGGCTGATCACCGACAACATCCCGGCGCTGGTCGCCCACATCGACAACGAGGAGCGCTACCGCTTCCTGAACGGCCACATCCACCGCATTTTCGGCACCGATGTCGAAGGCTCGCTCGGGCGCACGATGCGCGAGGTGCGGGGCGAGAAGGCCTACGCGCAGCTCGCACCGCACGTGGCCGCGGCGCTGCGCGGCGAACCCGCCTCGTTCATCTACTCCGACGAGGTCGGCGGCCAGACCCTGCACTACCAGTCGAACTACATCCCCGATGTCGATGCGAGTGGCGCAGTCCACGGCTTTTTCGCGATGACCTTCGACGTGACCCAGCTGCAACAGACGCAGCAGCAGCTCGAACTGCTGGCACGCGTGGACACGCTGACCGGCCTGCCGAACCGGCGCCAGTTCGACGAGCGCATCGAAGCCGCGCTGCAGCGCGTGCGGCGCCTCGACCAGCCGATGGCCGTGATGTTCCTCGACATCGATCACTTCAAGGACATCAACGACACGCTGGGCCATGCGGGCGGCGACGAGGTGCTCTGCGAAGTGGGCCGGCGCCTGTCGGCGTGTGTGCGCGTCACCGACCTGGTGGCGCGGCTGGCCGGCGACGAGTTCGTGGTGCTGCTCGAAGGCCTGGCCGGCGATGCCGAACTGGACCGGCTGGCCGAGAAGGTCGTCGGCTGCATCCGCCCCGCGTTCCGGATCGGCGAGGCGGTGATGAATGTCACGACCAGCGTCGGCGTCTCGGCCTGCACGCCCGCCGAGACCAGCGCGGCCGAGATCCTGGCGCGCGCCGACAGGGCGCTCTACCGCGCGAAGAAACTGGGCCGCGATCGCTTCGTGATCGTCTGAGCGCGCGGCCGCGCCGCACGCCGGAAGTGGCACCGGTTCGCCCCTCTTATCCGCTTCAAGTGGCGGACGCCGGCCGGAACAATGGCGGAGCGCCACTTCAGGGCGTGAAGACATGTCCGACCAAGGCTCACAAGACCGCAATCTCCCAGCAAGCGCACGCAAGCTGACCAAGGCACGTGCCCAGGGCCAGGTGGCGCGCTCGCGCGAGTTCGGTCACTTCGCGGCGATTGCCGTCGGCGGCGCGGTGTTGACCGCGATGGCGCCGCAGCTCACCGACTGGATGCAGCAGACCATGATGCAGGGGCTGCGCTTCGACGCGGCGATGGTGCACAACACCGACCTGATGGAAGTGCGACTGCGCGAGCTGCTGATGCGGCTGCTGTACGTGATCGTGCCGTTCGGCGGCCTGATGATGCTCACCGCGTTCGTCGGCTGCGTCGCGATCGGCGGCTGGAACTGGACGCTGCAGCCCATCATGCCGAACTTCGGCAAGCTCAATCCGATCCAGGGGCTGGCCGGCATTTTGTCCAAGGCCAAGCTGATCGATGCGCTGAAGGGCAGTGCGCTCGCGCTCATCCTCGGCACGATAGGTGCGCTGTACCTGAAAGCACACTTGGAAGAGTTCGCCGGCGTGCTGGCCATGCCCTTGCCCGCGGCCGTGCATCAGCTTGCCAGCTCGCTGCTCGGCGGGCTGATCCTGCTGGTGCTGGCGCTGGCCGTGTTCGCCGGCATCGACGTGCCGCTGCAGAAATACCAGCACGCCGAGCAGCTCAAGATGAGCGCGCAGGAAGTCAAGCAGGAACACAAGGAAACCGAGGGCAACCCGGAGATCAAGGCCAAGGTCAAGGCACGCATGCGCGAGCTCGTGAAGCGCCGCATGATGGCCGCCGTGCCCACCGCCGATCTGGTCGTGATGAACCCGACCCACTATGCCGTGGCGCTCAAGTATGACGAGAAGAAGATGGGCGCGCCGCGCGTCGTCGCCAAGGGCGCCGACCTGCTCGCGATGACGATCCGCGATCTCGCCAAGGGCGCGCAGGTGCCGGTGCTGCAGGCCCCGGTGCTGGCGCGTGCGCTGTATGCCCACGCGCAGCTTGATCGCGAAATTCCCGCTGCGCTGTTCGGCGCGGTGGCGCAGGTGCTGGCCTATGTGTACCAGCTGCGCGCTGCGCTCAGCGGCCAGGTGGCGATGCCCGCCGCGATGCCCGAGTTGAACGTTCCGCCGGAGCTGGACCCGCACCACACGCCGGTGCCGAACATGGAAGTCTTCGACTGACGGTTCGCCCAGAAGGGCGGGGACGCGCCTGCCGCGCGGTTGGCCACGAACAAGCGCCTCTTCACCCCGCTTATCCGCCTCAAGTTTTGCCCCGTCCCCGGAACAATGGCGCAGCACCCTGCGGTGCGCTCGCCTCACCTTCCGGAGATCGTCTGAATGAACCCGTTGCAGCAGTTCCAAGCCTGGCTCGGCCCGAACGCCAAGACGATCCGTTCGCTGATGGCGCCGCTGGTGATCGTGATGATCCTGGCGATGATGGTGCTGCCGCTGCCGCCGTTCGCGCTGGACCTGCTGTTCACCTTCAACATCGCGATGGCGCTGATGGTGATGATGGTGGCGGCCTACATGGTCAAGCCGCTGGACTTCGCGGCCTTCCCGTCGGTGATCCTGCTGACGACCTTGCTGCGCCTGTCGCTCAACGTGGCGTCCACGCGCGTCGTGCTGCTCGAAGGCCACACCGGCGCGGGCGCGGCCGGCGCGGTGATCGAATCGTTCGGCCACTTCCTGATCGGCGGCAACTTCGCGGTCGGCCTGATCGTGTTCGCGATCCTGGTGGTGATCAACTTCATCGTCGTCACGAAGGGTGCGGAGCGCATCGCCGAAGTCGGCGCGCGCTTCACGTTGGACGCCATGCCCGGCAAGCAGATGGCGATCGATGCCGACCTGAACGCCGGCCTGATCGACGACAAGGAAGCCAAGCGCCGCCGCCTCGAAGTCGGCGAAGAAGCCGAGTTCTTCGGCTCCATGGACGGTGCCAGCAAGTACGTGCGCGGCGACGCGATGGCCGGCCTCCTGATCCTGTTCATCAACATCATCGGCGGCTTCGTGATCGGCGTGGCGCAGCATGACCTGTCGGCGATCCAGGCGGCCAACAGCTACATCCTGCTGGCGGTCGGCGACGCGCTGGTCGCGCAGATCCCGGCGCTGCTGATCTCGGTCGCCGCGGCGATGGTGGTGTCGCGCGTCGGCAAGAGCG
>Ga0307510_10009232_pt1 | contig 11752 bp, 10 predicted proteins | sample 12_EM_MG_FD_207224 | JGI IMG/M metagenome (GOLD analysis project Ga0307510, IMG submission 207224) | Populus trichocarpa ectomycorrhiza microbial communities from riparian zone in the Pacific Northwest, United States - 12_EM | ecosystem: Host-associated > Plants > Roots > Unclassified | place... | reverse complement strand
CGCGTCCAGGCCTCGCCGATCGGCACCTGATGCAACGCCGTCACCACATCGGTGGCACCGGCCTGGCGGATATCGTCCAATGATACCGGATCGTCCGGCCCATACCACCGCCATCCCTGCAACATCATGGCAAGTCTCCTGAAGTTTCTCGGATCAATGCGCCGTCAACACGACCTTGACGCTCTGCGAGCGATCGAGCGCGAGCCGAACCGCGTCGGGCGCACCCGACAACGGGCGCTCCGCCGTCACCAGCGAAAGCACGTCAACGCTGCCATTCCCGATCAGTTCGACCGCGGTCATGAATTCGGATCCGAAGCGGAACGAACCGCGCAAGTCGATTTCCTTGGCCATGATCGCATTCGACGGCGTCGGAATCTGGCCGCCGGGTAGATTGCCGATCTGAACGACGACGCCACCACGCCGCACCGCGCCGATGGCGCTGGCAAGGCCCGCTGCCGTGCCCGACACTTCGAACGCGACGTCGAACGGCGGCATCGCTTTCAAGGCTTCCTCACCCTTCGAGAGATCAACCACGTGATCGGCGCCGAGCCGGCTGGCGAAAGCAAGCGGTGCGGCGGCAATGTCGACGACGGTGACTTCGGCAATGCCGGCGCGGCGCGCTGCCAGCATCGTCAACAATCCGATCGGACCGGAGCCGAACAGCACCGCGCGCTTGCCTTTGACATCGCCGGCGCGGGCGACCGCATGCAGGCACACCGCGAGCGGTTCGGCCAACGCCGCGGCCTGGTAGGAAACATGATCCGGGATCTTGACGCATTGCGCCGGGATGGCGTCGAACATGCTGGCAAAGCCGCCCTGCATGTGCGGCGTCTTCGAGGCCGACCCCATGAAGAAGATGTTTTCGCAGAGATTGAGCCGACCGTCGCGGCAGGGTGTGCAGCGGCCGCACCAGCGCGACGGATTAACGGCGACGCGGTCGCCGGTCTTCAGGCCGGGCGCAGATCCTGCAATCTCGATGACTTCGCCCGCGATCTCGTGGCCGAGCACCAGCGGCGAGGTCACGACGAAATCGCCGGTGCGGGCGTGGCGATAGTAATGCATGTCGGAGCCGCAGATGCCGCCGGCGCCGAAGCGGATACGCACCATGCCTGATGCCAGTGGATCGAGCGGTCGCTCGACCATGCGCAGATCTTCCGGGCCGAACAGCGTTGCAGCGAAAGCCATCGATGTCATTTTGCAAGTCCTGTCACTTAGCAAGTCCCATATATTTCGGCAGCCAGAGCGTCAGCTCCGGGATGTAGGTGATGGCGGCGAGCGCCAGCAACAGCGGCACCAGCCACGGCAGGATCGCCATGGTGGTGCGCTCGACGGAAAGTTTCGCGACGCGGGCGAGTACGAACAGCACCATGCCGAGCGGCGGGTGCAACAGGCCGATCATCAGATTGAGCGTCATGATCAACCCGAAATGAATGGGGTCGATGCCCAGCTTCAGAACGATCGGCAGCAGGATCGGCACCAGAATGGTGATCGCTGCAATGGTGTCGATGAAGCAGCCGACGAACAGGATCAGGATATTCGCCAGCAGCAGAAACACCCATTTGTTGTGGGTGATCCCGAGCATCGTGTCGGTCAGGATCTGGGCGGCCTGCGACACCGTCAGCAACCAGGCGAAGATCGAGGCCGCGGTGACGATGAACAGCACCGAGGCCGTGGTCTCGATGGTGTCGAAGGTGGCCTTCGCCACCGTCTGCATCGTCATCGATCGATACCGCACCAGCCCGAGGAACAGCGACCAGATCACGGCGGCGACGGCGGCCTCGGTCGGCGTGAACCAGCCGAGCGTCATGCCGCCGATCAGGATCACCGGCGCCATCAGCGCCATCACGGCGGAAAAATCGAAATACCAGTCGAGCGCCAGCAGCACTGCGAGCCCGATCCCGACCGCCATGTTGGTCGAGAGCCCGGCCATCACCAACAGCCACACCGCCAGCGGAAAACTCAGCACGATCACGATTTCGAGCCCGGCGGATCCAACCTGCCGCCACGAGAACGGCGAGTCGCTGCCCCAGCCATTCTTGTGGGCGAAATAGGCCACCGTCGCCATCATCATCAAGGTCATGACCACGCCTGGAATGACGCCGCCGAGGAACAGCGCGCCGATCGAGACGTTCGCCATCATGCCGTAGATCACGAACGGCAGCGACGGCGGAATGATCGGACCGAGCGTCGCGGAGGCCGCGGTGACGCCGACGGAAAATTCCGTCGAATAGCCGTGGTCCTTCATCGCCTTGATCTCGATGGTGCCGAGGCCGGCGGCGTCGGCAATCGCGGTGCCGGACATGCCGGAAAAGATCACCGAGCCGATGATGTTGACGTGGCCGAGGCCCCCGCGCATCCACCCCACCAGGGCCACCGCAAAGCTGTAGATGCGCCCGGTAACGCCGGCGATGTTCATCAGATTGCCGGCGAGGATGAAGAACGGCACCGCCAGCAGCGGAAAGCTCTCGACGCCGGCGATCATGCGCTGCGCCAGCGTCACGTCGGGCGTGATGCCTGTCACCAGGATGTACACAAGCGACGACGTCGCCATCGCCAGTGCGACGGGAAGGCCGAGCAGCATCAATAACAAAAATCCCCCAAGGAGCAGCAGCATCGCGTCAGCCTTCCGTTCCGTCGAACGCGCCGGGGCGCTCCAATATCGAATAGCCGCGCCGCCAGTTTTCGACCGCGATCTGGATCGCACGGCCGAACATCAGCACGAAGCCGAGCAGCACGGCGTAATAGACAAAACCTTTTTGAAACTTGATCGTCGTCATCCGCTCTTCGCCGATGATCTGGATGTAGACCCAGACCAGCTTGATGGCGTAGCCGAAGAAGGCGATCCGGATCAGGTCGATGACGGTGGAAAGCGCCCGCGCCGGCAGATGCGGCAAATAGCGGAACACCAGATCGACCTGGATATGCCGCGACAGCCGCACGCACATCGCCGAGCCGATGAACACCACGCCGATCAGGCAGTAGGTCGCGATCTCCTCGGTCCAGGCGTAGCTGTCGTTGAGGACGTAACGGGTGAAGAATTGCAGGAACACACATAGCGCCATGATCCAGAAGATCGTGAGCGCCAGCCAATCCTCGACCGCATACACACTGAGGTCGGCACCCTTGGGCGCCTCGTCCTCGAACGTATGCGCGATCTCCTCCGCGGAAATCTGCTTGTGAACTTCAGCCGTCGACGCGTTAGCAGTAGACATGGCTTCTCTTTCCAATGCTGGCGTGACCGAGGAAACCCGGAGCGCTCCCCTGCCCGCTGCGAGCGAGCAGGGGAAAAGCCCAACCGTGTTATTTCACCGCCTGGATACGATCCCAGTCGGCCTTGCGGTAGTCGAAGCTTTCAAAGCTCGTGGTCTTGATCACGGTGTCGCGGAACTCGTCCTTGTTGACCTCGGTGACGGTCAGGCCCTTCTGCTTGAAGAAATCGACCAGCTTGGCTTCGTTGACCTTGATCTCGGCGGTGGCCTTGGCGGCCGCTTCCTGGGCCACATCAGTGAAGATCTTGCGATCTTCTTCGCTCAATTTCTTCCAGAGCCCGCCTGAGATGATCGTGTTGAGATGGTCGACGATGTGACCGGTCAGTACGATGTACTTCTGCACCTCGTAGAACTTCTTGGCTTCGATCGTGGTCAGCGGATTTTCCTGGGCTTCCACGGTGCCGTTCTGCAACGCGAGATAGACCTCGGCGAACGCGATCGGCGCGGTGTTGGCGCCGCAAGCGCGCGGCATTGCCAGATAGGCCGGAACGTCAGGCACCCGCATCTTCAGGCCCTTCATGTCGGCGCAGGCCTTGATCGGCCGGTTCGACGAGGTGTGGCGCACACCGTAATATGTGACCGCCACGATGTGGTGGCTGGTCTTGTCTTCGTAGCCCTTGGTGAGTTCCTTGAAGATATCGCTCTTGGTGTAGGCCAGGAGATGATCGGCATCGCGGAACGTATAGGGATAATAGGTCACGCCGATCGGCGGGTAGCTCTTGGCGGCAAAGCTCGAGCCGGAAATGATGATGTCGACCGAGCCGAGCGACAGGCCCTGATTGATGTCGGCTTCCTTGCCGAGCTGCGAGGCCGGATAGACGTCGATCGCATAGCGGCCGTTGGTGCGCTTGGCGATTTCCTGCGCGGCCCAGACTGACGAGGTGTGGAACGGCTCCGATGTCTCATAGACATGCGCCCATTTGAGCTTGGTCTGGGCCAGGCCTGCGCTGGTGGTGGCAACAAATGCGGCAGCAGACGCCGCCAATACGATCGTCAATTTCTTCAACATTAAACTTCCTCCCTTGTTACATCGTGTTTTTGTTACTCAACCGGTCCGGGCGTTGGCCGAACCGTTCGAATTTTCAGCCGCGATTGTCACCCGCTCCTGGCCTGTATGCGCGCGCTCGATGCGGCCTCGGTTCCAAAGCTTTGGGCAAAGCGTTCCTGCGAGCGCGCCAGATGCCGGCGCATAGCCACGCGGGCGGATTCCGGATCACGCGCCACGATGGCGTCGCGGATCGCCTGGTGCTCGGCGAGCGCGGCGCCCCAGGATTCCGGGTTCTCGAAATAATGCGCCAGTTTCGCGAAATAGGGATTGAGCCGCTGATCGAAGAGGTCGCCTACGACGCGGACCAGCACGGCATTGTCCAGACTTCCGGCCACCGCAACGTGGAAGGCGCGGTCATGGATCATCGAGGCGTCGCCGGGATGCTGGGTGTTGGCCATCGCCTCGAGCGAGGCGTCGATGCGCGCGATGTCTTCCGGTTTGGCTACCCGCGCCGCCTGCTCGGCGATCGCGCCTTCGATGAATTCGCGGGCACTCAACAGTTCGAACGGCCCTTCGATGATCGCGGATGCCGGCAGCAGTGAAGCGAGCGAGGCCGGCTCGGCCACATAGATTCCGGAGCCGACGCGGATGCGAACACGCCCTTCGACTTCGAGCGCGATCAGCGCTTCGCGCACCGTCGGCCGCGATACCTTCAACTGCTCGGCGATATCGCGCTCGGTCGGAAGCCTCGAGCCTACGGCATACTCGCCGCTGTCGATCAAAGCGCGCAGCTGATCGGCAACCTGGCGATATAGACGACGTGCTTCCACTGCCTCTAACGGCACGCTGGCTTCCCCCGAACGAGCCCTGGGATCGGCTCATCTTGTCCGGCTCGGCCAACCCAAATTGGAAAATTGGCCTTACCAATTGACCAAAGATTGACCTTGTGGGCACGCTATGTCAAGCCAAATGGCGAAAATTCCGGTTTTCCAACCCAAAAGGAGGCTGATTTGCGCCTCTCGAACGCTAGCCTCGACCGCCTTCCCGTCCATATCCGCCGCCCCGGCTACGACCGCGCCCGGGTCACGCCCGGCATCGTTCACCTCGGCATAGGCGCATTCCATCGGGCGCATCAGGCTGTTGTCATCGACAACCTCCTCGCCGCCGGAGCCACGGACTGGGGGATCATTGGCGCCAGCCTGCGAAGCGCCGACACCTACGACGCCCTCGCCCCGCAGGATTGTCTCTACACCGTTGCGGTTCGCTCAGGTGCGGGCACCGAACACCGAATCGTCGGCTCGGTGCTGGAGACGCAAATCGCCAAAACCAAGCCTTCGCAATTGATCGCGCGCATGGCCGATCCCTCAACCCGCATCGTCTCACTGACCATCACCGAGAAGGGCTATTGCCACACGCCGCAAACCGGCGAGTTGAACTCAGCCCATCCTGATATCGTTCACGACCTCGCCCATCCGGACGCCCCGCGATCGGCTCCGGGCTTCATCGTGGCCGCGCTGGCGCGCCGGCGCGAATTGGGCATAGCGCCGTTCACGGTGCTGTCCTGCGACAACCTCTCCGCCAACGGCCACACCGTCCGGAAAATCCTGACACAGTTCGCGTGTCTGCGATCACCCGAACTCGGCCGATGGATCGCCGACCAGGTCGCCTGCCCGTCGACCATGGTGGATCGCATCGTGCCGGAGACCACCGAGGCCGATCGCGCTGCGATTTCCGCTGAACTCGGCATGACGGACGCGTGGCCTGTCATCACCGAGCCGTTCACGCAATGGATCGTCGAGGACAATTTTCCGGCCGGCCGGCCTCAACTCGCCGACGCCGGCGTGCAGCTCGTCTCTGATGTGACGCCGTTCGAACATATGAAGCTGCGGCTGCTCAACGCCAGCCATTCGGCGCTGGCCTATCTCGGCTATCTGGCCGGCTTTGAGACCATTGCGGCCACCATGACCGACGATCGCTTCGCGGCGTTCGCCCGCGGCGTGATGCAAGAATCCGCGCCGACGCTCGCCATGCCCGCCGGGACCGACCTTGCCGGCTACAGTGCCTCGCTGCTGCAACGCTTTGCAAACCCCGCTTTGCACCATCGCACCTGGCAGATCGCGATGGATGGCTCGCAAAAATTGCCGCAACGGCTATTGGGCACCATGCAGGACCGGTTGGGGCTGGGGCTGCCAATCGATACGCACGCGCTCGCGGTGGCCGGCTGGATGCGTTACGTCACCGCGCGTGACGAAAGCGGAAAAACGATCGACGTGCGCGATCCCCTTGCGCCGGAGTTGGCCGCGATCGCCGCGACGGCCGGCCCGGTCGCGGACCGGCTGGCGCCTGAATTACTCGATGTCCGTTCGATTTTCGGTGAGTTCGGAGCCGACCCTCGCCTGCGCAGCGCGGTCACGCGCGCGCTCGCGAAGCTCTACGAAGTCGGCGCACGCCGGGCCGTGCAGGCGTGGCGGCTGGCATAAGCGCGCCCTTACTTCTCGAGTCCAAAAGGATCGTCGACCGAATGGGCCGGCTGGGTAAACCAGCGGGCGCCGGTTTCGGTGATCACCATGTGATCCTCCAGGCGGACGCCGAATTCGCCGTAGATGCAGATGGTCGGCTCGTTGGAAAACGTCATGCCGGGCTTCAGCACGGTCTTGTCGCCCTTCACCAGATAGGGCCATTCGTGCACGTCGAGGCCGATGCCATGGCCGGTGCGGTGCGGCAGGCCCGGTGTAGCATAGCCGGGGCCGAAGCCGGCGCCGTTGATGACGCCGCGGGCGGCGATGTCGATATCCTCGCAGCGATTGCCGGGTTTGGCGGCGGCAAAGCCTGCGGCCTGCGCTTCCTTCTCCAGGTTCCAGACGTCGCGTTGGCGTTTTGTCGGTTCGCCGAACACGTAGGATCGCGTGATGTCGGAGAGATAGCCATCGACCGGCGCGCCGGTGTCGATCAGAATCATGTCGCCCTGCTTCAGTACTTGCGGATACGGCACTCCATGCGGATATGCCGTCGCCTCGCCGAACAGCACCGCGTTGAACGGTGGATCGCCCTCCGAGCCGAGCTTGCGATGCGCGGCGGTGAGGAAGGCCTGCACTTCGGTCGTGGTGATGCCTTCGCGCATGATGCGAGCAGCAAGCTTGTGGGCTTCGAGCGTGATGTTCTTGGCCGTCTGCATCAGTGCGAGCTCCTGCTCGGACTTGATCATGCGGCAACCGGCGGTGACGTCGATCGAATTGATGAAGGTGTAGGCGTTGCCGGCGCGCCGCAGTCCGTCGAAGGTGAAAAACGGCGTCGCCTCATCGACGGCGATGGTGCCAGAGGGATAGCCGAGGGCGCGCACGGTCTCGGTGACGGTGGCGGTTGGATCCTCATCCTCCTCCCAGACCGCGATCTTGTCTCCGAATGAGGTCATGGTCTTGAGCTTCTCGACCTCGAAGGCCGGCGAGACATAGACGATCTCGCCCCTGGCCGGCAGCACAGCGCTGTGCATGCGCTCGGTGCGGCGGAACTTCAATCCGGTGAAATAGGTCATGCTCGAGGAGACGTCGAGATAGAGCGCATCGATGCCCTTCTCGCGCATGATCGCCTGCGCCCGCGCAATGCGCTGCAAACGCTCCTCGACACCGATCGGCGGCACGTCGCCGCGCATGTTCCTGATGGCGGCGAGTTCCGCCTCCGCCGTCGAACCACCGACACCAACCGTCATGACAAGTTCCTTCCAATTGTCATCGCCGAAACCGACGTTGGACCAGGATATTCGCTGTCGCCGTCAATCCAAGCGTTGCCGTCATCAACACGAACGCCACCGACGCGCCGAACGGCCAGTTGTTGAGCTGGAACTGCCCGTAGACCAGCGGCCCCATCATCTTGAACTTGGGGCCGCCGAGCAGCACCGGAGTCGCATAGGCGTTCATGCCGAGGATGAAAGTGAGAATGGTGCCGGCGAGAATGCCCGGCAACGACAGCGGCAGCAGCACGCGACGAAACATCGTTGCCGGCCCGGCGCCGAGACTGAAGGCGGCCTCTTCAACATTGCGGTTGATGCCCTCGATCACGCTCTGCAACGTCAGCACCATGTAGGGCAGGTTGACGGCAATGATGCCGGCCACGACCGCACCCTCGGTGAACATGATCTGCAACGGCTCCTTGATGATACCGAACTGCATCAAGGTGACGTTGAGAAATCCCTTGGAGCCGAACAGCGTCATCCAGCCGGCAGCGCGCACGGCGTTGCCGACGAACAGCGGCAGCACCACCAGCATGATCAGCACATTCTTGAACCGCGACTGGGTGCGCGCCAGCACGTAGGCGAGCGGCAAGGCCATCACGAGGCACACGAGGGTACACAGGGCGGCCACGCGCAGGGTCGTCCACAACACGCCGGTGTAGTAGGGATCGGCGAAAAACTTGACGTAGTTGTCCGGCGAGAACGTCTCGATCATGATCCGCCGCGGGCCGAGCTTGTTGAGACTGTAGCGCAGCAGGATCAGCAGCGGCAGCAGGAGACCAACGGTCACGAACGCCGTGGCCGGCCCGACCAGCGCCGCGGCCGACAGCAACGACGACGGCCGCTCGCCGGATTGCAGCTGCGCCGGGCCGGTCGCGGCCATCGGCTTTCGACGCCCGCTCAGCTCTTCAGCTCCTTGTCCCACCAGTCCTTGAAATCGACGTCGTTCCTGTTCATGTAGTCGTAGTCGAGATCGACGAGCTTCTTGACCTCGTCGGGGGTGAACCCAATGCGCGTGTTGAGATCGGGCGCGACCACCGCGTTGGTGACGGTGGGATTGTAGCCCATGTCGACGGCGAACGCCTCCTGCGCGCTCTTGTCCAGCATCGCGTCCAGATAGGCGTATGCCCCCTCCTTGTTGGGCGCGTTCTTCGGGACGGCGAAGCCCGAGACATAGGCGAGCGTGCCTTCGGTGGGAGCAACGGCGGTGACGGGAATACCCGCATTCTGCCATTGCACGACGCGCGCTTTCCACATCACGCCGATGCCGAACTCCTCCGACTTCAGCCCTTGCGCGAAGGCCTCGTTGGTCGGATAGATCCGCATGCCGGCCTTCTTGCATTCCAGCAGCAGTTTCTTGCCGGGCTCGAGATCGCCGACCTTGCCGCCGGCGGCGAGCGCCGCGCAGACCAGCGTGTACTGGTACTGGATGTCGATGATGCCGAGCTTGTCGCCATGCCTGGGATCGAACACGTCCTTGTAGCTGGCGGGCGCCGCCGTGATCAATTTCGGATTGTAGACGCCGACCTTGCCTGAATAGATATGGCCGACGCCGTAAGGATATTTCATCGACGGTAACAGGTTTCCGGCATTCTTCAGCCTGCCGTAGTCGATCGGCATGACGACGCCGGCGTCATGCATCTGGAACATGTTGAGCGCCGAAAGACCTTGCACGTCGGAGGTGCCGCGCGGCAGCCGCGCCTCCGCGAGTATTTTCGATCGCCGCTCGGGATCCCCGGCCTGGTCCTGCACCACCTCCCAACCGTCCTTGATGAGAATGGGCACCTCGATGTTCTTGTGCAGCAGGCGAGCGTAGTCGCCGCCCCAGGTGCCGACGACGATGCGGCCCTTCTCCTGCGACGATGCCGCGCGCGGCAGACAGGCGGTGCCGGCCAGCGCTGCAGCGCCGAGCAGGACTTCTCGGCGGGATTTCGATGGGGTCATGGCGGCACCTCCGAGGGCGTTGACGGGATTTGAGAGAGCTTACGATTGAAACACGCGGCCTGTCGATTTGCTCCAGCCGATCCGGACCTGTTCCCCGATCACCGGCAGCGGCTGCTCCGGCCGGTTCTGGATCTGGACGACCACCCGTTCCCTGGGCGACAGGCGGACGTGCAGGTCGACCTGCGATCCGAGATAGGAGATGAACTCCACCGCTCCCGGAAAGCTGTTGTCCATCGCGGGCGCCGTGGCCGTCATCAGGGCAAGCCGCTCGGGGCGCAGCGCGAGCGAGGCATCGCCGCTGCCGGTCCCGTCGCAGGCAACAACAAGGCCGCCCTTTGAGACGAAACGTCCGGGACCATCCATGCGGCCATCGATGAACGTGGAGCGGCCGACGAAATCCGCGACGAATTTTTCCGAAGGACGTTCATAGAGATCCTGTTGCGACCCGATCTGGCGAATACGCCCCTCGCTCATCACGACGAGGCGGTCGGCCATCGTCAACGCCTCCTCCTGGTCGTGAGTCACCATCACGGTCGTCAGTCCGAGCTTGCGCTGCAGCTCGCGGATTTCGACGCGCACCTCCTGCCGCAGCTTGGCGTCCAGGTTGGACAAGGGCTCGTCGAGCAGCAGCACGTCGGGGCGGAACACCAGCGCGCGCGCTAGCGCCACCCGCTGCTGCTGGCCACCCGACAATTGCCGCGGCAGCCGGTCGGAGAGATGATCGAGCCGCACCAGGCGCAAGGCCTCCGCGATCCTCGGCGCCATCTCCGCTCTCGGCATCTTGCGCATTTCGAGGCCGAATGCGACGTTGTCGTTGACGCTCATGTGCGGAAACAGCGCATAGCTCTGGAACACCAGGCCGGCGTTGCGCTTCCATGGCGGGAGCGCGGTGATGTCGCGCTCGCCGAGATGCACGTTGCCAGACGTCGGGTCGATGAAGCCGGCAACGATGCGCAAGGTCGTCGTCTTGCCGCAGCCGGACGGACCGAGCAGGACGAGGAACTCGCCATCGGCGATGTCGACCGAAAAACCGTCGACCGCCTTGACGTCGCCGTAGCACTTGGTGATGCCGGTCAGCCGCAGCCGCGCCATGGTCAGACCACGCGACCGATCTTGACGAAGCGATCGGTCGCCAGCATGGCGGCGCCGATCAACAGGATCTGCAGAACCGATACCGCCGCAATCGTCGGGTCGATCTTCCATTCGAGGTATTGCAGGATCGCGATCGGCAGGGTCGTGCGTCCGGGACCGACCAGGAACAGGCTCATCTCCAGATTCCCGAATGAGGCGACGAAACCAAACAGGGCTGCCGCGACGATGCCCGGCAAAATGGCCGGCAGGGTGATGCGCCGGAACGTGGTCAGGCGATTGGCACCGAGACTTTGCGCGGCTTCCTCGATCGCGCGATCCATGCCGACCAGGCTCGCCGTGATCAGGCGCACCGCCCAGGGGATGGCGATCAGAACATGACCGGCGATCAGGCCACCGAGTGAACCGATGACCGGCCAGCCCGTCGCGATCTCGGTTTCGACATGGAAGACATAGAGCGCGATGCCGAGCACGATGCCCGGCACGATGAGCGGCAGCAGCAAGAGGTTGTTCACCGCCTCACGTCCGCGGAAACGCACCCGCACCAGACAAACGGCGGCGGGAACGCCAAGGATCAGGCCGATCGCCGCCGCGACCACGGCGACCTCCAGACTGAGCAGAAATCCGGTGACGAACCTGTCGTTGCCCGGAATGGCACGGAACCATTTCAGCGAATAGCCTTCCGGAGGGAACGACGGAATTTCCTGGGCGAAGAACGCCAGCCAGATCACGAAG
>Ga0307510_10009231_pt1 | contig 11752 bp, 3 predicted proteins | sample 12_EM_MG_FD_207224 | JGI IMG/M metagenome (GOLD analysis project Ga0307510, IMG submission 207224) | Populus trichocarpa ectomycorrhiza microbial communities from riparian zone in the Pacific Northwest, United States - 12_EM | ecosystem: Host-associated > Plants > Roots > Unclassified | place... | reverse complement strand
TCACGATCAAGAGTGTCAGTGGCTTGGTCCTGACTTTGACGGCCGTCAACACCGTCGTGCCCACGTTGAAGCCCGACAACACGCCCGGCATCGAACCGGTGACGATCGGGCGAAGCGGCAACTTCCTCGTGAAGGGATTTGCCACCAGCAGCGGCGGCATTGCCGGAGACACGCTGCTCGTCAGTGGCGTCGGACTGCCCAAGTTCGCCGCGCCGATGACGGTCAACGTCGATGCACCGCTCGTCATCTATGGCGACACCACGCAGGACGGCATCTGGTACAACGGCAAGTCCGACAAGCCCTCGTCGCTCGGCAAGTTCAGCAACAAGCCGCAGCCGCATATGGACAATGTGTCGTTCACCATGGCGACACCGTCCCTGGGCCAGGACAACCCCGAGATATTGAACCTCGGCCTCCAGTTCTCGACCTTCACGACACTGGAAGGCACGTTCGGCGTCATCACGCGCACCAGCGGCGACTGGGGCGCCTCCAACTTCCTGGTCGACGGCCTGATCACGATCGACGGCAAGGCCGTCGGCAACGTGAAGACTCTCACAAAGACCGACGCCGCCCACCCGCTGGTGTTCAACACCCTGATCCTGACCGATCTCACGGCCAATTTTGCGACCTTTGCCAATGGCAACCACACGATCAAGGAGTGGAACAGCGCAACGATCAAGCTGCAGCCCGGCCAGGGCGTGTTCGACCCCGGCTTCGTGCCCGAGGGCATCATCACGGTTGGCGGGACCTACCAGGTCGCATTCGCGCGCGCCAACACCGGCGACACGATCACCCGTTTTGACGGCGGCAGTTGGCTGCTCGACGGCTTCGCCGCGGGTCAGACCATCTCGGTCTCCCAAACGACCTACAACAATGTGAACTTCACGATCGTCAGCGCCTCGGCGACGGTTTTGACGCTGGAAGTCAACAACAGCGTCATCCCGACCACGCTGCCGGATCCACTCGCGCCCCCGATAACGGAAAGCGCGCGCATCGCGGCAGACGTCGGCGACGTTGCGGTCGTAGGCTCGCAGTATCTGGTGAGCTTCGCGCGGCTTGCGACGGGTGACACCATCACGCGTTCCGACGGCGGCAGCTGGATCGCCGATGGCTTCAAAGATGGAATGAACATCGCCGTTTACGGGACGCCGGACGGACCCTTCAACGATCCGGGAAACAAGCGCGTCTTCACGATCGCCACGAGCGTTGTCGGTGGCGTCACGGGTGTTACGGCGACAACGCTGACATTGAAAGTCTCGAACAGCGTGAAAGTGGAAGGTCCCGTACAGGCGATTATCTCCGGCCAGGGGACCAAGGCCGACACGCTGTTCATGTTCGACCTGAAGCCTGCTTTCCTGACGTTGACAAACGGCGGCAATTCGACGCCGACGCTCACGAAGACCATCGTCGAACGCAACCGGCTGGGCCAGAACGCCGACTTCTACGTCTTCCCGCTGGCCAACGAGTACAGGTACGCGGGCAACGACGTCATCGACGCCCACAACGTGTTCAAGAATATCCCGAACGGCCAGTTGCCGACGGTCGGCATCACGGCCTATGGCGGCAAGGGCGACGACACCATCATCGGCAGCCAGGCAGGCGATCACCTGGCCGGCGGATCGGGCAACGATACGATCCTCGGCCAGCGCGGCATCGACCATATCTATGGCGACTCCGGTATCAACGTCGACGTCATCACGCGCGTCCTGACGGTCGCGCAAACGGCCGGCAACACCATGACCACGGTTCTGGATTCGGTCACCGACGGCGGCGACGACCTGATCTACGGCGATGCACCGGGTTCAACTGCGACCGACGCGTTCGGCGACTATGACGACGTCATCTTCGGCGACCTCGGCGACATCGCCCAGGCCACCTCCGGCTGGCGCGACACCACCAAGCCGGTCTCGCTCACCCCGCAGCGCATCGAAACAACGCTGCTGTCACGGACCATCGTCAGCCAGTCGCGGCAGTACGGCGGCAACGACACGATCTTCGGCAACGGCGGCGAAGACGTCCTGATCGGTGGCATGGGCAACGATTCGATCGACGGCGAGAACGGACGCGACCTGGTCTTTGGCGACAACGTCTCGCTCAACCGGGCGACGCATCTCGGCGACTTCCGCAACGGGCGGTTCGAGACGCTTGCCGGCACGAAGATCTACAGCACCGGGTTGAGTGCCGATACACTGCCTGCCGGTCAGGATTACGCCAATGGCCTGCCGCAAGCCGATCCACGCGGCCACGGCAGCTGGGGCGACTACCTGATCACGCTGTTCGATCACGGGTCGGACACCATTCTGGCCCCGGCTGGATCGTACGGTGACGACTACATCGCCGGCGGTGCCGCCGACGACATGATCTTCGGCGAAATGGGCAACGATGTCGTCCAGGGCGACGGCTCGATCGAGTACGTCTCTCACCAGTTGATCGACAACCTCGACGGCAGCGTCAGCTTCTCCACCGCGATTGGTGGTCGAGTTGGCGTTCTCAATGCCAACGCGAACAACATCGCCTTGAATCCGTTCCGGGATATCAACAATGCGCTGTTGCTGCGTCCGTCGTTCGATGCGAGCAGCACCGATGGCCAGGACTACATCGAGGGCGGCGGCAACAACGACATCCTGTTCGGCAACCAGAACCAGGACGATCTGATCGGTGGCAACTCCGATCTGTTCAACCTCAACTCGCCGGCCAAGCGTACCGACGGCTCCGACCTGATCTTCGGCGGCTCGGGTGTCGCCATCGCGCGCAACGCCATCGGCGATGCGACTTTCACGACCGGGATCGACAGCAACGGCAACGCGACCAGCTTCGTCATTTCGACGACGCCGAACGGCCACGCCAACGATGCCGACAATATCGTCGGCGACAACGGCGACATCATCCGGCTGGTCGGCGTGAAGGGGATTGTGGCGCCGCCGGTCGGGCTCGGTCTGCTTAGCGGATCAATCGTCCAGGCCGGGATGCCCGTGCAATCGTTCAACGGCTTCCTGATGTTCAACTATGACACGGGCAGCTACGACAACTCGGTCAAGATCGTGGCGCATGCAGTGCGGCTGCTCGACTACACGCAGGGTGGGCCGGACTTCGACCCGGTGCACCAGGCGCTCGACGTCGGCGCCGCGGACGAGATCCACGGCGAGTCCGGCAACGACACCATCTATGCCCAGAAGGGCAGCGACTGGCTGTACGGCGACGGCCAGGACGACGACATCATCGGCGGTTACGGCAACGACTGGATCTCCGGCGGAACCGGCGACGACGGCATCATCGGCGACGACGGGCGGATTTATACCAGCCGCAACAGCCTCAGCGCCGTGCCGGGCGCGGGCTATCTCGTCAGCGTCGGCGAACCACTCAATGGCATCGCGCCGCTACTCTCGAGCGACGCCGATCCCAAGTACAGCAACGGCGACGCGCTCAACGAGTTCATCTTCACGCCCGGCAACATGCAGATCGACACGATCAATGTGAGCGGCGCCTTGAAGAAGACCGTTGACCTCACGCCATTCAGTTCGGACCCGAACTGGAAGGGGCTTACCGATCCGATCGGCGACGAATTCTCGATCCCGAGCAGCAAGAACAACGGGGCCGCAAGCGACGGCAAGACGAAGGGGCACAACGACGACATCATCTTCGGCGGCCTGGGCAGCGACTGGATTCACGGTGGCTCGGGCGACGACGGGATCTCGGGTGCCGAGGCGCTGAAGGTGTCCTACACGCAGATACAGAACGCGAGCCTCGACCTCACGGGCATCGCCGAGACTGACTACTACCATCCCTACAATCCGAGCGACGCGCTGCGCTTCAACCCGACGGATGATCCGGATGCCAAGTTCACTCATCCGCACATTGCCGGCCGTACGGGCGAATTTGCGCTGTACGACGAGAACAAGCTGGAGTCGATGCGGATCGTGCTACTGAACAGCGACGGCAGCCTCGACAAGACGACGGTAATCCCGTCCACGGGTGTCGTTCCTGCTGCTGCGAGACAATTCTTCCTCGACTTCGACCAGAAGGAAGGCGTGCTGCATGCCGCCGGTACGGCGCAGCAGAACGGGCAGCAGACCGTCAGCTATGCAGCCGTCAACGACGACGGCAACGACGACATCTTCGGCGACAACGGCAACGACTGGATCGTCGGCGGCACCGGCCGCGACCACACCTATGGCGGCTGGGGCAACGACCTGCTCAACGCCGACGACGACCTGACCACCGGAGGCGGGCTCAACATCACCCCGGAGACCGCACCGACCTATGAAGACCGCGCCTATGGCGGCGCCGGCAAGGACGTGCTGATCGCCAACACCGGCGGCGACCGGCTGATCGACTGGGTCGGCGAATACAACAGCTACATCGTGCCGTTCTCCGAATTCGGCATGGCGACCGTCAGCCGCACGATGCAGCCGTTCCTGCACCACTTCCTCTACGCGGAATCGCTGAGCGACGGCGTCGACGCGACACGCTTCTCCGACCTGAATGGCGGGGCAAATCCGCCGGCCCCGAAGAACAACGACCCGAACCCGGGCCGCAACGGCGAACCAGCCGGCGAACTCGGTCTGGTGCTGCAACAGGATGCGGCGTGGCACGGCCAGACCGGCGCACCGACCGACCCGCAGGCGGGCAACACCCCGGGCACGCAGCGCGACGTGCTGCGCAGCGCCAACTACAGCGGCAACGGCCCATCGGCCATGTTCGCGGCCGCCGGGACCTGGAGCATTGCTGGCGCCGCTTATCAGAACAGTACCTCGGCGGGCGACAACGTCAGCCTGTTCTACCTCAATACGTGGCTGCCGAGCTACTACGAGGTGTCGAGCACATTGAAGGTGAGCAAGGGTGGCAGCCTGAGCAACGGCTACATCATCTTCGATTATCAGAGTGCGTCCGACTTCAAATATGCCGGCGTCGATATCGCAAGTGGTCAGATCAAGATCGGTCAGCGCACCGCGGCTGGCTGGGTCGATTTGGCAAGCCTGGCAGTCAAGGGCCTCGGCCTCAATCAGTACAATTCCCTTCTGCTGACAGCTAACGGTACGACTGCGAAGATCTCTTTCGGGACTTACAGCCTGTCGTTCACATTCGTCGATCCGCTGAATGACGGGATGGTCGGTACCGGCACCAACAACTCGACCGCGTCGTTCTCGACTTTCGCGGTGCAGAGGCTGCCTGTCAGCTTTACCTACCAGGTGCTGGAGGACTTCTCCGACGGCGTAGCCAATAACTTCACGCCACAGACCGGAACCTGGACGACAACTTCAGGCACCGCCGGGCGCTACACGGCGACGCCGCCGGCGACCGATGCTGCCTTTACCACCAGGCCGCTTGCGGTCGCGCCACTGTCCTACGTCGAATATTCAGCGACGGTGAACGCCGCCAAGGCTGGGACCACCGCAGGGCTTACTTTCGCCTACACGTCGACCAACGACTTCCTCTATGCGGGAATTATCGCCGGCACGGGCCAGGTGGTGCTGGGGCATCGCAGTAACGGCGCCTGGGTCGTCGATGCGTTCGCCAACACGAACATCAGCGCGGGAACCGACTACACGCTGCTTGTCGCCTTGACGGAGGGGCTCACAAATAACGTGAACGTGGTCCTCAACGGCAAGAGCGTGCTGACCTTCAACTACAACACCCTTGTGCACGCGGGGAGCGTCGGGCTTTACGCGCGCACCGGATCCGCCTCGTTCGATAACGTTCTGATCCGCGGCGACGATATAGCTTATGCCGGAGGCGGGGCGCCTCAGGTGGCAGCGGTCGCGGCCCAGCCGTCGGTCGATACCGCCACCGTTACCGCCGGCGACCTGGACTCGATTGCCGATACGGCCAGGAGGTTGTGGATCGATGCGCTCGGCGCCGGCGATCCGCGTCTGGCAATTCTCGACCAGGTTTCCATTCTGGTCAGCGACCTGCCCGACCAGATGCTGGGAGCGACGACTGGAACCACGATCGTCATCGACGGCAGTGCCGCCGGATGGGGTTGGTTCGTCGATCCGACGCCCAACGACAACAGCGAGTTCGCGATCCGTCTGTCGAGCGGGGTATTTACGGCGAACCTGTCGAGCGCTGCATTCGGACGCATGGACCTGCTCACCACGGTGGTGCACGAAATGGGCAACGCCATGGGCTTCCCGGAGGACCAGGGCCAGGACGTGGCGGGCATGACGTTGCAGGCCGGCGAGCGGCGGGTGCCCGTCGGGAGCGCGCAGCCCTCCGCTGCGACACACGTGGAACCGCAACATGCGGTCACCGGGCCGTCACCCACGAAGCCAGGCGCTACTGTTACTGTTGCCCCGAACGGACCCGCAGCGGTCACGCAGACGATCGATTTGTCAGTCTTGACGGCATCGTGGCCTACGACGCTGCCGGGTGCTACGGTTGCTCCAATTTTTGTATCGGACACCGGCGGCAAGCCGACGGCGTTCTACAACCTTGGGCCGGGGTCATCGGATCTGGAATCAGAAGGCAATACGAAGTTGAAGATCGACTGGAATCGAAATCGCAGCAGCTTCATGGAAAAGATTGCAGCATCGAGCGAAACACGGAACTGGCAGGATGACTTCCTCAACCATCTGGGTAAGGATGGACTTCAGCGTAATCCGAACGCCGGCCTGCGGGTGCGTCCGGGAGTATTTGGTGGCTGATCAGGGCTCTAACAGGAGTGCGTGACGAATGAGTACCCAATTGTTGATCTATGAGACCGTTGTGCCGCTGACATTTGCTACTCACCGGCATTCCTCGGTGGAGATCGGCCGGAATTTCGACTTTAGCAGCAAAGTCAACTCGGTGCCGCTGACGGCTATCGAGTTTCGCGATGCCCAGGCCGACTATCCGATCGTGTTCGCGGGCAACAAGGATGGCGTGATGCCGGCGGTGATCCTTGGGTTGCGGGACGGCGAAAATCTCTATCTGTCGCGCGACGGCAAATGGGATGCCCGCTATATCCCCGCCTTTGTCCGCCGTTATCCTTTTGTGTTTGCAAAGAGCGACGACGAGCAAAGATTTAATCTCTGCATCGACGAACAATTTTCCGGCTTCAACGGCAACGGTCGCGGCGAGCGATTGTTCTCTGACGACGGCAAGCCCACCACCTATGTCGAGAATATCCTGAAGTTTCTTCAGGAGTACCAGTTGCAATTCCACCGCACCGAACGCTTCTGCAAAAAGATCCTGGAGCTCGATCTTCTGGAGCCGATGCAGGCGCAGGTAGAAATGAATTCGGGCGAGAAGTATTCGCTCGGCGGTTTCATGGCCATCAACCGCGAAAAACTGAAAGAGTTGCCGGGCGACAAGCTCGCCGAGTTAGCCAAAACCGACGAACTCGAGTTGATCTATCTGCACCTCCAATCGATGCGCAATTTCGGCGCGCTAAAGGACCGGCTCGGCCTGGCGAGTATCGAAAAGGCCGAAACAGACGAAAAGACCGATTCTATTCCCGATTCAGAGGAAATTTCGATCTCCGGGCAGGACGATCCGGACGAGACCCGGGTTCAGAGTCATTCCCCAAAGTCGGCCAACGGCTCTCGGGCGCGGAGCGCGGCTCTGGAATAGCGGAAGCAACATGGCGTCCGCGGCAGCATCACCTGCTTCGGGCGCGGCAATTCATGGTGAATCGAGCTTTCGCAGAGGGCAGGACGCTTATCGTCGCGGGCAATTTGCTTGTTTGCCGTCCGTAGCGATAAGATATTTCTTATGACCACAGCGCCGATCTACTCACTGACCGAAGACGCCTCCCGGGCAGAATCCGCGGCGTGGGCAAGATTTTCGTCGGCCAATGATACTTCCGAATTCTGCAAGAGCTGGCTTGCGATCCTGTGTCTCCAGATCGAGCGCGTGAACGGCGGGTTGCTGCTGCTTGGACCCGACCCGGACGGTACTTACGTGCCTGCGGCGATATGGCCGCACGAAGGTCGCGATGTGCAATATCTCAGCCCCGCAGCGGAGCGGGTGCTGACCGAAAAACGCGGGCTCGTGGTTACCGCGGATTCCGGGTCGGTGGCGAAGCGCGATCACCCGGCATTTGTCGGTTATCCAATCGAGGTTTCCGGCGTCCTCCACGGAGTCGTCGTACTTGATGTCGCGGCCGGCTCGGAAGCGGCATTGCAGCGGGCATTGCGGCTTCTGCATTGGGCCAGCGCGTGGCTGGTTGACCAGTTCCGCAAGCGCGCGATCGAGGAGCGCGATGCGCGGATTGCGCGCCTGGCGCTTGCGATGGACATCGTTGCAACCGCGATCCAGCAGCGGCAATTGGAGCCATCGCTGCTCGCTTGTGCCAACGAACTCGCAGGCCGTCTGAATTGCGATCGTGTCAGCATAGGCTTCGAAAAATCGGGCAGTGCCGAGGTGCATGCGATTTCGCACACCGCCACGTTCGATGCCAAGATGGATCTTGCCCGGCTGATCGGTGAGGCCATGGACGAGGTCCTCGACCTCGATGTTGCATTGGTTCATCCGCCGCGCGACGAGCGTGAAATTCCTGCGATCGCGCATGCCGAACTCGCCCGCGAATTCAGGGATATTGCCGTATGTTCGGTGCCCTTGCTCGATGATGGGCACGCGATTGGCGTTGTGACGTTCGAGCGCAGCGAAGGAGACATTTTCGACGTTGAAACGGTTGAGTTGTGCAAAACCGTCGGTGGGTTGCTCGGACCGATTCTAAAATTGAAGCGCGACAGCGAACTCGGCTTCTGGCATCGCGGTCGCATCTCGATAGGCGAGGGCGCGCAGGTTTTGTTTGGGCCCCGCCACCCCGGCGCGAAGCTCGTTGCATTGATGGTTGTCGCCACCGTGCTGGTTTTCAGTATCGCCGGCGGGCTTTACAGGGTCACGGCCAAGACGGTGATCGAGGGGGCCGTGCAACGGGTGGCGGCGGCGCCATTTGACGGTTTCATTTTGCAGACATTCGTGCGCGCTGGAGACACCGTGCGAAGCGGGCAAATGCTGGCGCGACTGGACGATCGTGATCTGAAACTCGAACAATCAAGGCTGAATGCCGAGCGCGAGCAGTCGCTGCGCAAGCATCGACAGGCGCTTGCGACGCAAGACAGGGCGGCAATGGTCATCATTGCGGCGCAACTGGATCAGGTCGAAGCCGAACTGACGCTGACGACTGACAAGATCGCGCGTGCCAAGCTCCTGGCTCCGTTTGACGGGATCATTGTGAGCGGTGATCTCAATCAACTGCTAGGGACCCCGGTTGAGCTGGGAAAAGTACTGTTTCAGGTCGCGCCGCTCGATGCTTACAGGGTCATTCTGCAAGTGGAGGAGCGCGATATTGCGCACGTTGCAGTCGGCCAGCGTGGACAACTGACCCTGTCCGGGATTCCGGATCAACTGATGGACTTCACGCTTACGCAGATTACGCCGGTGTCGACGACACAGGACGGGCGCAACTTCTTCCGGGTCGAGGCACATCTTCTGGATGCGTCCGCGCGGGTGCGCCCAGGCATGGAGGGGTTAGGTAAGGTCGCAATCGGCGAGCGTAAGCTGATCTGGATCTGGGGGCATACTCTGTTCGATTGGCTGCGTCTGTCGATCTGGAAATGGCTGCCGTGACAGGAAGCAAATGAACGCGCCGCTTTTGAGCAACTGGTGGTATAGGGTTGCGGCGCGAAAGCCAAGGCTGCGGTCTCACGCACGTCTCTATCGTCACCGCTATCGCGGCGAGGTCTGGTATTTGCTGCAGGATCCGGCCTCCACCCGCGTCCACCGCTTTTCACCCTCGGCGCGGTTGATCATTGCCCTGATGGACGGCAAGCGTAGCATCGCGGAGCTTTGGGAGATCGCCAACAAACACCTTGGCGAAGATGCGCCGACCCAGGACGAAGTGATCCAGCTGCTCGGCCAATTGCATTCGGCTGACCTGCTGGAAAGTGACGTCACGCCGGACGTAGCCGAGCTGTTTGCGCGCGGTGAACGCGAGGAGAAGGCGCGATTTTTTCGGACCTACGCCAATCCGATGGCGCTGCGGATACCGTTGTGGGATCCGGATGCCGTTCTGAATCGCTGTCGGGGGTTGGTTGGGCTGATCTGGAGTCGCTGGGCCGGCATTTTGTGGCTGGCGGTGGTGCTACCGGCGTTGTTCCTGGTTCCCTCTCGTTGGCCGGAGCTAAGCCATAATCTCAGTGATCGTGTGCTGGCGGTCGACAATCTGCTGTCGTTGTACTTGGTGTTCCCATTGATCAAGGCCCTCCATGAGCTCGGACACGCGACTGCAACCAAGGCGGGCGGCGGCGAGGTGCACGATATGGGAGTCGTACTCCTGGTCTTGTTGCCGGTGCCCTACGTGGAAGCATCTGCCGCCACCGTTTTCAAGTCGAAGTACCAGAGGGCGCTGGTGGGCGCAGCAGGCGTGGCCGTGGAGCTGTTTGTTGCGGCGATCGCGTTTTACGTCTGGCTCTTGATCGAGCCCGGGCTGGTGCGGGCGCTGCTGTTCAATGTGATGCTGATTGCAGGTGTCTCCACGCTGCTGTTCAATGGCAACCCGTTGTTGCGCTATGACGCCTATTACGTTCTGGCTGACCTGATCGAGATACCGAACCTGGCGGCACGATCGACGCGGTATTTGGGCTATTTGGTCGAACGCTATCTTCTTGGGGCGCATGATATTGAACCCCCGGATGCGACTTTTGGCGAGAAGGTGTGGTTTGTTTGCTACGGTATTTCATCCATGATCTATCGGATATTCGTAACGGTCGCGATCGCGATGTTTATCGCGGGGCGGTTCTTCGTCGTTGGCGTTATCCTGGCCCTTTGGGCGGTGGGTGCAATGGCGGTATTTCCCGTGATCAAGGCCATCAAGCATCTTGCGGGCAGCCCGCGATTGCAGAAGCATCGATCGCGCGCGATTGCGGTCACAGCAGTGTTGCTTCTCGCACTCACCGGTCTAATCTTCCTTGTACCGATGCCTTATCACTCCCATGCCGAAGGTGTGGTTTGGCTGCCCGAGCAAGCGATGGTACGGGCAGGCGCCAATGGATATTTTCAGGATTTTCTGATCGACCCAGGAGCCGCCGTCGTTAAGGGCCAGGCTCTTGCACAAAGCCTGGATCCCGCACTCGATGCGCAACTCCGCCAAAGTACCGCCAAGGTGGCGGAACTCGAAGCCGAGTATGCTGCCAACTTTGTTCAGGATCGAACCAAAGCCCAGATCGTGAGCGATCGGCTTGATGCTGAACGGGCGCGCCTCGCACGCTCGCAGGAGCGGACCGACGCCTTGGTAATCCGCGCCAACACCGATGGCGTTTTCGTAGTCTCGCAAATGGGCGATATGCCGGGGCGCTATTATCGCAAAGGCGATCTACTTGGCTACGTGATGGGAAGGACGGCGCCGCTCGCCCGCGTGGTGGTTTCGCAGGACGCGGTCGACAGTGTTCGAACCACCACCGACCATATCCGGCTCCGTATGGTCAATCAGCCGACGGTGGTGATGAAGGGCAGGATGCTGCGGGAAGTTCCTGGAGGTGAGGAACAGTTGCCGAGTATCGCGCTTGCTGCCGAGGGTGGCGGTGAAATCGCGACCGATCCGCGCGAAACCAAAAGCCCCAAGGCGCTGCAACGCATGTTCCAATTCGACATCGAAATTGAGGACATCAGCAGGGTCGATCGGTTCGGTCAGCGGGTCTACGTCCGCTTTGAGCATCAGATGACGCCGCTGTCAGTGCAATGGTATCGCAGTATTCGACGCCTTTTTCTTTCGAGTTTAAATGTCTAAAGGCATCATGATCACCGAGGCCGGCGAATTGGCGGACGG
>Ga0307510_10009230_pt1 | contig 11752 bp, 7 predicted proteins | sample 12_EM_MG_FD_207224 | JGI IMG/M metagenome (GOLD analysis project Ga0307510, IMG submission 207224) | Populus trichocarpa ectomycorrhiza microbial communities from riparian zone in the Pacific Northwest, United States - 12_EM | ecosystem: Host-associated > Plants > Roots > Unclassified | place... | reverse complement strand
ACATTAAACTATTTTTTATTCAATCTCAATTTCAACTACAGTTTTAACCAAACACCTATTTTTTCAAATCAACCTCAATTAAAAGTATTTTTTTATAAAATAACTTTTTTCAAATCATAACCACAACAACTACCGCAATACCAAACACACTCAAAAAAAGATTTGCAGATTTGCAGTGATTTACTTTAGTGAATGTCAAATATGTATATTTAAAGCAAAGAAAGAATGAATTATGGAGATTTGATTGTTTGGAGGGGTGGATTGTGGGTGAATATAATTTTTATTGGAAGATTTTTATTTTTATTTTTAATTTATTTTTTATAAAAAATAAATTAACCCGGGTGAGTTTTAAGCAGGGTTAATTACCGGACCAGATTTTAAAATTATGGTGGTAATATTGAGATTACAAAAGAAAAGAACGCCTCGTCGTCTAGTTGCACTTTTAACTTAGCGCAATAAAGACATCACTTTCGCTCCCTCACAGTTACTCAGAGCCACCACACTATGGCTCGAAACAAGGCGCCTTCCGTCAAACCCAAACCGAAACCAAAACAAACCACCGATAAATCCGCAAAGCCACGGCTGAACAACGCCGAACGGTCTGCTTACTTCGCTAGAAGAGAAGCAGCCAAGGTCCTACACACGGTTCTTCAAGGAGACGCTAAACGCCAAGCCGTTGCCTCCATTAAATCACTTGTCTACAGCCCTTCCATTAGGAACAAAAAAGCAACTTTCGCTCTTGTTTGCCAAACTCTCAAACGTAAGTCAGCTTTATCAAATTTATAATAGTATTTTTCCAATGCTAACCAAACAGTGCCGAAGAGAGTGAAATGCTTATAATTCAAGCTAAATGTGTTTTTTTTTTTTTTTGAATTTTCAGATCTAAGAATAATCAAGGATGTTTTGGAGATTGCAAATATACTTAATAGCAAGTGGAAGGTAAAGAAAAATAAAATGTTTTTACATTTTTTCATTTTATTAAGATTATTTTTTTGGATTAAATTTGTGTTTATTGCTGTGTTATTGCAGAGACAAGAGGAATTGATTTATATTATAGCATATGACGTTTTATTTGGAAAGGTAATTTATGCTAATTTAATAAATAAAAAAATATAATTCTGTTATGCGTGGAGTGATATTTGATATTTTTGGTGGTGGTTTGATGTGGAGTGTTAATTTTTCGTAGGGGATTTCATTGGTTGGCGGTGATGCGGAGAAGTTCCTTGCATGTCGAAAAGATGCTATGCAGTCAGCTTTAGCTAAGCTTGTAGTGAGAAAAAAAGCGAAGAACATTGATGACTTTATTGCTCTTTATCAGCCTCCGGGTGCATATTCTTGTTAATTTTGAATTTTAGTTGCGCTCCGTGGTAAAGCTGTTAGAGTGAGAAGGGTTACTTGAGGATAGGTTTAGTTTTAAGTTCTACATTCCTTTGCTATAATTGATCTAAGTTGAGACTCTATTATTGTTAGATTTTGGATTTTGTTTTTCCTTGTCCTTGACCTTCTTTGAATTTTTTAAAGGTTAGTTGTCTGCTTTCTCACAATTTTGTGAACATTTGGGTGCTAATTATGGTGCAGATATTACAAAACCCTGTTACGTTCGCGTAAATACCTTGAAATTGGATGTTGATTCTGCCTTGCATGAATTAGGAAAACAATTCAAGGTACTTTCTGAGATTTCTGTGAAGCTTTAGTGAGGGAGTTTGAAATATTTGTGCAAAGTAGCTGTTATCCTTTCACGTGAAAGGAATGTTGAATGTCATGAACTGGAAATAATTTTTTTATGTTTTTTGTTCTTTTGTTAAACAGGTTCAGAAGGACGACATGATACCTCACTTGTTGGTGCTCCCACCACATACTGATTTGCATAATCACTCTCTGGTCTTGAATGGAAGCATCTTTGTGCAAGTAAGAAGTTTTTTGAATTTTACATTGATGCTGTAACTAAAGCTTTTGATATTCAAATTTACACTTAGAAAACATGTCAAGTCCAGTTTCTATAGGGTTCTTTTAAATAAGCACGAGATTGGAAAGGTGCAGGGGTTTAATTTTAACCAAAAAGGTTTGCAGTGAAAAGGCAACTTTTATGTGTATTTTTTAAGGCCAATAAATGTTCATGGACAGAGTGATTAATAAATTTGGAATCAATTCAAGAATCAAAAATCAAAATTTGGGAGCCAATATTGGTGTTTTCCTGGTACTGCAAATCAAATGCATGAAGTTATATTGTGGTTCTTTCTTGTTCTTTTGGAATGAGAAACCAATCTGAATTTTTTGTAATTGTTTTGGAATCTAAGAGATGTGGAACATTCTACCATATGCATTTACAAATTCTGGAAGGCATATCACCTAAGTTTCCATGTGCTTCATACCCAGTGTTAGATTTCCTTCCACAGTTGAAAATTCTAATGATTCTGAATCACTTTGCAAGGAAAGTGGCTGCATACTGAGACATAAAATTGAGAGTCAAACATGAATCCTGACTTTGACCAGGAAAAACCAAAGGAAAATTACTTATCAAAACCAACAAAACACACATACTAGAAGGAAGACCCACCTATTGTAGAAGAACAAGAAATTATTAATACATCCCTTAACTCCTAAAAAATCAACTTAATTAAGGAAAATAAGAACATACTGAAGTATGGAAATTAGCAACATACTGAATTATGGAAACATGAAATTGAGAATTAATGCAACTAAAATACAGATATAAAACACCATAGAGATAAGACCACACTGCATCTTTTACCAATATAGTAGGCTTCTTTGATTCTTGAGACCCATATTGTTCCCATTGAAGCATTTTTTTTTCTTGATAAAAAATTTGTTGACTAAGGTTTGCTGATAAATTCTTATTTAGGTCTTTCTATATGACTTATAATGGAATCCTCTATTTTCATAGGGAAAGGCAAGTTCAATGGTGGCAGCAGTTCTTGATCCCAAACCAGGATGGGAGGTGAGTTTTGGTAAATGCTAGCTACTTTCTACATTCTTTCTCTGCTTCTTGTATTGGTAACTTGTTAAAATCTTTTACTAGTCAGTTTTAGATGTGCCTTTTCTTTTCCCCTCCAGAACCTGGGGTATACCCATTCCCATTTGATTTGATAATTTAACATAGTTTGGTAGCATGTGTTTTACCTGTTTCTTGAAGAAATAAATTTTGGTGCTCAGCATAGTACCCTTTTAGCAACTAATTATTTGCCGACAAGTTATTTTCAATGTATGGCGTATAATCTCTTTTTTTTGGGCTATTTTATAATGTTTATCAAAATTATTAATTCTTGAACCATAACAATTGAGAATTTTTACTTTGATATGCCTTCTTTCTTTCTGAAACATGACGCATGAAGTACAAAATAATGTTAAAAAATTCCTTACAACAATTCCTTTACCTTACCATGGATATATTTTTTTGCTTCATGTTGGCAGTGGGGCCCCAGTCCATTGCATTTCTTCTGTAGTTTCCCTCATGCTCACTGTGGTTAATGTTTCATTTTCTGTAAAGGTTCTTGATGCATGTTCAGCTCCAGGGAACAAAACCGTTCACCTTGCTGCCCTTATGAAAGGAAAAGGGAAAATTATTGCTTGTGAGCTGAATAAGGACAGGGCTAAACGTTTAGAAGACACTGTCAGACTCTCTGGTGCTGCTAGTATCCTTTCTGCAGTATTCTGATATTTTCACTTTTGCATGAGATCTCTCTCTCACTTGGCTCCCAGTTTTGTTCATACTAAATTCTCTTTCGTGGTCAATAATTTAATTTATTATTGCTTTTATTCTTAGCTTCTTAGTTTTCATCTTACTTAACATCCCATTTAGCCTTAACTGGCTTCTAGACATTGAAGTTCTGCATGGTGATTTTCTAAACATTGACCCAAAAGGTCCTTTTTCCAAGGTAAATAAATGGAAGATGTTATTTAAGATTCCTGATGCCTAACTGTTTGCACACTGTTTGGCTTTTCAGTGCTCAAATTTTTATCACATTGAAAGAATAATTTAGGCTTGAAACATAATCTATTGGAATTCGCTAAGCTCTTTCTTGAACTGCAGCATCCCCACATGCCACCGCTTCTGCAACTGTGGGGACTGATACCTAGTATTTCTGCTCTTTTTTAATGAACATCGAGTTGCTTTTTCCTTGTAATTAGCAAGTTGTTTCCAAAAATTATTTAGCCAGCTAACCCTTAAAAAATGCCCTCGTTTTTTTAATTTTGGTTCACTTTAATAGGTAGGGAAATATTGTTTATTGTAGCCTTACTATGAGGGATCCATCTACTTGGCATATCATGTGCTCTTACTTACGAGCAATACTTTACCACAGGTCTCTGCTATTCTTCTAGACCCTTCTTGCTCTGGATCTGGGACTGCTGCTCAAAGATTAGACCATTTACTCCCGTCTCGTACCACTGATGTTGTTGACACAGAGAGATTGAACAAGCTTGCAGCTTTTCAGAAGAAGGCCCTGGCCCATGCTTTGTCTTGTATGTTCTCCTTTTTAATTGATTCAAACACGCTAATTCTACAGTTATTTTCATGGTATCCTTCCTGCAACTTAAAATTGCTTATATCACCAGAACCATATACCAGCCAAAATGAGAGAGTGCTGCGTAGAAGGGTAACGAAAAAGTGTGGGATATGAAAATTATTGGCTGCTATTAGTTGTTTACTGTTGTGCACTTCAAAACGTTCTAACTAGCATAGTGTGAAACAAAAACTGTTGCAGTTCCAGCCGTTAAAAGAATTGTCTACAGTACATGCTCCATCAATCAAATTGAAAATGAAGACGTTGTTAATTCAATTCTACCTTTGGCCACATCCAATGGTTTCCAGCTTGCAACTCCCTTTCCTCAATGGCAACGCCGCGGTCTCCCAGTTTTTGAAGGCTGTAAGTGCTTCTGTGAATCATTATTGTATTGCTTTGTGTAAAACTCCTGATTTGACTCAATTGAATGCAATCGCGTGTTACTGAATGAACTGTGCAGTATGAAGTTCAAACCTTTGTAACTATTTCTTGTTTTTTCCCTTGCAGCCGAACATCTGCTTCGAACTGATCCAGTTGAGGACAAAGAAGGCTTCTTCATTGCCCTTTTCGTCAAGAAGGGCTCTGAAAAGAACTCAGAGGAACGAAGTGGAAGCCGGAAACTTGCTGGATCTCTTTCAAATGGTAAAGGCCGGTTAAAAAGATTTTGCCATGTGAACAAGAAAAATCTTGCGCTGCCTGTATTCTACAGAGGTATTTTTAAACCATGGTTGCACACCAAGAGCTCGCTGACAAGAAAGACATACAATTCCTCTAATTGAAGAACTATCCAAACCTGAAAGAAGTTCAAAGACCTCTCCATTTTATTGGCATACTTTAATAGTTTCGCTCATCGTCCTTTCCTTTTAGATAATTGCCTTTTGTTTTCAGTTTAAACACTGACGAAACCCATTACATGATCGATGAGAAGTTCGAAAGCTTTTGCAGATAAATTTACCGGTGCTCGATAGACTTTCAGGCGCCTGCTACTATCGGCAAATCAATATGGCGAGCAAATAGGGTTTCAAGTTTATTAGTTTTAGTTAGTTTTAGGATAGAGTTTCAAGAACCGCCAAGGTATGTCTGCTCCGTTTCTAAGCTAGTAGGATTAATGTGAATTGTTATGTCAATGGTATATGGCTGCGGTGATTAATTAATGTTGCTCTATCATGCAATGATCGTCGAGAATTCCAAATAAACCTCGAAAATATCAGAGATGAAGATGTTCAGGGGAAGAAAATTGGCAGAAACCTAAAAATACATATGAATTAGAGTAAAGCAACCAAGTAGAAAGAAAAAGTACATTCATATATTTCATACCCACGTTTTGAACAACGATCACCAGTTTCCTAAAGAGAAAACTAATAATGAACTCATTCAAACGCAAACACGCCCAAAATCATCCCGCACCCCCAAGCAAAGCACCCAGCAAAACCCTCATTATTTATTATCACCTTAGCACACAGAACAAGCCACATTATATATGTAATCAAGCATTCTTCTTCAAGCAATCTTGACCTCGATAGTCTTAGGCTTCTTAGGCTCAGGAGGTGGTAATTTCTCAACAGTAACAGTCAGAACCCCATCTTGACAAACAGCAGAAATAGCGTCAGTGTTAGCATTCTCAGGCAACACAAACTTCCTCATAAACTTACCAACCCTCCTTTCCATTCTCACATACTTGGCCCCTTCTTTCTCCTCTCCGCGCTTCCTCTCTCCACTGATAACCAGCACATTGTCATCCTCCACTTGAACCTTGATGTCCCCTGATTTCAGTCCCGGCATGTCAATGACGAACGCATAAGAGTTTGGATACTCTTTCACATCAGCTGGTGTTGATGCCATTGCCTTGGCATCACGTACGTAAGTGCGTGTTGGCGCATTGAAGGACTTGTCTGCCTCATGATCACTTGCATCCATCATGTGCTGGAGGGTGTTGAAGAGTGGCGCGTCAAGACCCATGATTCTGAAATCCATCTTTCTCTTCTCGCTGGAGATTTCGCTTGTGTGATTTTTTTAGTGTTTCTTCTCTTGCAGGTGTTTGAACTCGTCGTGGGGAGGGTGGTTATTTATAGAGGGATATTGGGGGTGGAGAAATGGGAGTTTCTGGAGAGATGTAGAAACTGAAGGGACTTTCCAGGGGTTTCTGCTGGGTATACGAGTTGGGTCTAGAATGTTCATAGAAGAAGCAATAGTGCCCAGTCTTTACGAGGAGCCCAAAAAGTAATTGCCAAGACTTACTATTTGAAGTCCCACTCTCTCTCTGTTCCTCTACAGTAGAAAAGTCAAGTCATTCCCTTAGCAAGGATTCCTTCCTCAAGGAGAGAGAGAGAGAGAGAGAGAGAGAGAAGAAAAAAAAGCAAAGATTATTTAGGATTGGTTAAAACGACAATAATATCCAAGAAGACCAGGAAATTTTGATTAAATTAAAAGGGTCGCAATCCGCTATACCATTCGTCAAGGGCGGTGTGCTCTATTGCACATTGCGTAATTTTTAACATAGAATTAATTTTTTTTTTAAATCTAAAACCCATGTATTACTATAGAAGTAGATTTAGCATACCATGGATTACTATAGTATAATAATATATTTTTTCTTTATAATAAAAAAAGTTGTTTTTCAAGGCAAAATAATCTTTTAAATATAATCCATTTATTATTATGAAATTGATTGGGATGTAATTGTCTATCAACTTTTTTTATATAGTTAAATAACATAATTTCAGTTAAAAACAAATAAAAAAGTAAGGTTTTTATGTTTTTTTTTTAAACAAAATTAATTCATTGTCCTTGAAATAAAATAAAAAAATTAAAGAAGTCCATAGGTATTTTGGTATTTTTATCATGGTTATTTTGTTATAATATACTTGAATTAGGGGCAAATAATTTTTTTAACAAATAAAAATATTAATAAAAAAAATTGTTGGCAGTTGTAATACACGCCAACGAGTGGATGTCGTCCGCACTCTTTAGACGGTGCTTGCAACAACTTCTAGCAGTAAAAAGCGCCCAATCATTATGTCTTTTGAAACGTCTAGTAACAACAAGGCTAATGGTATGGCACATGTAGTGAAATTCACGACAAGGGTGGGATTCTTTTCTCCCCCCCTTTTTTCTTTCATTTCCTTAAGAATCGTGTTAGGTCAACCAAAATTCAGAGTTTTCCTCACATTTATCTTTCTTTCAATTGTGATTTTCATTTCTTTGATTAGTCCTCATTTGTTTTGGATTCTTTTTTTGATTGATTTTTTTTTATTTCATCCCTTACCGTTTGGTTTTATTTTATTTTTATATAAAAAAATGTTCTTTATTCTTTTGATTTTTGTTTTTCTATTCTTTTTTTAATTTTATTTTTTCACTTTTATCCCTCAATATCTTATTTCATTTAATTATTTTATCTAATTTTAGTTTTCATTTTTTTAATTGTTCATTTTTTTTTATTTTCTTAATTTAATTTATTTTTCAATTTAACCCCTTATTATTTTTTTCACTGGTTTTTGTATGAGATTTGATCCTTATTGTTTTAATTGCTATTTTTTTTTTTATGATTGAGAGTTTTGTTCGTAAGTTTTTTTTTTTTGCCTTCTACAGGGTCATCCAGGTCTTATGACCAGGGTCATTGATTTTAAGAATTAGCTTGATTTAACTTTGGTATGTTTTAGTTTTTTTTTTCAATTTTATCTTTTAACATTAGACTATTGAGCCTTAAGATTTCTAGTTTTTTCTACTTTTCTTCTATTGGGGTTATCCTATGTCGCAGGTTAGTAAAGATCACCTGAGTTGACTAAGGTTTTTTTAATGTTTTTTTTTAATTATATATTTTGACATTAGACTATTGGGTCATGAACTTTCTAATTTTTTTATGTTTTTTGTTCTATAAGTTTATCCCTAGTCGCTGGGTAGTCAAGTCAACCTAAGTTGACTTAGTTTCTTTTTTCAATGTATTATTTTCAATTTTATCTTTTGAAATTAGGTTATTTGGCCTTGAGCTTTCTGATTTTTTCCGCTTTTCTTTTTATATGGTTATCCCGAGTCTTAGGTTAGTCAAGTTAACCTAGGTTGTTTTTTAAAAATTTTATTTGTTTAACTTCAATCCTTTTTTCTAGGTCGTTTTTTTTTATATCTCAATTTTATATCAGAGGTGGCGGGTTAATAGAGTGAACTTAGGTTGACTTGAGTTTTTTTTTTATCTTTGACATTTTTTTTTTTGAAATTGATTGTTGTTTTCAATTTCATCATTTAACATTAAGCTATTGAACCTTGAACTTTGTGATTTGTTTTTCTGTAGGGATATCTCAATCTCATATCTCAGATCACATGATGATTAAGTTAACTCAGGTTATTATCGACTAAATATATTTTTTTATATTAGAAAAAAATTGACCTGACCTGCGACATAGTACGAGCATAAAAATCTAGTCTTCTACTATTACTTCTATTTTATTTTTTTCTGTTTTTGGGTTTAGGGTAGGATTAAGAAGAATGAAAATACATGATCTAGCTAGAACTTGCTAATTAAGAATTTGAAAAGGGACTCTTTACTTTATTGATATGTTCATTTCAAAATACTTAATCACACACCAATCACTTACTATGAATTTTTTTGCAAAGCCGTCCTTAAATTTAAACAAGACCAGAAGAAACTCTCATAAAAAATTGACATTATCACACAAGAAAGTTAAACTTTCATAACTAGACACTTACAAGTTGTTTATAAATTTATGAATTGAATTCAATTCATATGGTGAAATCAATTATTGTGTTTGGATTTTTTTTTAAGGGTATGGATTTGAATTCCAAATAGATTTGAATTTCTAAAAATTATGTAAAAATAAATTAGAGGGGAGATTCTATTAGAAACAAAACACACATAAGTATTTGGAACCTTCCAAAATTTTGTTGATTGATATTCAACTCTTAACACACACTTTATTTTTCTACATACAAGACCCTTTGTATTTTTAAAAAAATTATAGGATAGACTCAAACTATCTTAATCCAATAAGGATTCTAAATACTAGTTTACTAAGGATTCTAAATCCTTTTTCTTCTAAGACATTAATTCCTAACTTCCATGGAAACTTGGTTTAAATAATTATTAGTAAACCATATGATTTGCCACAACAACTTCTCTTAGAATTGATATCAAGAACAATATTTCAAAAATATCCTTAACAACACAAACCTTATTTTTTACAACCCCCTGGTGTCTCTATGGACAAGTTATTTCAGTACTGGACTTCTTTTGTCAGTGGTGATATTAAGAGAAAAAAAATATCATAACCCAATTTTGAGTTCTTCAAAAACTTTATATTTTTCATGTAGAAAATATTTTTCTTTGAAGAAAAAAAGGAAAAGAAAATAAATAATAATAATGATAATAATACTTCAGATCACAATCAGACAAACTTATAATTTATAGTTGGTCAAAACATCAGGTGGATGGACAATTTGGGGTCTTGCTAAAGAAATTTTTGAAGATGGATTGAAAATTGGTTAAAACTGCATAAATTGAAAGTTTAAGGACCGGCATGAACATGGTCGCAAATTTTTGCAGTCCAATTTTGATAGATCAAGGCTTAATTAAGAACAAAGATAAAAGATAAGGGTAAAATTGGAAAAATTAGAAAAGCCAAGAGCCCAATTGAACTTTAAAAGGGATTAATTGGCTTAATCAAAGGTTAAAATGAAAGAAAAATAAAGTTTGGAAGTCTACTTGACCAAAATTAGAAAAATCATTAAGCCTAAGAACTTAATTGAAGAAAAATATAAGTTTGAAAGTCAATTCAGGTCAATACTACAAGAGTTAAAGATTATAGGACTAAAATGAATGGGTGTTGAAGTTATACGGGGCTAATTGATTTAATCAGGGTAAAATCAAAAGAATTAAAAGTTCAAAGAGCTAATTAAGGATGAAATTAAAGAATTTTAAGACTAAGGACCGTGATGTAAAATGTGTCGAAGTATGAAGGCTCAGTTGAGGAATGCCAGTTACACAATTGAAAAGCTTCCCTAAGATTGGAACCAATTAAGGATGTGATTGCAAAATTACAAGAAAAATAAGGAGCAAAATTGACTTGAAAAAAAAGGCAAAAAAATCTAATTAACATAAGTTGAAGAAACAACATAGTTTTATCTTTAATGAAAAGTGTGTTTTGGGGCAAAGTTGTGTGTATTATGAAGAAATAACGTTATTTCCATGTGTTCAAATAAAAAAGGAAAAAGGAAAAAGGAAAAATCAAACGACTTATTATCTAATACCATACATTGTCTTTCTCATTGCTTTATCCCATTTTGAACCAGAATAGCTACCCCAAATCCCATTTTGAACCAGCCCAAATCTCATTTTGAACCAGAATAGCTACCCCAAGTAGCCACCTAAACATCTTGGTTCAACATGATATTCCCACCAAAAGACACCAAATCTTTCCCAAATCATAGCCTAGATGACCTCCTTCGAATCTAAAAGGAGAGGCCCACCATTGCTACCTTTGCTGCTTTCCAGAGTCTTGCTTTTTTTCTTTTAAAATCAATGGATATGTTGTCTCAAATAGTAATACTCTATTTTCTAAAGTTACATGTTACATGACATTCAGGTTTAAATTGTTAGGTGGGTTCTCACAGCTTTTGTTCTTGGTGCAATTTGATTGGTTCCATTTATAAAATAATTGATGTTGTTATTCTGAATCATGATATTTAATTGATGTAGACGATCACGACAAGTAAAAATATATATCAATTTACCCTTTAAAAATATTAGGGCAAGACCAATAGGGTGGTGTGGTCCTATCCTGATGGTGATTTTTGTTTTTTGTTTTTTTGATCATGTCACTGTGCAAATACGACTCTAGTTATTTGCATTGTCTCATTTAGATGGTTTCTGCTTCTATGTAATGAGGCGCAAACACTTTTGTTTTTAATAAGGCCTTTCATTGTTTCTTTGTTTTACTTTTGTTCCCTCATTTTTTATTTCTCTCAAATAATAAAATTAGTTTCTTCTTCGTGACTCAACCCAATAACAATTTTTTTTTAGATTGAAATAATTATATAAAAAATAGATAAAAAAAATTATAAACCCTAAATCCAATGAAAACAACATTGAAGGAACAAATCGACAATAAAAAGAATTTAATTATCAAAAGAAAAACAAAAAAAGGACCAGGGTTGACACTATTTTTTTTTAAAAAAACAAAAGGACTGCTATTTTTTATTCTTTTTTCAGTTTTGATCCT
>Ga0307510_10009227_pt1 | contig 11753 bp, 11 predicted proteins | sample 12_EM_MG_FD_207224 | JGI IMG/M metagenome (GOLD analysis project Ga0307510, IMG submission 207224) | Populus trichocarpa ectomycorrhiza microbial communities from riparian zone in the Pacific Northwest, United States - 12_EM | ecosystem: Host-associated > Plants > Roots > Unclassified | place... | reverse complement strand
GGTCTCGCAATATCAGGATCCCCAACGCACCTTCGTTCAGCACAATCAGGAAGGTCTCGGGCCGCCGGTGGTCTCGCTTCCGGTACAGGGGACCGTCGCGGCCGATGGCGTGGCGGCAGCGCGGCAACTCACGGCGCTGGTTGGCGGCGCTGCCACAACGACCATCACAGCCCGTCTGGCTTGGAACGCGGCCGGTTCCCGGCTGCTGCTGCAGATGGATCCAGCCACGCTGCCGGCTGAACGCTATAAAGTGCTAGCCCTTCGCGTGGGCCAGTCCAATGAGGCAACAAACACCGCAAATCGGGACCAGGATTTCACCCTTGAGGTTTCCAGCGGTTCGCGTACCGCCGCCTTTCCAGCGAGTTCCCTCCACAGGCTGCTGTTCCCTGACCCGCCGCCCTTTGGACCGGCTAAGATCGTGATGCAGACGCTGCGATTGCCTCTGGCCCGGCTCGTTGAATGCGGTGTGGACCCGAGCGACCTTCGCGCCATCGCCCTGGTATTCGACCGGCGTCAAACGGGCGTTGTTTACGCCGGCGATTTGCAGTTCACTAACTGATAAAACTCCATTCGAGGTATCGCCATGCCGCTACCGGAGCCACCGAAAGTCGCAGCGGTCGAGGTCATAGCCGCGCAGCCTACCGAAGCCGACCGCGCCGCAATGGCGCCTTTGGGCGTGACAGAGCCGAAGGCCGTCTACGTTGTGAAGGTGAAGCTCAAAGCCAAGCCTCCGGTCACGTCGATGGCCTGGGCGCTTTACGTTAGTGACGAGCTTGTCTCGAAATACTGGGAGTACGCCGACGGTATTTATTTCACCGTCACCGACCCCCAGTTCTTCACCAGGCACCGGGGGAAGCAGTTGCGCTTCTCGCAGAACGGCACCGACTTCTTCGATACCGGCGTGAAACTCACGCCGGCCCCATCGGTCGCCGACGGCAACGCGATTGGACTGCCGCTACAGGCCGACGTGCTCAAGTAGGTTGCGCACCGGGCCGTTCTACGCTCCGGCCTACCATCGGATTTATCAAACCCAAGAGCCCGTTGTTTTCGGATCGAAGCGAATATGCCGGCTCCGCATAGGTCATTTCGGCCGGCTTGACGCCTCCTCCTCGCGCCCAAACCGCTCAACCAGAAAATCGATGAACAGCCGCACCTTCACCGACAAATGCCGGGTCGGCGGATACACCGCATAGAGTGCGAGCGGCGGCGCGAAATAATTGTCCAGCACCGTCCGCAGCTCGCCCTTCTTCAACGCGTCGGCGGCGATGAACTCCGGCAGCAGCGCTAGCCCCCTGCCCTTGATCGCGACGTCGCGCAGCACCTCGGCATTGTTGACGCAGAGCGACCAGGCCGGCTGGATCCAGTGATCGCCGTCGGCGCCGGTGAGCTTCCACTGATTGCCGGTGAGCAGGAAGCCGTAGGTCAGCGAGGCATGCTCGCGCAGATCCTGCGGATGTTTTGGCGTGCCGTGACGCGAAAGATAATCCGGCGAGGCGCAGATCATGCGCGCCACCGGCATGATTTTTCGCGCGATCAAACTCGACGATTCCAATTCCGCAATCCGCAGCGTCACGTCAAAACCGTCCTGGACGGGATCGAGCAGATCGTCGCTGAGCACGATCTGAAGCTGAAGCTCCGGATAGTGCGCCATGAAATCGGCCAGCACGGGACCTAACCGCATGGTGCCGAACGACATCGGCGCGTTGACGCGCAACAATCCGCGCGGCGCCGATTGGGCTTGCGTCACCGCCTGATCGGCGGCCTCGATCTCCGAGAGGATCACGACCGCGCGCTCGAAATAGCGCTGGCCGTTCTCGGTCGGGCTGGCGTGGCGGGTGGTCCGGTTCAGGAGCTGGACGCCGAGGCTCTCCTCGAGGTCGGCGATGTATTTGCTGATCGCCGAGCGCGACAGCCGCAACTGGCGGCCAGCCTCGGCAAAGCTGCCGCTCTCGACCACTTTCACGAAGGCCCGGAGGCTGGCGACCTTATCCAAGGGCCGGCGCCCTTGATTGTTTCCAAGCCGATTGTCTCCAAATCGTAGACATAGACGTCATATTTGCATGGATTGTCTCCAATCCAAAGCGGAACGATATTTCGGGCCAGAGAGCAAAACCGCTCCCCGAATTCTGGAGGACGACAATGTCTGGACTGCACCATGTCACCGCGATCGCCGGCGACCCCATCCGCAATTTCGGCTTTTACACCCGGGATCTCGGCCTGCGCTTCGTCAAGAAGACCGTCAATTTCGACGATCCCGGCACCTATCACTTCTATTACGGCGACGAGACCGGCCGCCCTGGCACCATCCTGACCTTCTTCCCCTGGGCCGGCGTTCCGGCCGGGCGCCGCGGCGTCGGCGAGACCCATCAGACCGCCTTCCGCGTGCCGCAGCGTTCGCTCGGCTACTGGACCCAGCGCTTCACCGAGAAGGGAATTGCTTACGAAGCGCTGGAGAAGCGCTTCGGTGAATCCGTGCTCCCATTCACCGATCCGGACGGGATGGCGCTCGCGCTGGTTGGCATTCCCGGCGCCGAGAACGAGCCCGGCTGGAGCAATGGCGACGTGCCGGCCGAGCATGCGATCCGCGGCTTCCACGGCGTGACGTTGCTGCTCGACAGCGCCGCGAAGACGGCTGCCGTCCTCACCGACGTGTTCGGCTTCAAGGAGACCGGACGCGAGGGCTCCGTGATCCGCTTCAAGGCGCCGGGCGATGCCGAAGGCAGCGTCGTCGACATCTACGAGGCCAAGGGCTTTTTGCGGGGACATCAGGGCGGCGGCTCCGTGCATCACATTGCCTTCCGCGCGGCTGACGATGCCGAGCAAAGCAAGATGGCGCAGAAGCTCGTGAGCAATCACGGCCTGCATCCGACCGAGCAGAGGGACCGCAACTACTTCCGCTCGATCTACTTCCGCGAACCCGGCGGCGTGCTGTTCGAGATCGCGACCGATATCCCCGGTTTCGCCGTCGACGAGCCCGTCGCGACGCTGGGACGAGACCTGAAGCTGCCGAGTTTCCTCGAAGCGCAGCGCAAGCAGATCGAGGGCGTGTTGCCCAACCTGGAAGAGAACGTGTCATGACCGAAACCGCATTCATCCATCGTTACGAGCCCGCGACCCGCGCGGGCTCGGCCCCGCTCCTGCTGCTGCACGGTACCGGCGGTGACGAGAACGATCTGCTCGGGCTCGGCAAGATGATCTCGCCCGGCGCCGCCCTGCTCTCGCCGCGCGGCCGCGTGCTCGAGCACGGCATGCCGCGCTTCTTCCGCCGTCTCGCCGAGGGCGTGTTCGACGAGGAGGACGTGCGCCGGCGTGCGCTTGAGCTCGGCGACTTCGTGGCGGAGGCACGGAAGCAATACGGTATCGCTGCGCCGGTCGCGGTCGGCTTCTCCAATGGCGCCAACATCGCAGCCGCGCTGTTGCTGCTGAAGCCGGACGTGCTTGCAGGCGCGATCCTGCTCCGCGCCATGGTGCCGCTGTCGGATCCGCCGAAGGCGCAGCTCGACGGCAAGCCGATCCTGCTCCTGTCCGGACAGGCTGATCCGATCGTGCCGCCGAGCAATTCGGCACGGCTCGCATCACTGCTCTCCGAGGCGGGCGCGCAGGTCGATCACAAGGTCTTGCCGGCGGGCCATCAATTGTCGCAGGCCGACGTGACGCTCGCCCGCGACTGGATCGGCACCATCGCCGCCGAGGCCGCCTGATCCCAGGAAGCGGCGCATCGCCCAACCGCGGCGCGCCGCTTCAACGTCCCTGCAAGCGACCTTCCGTCGCATCTGCGCAATCGGGCGCCAGCCTGCGCGAAATTTCCGCTTGCCCGTTTCCGCGTCAGGCTTAGAATTTGGGACAAGGTTCCGGAATTTGGAACTCCCTTGGACCAATGCCAGACTGACCTTCATGAGCGCCCTCACCAACGCCATCGAGATCCTGCATTGCTTTTCCAGCGCGCGGCCCGCTCTGTCGTTCGCGGACGTGATGGCGCTGACCGGCAAGCCGAAGAGCTCGACCTCGCGGCTGCTGCGTTCGTTGCGCGACTGCGGCCTGCTCGAGCAGGACCCGCACACCCGCCGCTACCGGCCGGGTCTCCTCACCTTCGAGCTCGGCCGGCTGCACCGCGCCCATGACGACCTCATCAGCATGGCGGAGCGCGAGCTGCGCGAGGTCTGTGCGCGCACCGGTCACACCGGCTACATCGCCGTGCTCGACAGCTACGAGCAGGTCGTGCTCCGGATCGTGCCGGGTTCGAATCCCCTGCGTGTCGTCAATCCGCCGGGCCAGCGCACGCCGGCGCTTGCGACCTCGAACGGCCGCGCCATGCTCGCGCGCCTCTCCGACGAGGACATTCGCGCGCGGGTGCCCGCGGCCTATCCAAAACTGCCGCGCAACTCGCCTCAAAGCTTCAAGCAACTGATGCTGCGCCTGAATGAGATCCGCAGCACCGGCGTGTCCGAGGCCGCGGATGAATCGATCGAGGGCGTCGGCTCACAAGGCTTTGCGCTGAAGAGCGGCGAGACCGGCGAGATGATCGGGATCGCGGTGTCCTATTCGGTGCAGGCGACCACCGCCGCCGAGCGCGCCAATGTCCGCCGTGAGCTGGCGGCAATGGCCGCAAAGCTCCGACGACTGACCGGTGATCCTCTCGATCAGGACGCCGCGCGCGTAAAGACGGGGACGCGATGAGCACCGCCGCGGCCCAGCGCCCCAACGGCCTCGCGCTTTTCATTCTGCCGAGCGTGCTGCTGTTTGCGCTGTTCTTCTTCCTGCCGATCGGGCTGATGGCGACCATGAGCGTGCTCACCGGCAATCCGGTGGTGATGCCGAAGGTCGCCTTCACCACGCGTCATTATGCCCGCATGTTCGACGATCCCTTTTATCTCGAGGTGATCTGGACCACGATCCGGATCGGGCTTGTGACCACGCTGGTTGCGCTTGCGATCGGCTATCCGCTGGCGCACTGGATGGCGCGGATCAAGAGCCGCACCGGGCATGCGCTGCTGCTGATGGCGGTGCTGGCGCCGATGCTGACCGGCATCGTGGTGCGCACCTTCGCCTGGATGACGCTGCTCTCCGACAAGGGCGTGATCAATGAGACCCTGCTCTCACTCGGCCTCATCAGCCAGCCGCTGAAGCTGATGTACACCGAGACCGGCATCGTGGTCGGCCTCGTCCACATCTACGTTCCCTTCATGGTGCTGACGCTGACCGGCGTGATCGGCCGCATCGACGAACGGCTGGAGCAGGCCGCGGAAAATCTCGGCGCGAGCCCCTTGCGCGCATTCATCGAGGTGACGCTGCCCTTGAGCCTGCCCGGCATCCTGGCCGGCTCGCTCTTGGTGTTCGCGCTCGCGATCAGCGCCTATGTCACGCCGATCCTGCTCGGCGGCTTCCAGATCATGACGCTGCCGATCCTGATCTACCAGCAGATTTCCGCGAACTTCAACGTCGGCTTCGCCGCCGCGCTCGGCATCGTCCTGCTGATGATCTCGCTTCTGCTCGTCATCGCCTATAACCGCGCGCTCGGCCTCGTCTCCGGCCAGCGCGAATTGCAGTGAGGCCGGTGATGAGCACCTCCACCTCGCACAGTCCCTCGCTCGCCGCAGCCCGGCAGGTAGCGTCCGCACGTACGGCTGCCGCTCCCCGGCATTATGGTCGGTACATCTATCTCACCATCAACATCGCCATCCTGGTCTTCCTGCTGGCGCCGATTGCGATCGTCGTCGTGTTCGCCCTGAACCCGACGCCCTTCATCCAGTTTCCGCCAGTCGGCGTGTCGCTGCGCTGGTTCGAGAAATTCTTCGCGTCGCGCGACTTCATGCATGCGCTCTGGTTCAGCCTCGAAGTCGCTGTTCTCACCACGGTGTCCGCAACCGCACTCGGCGCCTCCGCGGCGCTGGCGCTGGCGCGCGGCAATCTGCCGGGCACGCGGTTGATCGTGGCGACCATGCTTTCGCCGCTGATGCTGCCGGCGATCCTGACGGGACTTGCGTTGTTCCAGACCTATGTGCTGCTCGATGTGGGACGGCCGACCTGGGGCCTCGTTGCCGGCCACACGCTGGTGACGCTGCCTTACGTGGTGCGCACGACGCTCGCCGTGCTGCATAATTTCGACACGCGCCTCGAGGAGGCCGCACAGAATCTCGGCGCAAGTCCCTTGCGCACCTTCTTCGAGGTGACGCTGCCGCTGATCAAGCCGGGCGTTCTCGCCGGCGCGATCTTCGCCTTCATCGTCTCCTTCGACCAGTTTCCCGTGTCGCTGTTCCTGGTCAGCCCGGGCAACGAGACGCTGCCGGTCACGCTGTTCAACTATCTCAAGTTCGATCTGGACGGCACCATCGGTGCCGCATCGGTGGTCTCGATCGTGCTCGCCTTCGTCGTCGTCATCGGGCTCGACCGCACCGTCGGCCTGCGCTCTTACGTCAAATTGTAACCGCTCATTGCCATAAGGAATCGAGACATGATGGGATCGTCACGGCTCAGCCGCCGCCGCTTTCTGACCGCGAGCGCCTCGCTCGGCATCGGCACGATGGCCGCGCCCTATGTCGCGCGCGCCGACGATCCCACGCTGCGCATCACCGGCTGGGGCGGAAAGTGGGGCGAGATCATGAAGGCCGAGATCGGCCCCGCCTTCGAGAGCGAGTTCAAGTGCAAGCTCCAGATCGACTCGGCTTTCCCCTATCTGCCAAAGCTCCAGGCAAGCTCCCGCTCCGCGCCGATCTATGACGTGATGCACACCAATTCAAACGAGCAGTGGGCCGCGGCCGAAATGGGCCTGGTCGAGCCGAAGATCGACCCCAAGCTGGTGCCGAACCTCGCCGACGTCTATCCCTACGCCATCAGCGACAAGATCGTCGGCGTCTCGATCTTCACCAGCGCCATCGGCCTCGGCATGCGCACCGACAAGGGCTACAGCGGCGTCACCTCCTGGAAAGAGCTGTGGGACGCGAAATACAACGGCGTTCGCGGCGGCTATGTCATTCCCGTCAACAGCCTCGGCCAGGCCTTCCTGATGATGTGCGGCACGCTGTTCGGCAAGGGTCAGCTCGATCTCGATGCGGCCTATGCGGCGCTGGAGAAGCTGAAGCCGATCAAGATCGTCGATTTCACCGGCGCGATGGAGAAGATGCTGCTGTCGGGCGAAGTCGGCCTCTGCGTCATCCACGATTCCGGCATCTACCGCTATGACGGGCAGAACCAGCCGACCGATTTCGTGTCGCCGAGCGAAGGCGTGTTGTCGCTGGAGCAGGTTCTGACCATCACGCCCGGCAGCAAGATGAAGGAGCTCGCCAACGCTTACGTCAACTACATGCTCCGCCCCGAGGTGCAGAAGCGCCTCGCCGAGACCGTGTGGTACTCGCCGGCCAACAGGAAGGTGAAGCTCGACGCCAAATACGATGCCAAGCTGCTCACCACGCCCGAGAAGGTCTCGAAGCTGATCCAGGTCGACTGGAAGTGGTACAACGAGCGCAAGGACGAGATCGACCAGCGCGTCAACCGGATCTTCCGCGCATGAGCGCATCGATCGAAATCGCCGGCGTCAGTAAGGTCTATGACGGCGGCGTGCGCGCGGTGGACGCGGTCGCCATGGACATCCGGCAGAGCGAATTCTTCTCCCTGCTCGGCCCGTCCGGCTGCGGCAAGACCACGACGCTGCGCATGATCGCCGGCTTCGAGATACCGAGCGCGGGTGCGATCCGCGTCGACGGCGCCGACATCACCCATGTGCCGGCGCACAAGCGCGACATGGGCATGGTGTTCCAGAACTACGCCCTGTTCCCGCATCGGACTGTCGCCGAGAACGTCGCTTTCGGCCTGCGCATGCGCAAGCTGGACAGGCCAAGCATCGCGGCGAAGGTGAAGGCGGCCCTCGCCATGGTCGAACTGTCCGGCCTCGAAGAGCGCCGCCCCGCTCAGCTCTCCGGCGGCCAGCAGCAGCGCGTCGCGCTCGCCCGCGCCATCGTGATCGCGCCGCGCGTCCTGCTCTGCGACGAGCCGCTCGGCGCGCTCGACAAGAAGCTGCGCCAGCAGATGCAGTTCGAGCTCAAGCAGCTCCAGAAGAAGCTCGGCCTGACCCTGGTCTTCGTCACCCACGATCAGGAAGAGGCGCTCGCGATGTCCGACCGCATCGCCGTGATGAATGGCGGCCGCGTCGAGCAGGTCGGCACGCCGACGGAAATCTACAACCAGCCCACGACGCGCTTCGTCGCCGACTTCATCGGCGACACCAACATTTTTCGTGGTGAGCGCACCATGACGAGCTCCATTGCCTCGGCGCTCGACGTCGGCAAGGGCCTGATCCTGGCGTTGCCGCCCTCCGATGCGCAAGGCACCGGCGTTCTCTCGGTGGCGCTGCGCCCCGAAAAGATTCGTCTCTCGCTACGCGCTGATGCTCCCACCCCGGCCGGCAGCTCCGCCCACGGCATCGTCGAGAACACCAACTTCCTCGGCGGCGCCGTGCTCTACCGCATCACGCTCGAGGGCGGCCATCGCGTCCTCGTGCAGCAGCCCAATGCAGGCACGAGCCGCCTGTTCGTTCCCGGCAACGGTGTCACGCTCGAATGGACGCCGGCCGACCTCGTCGTCTTGAAGGACTAGACCACATGAACATGCCATTGAAGCACCAGCGCATCGGGGTGGTCGTGATCGGCCAGAGCCCGCGCCCCACCGTCGCCTCCGAAATCGCCGCCGTGCTGACGCCGGGCATCGAGATCGAGCTGCGCGGCGCGCTCGACGGCATGAGCCGCGCCGAGATCGACGCCATCCCGCCGATGGACGGCTACGACACGCTGTTCACGCTGCTGCCGAACGGCGATGGCGTCACCATCAGCAAGAAGGAGGTCGAGCGGCGCGCGAGCCAGCAGATCACCCGCTTCAAGCACGAGGGCGTCGGCGTGACGCTGATGGCCTGCACCGGCAAATTTCCCAATCTTGCGGCCGATGGTCTCGTCATCCTTCCCTCTGCCATTTTGCATAATCTCGTCGAGGCCGTGCTGCCGAAGGGCCGGCTCGGCGTGTTCTCGCCGCTGGCCGAGCAGACCGCGCTGATCGACAAGAAATGGCAGCGCGAAGGCGTCGAGGTGGTCGGCATCACGCTGCGTCCCGGCTCGGAGGATGCCGCGGTCGACGAAGCCGCGCGCACGATGGCCGACCTCGAACCCGATCTCGTGGTGATGGATTGCATCAGCTACACCAGCGCCAACAAGGCGCGCGTGCGCACGGCGTATCCCGGCCCCGTGATCCTCGGCATTGCCGCTGCGGCCCGTATCGTCGAGGAGCTGGTGTCGTGAGCAAGGTGGAATTGAAGACGATCAGCCTCGAGGAGATCGAGGCGCTCGCGGTCGGCGCCTGGATTCTCGGCACCGGCGGCGGCGGCAGCCCCTATCTCGGCCTGCTCAATCTGCGACGGCTTTATGCCGAGGGCCATCGCGTGCAATTGATGTCACCGCTCGACCTCGGCGACGACGACTGGGTCGCGGTGGTCTCCAACATGGGCGCGCCGCTGGTCGGGCAGGAACGCCTCGCCGACAGCCGCAACATCGCGCGCGCCGTGCGCATGCAGGAGGAGATCAACAACATCAAGTTCCGCGCCGTGATGTCGGTCGAGATCGGCGGCGGCAACGGCGTGCAGGCGCTGATGGCGGCCGCGCATCTCGGCATTCCCGTGGTCGATGCCGACTGCATGGGCCGCGCCTTCCCCGAGGCGCAGATGACTTCGGTCGCGATCGGCGATCTGCGCCCCTATCCCTGCACGCTCTACGATCCCCGCGGCATCGAGGCCGTGGTCACGAAAGTGCCGACCTGGAAATGGATGGAGCGGGCAAGCCGCAAGATCTGCGTCGAGATGGGCTCGATCGCTTCGACGAGCAAGGCGCCGCGCACGGGCCGCGAGGTCAAGGACTGGGGCATCCACTTCACCACCACCAAGGCGATCGGCATCGGCCGCGCCGTGCAGGAGGCGAACCGCCGTCACGAGGATCCGATCGCCGCGCTGCTTGCGACCGAAGGCGGCAAGAAACTGTTCACCGGCAAGATCGTCGACGTCGCCCGGCGCACCACCGAGGGATTCTTGCGTGGAACCGCGATGGTCGACGGCAGCGATGCCGATCGCGGCACGAAGCTGAAACTCTCGTTCCAGAACGAATGGATCGTGGCCTGGCGCGATGAAGAGGCGATCGCGACGTCGCCGGACCTGATCTGCGTGCTCGACAGTGTCAACGGCCATGGCATCGGCACCGAGACCATCCGCTACGGCCAGCGCGTTACCGTGGTCGCCCTGCCCGCGCCGCCGGTGCTGACGAGCCCCCGAGGTCTCGAATTCGTCGGCCCGCGCGCCTTCGGCTACGACCTCGATTTCCATTCCCTCTTCTTGCCCGCTGCGGCCGGAGCTTAAGATCCCATGAAGCGTATTGGCATCGATGTCGGCGGCACCAACACGGACGCCGTGCTGATCGTCGACGAGAAGGTCGTTCATTCCGTCAAGCGTCCGACCACGGCCGACGTGACCTCGGGCATCCTCGACGCGCTGAAGGCGCTACGCGCCGAGCCGGCCGCCGCGGTGAAGGTCGATGCAGTCGTGATCGGCACCACGCATTTCATCAACGCGGTGGTGCAGCGCCGTCACGTGCAGAAAATCGGCGCGATCCGCATCGGCATGCCCGCGAGCGCTTCGCTGCCGCCATTCTGCGACTGGCCCGCCGATCTCGCATCCCTCGTCAATGGCGCGATCTTCATGCTGGAAGGCGGCCACGATTACGATGGCCGCCCGTTCATGCCGCTCGACACCGCCGGCCTCAAGAACGCCGCGCGAAAAATCAAGGATTCGGGCCTGCGCTCGGTCGCGGTGTGCTCGAGCTTCTCTCCGCTCGATCCGTCCTGCGAGACCACCGCGCGCGAGATCCTCGCCGAGATCTGCCCGGATGTCGCGGTGACGCTGTCGCACGATCTCGGCCGCATCGGCCTGCTCGAGCGCGAGAATGCCGCGCTGCTCAATGCCTCCCTGCACGATCTCGCCATCACCACCGTCGCCGCCTTCCGCAAGGCGATCGCCGACAGCGGCATCGATGCGCCGCTGTTCCTGACCCAGAACGACGGCACCGTGATGCAGGCGGAGATCGCCACCGCCTTCCCGGTGATGAGCTTTGCCTCCGGCGCCACCAACTCGATGCGCGGTGCCGCGCATCTGTCCGGTCTCGACGACGCCATGGTCGTCGATGTCGGCGGCACCACCAGCGACATCGGCCAGCTCCGTCACGGCTTTCCGCGCGAGGCGAATGCGGTGGTCGAGGTCGGCGGCGTGCGCACGCTGTTCCGGATGCCTGATTTGTTGTCGATCGGTCTCGGCGGCGGCAGCCATGTCGACGAAGACCCGGTCCGCGTCGGCCCGCTCAGCGTCGGCTACCGCCTGACGTCGGACGCGCTGGTGTTCGGCGGCTCGCGCCTCACCGCGACCGACATTGCGGTGGCCGCAGGTCTGATCGATATTGGCGACCGCTCCCGCGTCGCCAATCTACCGAAGCGCTTGATCGAGGCGGCGATGCGCGATGCCTGGCGCAAGCTGGAAGAAGACATCGACCGCATGAAGACGGAAGCCGGTGACGTGCCCTTGCTTGCGGTCGGCGGCGGCGCCTTCCTGGTGCCGGATCGCTTGCCCGGCATTTCCGAGATCGTGCGCGTGCCGCATGGCGACTGCGCCAATGCCGTGGGCGCCGCGATCGCGCAGGTCTCCGGCGAGGCCGACCAGGTGTTCCGCGATCTCAGCC
>Ga0307510_10009226_pt1 | contig 11754 bp, 14 predicted proteins | sample 12_EM_MG_FD_207224 | JGI IMG/M metagenome (GOLD analysis project Ga0307510, IMG submission 207224) | Populus trichocarpa ectomycorrhiza microbial communities from riparian zone in the Pacific Northwest, United States - 12_EM | ecosystem: Host-associated > Plants > Roots > Unclassified | place... | reverse complement strand
TTTCTTTGCTTTCCTTGTTCCTTGCTTTCCCTTTCCCCCTCTTTCCTTTCTTTTTTATTTATTTTCCCTCTCTTCTCATTTTCCTCTCATTTTCTCTCCCTTTCCTTTCCTTCAATTATTTGTTTCCCCCTTCATGTATATATGTTTTTGGTTCTTACGCCCTCCACACCGATCGCCAACGACAATTGCGGCATGGAAAAAACCGCACGCCATCGAGACCGGACTAATTGCCATTACTTACTCGCTCCCCCCCGGGCATCGGTATATATTTTTTTCTAGTTATATGGCAATAGCATGGCTGACAAGTATCATCTAACACCGCAGCAGTAGTAGGAGTCCTGTCTGTCTCGACCTAGCCATGTTTTGATTTTTATCAACCTTGCGCGCGTGCACCCTCCCCAGAAGCGGCCTAACTTGGTAACATCCTCGGTGGCGCACCTGGAGGGGGGGCGGGTGCGGAGGGGGGTGAGCACCTATACAAATTTGACAACATATCAAATTTTATATGGGGCCTCGCTCCCCCCGCACTCGCCCCCCCTCCAGGTGCGTTAGGTCTCCGGGGGGTAAGGGGCCGCTGCCGGGGAAGACTTGAAAGGCAGAATGAGGCGTAGAGACCCGACGTAGAGCAGATGTAACCCTCCGGGGAATTACCGGCATGGTATACCAAGTGGGGTTAAATTCGGGAGCGCCGCCCAGTGCATGTGCATGAATGATAGTCGTAATTGAACAACGTTTGTGAACGCGACTACTATCGTGTACCGCCAAAATCCAGCTTTTGCGTAGATCCTAGTGTCCTACAATTGCGGTCCTGCCCACAAACCCCATTCAACTACGAGTAGTGACTACAACCCATACGTATATACATATCATCACACAGCTGCAAGTACATGTAACCTCTAGTAGTCTGAGATGAGAGCTGGAGAGAAAAGTGCCCGAGGCTTTGAACTAGCCGCTCAAACACATAGGCTGTTCAGGCTCGTTCACGGGGTTTCCCGTTTCTCCTTGATTATTTTTACCCCTCCTACCACCGAGCGTTCTAATGCGTAAGCCTGCAGCATGATGAACATACTACACAAAGTGCAATTTTCTTCACCTTCCAAAGTACCTCCCACAACATGCGACCTGGCCTGCTACCGTACCAATACAGTACCCCCTCATGAATACAGGTACAACAACTGCACCTTCCAACTTTCTTCTCAGCCTCAGCCTCCACTTCCTTGCTTATCCAATTGGTCTGTTTACATGCACTTCCCTCGGATCCGGAGTGCAGATCAGGAAACCGAGCGGTTGGTTCATCACAAAATCACAAAAGATGGTCAACAATTTCCCTTAGCCTGCATACTCACACGTCTTTACCCAGAACGCCCCTCGTGAGTCGAATATTTGGCGAGGACTCCAGCAAGACATCGGCCAGCAGAGGCATTCTGAGCAAAGACCCGCAAGTACGTTATGTACTCGAGTATGATATCGTGCGCAGAAGTTGCAAACTGTGGCGGAGTGAGCGGGACAAGCAAGATAAGGGGTGAACTAATTCTTGATTTTTAGAAAGGAAAAAATAAACGTCAGGAACAGGATTCGAACCTGCGCGCGCGAACGCATTTGATACCATGAGTTTTGCTTGTACGAAACAAGTCAATTCAAGTCAAACTCCTTAACCACTCGGACATCCTGACATATAGACTCATCACCGAATATTTGAATCTTATGCTTGTTGAGGCTGGTATCGTGGGAATTGGGTTTATTGTTCCCCGGGTACGGTGTTTTTTTTTTTTTGGTACAATCGTGTGGGACGGTATGTCGCTTATACAAGTATGTCGAGAGGCCGGATACGTAGACGGTCTACGTTCTAGTACCAAGGGATACCAATCAGCCCCACAGGATTGGATCTTGAGGAATACATTTCCGTCGACTCTCTAAAAGAATTTACTTGAAACGGCAAAGGTGTTGTAATATGTTTTTGTTTTAAACAAAAATACAGATATGTGGTTCTGTGGGTTATCTCGGTATAACATCTATGTCGGTACAGTACTTGGCATGCACCATCTGCGAACCCAGGCTCCCGACATACCGTCCTAGATGATTCCACTCGGGGCAGGCAGGAAGTATCGTACCATATCCGCGAGCGGGAGGTCGGGGGGTTCGGATATGCGCGTATTATTCTATAAATCCCCCGTTTCCGGACACTTTATGCCTGCTACCGGTAGGGGACCGGGAGGTTATGACGGCGATTTTTCGCTTATGGATCTTAACCCCTTAGTGAAGTTGGCTTAATTAAATTGCTGGTTCCGTAGCCTACCTTTATCGAGATTCCGTCGGTCGCCAGCCTAACTCCGGGGACTGGGTGTATCCTAAGTTTACTCTTGCCGCGATCTGCTGATACACTTGTCGGGATGATAAAAGAGAGGATTGTTCTTCGGTAGCTTCTGTTACATGGGATGCGGCTACAAGGAGATAAATATCCGAGGACCGTAGCTTTTTATCCCTCCCTTACTTTCTCTTCAAGCCCTTCCCCCCCCCCCCCTCCCCCAACGAACGGGTGACTTACCCTCGCTTGCGATCGGAGCCAGTCAGTCTTGGATTTATGCTAGCTTGGAAAGTAAGAAAGAAAGAGAGAGAGAAGAAATCCTCTAGTGAGCGGCGACTGGCGGAGGCAGGAACAACGGGATCTTTATGCTGTCTGCCGGAGGCTGATGGTTGAGTGCGATCATGGATTCTCACTCTTGTCTTGTTGCAGATCTGAGATGTCGGAACTATTACCTCAGTGTGATCATCTGGTACAAATGTGTTCGGCCAGTGGTCGGGCAAGTTGAAACATGCGGATCCAGGAAATGGTAGTGGTCATCTTGATGTATATTCATACTACACACTACTATAAGTACAGCATTCTCAAGAGCGTTTGTAGGATAAGACAGCATTCGTCTCTCTCTCTCTTTCGTTTAATCGGTCCTATTACTTTTCGCTTTAACTCCGGCCGTTCCTGTGTGACCTCCAACATGAGATTGGAGCAAAGGTCTGAGCATGCTCGGCGCGAGTAATGGAATAAGCGTTAGTAAAGCTTAATAAAATTGTAGGCATTGTTCTCTGGGGTCCTTTGTTGGCGCGTGGAGGAGCCGGTGGTAGCGATTCCTTTCTGTGGGATTAGGAGCTGTGGGGCTCGAGCGAACGGCAATGCTCCGGCATGGAATACTCGTTGCAGGCAAGAAGTATTCGATAACAGGGATTCAAAAAATATATGCTAAAATATCCGTACTTATTGGAGCGCTCATACAAATTCGTGACTCCTGATGTTGAATACGTCTTGCCTACTATCATACCCGTACGGGTATTCAACAAGGTGAGACATCTGTGCCTGGGTTTGTTCTACGGGGCAATGTTAGAGTGTTTCGGTTTACTCAAGGCAGTGGCAGTCCTCCTTCGCGCTGGATTCAGTTTTCCCAGGCTTTGCTAGCTCTGTGGTGCTAGGCAGGTGTATTTGAGCCTGGAGACCATGGTAGGAGGACGGACCAGAAATTAAATGATCCATAGCTGCAATGCGGTGAGAGCGTGGATGAAGTATCGTTTTTTATTGAAGCCTGTTTCCCCCTGATATAAGTAATCATGGAGCCGCAGAGAAGGGCAGGGAAGGGGTGGGGATCGAATGTGAATCAGGGCGTAGGTAGTGATAACTTTAAAGCTCATTTCGGGCGCATCTGTGTGGGCGTGGAGCTGGAGGAGATCCTTTCAGCAGCAGTGGTGTCGGGTAAAAATGTTAAACTTAGGCTCTGTGTGGCATCACTAGACTGTATGCGGGATTGCCGCTTGTATATGATACGGGAGGTTATCCTCAAGAAAATAGGAAGGGGTAAATGCTAGTTGTAGCTGTCATCGAATACACAACCCGCCTCGGCAGTCTCCCCAATACAAAAAACCTTCAGTTTGGGGAGCACGGGTCTTGCGGGGGCCAGTATTACTTAGCCTCTCGAATTTTCATGGGGCCGTGGTGCCGAACGGCTCAATATCGGCAGTAGCAACTCGGGGCTACTTTGTTGGGCTCCCGAAGCTAAGTCTTGTTGGCAGCCAATTTTTATCTTTCTATTTTAAATCAATTGTCAGATATGGAGCACACGACCGGGATATCAAAGGCAAAAGGGTGGACGAGGAGTAGGAGTACCGTATATAGTAGAACTTATAGAGCGGAGAGAGCCTGAGATTACTCCTATCTCTAGTTATGACAGGGAGCTTCCCCTGAGGGGTAGAGAAATTGTTTCTTAAGAACTAAAGACACTGTTCAAGGGAAGGTTGTGTCGTTGACGTCGCCGCAGGGGTGACTTAACTGCTAACCCAACCTAATACGCAAAACTGTTAGTGGGAAAACGAACTTCTACCTAATCACTCACCCGTCTATCATTGCTTCTCGCTGCTTGCCTCTGCAGGATGGGTGGAACGCTCAACCTGGTTTATGTGATATATAGGGTCACGGCCGACACCAATCTCCCAGTCAAGTTCTACAATCACAAAGCACGGAAGATAAAGATAGCGGTGGGACTTGGAACAAACGGTATCCGTTTACTTTTTTTATTTGTTTATTTAGTTATGCGGCATCTCCCAACCCTCGACACCCTAATAAATGATGATCCTAGCGCCCTGATGTACAAAATGAATCCCGCCAACTCTATCCCAGTTGGCGCAATTGTTGTTAAGAGCGTCTGCCAAATCCGCCACATACCCACAATTGAGGCACCCATACTCTACTCCACAGATGGCGATATCCGCATTGCCGTAATACGCAAGGCGACTGCACTTGGAACCCCACGGGTTGTCTTGACAGCAGTTGCTTTTACTGTGTTTGTAGAGGTTGCTGACAGCTATCCGGGCGTTCGAGAGCCAAGGAGAGCCCATGGAGGTCTCACATTTAATCCAGGCATCCGCGTTCGGGTTCTCGGGGATTGTAGTTGAATTGAAGTTGACTGGGAGGTCGGCGATGTCGACGGGGGTGGTCTCTAGCTTGTCCAGGGTGGTTTCGTTCCCTTCGAGGGCCGGGGCGGGGACAGCGATGGTGAGAGTGAACAAGGTGAATAGGAGAATGAGACCGATAATCATCTTTTGAGCGGTAGTCATCTTTAGTTTTAAAGATCGCTTGACTTTTAAGAAGAGTTTGAAGTTTGAAGAAGTTTAGAGTTAGAGGAGAGCCTAGAGTCGGAGGTCGTTAGAGGTCGTTGAAGTTGGAGAAGTTGGGAGATGTTAGAGGAAGCCAAAGGGGGAGGTGTTTGACTTATATAGAGGTCTGTCGGCGAGAACTTAGGGCGTCTATACTATGGTCTATTGCCTTATTTCTAGGGCTATGACTAGGTCGGGCATCGGTATCACGAATTGTCACTCGGCTCCCAAATCTCCCATAGAAAGATTTATATGGCTAGCCCACCAGCCGATATCTCATAGACAAGAGGTGCTATTTTATTCTATGGCTATCCTCTTTACGGCATTTGGCATCAATCCAAGCCCGCCCTCTACACACTATGGGGATTTTATCTTTATTATAGACAGCTAGATCCTTCTAAACCCGTCTCCACCGATCCAATCTTAACTTGCTGATTGCATACAATTTCCTGAGCTTTGTTGGTAAAAATCAAATTAGAGATATCATAGCTCTTGTGATACTCCTAATTTACACCCGTCTAAATACCAGATTAAAACCTCTACCACCGTAAAAATTTGAGTAATCGGGCCGTGTGCCATGTATCATAGTCCAAAATTTCCTTCTCTGGAATGTGGCAGAAAACACAGTAAAGGCACAACTTTTTTGGGGCGGAAAAAAACAAAGAGAGGAAAACCCAGCGGCATAACACACAGCCCAATTGTTCATGTTTTTTACGGTAATAGCTCTAACTTATGTTTCTTGACGATTCCGACTTTGTCACGTTTAAACAAGTAAAGTTTGGCACAGCCACCCGGAGTAAAAGGGCCTCCATCTGCCAAGCGCCTTATCGATAAGCGAACACATTTAGCCTTGTGGAAGGAATATCGACCCACGAAAAACTCTACATCGCTAGCCGGTTAGTTTTGAGTGACTCAAACATCTCATCTGCGGACAGCACGCACAAAAGAAACAAATGTCGGACAACGATAGCATCGCCGTTGGGGTCCTTGGTAAGGTCGTTTTTCTCCAGTTTATTATTGAGAAAGAAGCCGGGAAAAGCAGTCCTAACAAACACTCGTAAATAGCTCTCCAAGGGGCGTTTTCCGAGCACTTGCAGCTGTTGAAGGGGGCTGCGGAACAAATAGAACTCCCCAAGAAGCTCGAGTTTATCTTAGTCAAGACTCCAACTGATTTAGAGAAATGCTCAGCTCTAATTATTCCTGGTAAATTCTTCTATTCCCCAGAGGCCCTTCTAGCGAGCAGCTAACTGGAAAACAGGTGGAGAGAGCACTACAATGGCCTTGATTGCTGAACGCAGTAACATCCTCGAGCCTCTTAGGGAGTTTGTCAAAGTTCACCGTCGCCCTACTTGGGGCACATGCGCCGGCATGATTCTTCTCAGCGAAGCCGCCAACCGTACCAAGAAAGGCGGTCAAGCCCTTATCGGAGGTCTCTCTGTTCGTGTGAATCGCAATCACTTCGGTCGTCAAGTAGAATCCTTTGATACTCCTTTAAGCCTCAGTTTTCTGGGAAAAGACGAGGCACCATTCCGAGGCGTATTCATCCGGGCCCCAATTGTCGAGTCGATCCTTCCAAAAGAAGAGAAGCCAGAGGACGTCGAAGTTCGCGCACCATCAAAGAAGCCTAAGGGAGCAATCGAGGAGAGCTTTAGTGATGACGAGAATGTGGAAATTCTTTGCCACATCCAGAAGAGATTGCTACCTGTCGAAGGCCTTAATACCACCGAGAGACCCCTACGAGAACCTAATTCTAAAAGGGAAGTCGGTAAAGTGCATGCGGGCCCCGAGAGTGAAAATGCTAGTAATATTGTCGCCGTTCGTCAGGGAAATGTCGTTGGAACTAGTTTCCACCCGGAGTTGACTGGGGACCTGAGAATGCACAAGTGGTGGTTGAGGGAGGTCTTGAAGGATCTCACAAGAAGAGAGGAGCTTCTCCGCACTCAGGAGAACAAATAATGCCTCGATTCATCTAGAGATTTCATAATAGGGTGCATAGATGCTACCAGAAGTTAGATTTGTTGCGCTTCGGCGGTGCCGTTTTTTATCTCATCTTGCTTGCAAAAAACAACTGGTTTTAGGTAACATATCAAAAACAATTTCGTTCTTTATGTTTAGCCACCATACCAACTCAAAGCAGTCTAATCGGGAGTGATTAATTGATTGCACTCCTCCCCAACCCATTGATATTGAGAAAATCTACTAGTAGAGAGCAGCAACCGGAGACCCAACCAATCAGGAAATTAGATGGGCTGCATTTTGAGCCGCCTTCCAACCCTTTAACCAACCCTTGAACTAGCCCTTACTTACACTCCCTATCAGACGTCATACCACCAGCATCGGACCACCTCCCATCCTACCATCCTACCCCATCGTTCCCTCTTTATCGTTCAATCCACGATAATTTAAGCTTCTTTAAATCTCCAAAACTGCAATGGCAACAAAAACACCTCGTCTCGTTGTTTGCGGTGGAAATGGCTTTCTTGGTATATCCCTGCCTCTGGCTACTTTAGCACCTTCACTGACAACCTTGCCTAGGTTCACGTATTTGCAGATCAGCCGTTTCCCGGGGTTGGATTGTAACTTCAATTAGGTAAATAAAGCTCCCAGAAAGCCTTTCTCGTACCTTCACTGATCCAGGCCGATCCCTTCCCCCCTTTTCAGTCGCTCTGGCGAGCCCAATTGGAACACAGCTTTTGGATCTCCGACACCCCCGGAATGGTCTAAGAAGGTGATCTGGGCCAAAGCAAACCTCTTGTGCCCTTCAGCCTATAAAGAGTACCTCAAGGATGCTACGGCAGTGGTTCATTCTATGGGCATCTTGCTGGAGGCTGACTATAAAGGAGCCTTGAGTGGAAAAGAAAATCCGATTACCGGTATTTGTAGGGCTTTCGACTCCGCCAAGGGGACCTCTAGGAATCCACTGAAGGAGGATGACGGCCCTGAAAGACTGCAACTGACATATGAGACGATGAATCGCGATTCCGGCAGGTAATCCAATCCTCCAGCACCCATCACATGCTAACATCCACCTAGCCACAACCCTTGCAGAAGAATCCATTGCGGCGGCTCCTGAAACTCTCTCCTCGTTCGTCTACATCTCTGCAGCAGACGGATCTATAGTTCTCCCTAGCCGCTACCTCTCTACAAAAAGAGAGGCTGAAGCAGCTATCTCCACTCTCTCCAAGGCCGAGAAGCCGTTCCGTCCAATATTGCTCCGTCCAGGATTCCTATACGACCCCACCCGCCCGATCACCATGCCCTTGGCGGGGTTGATGGGTGTCACATCGGCGGTGAATTCACTTTTCGGCGGAAAGTTACCGCTATTGGGTGCTGCGGGGTATAAGCCGTTGAAGGTGGGGGTTGTAGCGGAGGCAGCTGTCGAAGCCATTGCTCGTGAGTCCGTCAAGGGTATTGTAGAGGTCAAGGATATCGAGGAGTTGTACTCGAAGGCATGGAGGAGAGGGATGTTGTAGGTTTGAGGAAAGGCCTCTGGTGGCGTGACGCTAGCCCTTTGCTGTTTGGAGTAATTGGGAAGAATCGTCATGCGAGGGCGCCTGATATCCGCGTCCTATACGGTTAATTTCATACTATCATCTCCCCTCCACAGCTCGCAAAGTATGCCTTTTCTTTTCTTTCATTCCCTGCCACAGACCGAATATTCCATCAACCGAGAGCTCCCAAATATCCGCCGCGGGTCAAAGAATCCAGGACTATACAGGACCGCGGACCCCTAGTTCATATTTTGTCCACCCAATACCCTAAGAGGAGCTAGTCCGGTTTCCCTCCCACCTCCCCTAACAGGATACCATGCTCCCTATGATATCATATTTTACCAGGATCCAGGTAAAAATCTGGGTCATTGGTACCTCGCATCACCCTCATGGACATTTCTAGTTCCCCCCCCCAGGACAAAAGGTGTTTCCCCACGGCCCTCATATCCGCCCGCCCACACATCTCCAACACCAAGCATAGCTCCCACTTATCCTAGGTCCATCGGGCAGCGCGTCGGGGCATCAAACCAAGCGTTCCTAAGCCCTAATATACGCTATGCCGATTCCCAAGATCCATCTATCCCATATAGGAGAGCCCCTCCAAAACCACGCTCTGCCTACCCCGTATCATATCCCCAAGGTGTCCGGGATGGCTTAGTTCCTGATCCGATATGCCCGAATGGCCGAGTGACCGCCGGTGACCGTTTCCCTTCCATCATTAAACATCATCAAACATCCAAAGCCATCGACTGCTGATATCTCAGAGTATCGCTGTCCTCGATGCCACTGCCGTTGCCTCCACCGCCACCACCACCACTACCATCACAATCGCACCCTCCGTATAGCATACCGGCATAACCAGACGAGACCCGTGGTGAAACCACACCTCCCCCCACCCCTGCCATAGTTTTCACAAGAATGAGAAAAAAGAGAAAGAGACCTGCGGGCACCACCCTCACTCTTATCTCAAGAATCACACAGACTCCGCTTTTTACTCCGCACGGACACGACAGCTTGATATGAAACCGAGCGCATCTCCACGTAGACAGGACAATCTGCCCACGGGGTAAAGAGAGATAGATCTTTGGCTGGTTATCTGGATATTACTCCGTCTATCTCTCTTTCTCTCCATCTATCTATCTACAGAACCCCTCTTCTCTGTGCGTTTCTGAAAATTCTATCACATCACAGATCTGAGTTACCTTTTGTCTCTATCTACGTGCGATGGACGAATTGGGTTTTCGTGGCTCTTGGGCGCCGGGGGTTAAGTGAGGAATGTTGGCCGGAAATATGATCATGGCGAGTCGGGATTATTCTTCTCTCTGATAGTTATGATTCTGATGATGGCGTTGGGGTTGGGGAAGTTTGGAGGCGGTGGTTACAGTGATTTACCCTTCATCGAGAGGCTTGGGTTGGTTAAGGGTTCAACCGGTGGCTGGAGATTCGCCCAAAGCCCGTTCCAATCACTGTAGGCTATTTGTTTCCGAAGTATCATTTCATTAACCAATCATGCCCAGAATCATAGAAGAGCAAAGGATTGGGAAGCAGTACTCTCGAGGGGTGATACTCGGATTTTGCAAGCACAAGCGGAGCTGGGGGGCTAGGAGGATAGGAGGATTGGAGGACTTCCAGATCAGATTCCGATAGAATCGGATCTCAATCCCTTACTTTTACCTTTCCTTCAGATAACCACGATATCATGAAACCGCCAACACTGTGGTTTCATCGAAAGTCCCAAACCCAACAAAAGAAGATCCCTTCCTTCCTCACCCCCAAAAAAGAAAAAGGAAAGACAGTCGACAAAAAAATCACCACGAAACCATCCTCGAACTTTTCCCCCCTCTTCTCAGCACAGCTCCGGACCGGTCCAATTCTCAACCAAACCCAGTCCAACAGCCACCACGACAATAAAAAAACCTTCTCGACGTTTCGAAGAACGTCAAGGGAAGAGAAAAGAAAAATAAATCAGCCCGTTCATTCCGATATCGCACCGTGCTCCAATCCTCGAGTACTCCGGTACGGAACCCATCTACGAGTGACGCACTATGACGATACGCCTAGTGATCAGGACTAACCCGACTCAGCATCGTATCGAACAAAAGCTCCATGCGCATGGGATATTTAACCAATCAAATACACAATCACAGGACGAGTAGGGTGGTGCAAAAACATAATTGAGATTCAGTCAAAGTTACCAGATCTTTGGGTACCTATTTAGTCGAGCTAAGTGCTGAAATTGACCAACGGGGAGCGTAGTAGGTACATAACCTCTTCTATCTCTCACGTTACCAATTCGATAGAGAGAAAAGCATTGGGGAACTTAACTAGCTGGCTACCCAGCCAACAATGGTAGTCTCACCGGCATGAGTACTTTTTTTCATTCGCAAAACGGATATAAAAAATTCGAAAATCCGAACAGCTAAAAAAAAAAAAAGTATGGTAACATAACATGTATGTACAATTCATCAGGGCTAACTTTACTCTCTCTTTACTCCTACTTGCAACCAAGTAACCAATCAACTGCCTACGTCCACAGTGCCCGAGTGCAAAGAAAACACCTCCCATCATCATCGAGTCGATGGGTTCCAACACAGATGAACAAATCAACAAGGCACCCGCCCGACTGGGCCAGACCATTGAGTATCGCAAAGAGAGCGCGCACAATCGATCGATCGGCAAGGGGTAACCTACGGTAAGAAAGAAAAGAAAGGAAGGAAGGAAGGAACACCACCCAGAATCAGGGGGTATACATGAAATTGAAATCCATCGTGGGAAATTGGGTTCGGAGTTTTCCACATCAACAATCTGTATGCGGTCAGCTGGTGGTTCGTGTGTCACACGTACCCACGGTACCTATCGGGCCGTGAAGCACTGGACTTGAGTACTGTCAGGTGGAGTACCCCGCAATGCGGGCATGGGAGATCACTCGCTGGCAACGTCAATGGCGTCCACGCGAGAGGGGGAGTGGAAGAACGGAAAGAAGTGAGGTGAGGTGGTGATGGGACGAACAGGATAAGGTAGAGTGGAGAGTGGAGGACATGAGGGAGGGAGGGGAGGGTCAGAGGGTTGTTCGTTCGCTCGCTCGCTCCCTCACCTGAAGAGAAAGGTTGAAGAAAAGAAAAAAAGA
>Ga0307510_10009225_pt1 | contig 11754 bp, 10 predicted proteins | sample 12_EM_MG_FD_207224 | JGI IMG/M metagenome (GOLD analysis project Ga0307510, IMG submission 207224) | Populus trichocarpa ectomycorrhiza microbial communities from riparian zone in the Pacific Northwest, United States - 12_EM | ecosystem: Host-associated > Plants > Roots > Unclassified | place... | reverse complement strand
ATAGTGGTGAGACTGTTGTTGATACTACGCTGAATTAGTTTTTTTTTTTTTTTAAACACAATCAATGTGGCCTGGGCCTGCCTGGAAGGATCACTGAGTTAAAATAATTCGGTGTTGCCTTGGTGAGTTTGTAGGAAAAAGGATGAGCGGAAAAGATAACTCGATAGCTGGGTCAAGTAAGTTCAAGGACGGGATGACTTGACAGACCTCAAGTATCTCTACCTGTACTCGATGAGTTGATGCCATGACAAAAGCAGAGGAAAAGACGACGGAGAGAGAAGCTGTCATGGTTAGGTTTTATAGGTTTGATTTAAAGTCGAAACCGAAAACAATATTTGCTTATAATTTATGTTCTTCTTTTATTTGCTTCTGCGTTAATCATAACTCGTCACAAAATTTTATATCTCTTTAATTATTCGCAAACGTTAAAGATAACCAATCCACTCTTTAGTTTCTATAGTTAATTCATATCCTATTATTTATGCCATGACAAAAGCAGGGGAAGACGATGGAGAGAGAAGCTGTAATTTCATTTTAATTTTGTATTCCTCTTCAGAACAAATAATTAGTTATAATCTATATTCAACCACTAATTATCTTGCTTTATGTACTCATTACTTCAATTATTTTAGATTGCCAAGGGTGTTTTCCTTATTTTACACTTTAATCCCCTTGGTTTGAATCTTATCTAATTTATAAAAAAATTATGATAAATTGCGCAGCGTCGGTTGGCGATCTTTCATTGTTTACTGATTGATTCGTTGGGAGTCGCCACTTAGTATTTGGTTCAGGGTTACTAGAAAACCCGGATGTACTGGTCTTGTCAGAGATTCACGGGTAAGGGACTGGTTGTGGTTAGGAAAGGTATTAGCACCCCTAACGCACCCTACCTGAGGTAAGCTGCTTTGTGGCTTTGATGTCATAAAGAAGTTTTAAAAATTTTATCTTCTCATCGGATATTAGAAATACAACTTACATGTAAGTTCATAATCCTTAACCGTGAGCAAATCAAAATATTAAATTCTTCTTTATTCTTTGCAATTTTATCATAAAAAAAAACATCCATAAGAAAAAATACAAACAACACATTCACTTTCACTATATTTTTCTTTGTTTTTTACATCCACACTGCAAATTATAAAAATTAAAACTAAACAAAAATTCCATTAAACAATAATAACCCCTAAAACTCCACGAATTGCAGGGAATGCTTTCTGGAACTGCAGGAACAGTGGCGACGCGTCTCCTCCACGTGCCTCTGCTAGTGGCGGCGCGTGGGTTCACGCGCCACCACAATCAACGCCTAGAAACGAGCGGATTTGGCCTGCTTTCTTCTTCTCTTCCTTCCCTCGCCGGTGGTGACAAGCAACGTCACCTGCACAGCAAAGGAAACGCAACAAACAAACGACTTTGTTTGGTTTTAGATCTATTCAAAGCCTTTTGTTCTCTTTTCCTCTCGGTTCGGTTTTTTCTATTTCTCTTGCACTTGCCCCAGTGTGGGGTGTGATCCTAGCTGTCATAACCTAATTTTGGGTTATTCCCCAAAAATCAGTTTCTTTTTCAAATAAAAAAAATAAAGGCTGGCAATATGGAGAAAGCAGATCAAGGAGGACTACAAAAATAGGAAAAAATCAAGTTGTAATTTTTAGAGGAAATTCAAGACCTCATTGTACCCCATTATGCCCAAAAATGGAGAAAAAAAAATACAAATTCAAGGTTAAATTAAATGATTGTTGGATGAATTTGCATAAAAATTAAGTTTAGAGACATAATTAAATTTTTAATGGGCTAATTTGATTTAATCATGGGCCAAATTAAATTTTAATTATGTTTAAGAATTAATTTGGGTCCCATTGAAGGATTTAATTAAGTGCAAGGACTTAATTATGCTCTAAATAGGTCAAATTAATTTTATTTGGGATTTAATTGGTGAAAAATTAAGTTTGAGAGCTAATTTAGGCTTAATTGAGAAGATTGGAATTTTAAGAAACCAAATTTAATTTTGACCAAGTTAATTGATTGAAATTAGGGGCCAAATTGCAAGAAAATTAAAGTTTTGGGGTCAATTAGGGGTTAAATTGACAAAATTCGCAGCCAATGACCAATCTGCAAAATGTGCCAAACTATAAGGGTTTAATTGACAAAATACAGGGGTGAAATTGAAGAAATTGAAAGTTTAATGGTGAATTAGAGGTTAAATTGCAAAAATCCGAGACCAATGAATAAATCACAAAACACGCGTAAATCTGGGGTTGAAGTTAAAGTTACGTCGGGACCAAATTGCATTAAATCAAAGGTTTAGGGTCAATTAGGGGTTTCCTTGAAAAACATTGAAAGCTAGAGGACTACATTGAACTTCAGCAAAATTCCTAATTTTAACCCAAAACGGCGCCATTTCTGCTAAAAAAAAAAATTGGACCACACGACGCGTTGTCTGGTCACTGTTCATTGTCTTCCCTGATTTTTGCTCGAAAATGACAGCTCAGGGACCTACTTGTAATGCCTCATATGTCCACGAAAATTGACAAAGCATGCACCAAAATGGTCACCTGAAATCCTTCTATCAACGTGTATCGTCCGTTCAGGCCTATTAACATCAAAACTGCTCCGATGACTGGCATAAAGTAGCCAACTCAAGCAGTCTTGGACTGTCAAATTTGGCAGTTCGAGGTGCACACTTTGAACCAACGGTTGGGATGCTTACCAACCAAACCAGCCCTATAAATAGGGGTGCATTTCGTTGCCTGAGCAAGGAAACAATTGGGTCCAAAGTCGGCCGAAAACCAGCCCCTCTGCCCCCGTTACTGCAGTTTTTATTTCCCTCTCTCTCCCCGCTGTTCCAGCCACCAAATAGAGCCACCACCAGCTTCTTCACCACCATATCCACCACCATCTCCACCACAGGATGCCAGCACAACCACCACGCAGCCATTACAACTCTCTCTCTCTTCTCCTTCCAGCCTTTCTCTCTCCTGCAAACTTCTTCTTCCTTCACAGTAATAACTTCGGTGGCTAAGCTCTCCATCAGCGCCGCCACCAGCCTCTTGTCAGCCACCTAGACAGTGGCTCCTTCTCCCCCACCAGGTTGCCTTCCATTTTTCTCCCACAGTTTGCAACAGTGTTGTTGCATGCAGAACGTGAACAGTAAGTTCACGTTCTGCAAAATAATTAACATTTGGGATGGGCTAGACCCGTTCCAGCCCAAATGTTTAGGTCGGGTCCGGCTCACCCAAAAAGAGAAAAAAATATTCTGGGCAGATATCGGCCCAACATTTCTGGGCCGAGATTGGCCCAACCTTTGTGGGCCAAAGTTGGCCACCTTTTTCCTTGGGCTGAGCCAGGCCTAGTTACCTGGGCTAGGCTGACCCACATATTTTAATAATATTTAAATTAATATATATAATATTATATTATATATTTCTTTAAAAAAAACAAAAAAATTCCAAAAATTTTCAAAAATCCTTTAAAAAAATTCGTGATTTTCTCAAATATTTTTCTACCAATTTTGCATAATATTGGGTTGTATAATTACACTGTAAAATATAAATCTGGTATTAAAATACCTGGTTTTCTCCGAGATATTTCAAAAAAAATAATTTATTTTTATACATACGGTCAAATCCTAAAAATTTTCCAAGCATGTTTTCATTAAAAAAAAATTGCATGTTTTGAAAACAAAAAAAAATTGATATCATAACTAGTTTATGATCATCCATTAGGGTTTGACCACAATATCAAAAACCTTTTCTCAATATTTTTTTTTTAGGATCCAGATGTAAACTTTAATATTTGTGGGGTGTAAAATTACACGATAAAGTACACCTTTAGATATTAAAGATACAATGTGTAAATAAATGTCATACTAAAATTCAGACTTTAGAACGGTTAGGATTTAACTCAATAAGGTACAGACTTTCTCATAAAGAGAGATCTACCTTTAACTTTAGAAAAGACCAACAAATAGAAACCCAACTTAGAAAAAAAAACAATCAAATAACAATGCAGCTTACTTTAGGTAGGGTGCACTGGGGGTGATGTGTCTTCCGCTTGCACAACCAGTCCCTTACCCAGACTCTCGCAGACCATAGGTTCCTAGTGACCATAATACTAGGTGGCGATTCCTAAATATTAATTATAATTTTATGATTAAATCCAAAAACCCTTCCCAACACAACACCTCATCATCAGGAGGCACAACAAAAAGCCTCCGCTGTCACCAGACAACATTGCGTCGCTCGCACCCCGCGACAGGATGGCGACTCCACTGGGGATTCCCTTGTTTGGTCGGACTAAGCTTTGATTGTTTGATTTTTTTTCTTTTATTTAATTAGATATCTAGATAAAGTTTTTTCTTTTCACTTTGAATTTTTTTATATAAAAATAGTTAAAATAGATGTATATCCAGATTTAAAAAAAAACAAATTATAACTTGCTGCAGAGTACCGATTACAGGTCGAAAATACACCCTTGTCTGTCCATTTTCTCTCTTCGTCAACGGGAAGATTGGTAGGTCAAAAAATAATAATAAATATCATTGGGAAATTGGAGAGGAAGAATCCGAACTAAGAAATAAGAATTTTACGTTGACATATTCATTTGTGTGTGAAATGGAGAAAAGATAGGCTATAAAACCATCGAAGAGACTCACTGGTAGTTTCTTAAAAAGATGGTATATCAACGTTTTATTAGGTATTGTTTAGTTATTTTGCTAAGATAATAGAAACAAAAACAATGAAGCTAAAAATATATTTAGTTGAAGTAAAAGAGATAAAGATATAAAAATAATTTTAAAATAAATTTTTATATTTTTAAAATATGAGGTACAGAGATGTCATGTTTTTAGAAACAATATTTTTTATTTTTTATTTCTAAAATATCTTTATAAAAAACTTTCAATTCTAAAATTGTCAAACTAAGACATGTAAAGATAAAAATAATTATTATCATAATTTTAAAACCTGACTCAAGTGTCAACCAAGGGCAAGGCCCAAGACACAGGTCAAGAGAACCAACCCTAGATGACTTGAGTCAATGTAAAAATAAAATTAGTTATTATCATAATTTTAAAATCCAACATGGGAGTCGACTCAGGGCAAGACTTGAGTCACGGGTTAGGAGGGTCAATTCATGTTGACCTGGGTTAATATAAAGATAAAAGTAGTTATTATCATAGTTTTAAAAACTAACTTGGGGGTTGACTAGGCAAGGCTTGGAGGGTCAACCAGGGTTAACCTAAGTCAATGCATGAATAAAAGTAATTATCATCATAGTTTTAAATTATAACTCGTAGATATGACAATTTAATTCAAACCAAATGGATACAAATTCGGCCTGACCTGAATGTGTGTGTATTTGTTAGATAGTTACCGTACTCAATGGATAATGGGTAGAGTATAGATATTGTCAAACCTGACCCAAAATTCGGTCGAAGAATAACATCTATATTACGACCTGGGCTGTTTGGACCAGGTATGACAGTAGATAAAAACATGAACTCCGGCCTCATACACATTCCCGGTGGCAAGTTATAAACCGAAAGTATGATCGGCCACCAAGAATAAGAAGCAGCAAATGACCCAAATGGGTTGAATCCGTCTGTACACAACCCAAGATGCGCGTTCATTGATTCAGCTGAAAAGTGAGTATGCACACTGTTAAAGTGTTTCCACGCTTTGCCGTTAGAAGGATGCACCATCACTCCATCAACCGCATCATGTGATTGGTGTCATGTCATATGCTCAACAATCCATGGTGACATTAATAACTTCTGCAGTCTATGTGTGATTGGGAAGTATCTAGATTTTTTAAATGCCACTAGAGTCTTTCCCCTGCCAGTTCTGGGTTTGTAACGGGAATGCTCACATATCATACACTCGGTCAGCTCAGCTTTTTCAAAGTAGTATAACATGCAGAAGTTAGGGCACATGTCAATTTTCTGGTATCCTAAACCAAGGGGTTTCATCATGGACTTCGCAGCATAAAAGTTCTCTTTAACCTGTTCCCTTCAGGTAAAATGCTTCTCGCCCATTCAATAATTTTATCATACCCGGCCTCACTCAACTCGTGATCTAACTTGATAGTGAACACCAGTGCTACGACCGATAATTTATTGTGGTTCGTGCAGCCATCCCATAATAGTTCGTCAGAATTTTTCAACAAATCAAAAGACCTAGTTGTATCTGCATTAGGTTCTTCTTTTACGATTGGACATTGACTGACATTACCTTGATTCATTCTCATTGCATCCATAACTATATTCCTGTAAGGATTAGTGTTGTCATTTGCCGCTTCATACACGTTGCTAGCACTAGAAGTTGACCCAACCACCCTTTCTCCCATTCTCTTATTACGAACAAATACTTCTCCGTATGCATACCAACACCGGTAATTCTCCATAAACCGTTTGTGTAGAAGATGCATCATTACAACATCTGGATGCAGATACTTTTTATTTTGACACTTCCTGCATGGACACCTAATACCACCTCCAGTAAAATTTCTGGGAATAGATGTTGCCTCGAGATTATCCAACAAACTAATTACAACTTCTCATAAATATTAAATATTCATTATCAATTATCAACGTCCATACAAATTAATACATATAAATTTATGAAAATTACAACTCCGCAATACCATTGATACAAATTAAAACGGACCCGTTAAACAAGTTATTAATTATTTCAAAACAACACATGTAATTCGATAATTCAATAAAGTTTCAACAATTTACTAACAAATACAATTTTACAAAATCTAAAACAAACCATAACAAGTTCAAAATTATACATTCATATACTACAAGTTTGTTTGAGAAATAACATTAAAACATGTACATATACTAACAAAATACATATACTAAAAAAACAATAAAATTGACATTTGAATGTTAAAATTTTAAAAGATAGAATTACTTACAAAAACTGATAAAATCTGTCGGTAAATCAGAACACGGATGCTGTGACTACAAAACTTCAAGAAATATGACTTGTTGTGCTAAGAAGAGGGAGTTTTTTTTTTTTTTTGGGGGGAGGGGGCTGGTTGTTTGCAGTAGGGGAGAGTTGGGATGGGGAAGAAGAAGGAGAAATAAGGGAGGAGAGGGTCGGCAGAGTGATCATAAACTAACTTTTGCCGACAGAATACGTCCGTCGATGATTCTGTCGGCCATTCTGACAATAAATAGGCCACGTCACTGTACGGAGATTCCGGTTTGAATCCCTTGGTGATTTTGTCAGCAATTCGAACAATGAATCGGTCACATCACCATATGAAGTTGCCGTTTTGAATCCCTCGGTGATTCCGTCGGTAAAATCACCCGTGAAAACTTCCACGTCAGCGAACCATCTTTTTTTTTTAATTCTAAATATTTCGTCTGTCATTCCGTCGGTAAATACTGACCGAAGAAGTCTGCATGTATATACCAACGGAATTACAGACGGAAAAAATTATGTTGATAATCATGACCGCAAAATACTGACAGAAGTATTCCGTCAGTAATTCTGTTGGTATTAAATAAATTTCTAATAGTGTCATAGGGCAATAATACCCGACTCAGTAGAGAAGGCGCAAGCAATATGGACATCCAAAAGTTTCATGTCGTGAAAGACAAAGCATGTGTTTTAAGTAATCTACAATCGAGTTTATTTCCTTTTTTAATTCAAAGATAAGTATACAATTAGATATACAATCGAGTTATATATATATATATATATATATATATGATAAACTTAAAAAAATATATTAATAAATAATTTTTCAATTTATTTTATACGATACTGTAAAACATTAAAAAATAATTTAATTTTTATTAAAAAAAACACTTTTCCAAAAAACTATTTTCTACAAATGAACGAGTTCTTAGTATTTTTAGGTAAGCGGCCATGCTTCCAAATTTAACCCGAATTGAAAGAGATTTGCTTTTAATAAACGAAATTGGGTAAAATATACTCTGACCATGGAAAAAAAACGTTGACGTATATAGTCTTCTCAAACATGAAAGGGAAAGGATAAGTTCCAATTAAAGTGACCTGGAAAACAATAAAAGCTTCCCAGCAGAGAGGTTGGTTCTGATGAGATGCTCCATTTATGAACTTTGATGATGCATCTCCAATGAAGTATGATGATTTATTGCCCAAGATTCTTTCATGCCTTACCTTTCTCTTTTATATTTCACCATCACACCTTGCAGACAAATACTTGGATATAAAGTGTAAATTTTGGAATTTGATTCAAACTTCTTTTGGGTTTAGTAATTTGTTGTAACCCAAAAGAAGTTTGGTTATTAGACAGTGAGAATATAATAAACATGTAGCTTTGTATTTTTTATTTTAAAAATGCAAGAATTCACTTCATAATTATTGGCTTGTTGTGGATTGGTGGCAGCGAATTATTTTTGTTGGGAGCAGCATTTGGCCTTGCTACTGTATCTGTATGCTAACAATTTACAACTTCTCACTTAGATATTTTATCAACCATAATACATACATCAATTTCTGTCAGTCTACATATTCACCACGATGAAGCTTGTCTAATCCTCTTTCAATCAAAAGTTCGTCTGCCCAGTTAGAAAGTAGAACTTCTTCCTCTGGTTTTGATACGTTAATTTCCATATTTCTTCTACAAAAGACGATCTTTAAGATCACAACTCCATAACTATAAATATCTTCTTTAAGTGCTAATCTTATTCCATTCAGGTACCATATAACCTATTGCCCCTCTAGCTATCGTCAAGGTTCTTGTTTTATTTTGCTTGCCCAAAATACAAAACTACGTAGAGCAAAAGGAGGATTTGCAGTCCAAACGAGTGTGTTATCAGGTTAGCCGATCAGCCATATTCCTATGGTAAATCAATTCTTGTGGATAGAATGGCCAGAAGGGGATAGCCATGAATGCAAACCGTGTGAACTGAATGCTTGTTTTCTAACAGTAGGAACATGAGTACAGGTCCTACCGTCCTAGACCCACCTTCGACGTCTAAATCAACCCCTAGTATCACTGTCAAACTTTTTTTATTATTATCATGTTTTTTAATCGTTTTAGCATGTTAATATTAAGACATTTTTTTAAAAAAAATATTTTAATATATTTTTAGGTAGAAACCATTTTAAACAACAGTTATTACAGTACCAAATAATATAATTCACCTATGAAGATATTTATTTAATTCTATACAAAGTGAAACTCATTTCAGTTGTAAGATTGTGACTCTGAGAAGACTATTAATGGGCATCCGTACATGTTAGGATCATTATTAATGATCACGATACAGATCCTGGGCTGATGAAGATGAAGGACCATCCCATGTTCTATCTGATGCACGCCCGAGGGACTGAGTTTCGTCGATACTCAGGACTGAAGATTGATCAGAGTTGCCTTGGAAACTCTTAAACCTCAATGAATCGCCAAATGTACTTGGATCCACGACTAATTCCTGAACATCACCCTTTCCTTCAAGCATTCTTACTACGGCAGACATTATAGGTCTATGTGCGGGGGATTGGTTCGTGCATAGCAGTGCTACTTTAATCATCCTAGCTGCTTCTTTCTTCTTGAAGTCAGACCCTAATCTTGGATCAACAAGCTCCATTACGTCTCCATTTTGATGTAAACTCAGCGCCTGAAATAAACCATAAGGCAAAAGTAAACAGACATGTAGCTGTTTTACTGTTTCATGTTCAAGGAGTCCGTTCTTGATTAGATGAGATAATTTTACAGTGCGAAATTTTGAGCAGTGAATTAATGTTAAGATGGTTCGCAGAAGTATTCTGTCTTCTAAGATAGAATATAACCACTCGGTTTTGGCTTTATATAGAGAAGATGTCAGGCATGAAGCAGCCTAACCTAGCCTGCTTTGGAGCATAAGTTGCCTGCGAATAAATGGATATGACACAACTTACCCAATCTAGGAGGCATGCGAAACTTTCATTATGTCGGAATCTCATGTTGCTCATCCCAGCAACAATTTCCAGTGCGACAATACCGAAACTGTAAACATCTGCCTTGTAGGTCAAGCGACCATATAAAGCATATTCTGGTGCCATGTATCCCCTGCACAGAAAAAATAACACCACAACCTTAGCAAAAACAGTAAAAAATGCTAAATTTGGAGCAACTCACTTGTAATAGTACTGACTCTGTCAGCAATTATACCCATATATATCATAATTATTGTATTATAATTGGTCCACAGGAGCAGTCACATATCAGTTTTGTTTAACCGAATGACTTGAAAAAGAATAGCTGCAGCACTTCTAAAACTATGTGAAAAGGCTAGCTGGATAGAAAATGAGATAACAGAAACTCACATTGTTCCAGCAACTCTGGTGGAGATATGGGTGTCGTCCTCCTCGTCAAGCTTTGCCATGCCAAAATCAGATATTTTGACATTCATGTTCCCGTCAAGGAGAACATTGGTAGTTTTTATGTCTCTATGAACAATTTTGAGTGTGGATTCCTCATGCAGGAAAGCTAGACCTTTTGCTATATCAACACAAATCCTCTGCCTTGTAGGCCAGTCTAGATTTAGTTGGCCCTCCTTTTTGCCTGTAATCAGTATGCACAGCCCAACCAATCAAATTTTTTACCTTAATTCTTTCTATATGCCATTCAATGTGCTTCTGTTTCTTAAATCAATTTATAAAAGCTACTACTTCAAGGAAATGAGCATAGCCTACCGTACAAAACATGCGCAAGGCTATTGTTTTCCATGTTTTCAAAAACCAGTAGTAGTTCCTTCCCATTGATGCAACATCCATACAATCTAACAAGATTTGGGTGTTGCAAAGCAGAAATCATGCCTATTTCGTTCACAAATTCACGATTTCCTTGCTTTGATTTTGCTGATAGCTGCTTAACCGCAATTATAGTACCATCTGATAGTACTCCCTGGAATGAGAATCATTTTAGAGAAATGAGGAAATCAATTCATTTAGGTCAATCTTCCATGGTATGGAATGGTAGGAAAAAGAAAGTAATCGATAAGTAGCTAGATGAAAGACGAGGCTGTCATTACTTTGTAGACAACTCCAAAACCACCTTCTCCAAGGTTGTTTGCTGGATCAAAGTCATTTGTTGCAGCTTTGATTTGTTTGAAGGTAAAGATACCAGTTACCAGATCTAGCCCAACAAGTTCTGCCCAAGGAACAAGGAGGATAAGTTGTGCCACACAAATGATTCATAAGAAAAAAAACATGTCACATATGGTGATAAGACCTCAGCCTTCCACATTTTTATGACGATGAGAGACTAAAATGATACAGTTCGGATCTTAGATGTGCCAACTTCTCATCCTTGACAGCTTAACATGAGCCATATTCCAAGTTGAAAAGGACAAGCATGTGACAAAAAACCATCATATCATGAATAAACTGTTAGGAAATTCCAGAAATCAAACACACACAAATTTACGTGATTCGGCAATTTGTCTACTCCACAGAGCTACTGGCCTGTATTAATCAATCAAAGAAACAATACAAACAAAGAGGAGGAGAAAACTATTCTCAACTCAACTCAACTCAACTCTACTCACTCAAGCTCTCTCTATTCTTCTGCTCTTGTTCTCTCTATTCTCTGCACACATCCTCAGCTCTTCAATGTGTCTAATTATAGACAGAGCAGGGGGCAAGAAGTCATGGCCATCATGAACTCCTACTTTGTGCTAGTGGGATGAGTTGTTCCCACCATGTGCTTCCACTTTATGCTAAGTGGGAGATGAGTTGTTCCCACTAGCATAAAGTGGGAGTGGGCATTGTTTGT
>Ga0307510_10009224_pt1 | contig 11754 bp, 19 predicted proteins | sample 12_EM_MG_FD_207224 | JGI IMG/M metagenome (GOLD analysis project Ga0307510, IMG submission 207224) | Populus trichocarpa ectomycorrhiza microbial communities from riparian zone in the Pacific Northwest, United States - 12_EM | ecosystem: Host-associated > Plants > Roots > Unclassified | place... | reverse complement strand
TCAGACAGCCTGAGGAGATCGTTGGGTGTTTACAGTTGATCCGTTGCGACGTGGCTTACCATGATTTTAGCGTCATAGTGTGTCAATATTGTTGAGGGTTTGACATAAAATTTGGTTACCACAGCTGGTTTAACCTCTCCCGGACCTTGTCATGTGCGGCGTTGACATTTACAAACGCCCCTTCCACTTCCTTCTTGAAGACCGTATACTCGGCCTCTAGTGCGTCTCGCTAAAGGGAACGTTAGCCCTTGATCTCGTCAAGAGAGATCAGGGTATAACCCCACCTTTTCCTCAGTCCTGGGGAACATCCTTGACATGAGAGCCGCCGAGTAACGAATGGCCCGAGTAGCTTGTTGAAGCTCCTTATCGGGATCTTCCCAGTCGTACACCCCCATGGCCAACAATTGGAGGAAAGGGATGTCTTTGATGTCGGAATGCTGCCATATCCGGTACTGCCTTTCTGCTCGGATCACGTACCCCCAAAGAGCGTCGTCGTTATGGAACTTGGGGAATGAATCGTTCATCCACCGAGCCTTGCGCTCTTTATCGTCGAGGATATGATTCCCCTCACGAGGCATTCCGAAACTACCCCTGGTCATAATCTGTAAAAAGAACATGGCATAAGCCTGTTGCCCAGGGACAGTGCTCGGCAACCCCAGGTCTTACCATATCAATATGAGGGTATGGCTGGAGACCATCAATCAGTCCTCTGAGTCTCGAACTGGCGATTGTCAAACTGACGAATGGTACGATGGACTCCTGGAGGGATGTAGGCGGGCCGACTGGAGTCAGCATGAGAAGCAGACCCAAGGGCCAGAACAGGAGCAGGAGATTGAGAAGTACGACGAGACATTGGTAAAGGTGATTGGATAGTGGGAGAGGAAGCTAACAAGAAGTTGCTGGAACATTCTCAGCCAGAACGGTCCGCTTCTTATCCTCTTTCAGACATACAGGGCTATGTCATGTCGGCGCTCCTTGCGGACCGACGGAGCTCCGTACCCCTATCTGTCCATCATCGGTCTTTGATGAGTGCCGGTTATCTCTATTCATTTGAAACACGTTCACTATTGTCCCCTTTGTTCTAGATTGTTCTACCCCTATTCTTAGTCACTCGTTCTAGACCTCTTATTGTTTATCTTATTCATGATTCTCACACACACCATTCCTTCATCATTTGTGCTCATGATTGCGTTATACTTGTATCATAGGCTGAGTCAGGTTCTGTCACATCACTCTGTCACCTCACATTCGTTATCGTAGTATATATTGTGTAGCTAGAGTGCTGGGATCTCCTTAGCTTTGTTATCGCAGAATATCCTCTTCCCTAGCCGCCTTGTGGACCTAGAATTGGCAAGAGTGCCTGTGAGATCCTTTGCACCCCGAAATCTGATCTCGCTCCGCTCATCCCTTACCCCAACTCGACTCCCTTCAACTGCTTCCATCGACTGTGTCTGGATAGTTGAAGCTCTATTACAGAGTACTCGTCTTAGGTGGAGTTCACCTCTTTTGTTCGAGGCTACCCGCTTTGCGTTCGTAGAATCCCTTTGTCCAGCAGGATAACCTACTCAGGATAGAATCAGGTGAGGACTAGCAAGAGTCCAAGACCCTTCGGTGAGAGCTATTGAGAGCTCAAGACCCGCGGGAGCATCTGGGTGAAGAGTGGCCCTAACATGCACTGGCACTAATCCCTAGATCCAATACAATGGACCACTGGTCTGAAACAGTGGATTGACCATCTGGCCTGGGTGGTCACATTTATAATTTTTGGCAGGGCAAGGGGTAGGTTCACCAACTGATTAGAGGGCATAAGTTTGTGCTTGCTGAGGTTGAAGTAGATGTGTCTTGCAACAATCTTCTCAATGAGTTTGCTGAGGCATTCAATGAGTTAGATGGGTCGGTGGTATTTGGGGTGGTGGATGCCAAGGTTGATGGATCCCTAAATGACAGAGACTAGAGCTTGGGGTTTGACCTTTGAGACCCACTTCCAGACTTTGTATTTGAGTCCAGAGATGCCTGGGGTGTTTTTCAAATGCACACTTTTTGAGGGTGTCAATTACTTCCTCCTTGGTGGCTTGGTGGAAGGTTTGGGTGGGTTGATGGTGGGTTTTGTGTTAGGAAACCATGAAGATGCGAGGAGAGTAGCCTTGTTAGTGGCTTGGGAGACCCAGATGGGATTCTTCAGGTCTGGTGAGTTTGGGTCTTTGAGGGTGGGGACGGTGGTCTTCTGACTCCCTGGTACCATCACCAGATGGCTCACCATCAAACTGGAAGCCTGCTCCAAAAAGGTATACAAATCCCTGATTGCCAAACAACAGATCTAGCTGGGCACATGACAAGTACACAGAACCCTTGTTCATCACAGACAGGTCACAAACAAGCAAAGCAGTGTGCTGGGCCATTATTGGCATCCATACTGGCCAAATGCTCTTCAAACACAAGGTCCCCCCTCATCAAGAAGGCATGCAACTATGACACCGAGATGATGGCACTCACACATACTTCCAAACTTATCCATGAAACAATGCTTGGGGAGCCAGACATGGGGGTTCTGGATTTTTTCAGACTCAACAGCCTCACTCACATCCATATTTGACCCAGGACCACATGCAGCCCAACGAGCCTCCCTCACTTTCCAGAAAAACATGCTCCAACTGTTTGCTGAAAGACCAGACATCACAAGAACCTCCTCTAGACTCCAGGACATGGCAATTTTGACCAAATGAAGACTACCAACAAAAATGCCAAAGCTGCCACCAACATGAAATGCAGAGAGACACAAGCACTTAAAGAATGGCATAAGTTCCTTGACAACCTAAATTCCTCCACCTCAGACCACCAAAATAGTTTAAGGACATCAACTGAAGCTCACACAGATGTACACTAACCACACTCCAATAGGCAAATACTTCAAGCGGTGTCTCTGGAAGTACAGAGACAAGCCGCCCACCTTCTTCCACTGTCCTTACAAGGACCAATATACCTATACCTAAGACAAGTACCCTGAGATAGGGCTTTAACTCTCCAGACACAGTTAATGGAAGTGGTTGAAGGGAGTTGAGTTGGAGTAAGGGATGAGTGGAGTGAGATTGGATAAGAGGTGCAAAGGATCTCACAGGCACTCTGTTGCAGGATATGGTGGGGGAAGAAAGCTAAGTTATATTAATGTGATCAATACTAATATGTTTACAAGGCGGCTAGGGAAGAGGATATTCTGTGATAACAAAGCTGAGGAGATCCCAGCACTCTATCTACACTATGATACAAATACAGTGCAATCATCAGCACAAATGATGAAAGAATGGTGTGTGGGAATGATCAATAATCAAAACAATATAAAGGGTCTAGAATGAATAATTAAGAATAGTGTAGTATTGATCACATTAATACAACTCAGCTTTCTTTCCCCACTATGTCCTGCAACAGAACATGTTTCAAGACAATAGAGATAGTCAGCACTCATCAAAGACTGATGATGGACAAGGGGTACAGAGTTCCATCAGTCCATATGGAACACTGACATGACATAGCCCTGTATGACCAGAAGAGGATAAGAAGCAGACCACTCTGGCTCAGAATGTCCAGCAACTTCTGTTAGCTTCTTCTCCTACCTACCAATTATCTCACCAATGTCTCACACTAACTCTCCTTACTTTCAGCCACCAATCCTTGTACCACCTGTCCAACTTACATTCCTCAGGGAGTGAGGCATACTATTCATCGCTTTGACAATCACCAACATGAAACCCAGAGAACAGATGGGCTCCAGCTGTATCCCATTATTGAGATGGTAAGGACCAGGGACTGCTGAGCACTGTCCTTTGCAACAATGCTCACACCTCCATTCACCAGGTATTCAGTAGCTCTGGCTTCTCACATGTCTTCCTGAATCCTCAAGGAAAGGAGAATGTGAGTTGTGACTGCATGACTCTGGTTTCCCATAGTCTTACACTTGCATAGTGAGATGCTCTAGAAGCAGAGTATACCATCTTCAAGAAGGAAGTGGAGGAGACATTCACTAAAATAGAGATGTTGCACAAAGAGACTCACAGACATTTCAACATCTACAAGAAGGGCTTCACCAAGTTCTTGCAGTGGCAGGGTGAATGTCAAGATGCCTTCAACAAGGCAGTTCTGAAGATCATGGCCTTAGAGGAGAAAGAAGGAGAAGACAGAGCAAATTGAGATTCTGTTGAACAAGGTGGCAGAGCTCCACATCAGGAAACAATAATATATATATATAGGACTACATGGCCTACATAACACAAATAATGGCATAGGAGAGTGGGGGTTCATGTAGGGCAATACACTGACAATACTGGTTGCAGAATCCTCAGAGGAACCATGTTTCCTGTGAGGAGAGGAAAAGAAAGAAAATCGGACAAGGGCAGACCTTTATCTCCTGCTACATGGAGACAGCGATGTCAATTAACCCCCCTGCATGACTGATATAACCTCTCTCTTAGATAACTTATTAGCATTTGACATCAACATCGACGATGAGGACTCTATATACCGTCCACCCAAGAATCTTCCACTTCTATTCACGTTCCTACTTCTGATTTTGTCATCTATTCCCAGAATGCCCATAAAAGAAACACAACTACTCACACAATTTTAACTGTAGCCTCCACTATGTCTCCCCCTGCTGACCTTATACTTATTCAGGTACCTTTCTTTGGGAAAGTCGGGGTTAACACCCAGATGGCCCAGGGAAATCCCATCTTTGATGTCCATGGCTGCCCAAAGCACCCTGACTAGCAAGCCATTCTCCCCCCAACTCCTCACCCAATCACCCTCCCAACGATGTTGCTTATATCCCTTCTGCCACTTCAACTGGACCTTCCAACAATGGTCTGACATTATCACCTCCCCTGTAGTCATGTGCCTGGAGATCAACTCCAATGCATACCTCTTCCTTGTCTTCAACATGTACAATGACACAGATAACTCCAGACTTCACACAATGAAGACCATTACCAGCCACATACCCCAATCAATCTTCCTCAGCAACTTCAACCTCTATCACCCTGTCTGGTCCCATAACAACAACCTCAACAAACAAAGAGATGAGGCAGACCAACTTGTCCAACTGTTTACTGACAATGGGTTTGGACCCCTCAACCACCCCAGCAAGGAAACCTTCTTCATCAACTGCACCATTGAGGGATGCCCCCCCCCAAACTCTATACTTCCACCCTTGACCTTGGTTGGGACTCCCCCAAACTCCAACCCTTTGTTACCAACTTTGTCATTGCCAAACACCTCTGCAATAGATCAGACCACTACTCCCTCATCACCACCATCTCCTACACCCCCAAGGCAAAGACAAAACAATCTTTCCTTTTTACAGATGTCAAACACAAGGACTGGAATTCAGCCTTCATCCATGAACTCACATCCTGACCACTGATCCCAGAGAACATCACAACCGAGGACCAGTTCAACACAGCAGTAGAGAGTCTCCAAAGTGCAACTCTCACTGCAAGCCACTCAACATACCTCTGAAAGCCCAGAGCAGCCAGACAAGCAAAATGGTTTGTTGCTAAACAATCTTACACATGCCAATTTGCCAGCACAGTCAAACCAGGCACCAATTTGTGGAAACTCAACACATGGGTTCAGAGGATAGGTGGTGTGGTTTGGAGCATTTTGGGTGTGGAATAGGTCTGCTCATTCAATGTGAGTGTCAAAGGTGGTGACCATGCATTTGAAGGGTAACATGACATTGTTTTGTTGTGGGCAAGGAAAGGGGCTTATCATAGAGGATGGTTCATAGCAGGGGGCTGGATTCTCCTCGACACTAGGTGAAGTGCATAGTAGACATTGGTTTCCAAGTTGTGTGAGATGGTGAGGAAGCCAGAGTCACCAATGTGGGCTCTTGGACCAATGGGGATGGGGTGGGTGTCCGATTTGTAGAAAATTGGGTTTTTGTTGAGTTCTTCAAGCACTACAGAGGAATAGATGCAAGTGAGAACAGGAGGAATGGGTGAACACTGTGGAACACCTACTGATTGTGGGTATGGATCTCCAACATGGTCATCAACCTGCACCCTAACAAAGTGGTCTTGCAAAAAGGAGGAGACCCATTGAATGATGTTTGATGGGAATCCTTTGTAGTGGACACTGGGGGCAAAAACCCATGTACTGAACCAATATATGCTAAGTATATGTTAGTTACATGTCCAGAATACCAAAACCGTTGAAGTGCTGCCTACTCGCGGGATACCGGATGGTCCAGATATCAGAAGCGAAGGGATGAGTATTGAGTGCTGACCAGGCATATTTCAGGGGATACCTCAGGCGGATATTCCGCTTCAAGTATGTGGGATCCGTGCTGAATACTGGTACAGTAGGATGAAGAGTTGGGATGCAGAAACGAGAGTTCTGTCTGTTTGAGTGGGGCGGAGGACCTACTACAGGTGAACTGGCTAAGAATCTATGAGGGGCAACTGGCTGGAGTGACTACTGGGGCGGACGTGACAAGAGCTGGAGATCTAGACGGTGGACGGTGACAACTGAACAGATGTCGAGTCCGACGAGAGATAGTCGAGTCAGTTCGAAACTATGGAGATGCACGTGAAGTCTGCTGTGGATGGGAAGGCGGTACTGGTGAGGATGACTAGTCAAAGGAGCGTGGTGGTGGCAGATTCCGGCACAAATCTGGGCTCGATGACGGTGGAGACATAGGAGGGATGAGTAGCGAGAGCGGAATCGTGAGTGGAACACGGATTGTTTCTGGGAGACGAGTTTGGGTGGAATGCATGAGGTGGAAATGTAATGAATGCGTCGTCTGAGGGAAACCGAGAGTGTATTCCATTCAGTCAATGGGTAATAGCGCATACATGAGCGGGAGAGAATTGAGAACTGGAGTCGTACTAGAGAGAGATGAAAGAGACTGGAGCTAGAGACTGGGGGCTGGAGAACTGGAGGGAGCTACTGCCTACCACCTACCTAGTGTCGTCTACCTTTATATACGATATCCTAAGGCGTATGAAATGGGGTACAAAATGTGGGGTGGAGAATTGAGGGCCCGGAGAATAGTCTGGACTGAGTCTGGAGTCACGAGAAGTAACGAGAAGACTTCTGGAAGCTATGAAGTCAAGAAGGAGTGGAGAAGGTCGGTAAATGAGCAAGTGGTTGGGTTTGGGGCAAGATTGACAAGGAATATCGATCAAAGCGGAATCCGCAATCGTCGGGATGATGCGGAATAGCGGAATAGCAGAAAGGGTCAGTCGATGGTCATACAAGTGTGGCGACGGATACGATTGTCTTGAGCATGAAGCGGTTGTTGGGTTCGTGGCTATCGGAGCACAGAGGATGCGGAAACGTGGCAAGAGGTGTGGGTTCGATGCCGGAATGGAGCGGAATCACGATATGTGAAGGCAGATACGAGGAAATGCCAAAATCGAGGGGATTCTGGAGCGTGAGCGGTCCAGAATATTAAGTCGATACACTGTCCTGAACCAGAATATGCTAAGTTCTTTCAAAACATACTGAATGATGCAACCACAATTTCCCAACCCAGTTGTTGCAGGACATGGTGGGGGAAGAAAGCTAAAGATCAAATTTGGCAACTACATATGAAATATCACAAGACAAAAATTCCCACACTTGCTACTCCTACTGAAACTGGCTTTGAACAACCAACTTCAACACCAGTATATTATGGGAAATTTTAAAAATACCAGCCCATCACAACCACAATATCCCCCATTGGTGTGTTAAAGTCACAGCAGAAGATGGGGGGAAAAGACAAAGAGCAAACCCCAACCCCTGCAGGTATATATACTATGTAGAGCATGGGAGGGAGGAGTCACATGATGAGTCACATGACATAGGGTCACATGATGAGCTAAAAATAGATGACATAATCAAAGTGAGTTACTAAAAATAGATTTTGATGGCTTATGTAAGCAGGTCATGTGACCTTCTAAAGTCAAGGAAATGTCAGGTAAAATAATGATGTCACAGAAAAGGAAATCTTGTGACATAGTCACACCTTCAACAGAAGCTATGTATGTGAGAAAGTGGGAAAGCTAGTGTGAGAATGATCAAAATCAAGCTTAGCTTAGTGCAGCCACAGTGCAGGCCAGCTTAGTTTTGTATAGTTCAATTCCCCATTCTGTTGAATGTAGCTGTGTCAGCCAGTCATGTGATATTACCATGTGACTGTGGGAAATTTTCTGTAGGATAAAGTAGTATTGATTACATCAATCAAACTTAGCTTTCTTCTCCCACCATGTCCTGCAACAGAATGATCACTACTACATTACAAAATTTCAGGTGCTAAAATGATCAAGATGCAGACCCACATAATAAAATGTAAAGTTTTTCAAATGTTCTATGATCACAAACAATGTATAAATAATAAAAAATCATACAGAAAAACAAACTAAAAGAAAATTGTGACAGGGGGGGCATGTTTCTAGTTACCTATACAAGCCCCAAATATGAGGGGAATGAACTGTACCCTGGAGGAATCACATGTTCCCAAAAGGGAAGGCACAATTGATCCAATCAATCCATGCAGTGAGCTGGCATGTGAAAATTGTTGAAGGTGTGACTCTATGTCACATGATTTACTTTTCTATGACATCGTTATTTTACTTGACATTTGCTTGACTTTAGAAGGTCACATGACTTGCTTACATAAGCCACAAAATCTATTTTTAGTAACTCACTTTGATTATGTCATCATCTATTTTTAGCTCATCACATGACCTGAGGTCATGTGACTCATCATGTGACTTTTCCCACGCTCTCTATAGTATATATACCTGCAGGGCTGGGGTTTTGCTCTTTGTCTTTTTCCCCCATCTCCTGCAGGTAAGTGTCTCCCTCATGTACTAGCTACTTGAACTTAGTCTTTTTCCCCCATCTCCTGCAGTGACTTTAACAAAAATTGAGTATTGTCAACTCAATTCTCATCTGTTCAATGATATCCAGGGGAGAAATTTCCCACAAGCAAGACATCCTCCCAGAAAGTATTGATAGAATAAAATCATGTGAGGAAGCCAGGGGAAACATGTGATGGTGGGAATTCCCATAATTATCCCATCTGATGGCAGGGAACCTATACAATTATCCCAATTGCACCACAGAGCCCAACCCATGACCCATTTCTCACAGGTCCCACCTGAACCCTGGATATACAATTGATATGCAAATCCAAGTGGGTGGGGATGGGACTAGGTGAGTTATACAAGACTATGGAGTCATTGTACAAAAATGTCAGCAGTTAGTCAGTATTGTTATATACCCATGGTAAGTACTATTGGATCATGCCAGTTGTCATCACTTAGAGACTAAAGATTTGGAGATGTTCAAAGACCTTGAGGAACAGCTCCACCTCATGAAGGTGTAGATCAAAGAAAGGGAGGAGACCATCACAGAGTTGAAGAGTGCAGTAGAGTTTCTTTCAGACAAGAGGTGTAGGTGCAATGATGACAAGGTGCAGGATGTTCACACAATCTCTTGTGATTATGCTCACATCTGGTTATAGTTATTATCTGAAAGTTCCAGCAAGCACAATGATGAAGACAAGGAGGATGAGTTGGAGTATGCCTCTAACTCATCTTATTGGACTCCTCCTGTTACTCCTGCTGTAATGACCTTAATCCTGATTGTTGTTCCTGTTCCTGTTAGGGTGGGTTCTTCCCACAACATTTCCCTCATATCATGCCAATGTGCCTTCCAGTCCTCAGGTCCTGTTCTGGCTTTACCCTAAAAGTTCCACCCCTTTGTTCTTAGTCAGGATTGTTGGGCACCCTATACATACTGGGGGTGTTTAGAGGATATGGTGGGGGAAGAAAGCCAAGCCATATTGGTGTGATCAATACTACTATATACTACAGAAAATTTCCCAGTCATAGTATGATAATGTCACATGATGGCTGACATAGCTACATTCAACAAGGGGCAGACCTATTTACCCAGGGGGTTAATTGAGAGTTTTTTGAGAGTTCTTAAGTGTTTCACTCTCAAAATACCCAGGGGGTAAATTTCAAAAAAGCCTGGGGGGGGGGTTATCTTGGAGTTTTCTTTGAAAAACCCTCAGATTTATTTTACAATTTGATCAAAATTTGCTCTGAGCTACTCATCCAGAGTTCTTTCATAATTTGCATACAAATTTGACCACAATATGCTCAGCTACATACCCAAAGGGTTTATTGGGAGTTTTTGGTAAAATTGGCCAAAAGTGAGATGTTATTGAAAAAAACTCAGTGGGTTAGTTGAGAGTGTATTGTGAGTGAATTATGAAAGAACTCTGGACAGGTGGCTCAGCAAATTCTGATCAAATTTTAAAAGAAACCTGAGGGTTTTCCAAAGACAACTCCAAGATAAACTCCCCAGGCTTTTTTGAAATTTACCCCCTGGGTATTTTGAGAGTGAAACACTTAAGAACTCTCAAAAAACTCTCAATTAACCCCCTGGGTAAATAGGTCTGCCCCCTGTTGAATGTAGCTGTGTCAGTAACATACATGGACAGGTGTTAGGATTAGGGTTCCGTGAGAAATTCATCGGAATTTCTAACTAACCGTTACTAACTGCCGCACGAGGTCACCTATTTCTAACGAATATTCTAACCTGTTAGTAACATAAATTCTAACCTCGCCTGTAGACACAAATTCTAACAACTAGTTGATTGCTAACGGTGTTAGAAATCGTCAGAAATGTCATATAACATTGCCATCACATACTTTCCCGCTCCTCCATGGCTTCATGGTTCCTCGTTTCCCCGTGCATGGCAGTCGCGGGGGGTGCAGCACCCTCAAAGCCCGGTGCTGGCCACTCATTGGAAAGAATGTTATGAAGAAAAGGTGATGTAAGGTATGGCAGGAACCGAAAACGACCTCCAACCGATGGTTAGTTGCGGAGGTTTCATCCCCGTATTCCTCAATGCCGTCATCGGCGACAGAAAAGGTATAATTTTTCGACCCGAGATCATGATACAGGATTGACTCCAGGAGGGTCTCCAACACATGTTGGAGATGTATGAGCTGTTCAGGACGAACAGTTAAGAGACAGAGTTGTATTCTTTGGAAGGTCCCGCCCCATCCATAACCAGCGGGGATGCTGTCAGGTCAGAAATTTATCTTATTGGCTGTACGGGATTCAAAACACTTCGTTAGGATCCATATGATAGGCTTCTTGTCCTCGATTAGTATGATGTGGGCGACATCGGGTAGTAGGGATAGCCGATGTTAGTAACATACCACTTCGACCCCCCCCGTATTCCTAACAGTTAGTAACGGTTACTAACAGTGTTAGTAACACGCTGGTTAGCAATTCGAGTATTTCTCACGGAACCCTAGTTAGGATCCAACAATCCTAACACAATTCTGGTTCCAACCAGACTCCAAGCATTTATTCCATGTATGTTTCTGTTGAAGGTGTGACTCCATGTCACATGATTTTCTTTTCTGACATTATTATTTTGCTTGACATTTCCTTGACTTTAGAAGGTCACATGACTTGCTTACATATGTTAAAGTCACTGCAGGAGATGGGGGAAAAAGACTAAGTTCAAGTAGCTAGTACATGAGGGAGACACTTACCTGCAGGAGATGGGGGAAAAAGACAAAGAGCAAAACCCCAGCCCTGCAGGTATATATACTGTGGAGAGTGTGGGAAAAGTCACATGATGAGTCACATGACCTGAGGTCATGTGATGAGCTAAAAATAGATGATGACATAATCAGAGTGAGTTACTAAAAATAGATTTTGATGGCTTATGTAAGCAAGTCATGTGAC
>Ga0307510_10009223_pt1 | contig 11754 bp, 11 predicted proteins | sample 12_EM_MG_FD_207224 | JGI IMG/M metagenome (GOLD analysis project Ga0307510, IMG submission 207224) | Populus trichocarpa ectomycorrhiza microbial communities from riparian zone in the Pacific Northwest, United States - 12_EM | ecosystem: Host-associated > Plants > Roots > Unclassified | place... | reverse complement strand
AGGGAAGTGGAGCGGTCTGGAAGGGCTCTTCGTCCTCGAGTTCCAGGTCGAGATCGAGTTGATTTAATAGAGAGAAGCCTACAGGACGGAGATCAGATATGTTAGAGGACTTTGGAAAGGGCGGCTCGCTTTGTTCCTCCTGGGGAGCGAAGAGATCTCTAAGCTTCGCCTTCGTACCTTCGTTCCGAGTGGTCATAGACGCGAGAGCACGGGCGAACCTTCACTCCCCGAATCCCCTTGTGCATCCTCGGCAGCGGGAACGGGATCGGGCTCCTTGAACCCCTCCCTTAGAGGAGAGGGTTCCGATGAAGAAGTCTGCACTGGGGGGGTTCTGGCGTATCGGCATCCGGGTCCAGTGCTTCCCTTCCACCCCACTCTTGGTCCCCTTCTAGGCCACCGAATATCGAGTCCAGAAGCGAGAGGGCATGGAGTTTCTCCTGATTAAAGTCGTGTTCTGCGTCAACCACATCTCGGTTTGTGTGAACGATATAACCGGATTTTTCAGTAGAATCCGAGGTAGTTGGGGACTCCCGACAACGTCCTCGGACCTGGGAAAGTCAGACACGTCCCCCTGTTCCTCATCAGATAAGAGATTAGGTTCTTCCCGGTCGCCCGATGTGTGCGGCTGGGAAGGTGCGGTCACGGGCAGATTGTCGCCGTCGTCTGTAACGACGATCGAATCCAGAAAGGCACCCTTTAGATATTGTGAATCCCGCTTTGTCGGGTCGATAGTCCTCCGCCTTGCCCTGACATGTTTGGGTTTTTCCCGTTTCCGTTTCTTCTTCCCGTCCTTTCCGGTCATGCTGGAGGTTACGGAAGACACAGGTGGAAGGGGTTTCTCTGGCCGCATTCGTATCGGATGAACGACCCGACCCATCGGTGTGACACGCCAACCAGATCGTGAAGGGGCGCTTTCAGGAGTGACGAGGGTCATGTCTGAGGCGTGGACGCCTTGAACCCCTCGTGCGAGACGACGCTTTTTGGTCAGTCGGTCATTTGGAAGTACCTGGTTCTCGCGCTTGATCCTATGAGAGTATAAATAAAACATTTATCGGTAACGGCAAGCAGGAATGCGAACTCCCGTACCGTTCTCGAAAATCTGGTTTGGCTTCCGCGATTCGAAGCCCCGCTCCCTTCCACGTCGCCCCACTCAACAAGTTCATACCTACAACGCTCGATTCACCTGGAAGGCTCCTTGAACAAAGAACACGTACATCTGGTCAACTGAGATTTCTTTGCTTCAACGGTGACATAGCGAACGGGCGTGGCCGCCCAAAACCATCCAGTACACCGATATCATCGACGGCGATGACCGTTCCAAATGTTCCCAGTCGTTGAGACAAGTCCGATGCCGACACAGCTGGAGTGAGACCTGCGACATGCAGCCGTTTGCTTACAACACCGCTGGGGTCCGAATCCATTTTCGACGTTTTTCAAAGACGTCGGAGGGTGATCGAGATCGTGCGGGTTCGGCCCGACCGTGTCTGACCGGCCGTCGGAATTGATCATGTCCTTGGACTCTCATCACTTCCACGCTTTGGTACTACTTGCGAACCGGCACGATGGGGATGGCTCTCAACGTGGATGAATAGGTTCGGCTGTAGGCGACGAACGCGGAGAGGGAAAATTTTGGGACGAGGGCCACTCTGTACGGGATCATCGTCAGGCTGGATTACCTCGAGGGAGCTATGCGAGGTATGCGGTGACTGCTGTCGAGTGAGTGCTTCTCTAATATACCTACCGCCCGAGGTTTTACGATGGGCAGGTACTCGCCGGCATGCACGAGACTGTTCTCCCAGCATAAGACAATGTCCAAGCTGGTTGAAGAAGACGTGCCGAACAATTCATGTCCCACTACCGAGTTGGTGATATCTTGAGGCATTCGTGTGTTTGGTCTCACTCTCGCGTTATCAGATGGATCACCCCGCCGCCTTGCACAGCATCAAAGTGGGGGTCCCAGCCACGATCGAACACTCGAGCGAAGCAGGTCCTGAGACGGGGAAATGGGTCGCAGAGACTACGCAAAGCTTTATTACGCCGCTTAAACTGCGGTTACGAGCCAAAGATCAACTGCACCCGGTTTTGCAGGAGCTGGTGACGGGGTGCGCGAGGTTCAAGGGAAGCAAGAATTGGGAGGGCAGGAGCAAGATGGTTGGCTGGTATTCGCGGAAAGGCTCTGATCCTCTTGGTGGAGCTCTGAATGCTGTTTCCTGCGTTTCAGGCTGATAACGTTGAACGGGATGAAGGCATCCGAAGAGATCACCGAGGAACAGTCGCTTCAGGTACGCCTTTCGTTTCTACGGTGGTTCCTATGGCTAATCGGTTTCATCCCGTGTGTAGTTTTTGTTCGACGTTGATCATGCATATGCTGGATTCTTCAGGAGTTTGAGCGGTGCCAGGGAAATTGACTCTCGGCGTGATTTGGGAGCAATGGCTCCAGTAACCGTATTCCCGAACGCGGTTGTGAGTTCGTTTTGGGGATAAATGAGTTCATCCAAGAGCGATGCATGATGTATGGTGCCGCAGACAACTTTGGTTTCTCTCCTCAGGAAACAGACACATGACTCGTTCCTAGTGATCTGTCTCGTCGAACTGGAGACGGGAGAGAACGACAATAAACTGGGAGGGGAGGGACTGCGGGTATAATCTCTTCACGTTTTTCATGCTAGCGAGGCGGATGACCCTCGCAAGACGTAGAAGAGTACGGTAATGGATTCGAGTGCGAGGCGACAGCATTTAGCATTCATTTCTTCCCACAGATGGTTAACCCTTGGTGCACGCCCGACAACAGATTGAGACACGCGCCCAAGGAAACGACTGAACGAAGAGGTGTAGTACCGACGGATACTTCGCCATCCGGAGTACTCGGATAACATAACCGTAAGGTTACGATAGCGTTGCATTTCAAACACCTCGATCCCCAGAACGGGCGCGCAACCCCCGTATACTCCTGCCCCCACTTCTGCAGCCAGCCATGCGCCATGGGTCCCCCTCTACCCATCTGCTCTCTCACACACCCATCTTTCGACTCCTATGGCTCCGGGGCACCACCGTGATCCAGAGTTGAACCATCCAGCCTACGGAAGCCTCGACGACCGTGGGAAGGCATTGAAGGTGGGGACGATAGATCCCTCTTCGAAGGCGATCGACTCCAAATCATGATCAGACTGCATGTATAACATTCGGCTGGTGCGAACCGTTAGTCTTGATGACTAATTCCCTTTAAAGTTTTTTGGGTGTTCGCCCCGACACTCATAGGTAAACCGTCCAGTTTGCACCAATCTGACGCGCATTGTGGATCCCTACCACGGACTTCACAAAGCGTCGGCCGATCACAAGAAAAAGGTTGGCCGCAGAAATGGCGAAGAGCATGAAAAAAATCATAGCGGTGCATTTGCGAAACACCACGTCCGTTGTGCTGGATTCTCACGTGACTACACAAGAGGGAGAAACCGAATGACCACGATGCGGTTGGGGGACGTGTCATTAGAGAACGTGTTCTTGGCTCGAATGGTTCGTGTCTCCACCGCTTTGTGGCAACCTGAAATTTTCGTAGAACGGCCGTCTGCGTCACAGGCGGCTTCCCGGTCTCCTTTCCTGAACTCCCTCTTCGCTGTATGGGTTCACAGTTGCACTCGATTTTTGAGTATTGGCCCTACTCAGCCAATCAATCAGTATTTCATCACCACCCTTTGTAGTTGGGTGCTTTACAGTCGAATGTGTTCTGTACAGTCCCTCGGGTATGCTTCTGCGTTTCTTGTATCGACGACTATCTATATATACGAATCTTCCAATCATAAGTAACCCCGGGCCCTTTGAGTAGTCCAAACACACGGTGCCGGATCTCCGACTAATCTCAGGATATTGGGACCCTGGCACGAGAGAGAAACGAACGAAGTAGGAAGTGTAGAGGTTTTCGTGCTACACCAGCGGAAGGATCGACCATCGATCACCACGCGCGGCTCTTGCCGCCACCCTACGATCCTTCCGCCTTCCGTCCTTCAGTCCAAACTCGCTCTCCCCATTACCCCCGAGAGCAGTTTGCGCACGAGAAACCATGACTTAAACCGCAAGCAGTCCGCAGGATCAGAACCGAACGACCAACCAGCGACAAAGCACATCATCCCATATGTATGAACCCCAAGCGAAATGGGCGCGCAAGACTCGGGCCAAGGAGGTCGGATAGCAAAAGAAGAAGCGATGCATGTGAGAGGAACCCAGGTTGTCCTCCGCGCGTATCACAGGTGCGTAGCTCCCTCACGGGGGATCTCTTGCAGCCCCCGATTTTCTGGACAAGCTAGTGACATTTTCGCGTCCCAGGCTCAGATGGCTGGAGAACGTTCGTACCGGGAGGACACTGACTCATGATCGAACTGGGAATTCCTGTTTTCTCTCCCACATCCCGTGGTCTGATTTCGTCGTCGGCATTGATTGACGGGGCGTCAGGCAGCACTTTGACGAGGGCTCCAATAACAGCTACACCCACTACGAGCGTAGGCAGGATGGCCTCAACCCAATGGAGCTCTTCGGGCTTCAATGTATTCTTCGCGTCGGGAATCTCCCCCCCCCCGGATTCGATACCCCCTCTCTCTTCGTCCTCAGCGAGCATGAAACGCCGACGACGACGGGGATATTCTATGCAAGTCGGCGACAATGACGTGTGCAAGTACGACGAGTCGCTATGCTTGGGGAGCTGTCCTTGTTGACACGAAAATCCCGAGTTCGAACCAAGGAGCTCGGAGTGCTGATGAAATTGGGGTGGGTCGGAGGGCAGGGACTAGGAGCCAATGGCGATGGTGAATTTCGGAATATCTTGTTTGGGTGACATGAGTCCTCATCGTTGAACCTCAGGACGTGTTGGTCCATCCCGCCTCGGGAAAAACAAGTTGTGACTGGTCTCGGAAAGTACGGTCAGGGTGCACGGATAACCGAGGCTGCAGTCTCACGACGCTGGGAATTAGCTTCTGGATATTTGAGTGAAGGTCGACGTGCCGAAAGAGAGGTGCGTTGTCATGGATTTCCGGCTAACCCAGTTGCTTACGACGCGGCAGGACGATGTCACTCGCAGAGCGTATGCTCAATCCGAGGCCACGGGAACCCTTCAATCTTTCTATTGCACGGTGTGGGGGGACAGTTCCAGAACGTTGCCCCGTATGACGAAGATTGCAACCTGTATGCCCACCACCGCGGGATCCAATCCAAGGAGATGCAGTAGAACGAGAGGGCCAAGGCGAATCCCCGGGAGGGAATCGAAAGACAGAAGGAAAATGAATAAAAGAGAGGAGAAAAAGTTGCGGAAGGCTGCTGGGGTGAAACTCATCACCACCCAGAACTCTGCTGTTGTGACAACCACTCCAGGTTTCGAACACGCGCCCGCTCCATCAGGGAAGAAATCAGGGTTTATCGTCGACAATTGGTCCACGATCAGCAGTTCACCGGTCACCCTCCGGCGCCGGCTTCAAAAAATCCGGATGGATCACTGTCTCGAGCTCACCGGAATCCACTCCACCGCCCCCTCACTTTCAGAGCCACCTCTCGTTATGGCGGTGCCGCCCCCACTCATGACATCTACATCCGGTTTCAGGAGCAGAGGTTGGACGACGCTCGACGTCCCTCCGTTTGCGTCCACTTCAAACAGACCGCTGACGCCTAACGTAAATCGTCCAATTCTTCTCCAAGACTCCGCAACTCTCCCTCCAGAACCGTCGGCATCAGGGTTCAAGCCCACCCAAATTGTCAAGAGTCCCGCAGGGATCCAACCGCAGCCTGAGTCTCAGGCGGTGAAGAACCGTTCTCCGAGCAAAAGGGTCGAGGCCCTGCGGTCGGATTGGTGGAACTTCTGTCGCCGTGGATCAGGACGGTGAACTCGATGCGCACAATCCGAACCGACGTACGAAAGCCATCCTCCAGACGGCAAGAGGATGAAAATAACTGATTCCCTCCAGAGTTTTCTGTGTTACCCCAGCTGTATTCCATTTGCTCTGATGTGTACATTAGGTAGAACTCTCATAGATTGTCGATTTCCCCTGTTGTATCGCCAGTGACACCTCACTGCTCCAGCACTAGCGGCCTTGATATATTCTCGTTCTTCATCACCTTCGAGTGCCTCTTACTTTCCTTGTGAGTTTTTCGTCCCCGGTGGCCGGCGATCTCACCTGCGATCTCAATACGAAGCTATCTACTTTCATGTCATCTGCACTCTCTGGTCGTTGCACCCCTCTGCGGTGTCTTTGGCGAATCATGTCGACAGAGTAGCCGGTCTTGCCATCTCTGTGTTGACGGAAGAATGATCGTGAACCAAGAACAGGGGGACTATCCACGGCAGTATGGCGACCGGAGTCTTGACGAGCGGCCGCAAATGGGATTCCAACCTACCAATGTCGTTGGTCCGAATATTGGTGCTCTTCCGAAAACTGCAGGAGGCAGCCTCCCGAGGAGGAGCCAGTGCAGCGCCTTATTCACAGTAACGTATGCCTGAGCTAATGAGAGCAGGATCGACGTCGAGTCCTTATGCACATGCAAGATGTTTCACGCGAATGAACCCCAAGAGGTCGCATAAAACGGTGATTCTGGTACGGAGTGGGCCGAGGTTCAACGGGATGTAGGTCACAGGGTCCTCTTGCGTCGATGAATCACTTGCTCATCCCGTTTCAAGGAATTCCCCCGGCATAACTCACTCTAGACTATCCGCACCGTGCGGACGCTTAAGAGTTAGCGCAGACGAAGGAGCGTGGAGTTGCCTGTGTGAGGAGGGGGACAAAACATCGAACGGTGCGGTGGTTGTCTGTTTCATGATAAGAAAAGAAACGAGGGATTCTTGAATAATTCGACTGCCGGATCTCACCAGCTTCAGATTTCTTTTGGTTGAATGCCCTATCGACTGGAACTTTGCACGGGCAGCTCTCGGGGAAGATATCCGGCTACTGGAAAACCGGTCAAGGAGAATACGGGGGAGAACTTTGAGGGTATCGCGATACAAACTCCACGTCTGCGTTTGCGTGGTACAAGGAAGAGGGAAATCAACAGAGGACGGAGGTGTCGTCGGCGGAGGGGAACTCGCCGTGCGGGCTACACCGGGCGCCTAGTGCTGAGCGCCGGTAGGGTTGGAGGCAGTTCCTCGTCGAGGGACCTGCCAGGCAGATGGCAGTTCAGAAGGGTTCTGCCGGGTTTGGCAGCCTGTGGCAGTTGGCAAATGAAGAAAAAGTGTTTTTTTGGTCCAGTAGACGTCTAAAATATATGTATTTCGCCTCCTGCTCCCGAGCTCCAGGCTGTTTGACCGGGTCATGAATTGTTGGATCCTCCCTTGCGGGTTGCGGTACAACCCCCCCCCCCCCCCTGTCACGCCAATCTTATCAAGATTGTATACCTCGTTCGGGGGGGGGACTCGGCCAGGAAGCGGCGTTCGCGTTTTGAGGATCGGGCGGGGTCAGCCGAAGCCAATGACCGGACTTGGTATCGAGTTCCTCCGATTGAACTTGCTGTGATATCTTCAAGGCCCATAAACTCTGTCAACTCTGTCCCTTCCCCGCCTCCCTCACTCATGGATGCCGGAGGGACTGGATAGTCCAGCATTGGTACACGGTTTGTATTTGGAGAGACGTTCCGTGCACCTCGGTTCATGGTGTTCGACCACGGCGTCCGGTGGCCCTACGGTAGGCGCATTTCATTTTCCACCTGTTCATCCGGGGGTTCTTCTCCCCCACCTTTTTGAAGTGCTTGGTGATGAATTCGTCGAGTTTTTGGCTGCCTAGAATTTGAGATGTACGTGTAGAGGAACAGAGGGATATAAATTATGGAAATACAGATGACTCCGGCTTAGACTTCTCCGACATAGCTGAGAGAGCGCTTAGGACCTGCCACCCTCTGCCAACCCCCCTTTTCGGATGTGCCAATTGCCACCCTGGCAATACACCAGGCACGTGCCATTTCGGCAGATTGGCAACGAACTGCCTCCAACCCTAAGCGCCGGGCGTGGAAATGAATCAACGCCACGAGGCTGACCATCTGTTATCGTAACCACCATCTGCGCCGACTCGACACCGACATGGACGACCTCCGAAACTCGTTCTCCAGCATGAAGAAGAGTATCAAGCGTCGAACCAAAAGGAATAAACACAAAGCGGACAATCCAGGGGCTGGTGGAAGTGGGGAGACGATCGGCCCGTCGGGTCCACCTACCCAACCGGGGCCTGCTGTCGTAATGGACGATGGCCACGGACAAGAAGGAAATGAACCCAACGTAGGCGATAAGAGAGTCGAACCGAGTGCTGCCCTGGGCAAGAACAGACCGGACTTGGGGTCTACCGCGGCTGCCTCGGCCAAGTTACTTCTTCGCGGGGTGAGAGATTCGGCTGACGCCTTTGGCCCGCTCAAGGCCGTTGCAGGGGGTCTCTGCTTCATCCTGGAGAATTGCGAGGTATGTTTTCCCTCCACTAACGTTGTCCGCAACGCTCATGGGTACCACAGCGTACGAAGGCAAACAGACAAGCGATAGAATCTCTGGTGCCCCGGGTCAAAGAACTTGCAGAACGGCTCTGTGAGCCCGTTCGTGAAGGCGATATCAAGGAGGGAGAAAGGAGACAGAGGCTAGAACTGTAAGCATATGCTCCCTAAGGATAGGTATTAAGTCTGACGTCCGGGGGGTTGGCAGGAAATTTCAAGATATCCTCCGAGAACTCGGCCCACTGGAAGCACAAGGGAGGGTTGAAGAGTTTTTCACCAATGCTGAGAACTCGGGTAAACTTAGCGGTCTGGTCGAGGATATTCGGGATGCGATGGTGGAGTATCAGGTTTGCGGATCAAGATATCTATTTGTGCCGTGTCTAACGTTTGTGCTAGACTTCACTGCAACAAGGGATCTACAACAAGCAACAAGACATCTCTGACAAGCAGCAGGATATCTATGATAGGCAACAAGATATAGATGACAAGAACCGCCTCCTCATCGTGAGTCTCATCACTTGCTTTTGCTCTTGCGAACTAACCAGTTGATAGGCATCAGCGGATCTTGCCCTTCTTGACAGGATGCACCACACCCCGAACGCCGGACACCGGTGTGGAAACAGGCAGGGGTGTCTGAAGGGAACGAGGAAGGATGTCCTCAAGGATATCGGAGATTGGCTCGCAAGCGATCAGGGCCAGCGTATTTTCTGGCTGAATGGCCTCGCCGGGACCGGAAAATCCACCATTGCCCAAACGTTCGCCGAGATGACCTCTGCAGACGGAAAGCTCGGGGCCAGCTTCTTCTGCTCACGAGACTTCGAGGACCGCAGCAACCTTCAGATGATCTTCCCAACGCTAGCCTTCCAGCTCGCCTGCCAGTATCTGCCTTTCCAGGAGGAGCTCCTCCGGGTCTTGAAGGCACGCCCCGATGTTGGACATGAATCCCTCTGTTCACAGATGGAGAAGCTCCTCGTTCGTCCGCTCAAAGCCGCTGACATTCCAACTCTCATCATAATTGACGCCCTCGACGAATGCAAGGACAAAGAGCCCGCATCCGCCATCCTGTCCATACTCTCCCGCTACGTGGACCAGATACCCAATGTCAAGTTCTTCATCACCGGACGGCCCGAACCACGAATTCGCTCAGGATTTCGGTTGCAGTCACTCGCCCCGATCACAGAAGTCCTGAAACTCCATGAGGTCAAGCCTTCAGTGGTGGACAGTGATATCAAACTGCTCTTCCAGACTCAGCTAGCCAGCCTTGCCAAGGACCGAAGTGACTTGGACTTGACAGAAGATTGGCCAAGTTCATCTGATATTGACATTCTGTGCAAGAAGGCAGCCGGGTTCTTCATCTATGCCTCAACAGTTGTCAAGTTTGTTGCTTCTGAGATTGATCCACCAACTGAAAGACTTTTCCTCATCACCTCTCTTCCACAAAGCACCATTGAAGAAGGAAAGTCTGGAGTTGATGAACTCTACACCAAGGTCCTCCAACAGGCTTTCAGTAATGTCCATAGAGAGAACAGCCAGCAATGCCTCCGCTTCCAGACTGTGGTTGGGACAGTCTTGCTCATCTTCAACCCCCTCTCAATCAAGGCTCTTTCAGAGCTTCTGGGACTCAATACACAGCATATCCACAGCACCATCCGGTCCCTCCATTCTCTCCTCCTGGTCCCAGAGAGCACAGAAGATCCTATTCACATATTCCACAAATCATTTCCTGACTTCCTGATGGACCCAGATCGTTGTGAGGATAGAAGGTTTCTTGTGGAGCCTGTAGGTCACCATGCAGGAATTCTGCTGGGATGCCTCAGGCTGATGGGGAAGAGGTTGAAGAGGAATATCTGTAACCTGGATGACCATGCTGATCTTAGTGAGGTCAAAGATCTTTCTTCTCGACAGAAGACCTATATTGGAGATGCTCTTGGATATGCATGCCAGTTCTGGACCAAGCACCTCCTGGAGATTCATAGCAGCAGCCCTCATGCTGAAGATGTGCAGAAAGCAATTGACAAGTTCTTCATGGTGGATTTGCTGCACTGGATTGAAGTCCTTGCACTTACAAGGAACCTTGATGTTGGTGTTTATGCCATGAATGATATTGAGCAATGGTGTAATTTGGTGAGTGATTTGGAGTTTTCTTGCCAAGACTTATGCTCATGATTTTCCAGGCAGGGGTTGTATCCAAGTGGGCAAATGACAGTCAACGATTTCTGTTGGAACACTTTGAGACAATCAAGAACTCTCCTTCACATATCTACCATTCTGCTCTCCCATTGTCTCCCTCCTCTTCTTGGCTTCACAAGTGTTATAGTACAGATCCCTCACTCACAGTGAAGGTGGTCAAGGGGCTTCCAGCTAGATGGGGAAAGTGTTCTCGCACAGTTTTGTCGGGCAGCTACACACAAACCCTCTCATGCTGGAATAATACTGTTGCAGTTGGGTCTGAGCCTGGGGACATCATCATCCTTGATACAATCACAGGCGGCCAGATAGCTGTTCTTTCTGGGCACAAAGGTGGAGTGAATTGTGTCACCTTCTCATCAGATGGGACTTCACTTGTGTCTGGAAGTTATGACAAGACTGTCAAGCTCTGGGATGTACAGACTGGTGGGGTTGTCAAGACCTTCTCTGGTCACACCCACTCAGTTTTTTCTGTTTCCATCTCAGCAGGCTGCACTATCATTGCCTCAGGATCCAGTGATGACACAATTCATTTATGGGACATCCAGACAGAGGAATGCAAGTGTGTTATACAACAGCCAGGTAATGTGGACTATGTTAGCTTCTCTCCCACAAACCCTCAACATCTCATATCCATATGTGGTCGGGAGCTCTGGCAGTGGGACACCAATGGTCACCAAATCAGCCCTCCATCTGATGCCTTTTGGGCTGCTTTCTCCCCAAATGGAACTCAGTTTGTTTTGTGCTATGGGAAATTTGTCACAGTTCAAAACTCTGGTTCTGGAGCAACTGTAGCTAGATTTCAGGTAGCTAGTGATGTTCAACATTGCTGTTTTTCTCCTGATGGTCAGATTGTGGCTGTTACTGCTCTAAGGGTTATCTATGTTTGGGACATTACCAGTCCTGATCCCCACCTTGTTGAAACCCTTATTGGCCATGCTGCAGATATCACCTCTCTTGAATTTTCCTCCCCCTCTACTCTCATCTCAGCATCTGATGATAAATCAGTCAAGTTCTGGCAGATCAGTGCTTCATCTACAGATCTGGCTGTGACTGATCCAGAGCCCACCCCAATCCCCTTACCTTTAGTCTCATCTATCAGTTTACAAGCAAGAGATGGGATTG
>Ga0307510_10009221_pt1 | contig 11755 bp, 16 predicted proteins | sample 12_EM_MG_FD_207224 | JGI IMG/M metagenome (GOLD analysis project Ga0307510, IMG submission 207224) | Populus trichocarpa ectomycorrhiza microbial communities from riparian zone in the Pacific Northwest, United States - 12_EM | ecosystem: Host-associated > Plants > Roots > Unclassified | place... | reverse complement strand
GCCGCTTAAGTCAAACGTTAGGCGTTCAAATGAAGTCTTTCTCTCACTACGCAACTATCACGGCCCTCGCTATTGCCGCCGCAGTGGGCTCGTACCTCCTGGGCGTCAAAGTTGGTAAGAGTTACTCGAGTGAGCTTTTCGCGGATATCTTGGCTTCGGTACAAGCTGATCTTGCCCTGAACAAGGTGGTTCGGTTGCGTGAGCTTGAGAAAGACTTGTCGGTGGGCTGCTCGACAGAGGCTCTGGACAAGATCCGTATCGATATAGACAACCAGATGTATGTCCTCTCATCTTTGTACAAGGAGCACAAGAACAGTGGTGCGATGGCGAGCATCTCAAAGAGAGACCCCAGCTTGCCTGCACAGCTTGAGAACTTCAGTAGGAAGAACGGTGATTCTTGGACCGAACCCAAATGCGCAAAGTAGGGCAACCCGCATCCGGAACGCCTAACCCTTCCTTCAAGCGGACCCGCCTACGGCGGTCCGCTTAAGTCAAACGTTAGGCGGCACGAAGTCCCACACAACGACGAGGCCATGTTGCGGGCTCCGAGGCGTCGGATATGATCCGTGCCGTTGGGAAGCAAGAAATCGATCACATCGGTCATTCTTGGCCGGCTCCCCTCGCGAGAAGTTCGGTTTCTCGCGGCACACGAATAACGCTGCCAGATGCTGCTAAGTCCATACTTGGCGCAACCCTGACTCCGGAAGTCGATCAACGCCGCAATGGCGGCCTCTTCCAAACTTTGGAGTCACGTATGAGTACCAAGCGCCTTACCACTATCGGTTCGTTCGCCATCTTTGGCACAGCTCGCTACTGCCAACGGTATGGCTGGCTCGCAGCAATGCGAGTCGAGCACTTGCCAACGCAGAGCATTCTCCATTCGACACCAGTCGCACAAAGCTGTCTTCCGAACCGACGCGCTGTGCTTCAATGGGCACTCGAACACGGGAGCATCTGGCTAAGTGGAAATATGCCTCTGGAGCGAAGCGATTCTTCAAGTTTCCCACTTCGAAGAAGTGCCGCCTAACCCTTCCTTCAAGCGGACTGGCCTACGGCCAGCCGCTTAAGTCAAACGTTAGGCCGCACAGAAAGCTTCACATGAAGGCAGATCTGCCGTTCGCTACGCTGCTCGCGCTATCGCGCCAAGCACAGGCTGCCGCAGGCGCTTCGAGTTCTGCGTATCGAACGAAGGTCGTAGCCAAGGTCGGCGTGGGCTGTCCGTCCTTCGGCGGCCAGCGCACGGTCGAATCGGCTCGAAGGCAAGAAGAAGCTGCGCAGCGCCCTTGCGATCGTCTACTGCGTTCCATAGAAGCACAGAAATTCGAGCCAGTTTCGTCGCATCAACTCCGCAGGTCTGGTGCCCTGTCACCGCGCCAAGCGCCAAGATCAGCACAAGGCTCAGTCCGGCAGCTTGCACACCCAGCGTTGGTATGCTTCGCCGTTCAAATGCAAGGCAAGGCTGCGGCTCCGCGAGCGCGGCCTAACCATTCCTTCAAGCGGACCCGCCTACGGCGGTCCGCTTAAGTCAAACGTTAGGCGTCTATGGTCCGGTCGCTTCCGGTCATCGCTGAAAGTTCGGGCCATCGCGCTTTCACAAAGTCACTTTGCCTCACAAAGCTCGCGCGTGGAGTGTTTCAGTCGCCAACGCATCTTCTCGGCGAGGCGCACATGGCAAGCGGTATGAACGCTTCGCGCCGGCGAGATCGAGAGCTTCGATCACGAAGTTTTGGTCTTTCAGAGCGTCGACCTTTGAGCACTTCAGGCGGCTTCCAATCCCGCAGCGTTTGAAGCCACAATCAAGCATGCTCGAACGGTTCTGCCTCAGTCCCTTTGCTTCAGCTGCGCAGCTGTTCGTCGCTCGTTGGGCACGCAAGGTCTGCGCACGTTCCAGCGTTCCCTGCCATCGAAGCAAGATCAGGTCGGTTCTCAGCAGCCGCCTAACCCTTCCTTCAAGCGGACCCGCCTACGGCGGTCCGCTTAAGTCAAACGTTAGGCGTCTATGGTCTCGTCGCGCTCGGTCATCGCGGAAAGTTCGGGCTATCGCGCTTTCACGAAATCGCTTGCCTCACAAAGCTCGCGCGTGGAGCGTTTCAGTCGCCAACGCATCTTCTCGGCCAGGCATCAATGGCAGGCGGTCTGAACGCTTCGCGCCAGCGAGATCGAGATCGAGAGCTTCAATCACGAAGTTTGGGTCTTTCAGAGCGCCGACCTTTGAGCACTTCAGGCGGCTTCCAATCTCACGGCGTTTGAAGCCACAATCGAGCATGTCCGAACGGTTCTGCACGAGTCCCTTTGCTTCGGTTGCGCAGCGCGTCTGCCTTTCGTTGGGCACGCGAGGTCGGTGTGCATCCTCGCGTGTCTCGCCATCGAAGCAAGAGCAGGTCGGTTCTCATCAGCCGCCTAACCATTCCTTCAAGCGGACGCGCCTTCGGCACGCCGCTTAAGTCAAACGTTAGGCGTCTATGGTCTCGTCGCGCCCGATCATCACTGAAAATTCGGGCCATCGCGCTTTCACAAGGTCACTTGCCTCACAAAGCTCGCGCGTGGCGCGTTTCAATCGCCAACGCATCTTCTCGGCCTGGCATCCATGGCAAGCGGCCTGAAACGCTTCGCGCCGGCAAGATGGCCAGCTTCGGTCACGCAGGTTTGGCCGTTCAGGCACCGGTCTTTGAGCACTTCATGCGGCTTCCAGTCCCGCAACGTTTGAAGCCACAATCGAGCATGTTCGAACGTTTCTGCACGAGTCCCTTAGCTTCGGTTGCGCAGCGCGTCTGCCGTTCGTTGCGCACGCGAGGTTGGCGTGCATCCTCGCGTGTCTCGTCATCGAAGCAAGAGCAGGTCGGTTCTTATCAGCCGCCTAACCCTTCCTTCAAGCGGACCTGCCTTCGGCAGGCCGCTTAAGTCAAACGTTAGGCGGCACAGAAGATGCAGTTCGGTCCTCGACTGATGCGAAGAGTGCCTCCCTTCGGGCCGCCCGAAGAAGAGATGAATGCTTTACGACGGGTACTTTCCTCGTGTCCAGGTGTAGCGCGCGTCCTATCAATAGCGCCACACCACAAGGGAGGCTACGTCGCCGTCTTTGATTTCGAGCGTCAGCATCTGGACGGATACATTGAACACTTGGAAAGCCGTGGGTGGATGAACGTCTTTTAGCGTTGGGTGCTTGGGAACGACGCCGCACCTACTCGAACTACTTGCAAGCTCTTGTGCGATACCTTTACACGTTCAATTGACTATGAAATATCAACGCATAGAGTTTTCGTGGCGCGCGGCCTTCATTGGCCTGTATCTCACTCCAGAGCGAGACAAGCTTTGGGTGACCATCTTCCCCTTCTTCCCGTTTTACTTTAAGAAGGTCTAGGTGAGTAGCAGCGAGTGCCGCCTAACCCTTCCTTCAAGCGGACGTGCCTACGGCACGCCGCTTAAGTCAAACGTTAGGCGTCTATGGTCTCGTCGCACTCGGTCATCGCTGAAAGTTCGGTCTATCGCGTGTTCAGAGAGTCCCTTTCCTCACAAAGCTCGCGCGTGGAGCGTTTCAGTCACCAACTCGCCTTCTCAGCCAAACGCCATGGCAAGCGGTCTGAACGCTTCGCGCTAGCAAGGTGGCTTGGTTCGGTCACGAAGTGTTGGCCTTTCAAGCGGCGGCCTTTGAGCACTTCACGTCGCTTCCAGTCTCGCAGCGTTTGAAGCCACAATCGAGCATGCCCGAACGGTTCTGCACCAGTCCCTTTGCTTCAGTTGCGCAGCGCGTCTACCACTCGTTGAGCACGCAAGGTCGGCGTACATCTGTGCGTGTCCCGTCATCGAAGCAAGAGCGTGTCGGTTCTCGTCCGACGCCTAACCCTTCCTTCAAGCGGACGTGCCTTCGGCACGCCGCTTAAGTCAAACGTTAGGCCTCACGTTTCCGCCCATGAAACCAATTACTGCCTTCCTCGCAGCGCTTCTCCTAGCAACGAATGGTGCTTGGTTGTACCGCGCGTTCGATCACGGGGTTACTGAGAGCTATCGTGTGCAGGAGCGATATGAGAATGCAAACCGCCTCATCGTCGCATCCACCCTTGCAGCAGAGAGCGTGCGCGGGAGGCCGAAAACAGAGGTTGAAGCCCTGCTGCGCAAGCTCTTCCCGACTGAGCAGCCATTCGAGAAGGGAGGATCGCTGCAGACCGTTTGGATCTCCATGCCACTCAAACCGGACGGTAGCGTCGGCGGTGTGGCCATCGATCCGGGCACAAGGAAAGAGGCCGCGCTCACGCATGCCGCTGTCGTCAGCAATGAAATCTTCTATCCCTCGGCTTCTAGTGGCGGCTCACAGCGGTGAGGCCTAACCATTCCTTCAAGCGGACGTGCCTTCGGCACGCCGCTTAAGTCAAACGTTAGGCGTCGGCATGCATCTATCATCCCACTCATCATGACCACACGAACCGCTTCATGTAGCTGCGGGCAACTCACAGCGACAACGACCGAAGACCCAGTTCGAGTCTCGGTTTGCCACTGCCTTGCATGTCAACGTCGAACTGGTAGCGTATTTGGAGATCAGGCGCGGTTCCGTAGGGAAAGCGTCGATATCAAAGGCCAGTCGAAGCAATACGTGCGTGTGGGCGATGAGGGCAGCAAGATCACTTTCAACTTCTGTCCTTCCTGCGGTGCAACCGTGCACTACGCAATCGGAGAAGAATACGTTGCCATTCCAGTTGGTACATTCGCGGAGCCAGGCTTTCCGGCGCCTTCGTTCTCAGTCTATGAAGAACGCAAGCATGCCTGGGTGGTCATGCCGGAAGACATCGAGCACATGGCGTAGTGAACAGCCCGACGCCTAACCCTTCCTTCAAGCGGACGTGCCTTCGGCACGCCGCTTAAGTCAAACGTTAGACGCCAGAACCGTGCCTTCGAGAGCTCAAGCCGTTTCAATCAATGGCACTCGTGCATTCGATATGTCCCCCTTGATCGTCACATGAAGAAGCGAACTGGAATTGATCGTGCCGTAGCTCAAGTAGCGAGCGTCGACTTGCATGGAATGCCGACCAAGGCACTTCTGGCGAGGCTCGCCCGCCTCCGCACATGTGAAGAGTCTTTGGCCGCGTCTGATCTTTCTCCTGGCGAGGTAGAGCACGTCGCTGGAATTCTCTTCAAGTCGAGTCCCGAATGGCTGAAGGCGTTTGCCGAGATTAAGGAGGCACTCGCCACTCGAGAACACTTACCGCGATCTACTGCAAAGTTTCGCAGTAAAGAACCAAAATAGCGTGGAGCGGCAATCGTTCATCGGCATCCCAACGCCCGCACAACCGCGCGTTCCAAAGAGCCGAATTGCAAGCCATTGGCGAGTGCTGCAAACTGGCGCCTAACCATTCCTTCAAGCGGACCTGCCTTCGGCAGGCCGCTTAAGTCAAACGTTAGGCGTCGCAGTCACCATGTTCAACGAACCAATATTAGCTTCGCGAGACGTTGTAGCTTGCTTTGCAAAGCTCGCCTGCTCGCGCCCTACTCTTGCCTGGTCACCGCACTGCCAATCGTGGTCGGCGCGGGCTGTCCGTCCCGCTTCGCTGGCGGCCAGCGCACGCCAGTCTTCCTTTCGTCAGCCTCAGATCAAGACCGGGCGCGTTACTCAGCCAGACCTGAGCCCTTCACGCTTGCAGAATCTCAGGCTTCCGTCGCGAAGTATTGGCCGTCCAAGCCAATCACTGAGTACTTCACGCGGCTTCCAGTCTCGCAGCATTTGAGGCCACAATGCTTCGTCATGCAAACGCGTTCAACCATCAAGGCTCCTGTCATCACCCTCGCCGCGCTGGCCATGGTCGCTCGTTTGCAGCCTTGGCGCCCACGCACCGGAGTCTCGAAATTTAAGGTAAAGAGACAGGTGGTCCAGACGCCTAACCCTTCCTTCAAGCGGACGTGCCTTCGGCACGCCGCTTAAGTCAAACGTTAGGCCTCACAAATGCATCTGGCAGATCGTCACTATTACCGCGAGCTCACACGGAAGAGCCGCAACTACGCCGTTCGAATGGACAAGAAGCAATGGTGCGATTTGCACCACGATCACTTCGACTGGGACGGCAAGGGCAATACAGACAGAACTCATCACGTTCGACACCTCAACGCACTGCTTCGAGCGCTCCGCAGAGCTCGAACTGAACTTGAAAGCTATGGTCACCCATACCAACTATTCGCATACGTGGATCTAAAGAACTCTGCGGACGACGCCTTGTACGTCCACACGCCAAATCCGAACGGAACTGAGTTCCCCAATCCAATAGATGACGTTTCTGTACTCGTGCAGGCTCCACCAATACTCGCTGCAAGAGTTGACTCAAAGCACTACGAGGTTCGTCGCCACGGCCGTGAAAGCAGCTCAATCTACTATGTCGTTCCCAGGGCCAGCAGTGAGGCCTAACCCTTCCTTCAAGCGGACGTGCCTTCGGCACGCCGCTTAAGTCAAACGTTAGACATCAAGAAGCCTTACCCCATGCCAAACAAGCCGAAGAAGTGGATTGCAGCGCTACTAGGTCTCGTCTCCCCACCAGTCGGCATGATGTATGTCGCCCATGCCAAACTGGCTTTGGCCTATCTTTCTCTCGCCATCGTTTTGGGTGTTCTCGGCATCCTGTCATCGACATGGAAGGCTGCAGCAGACTACATATCGCTGCTGCTGGCAGTCGTAGGCGCCTCCCACGCGTACCTTCTTGCGAAGAGGTATCCCGATGAGAAACCTCGCCCCGCGTACAGTCGCTGGTACGGAATCCTTGGAGCCGTTGCTTGCTTGGTAGTCCTAGCAGTTGTCACTCGCACCTTCTTCTTCGAGCCGTTTCGTTCTCCCTCAGCGTCCATGCTGCCCACCATTCCAGTGAGGGCCGGCCTACTCGTTCAGAAGTGGGGCTACGGGAACTATGGCACCTATGGCCGCAGCCTCTTGCATATGCCGATCTCCTCACCCCTCACACGAGGCGAGCTGATCGTCTTTGAATTCCCTTCGGACAGATCCGTAAGCTATGTGAAGCGTCTTGTCGGCCTTCCAGGTGACAAGATCACATACCGGGAGAAGCACCTTTTCGTCAATGGAAATGCGATCCCACTTCGTCCCAACGGGGACTACTTCGATCCCGATTCAGTCAGATACATCCCACGCTTCGTCGAGTCTCTATCGGGCAACGAGTACTCAGTGCTTATAGAAAAGGGACCGGGCGTTCTCCCGCCCGGTGTCCCTCGGTTCCCTTTCGCCGAAAAATGCACCTATACCGCAGAGGAAATGGCTTGCGAAGTTCCAATTGGACATTTTTTCACAGTTGGGGACAACCGCGACAACAGCAACGACAGCCGAATGTGGGGTTTCGTACCTGCAGATCACGTAGTCGGAAAAGTCGTGTTTGTGGGATCCTAGTCACGAGGGAGAGGTGATGTCTAACCCTTCCTTCAAGCGGACCCGCCTACGGCGGTCCGCTTAAGTCAAACGTTAGGCGTCTCGGGAGTACATTCTGCGAATGAAGCTTCTCGTCTCCATTCTCTTCTCGGTGGTGCTCACGGTCATGCCGGCCAGTGGCGCAGAGATATCGTCAGTACTGGCTCAACCTATCTTTGGGCAGTACTACTCCTGTGCGGAGCACTGGCAAGGAAACCTGAAGGGTCTCGGCGATGAGTTGGGAACCGACTGCTCGATACAAGAGGTCACCGAGGTCAACGGCAGAAGCTGGATGAGGTCCTACATCGGCGATGGCCGAAGGAACGCGGATTGGTATGGGTGGCACAAAGATGTTCTCTCTCCATGCACTTGTGAGGTGGCCAAGATCAACGAGAACCCCGTTGTCAATCGACCGGGCGTTCTGGGCAAGCCCCCCGCGTCGTTCATCGCGCTGAAGCGAGACGATGGCGTCTTCTTTCTTCTTGCTCATGTCGTCAACTTCAGAGTGAAGCCGGGCGACAAAGTTGAGAGTGGTCAGGTCATAGCTCAGGTCGGAAACAATGGCTACTCGCGTCAGCCTCATATCCACATCGGCGCCTGGAGAGGCGATGAGCCGCTGCAAATTCGGTTCGATCAGGCTGCCATGGGAAGGCTGCTCGAGCGGTGAAGCTGCCGACGCCTAACCCTTCCTTCAAGCGGACATGCCTACGGCATGCCGCTTAAGTCAAACGTTAGGCGTCGTATGTCACGGAGATGCAGGTGAACGCTGTGCTTTCGCTTCTGGTCTCCAACTGGCTGTGGCTAGTCCTTGCCGGTATCGTTGCGTGGAATGCATCGCTGCTTCTTCCGCGGGCGCGACCTACGACGGTCGCTTCGGTCGGGTTGCGTGTTCTCTCCCGTCTACTGATCTCAGTCCCAATTGCCTTGGGGGTCGGTATTCCTCTCGGTCTCTTTCTTGGCTTTGTTGGTGGAGGTGTTGGTGCTCTACTTGTTGCGCTTCTCTTGGCAATTGCTGGTCTGCTCTGGGCTTTGTCCCCGCTCGTCATGTGGAGCTTTGAGCGCTCACGCCGCGAGAGCGGCTCCGAAAACAACTAGCCGCGACTCGGGCCACCTCTCTCTTCTTTCGTCTGCTGCGCCACCGCACCCTCGTGCACAATGAACCGCATGAGAGCCCGGGCGCAGAGTTTCGGATCGCCAGCCTCGGCGGCTTCCACAGCTCCGTCACAGGAAGGTCGTGGCAGTGTCGCTGGTCCGACGCCTAACCCTTCCTTCAAGCGGACCTGCCTTCGGCAGTCCGCTTAAGTCAAACGTTAGGCCGCACAAGATATGCCGTATCAAGTCGTAGCAGTGCACAGGAACCGAACTCACTCGTTCTCAAAATCCGCAGTCCTGAGCGTGGAACTTGTGGCGGGTCACGGCGTGCGAGACGACGCGCACTTTGGCGTAACGGTCAAGCATAGGTCGAGAGTGGCCAAAGATCCCACGCAGCCGAACCTACGGCAAGTCCATCTCCTCCACGAGGAGCTATTCGCCGAGGTTGCAGAGCATGGTCTGCAGGTTCTGCCTGGCCATATGGGCGAGAACATCACCACACGAGGAATCAAGCTCCTCGCTCTGAGCACAGGCACAAGGCTCAAGATCGGCACTCACGCCATCGTCAAGATCACAGGCCTGCGCAATCCGTGCGCCCAGATAGAAAACTTCCAGCCCGGCCTTCTTTCAGCCGTATTGGGCCGCGCCACTGATGGCTCACTCATCCGCAAGGCTGGAGTGATGGCAATCGTTCTTGAAGGTGGGGTCGTTCACGCCACCGATACTGTCGAGGTCATGTATGAACCCCGCGATTTCAAGGCCCTTCTGCCGGTATAGAGTGCGGCCTAACCCTTCCTTCAAGCGGACCTGCCTTCGGCAGTCCGCTTAAGTCAAACGTTAGGCGTCTATGGTCTCGTCGCAATCGATCATTGCTAAAGGCTTTGGCCATCGCGCTTTCACAGGTCCCTTGCCTCACAAATCCAGCGCGTGGAGAGTCTCAGTCACCAACGCATCTTCTTGGCCGAGCGCCATGGCAAGCTGTCTGAACGCTTCGCGCCGTTGAGATCGCGAGCTTCGATCAGAAGTTCTTGTCTTTCCAGTCCCGACCTTTGAGCACCGCGTCCAGTCTCGTAGCGTTTGAGGTCAAAATCGAGCATGTTCGAACGGTTCTGCACGAGTCCAATTGCTTCGGTTGCGCAGCGCGTCTGCCGTTCGTTGGGCACGCAGGGTCGGCGTGCATCCGTGCGTGTCCCGCCATCGAAGCAAGAGTGCGTCAGTTCTCGGCAGACGCCTAACCCTTCCTTCAAGCGGACTGGCCTACGGCCAGCCGCTTAAGTCAAACGTTAGAGCGCATGAGCAAGTACGAAGAACCCTCTCATTCGAGCGAACTGTCAAATCTCCCTGCGTGGGATAGAAACATTTGGCTTTCTCGTGCGTACCTCGAAGCGGGTCAATGCCTTAGCGACAGCATGCTCGAAGGAGATTTCACTTCTCAATACTCCTCAAGCCGCGTCATATTGCATCTCGTGCGGCAAGGCATCGAGCTCTTCCTGAAAGGTGCAGTCCAAGCGGCAGGAGGAACGGCAGAAAACTTAGGGCACAACCTCGATTCACTGTATGTGGAGTATCGGCGTCACCACCCTGATCTTGCCTATCACTTTGAAATTCCGAAGACCTACCAAGTCGATCTGAATCTCGACTTGTTCCCTGAATCGGCAAATCAGTTTCACCGCACGCTTGACCAACGTCATCGCTACGCAACTGACAAGACTGGAAAGACATTCGCCACGCCTGAAGTTTTTGATCCGGTAGCAACGAGAGATGAGATCGATGAGCTGCGTCGTGTACTCGGTATCATTGAGTGGGTTGAGCTACGACCAAGTCTGCAGGCCAAGAATGCGCCCTAACCCTTCCTTCAAGCGGACCTGCCTACGGCAGGCCGCTTAAGTCAAACGTTAGGCGTCACACTTGCGTGTTTGTTTGTTGGGAGAAGTCATGAGTTCGCGACCTCCATTCATCGTCTCCACCAGCGAACTGCCGGAACGTAGTCACGTCTATCCACAGAGCGAGGAGAAGATGGGCCCTGTGCGTAGCGTAGGCAGCGCCGCGGGACTGGTCCGCCTTGGTATCAACCTCCAGCGCCTGCCGCCCGGCAGGCGCTCCTCCTGGCCCCATGCGGAATCGGATGAAGAAGAATTCGTCTACGTCATCGAAGGCGAAGTCGACGCCTGGATCGATGGAGAAGTTCATCGCATACGGGCGGGCGACTTTGCGGCATTCCCGGCCGGAACTGGAATCAGTCACTGCTTCATCAACAACACTGAAAAAGAGGCACTGCTCCTGGTTGGCGGCGAAGCTGCAAAGCCAAGTAATCGCATTGTCTATCCCCTGAATCCATCGCGTCGCGTGGATCTCAAGGAAGCCGATTGGTGGGACGACGCGCCGCCGAGAGAGCTCGGAAGCCATGACGGTCTTCCGGATCAACTGCGCGGTTCCAAGCGCTCGAGCAATGCCGCCTAACCCTTCCTTCAAGCGGACCGGCCTACGGCCGGCCGCTTAAGTCAAACGTTAGGCATCATGAGCACCATATATCGAGCGTCGGGAAGTGAGACCGACTCGTGGGTTCGCGAGTACCTACAACCGCGCTTTCCGGAACTGGTGAAGCCATTCCTTGATGCGCTTGATCTCTGCAGAAGAGCGCATTCCAGCGGTGCTCTGACCGCAATGGACGCGCAAAAACTGCTTGCGCATGCGAGATCAACGCGCACGCCGCTCGGAGAGAATGCCGCTGCGTTTCTCGGCGAACTGTGCGATAGCCAATCGGCTGCGTGCGAGGTGGTCCGCACGCTTGCCTCAAGCAGCCGCGTTCACGAACGCGTCAACGCCCTTGTTGCGTTGGACTCGTGTCAAGCTGGCGAGCTTCACGTCGAGATACTTGCTTCAGCACTAGCCGACCGAAGTGCACGCGTCAGAGCGTTGGCTGCCGACAAGGTCGTAGGGCACGGAGTGAAGTCACTCATCGCCGAACTTGACTCTGCCATCGCGAGAGAGAAGGACTCGAAGCTACGAGCAGAACTTACAACCAACCGAGCACTGCTAGCGTACGGCTACGATGTCCGACACGAAGGCGAATTCGTCTACGTGACCTGCAGGCCGCCGCGCTGGTCGAGTACCTTCAAGCGCTTCTCGCTCGCGGAGTTCGAAAATGAAGGGAACGAGTGGATCGCTGCCCACAAGGTCAACGCAGAATGATGCCTAACCCTTCCTTCAAGCGGACGTGCCTCCGGCACGCCGCTTAAGTCAAACGTTAGGCAACACGAGTTCCGCCCATGA
>Ga0307510_10009220_pt1 | contig 11756 bp, 10 predicted proteins | sample 12_EM_MG_FD_207224 | JGI IMG/M metagenome (GOLD analysis project Ga0307510, IMG submission 207224) | Populus trichocarpa ectomycorrhiza microbial communities from riparian zone in the Pacific Northwest, United States - 12_EM | ecosystem: Host-associated > Plants > Roots > Unclassified | place... | reverse complement strand
CTGGGATTGCTCAGTGGGATCTCCTCCTGAGGCAATGGGTCACGTGAGTAGCGCGGTACCGGTTGGCTACGCAGTATAAGAGTAAAGTCCCCGATGATAAGGGCGACTCCTGAGGTAGATAGTAGAGGTGAGAGGAAGAGCTTTCAAGGCTTTGAAAGCGACTTGAGATGTCAGGCAAGAGACTCAGAGAGTCCTAGGTGGAAGCTACAATTCTTGGATTGAAAACCAAGTTAGGCTTAGGGCCTAACTGCTAAAAGTACGAGTGCTTATATACAATTGAGAAGTAACGGGTCACAGAGGTCACAAAGAAATATGGAAATATTACTAAGGTGCAATCATGACGTGGCGGTTCTAAGTATAGCTCCATCATGAGCTGGCAATCTAAGAATAGCCCATCATGAGCTGGCAAGTCGAAAAGGGTTAAATGAGGACACGTCATGATACTGCGGACTGCGGAGTGATGGCATGTGATAGTTGACTGCGGATTAGTCATGTGGTCTATCAGGTGACTTGTCAGGTGATTTGGTGACGGTCCGAGCGGCGCGTGAGGGAAACGAGTGAGGGACGAGTGACCGAGAGCGCGAAATAAAATGGTGGAAAATAGCGGAAAATTGAGGTAAGGGTTCAGGATCGTAACACGCGTACGCGCAATCAACCAACCAACCGAAGAATCACTAGCGGTATTAGACATACCGTTCGAAACGAAACCCGAAACCAAGGATACGGTCCCATCGGAATTCTCCGAATGCGTTCGCCACTTAGTTGGAGGACAAGACATCGTCGTTAGAATAGACAGAAAAGAGGTCTCTAAAAAGGCCCCCTTTACCGCCTACTATGCCTGCTACAAAGGAGCTCTCCTTGCCCTATCCAATGTCTTTGGAGTCTGGTTTGAAATCCGACTCCGGGCAGGGAACACCTACAAATGTTTCCGCCTGGCACGACCGAGTCTTCAATTAAAAGATTCCCCAATGAAAGGAATCAACTACGCACAACTCAGACTCACCAGTCTCCCAATCACTCGAGCCCCCTCTAGGGTGACATCTCCAATCCGACTGGCTCCACTGGACATATCGGCAGTTACCCCACACGAAGGGGATGTCTTTCATGAAACTAACCCCGACGATAGGGAAGCACCGGCTAGTAACACAAGTCGATCTTCATCACCTGATCCGGAAGATCAACCCGAGCGGAAGTCCTTCGCAGGGTTTGGATCATGGAGGATGCATTCTTTGCGCACGGCGAGACAGCCATCCAAACCCCCGCCACGCCGCCCCAGAGGAACAGGGGATGACCCGTTTGGTCTTGACAACCTCCTGGACGAACCCGAGAGAACAAACGACAAAGGACGCCGACTAGAAGGTATTCATCCCGACAAATTCGAAGGAGATCGATCCAAGACCCGACGATTCCTGAACCAGTTCAACAGGTTTATGTTAATGAATCGAAAAGCCGACATCGCCAAAGACCCTATCTCCAAGTGTATCTACTTCATGTCTCTCCTCGATGGAGAAAAGGTTAACGGATGGGTCGACATGGCCTTCAACTGGCTCAAAGAAATCGAAACTGACCCTAGCCTTATTGATCGATTCTCTAACCCATGGAAAATGATGGAAGAGAAGTTCAAGGTGTCCTTTACCGACTACGCAGAAAGGGAACGTGCCCAAGACCAGCTTGGAAAGTTAAGAATGACTGGCGATAATCTCGATGAATATCTTGCCGCATTCGAAACCCTAGGAAGTAGAGCCGAGCTCAACCCCGACGACCCCTCAAACTTGCGTACCTTTGCGCAAGGACTTCCATGACAATTGGCAGATGCTTGTCTTGCCATGGAGAATCCCGACACCTATGGACAATGGAGGGCTGCAGCTCAACGACAACAGGTGATCTACCTGAAAAAGAAAGCATTACACTCTGAGTATGGAACTCGCAATCCTGCTCGAAATGCAGGTCAGAACCCTCAGCAAAAGCAAAACTCTGGATGGGTCTGGTGTCGTCCCGGGGGAAACGCAAATCCGAACAATCAAAACTGGCGCGGACAGGGGAATCGAGCCCAACCTCCCCGTCCTCGTCTTCCCCCCAGGAATGATGATGCCATGGACCTCTCAGTAATCCGAAAAGCCACAACAGACAAAGAAAAGGAGGAATATCGTCGCACCGGACGATGCTTCCAATGCGGGAAACAAGGTCACCTCGCACGCGATTGTCCCAGCAAACCGGCATGCGCTCGCACTGTCCAAATAGAAGACAGCCAGGCAACCAATGATAACTCCTCCCGTGCCCCGACCCCTTCCCTCACTGCGCGAGTGGCACGTCTCACTGAAGAAGATCGTGGAGCGTTCATGGATGAGATGCGCTCCCTAGGAGAAGATATGGATTTTCTTGGCGCCTGAGTACTACGGCTCTTACTCGGGCAGTTCTGAATAGTTCTGGTTCTATGTATATAGCTCGAAATCATGCAATTCAAGTCCCTTTTCAGCTACGAACCAAAACGAAACGAGTCGATCAAAAGGCACTACTCGACTGTGGTGCCACTGAATGCTTCATCCATCCTCAAGCGGTGGAACGCCTCAAACTTACAACTAAGAAACTGGTTAAACCTCAAAAAGTACAGAATGTCGACGGCTCTCCTAATAAATCTGGAGAAATCCTCGAAGCCGTCGATCTTTTGGTCAATAATAATGGCCAAAAAGCCTCTCATTCCTTCTTTGTCGCCAATATAGGACGTGACGACTTCATCCTAGGATATCCCTTCTTCGAAGCATCCAATCCGAATGTCGACTGGAGTGGTGGTCGCATCGAAGGATTCACCACCATCTCGTCTGTAAACGCCAATGCCTGGCAACCTCCCTCTAAAGGAACTAGACGTCGAGACACAACCCCAGCTTGGGTACAATGTATTCCCGGGTGGGAAGAAGGCGACGAAATCTGGCTACAGACTAGGGTTGCCAAAACTACTGTGGCTCAACAACTTGCAGAAGCCGCTACCGACAAAAAGAAGCGGACCTGGTAGGAACTGGTTCCAGAGCGGTACCACCGTCATGGCAAGGTCTTCTCTGAGAAAGCGTCCGAACGCTTTCCTGACCGTCGTCCTTGGGATCATGCCATAGAATTAAAAGACGATGCACCGACCTCTATCAATTGTAGAGTTTATCCATTGTCTCCTAAAGAGAAAGAAGAACAGCGAGAGTTTCTCTCTCAAAATCTTCGCCTCGAACGGATTCGTCGGTCAAAGTCTCCTTACGCCAGTGGTTTCTTCTTGATTCGCAAAAAAGATGGCAAATTCCGTCCCGTACAGGATTATAGGAATCTGAACAAGTGGACTATTCCCAATAAATACCCACTCCCATTGATCTCAGAGTTGATCTATGACCTCGCAGAGAAGCGCCTATTTTCGAAATTTGACATTCGCTGGGGATACAATAACATTTGTATCAAAGAAGGTGACGAATACAAAGCCGCCTTCAAGACCAGTGAAGGACTTTTCGAACCCACAGTGATGTTCTTTGGTCTGACCAACTCTCCCACCACTTTTCAAACGATGATGGACGACATTTTCCAAGAAGAAGTTGCACAAGGGTGGCTTCGCATCTATATGGACGACATGATCATCGCTACAGAAGATGACGAAGTCCTTCATGAACTCTGTGTTAATCACATCCTGGACAAACTGGAGAAATTCGATCTATTCCTCAAGCCCGAGAAATGCAAATTCCATCAACGAGAGGTTGAATACCTCGGTGTCCTCATCGGCAATGGTTCTGTCAAAATGGACCCCATCAAGGTCCAAGGGATCTCTGAATGGCCTGTTCCACAAACGGTCAAAGATGTGCAGAGCTTTCTTGGCTTTTGCAACTTCTACAGAGCATTCATCAAGAACTTCTCTGACATTGCGCGTCCCCTCAATAATCTCACTCGCAAAGATACACCATTCATTTGGTCGAAAGAGTGTAACGACGCCTTCCTCCGTCTCAAAGCGATCTGCAGTAGTTATCCGGTTCTCCGGACTCCCGACTGGTCCAAGCAATTTGTCATGGAAACAGATGCGTCAGGCTACGCTCTTGGTGTTGTCATCGCACAGGAGTTCGAAGACGGCATTCATCCTATTGCCTTTCACTCCAGAAGTCTCCTACCAGCCGAATGAAATTACGACGCCCATGATAAGGAACTCGCGGCCGTGATCTTTGGTTTCAAGAGTGGTCGCCCCCTCTTTTTGGGTGCCACCCATGCCATTCGCGTCCGTACTGATCACAAAAATCTCCAGTACTTCCGCGATCCTCAAAAGATCACGGGCCGACAAGCCCGGTGGATTGAGTTCTTACAGGACTTTGATTACACTCTCGAGCACATCCCTGGGTCAACAAACACTGTGGCTGATTTGTTGTCGCGAAGAAAGGACCTTAACAAGGGGGTGGATTCCAATGAACCCCGCATTCTACTCCCCGACCACCTCTTCGCTCCGACAAATCCTATCGAGGTACATAAAATCTTTCTTGAAGACGACCCCGACCTCCAACGTGACATCTTGCAAACCCTTCACGACTCTCCGGCCACTGGACATCCAGGTATCTCGAATACTTGGGAACTAGTCCGAGAGCAGTATGAAGGCCCTAGACTCCGAGAATTCGTAGAGCAATACGTAAAAGGATGCGCACGATGTCAAGAGTCCAAGACCAATGTACATCGATCAAAAGCACCGCTACAACGTTTTGATACACCCGTTGAAGAAGGGCCTTTCCAATACGTATCGATGGATCTAATCACGGACCTTCCCAAATCTCAGGGTTTCGATTCCATTCTCACGATTGTCGATCAAGGATGCTCCAAAGCAGCTAAATTCATCCTGTGCAACAAAACAATTGACGGGACAGGAGTTGCGCTCGAGTACTTGAAACACCTCGTACCTTGGTTCGGACTTCCCAAACGAATCATCTCGGACCGAGACCCCCGGTTTACCTCAGCATTCGCAAAGGAGATGTGTAAGGCCTTGGGGATCCAACAAAACTTGTCTATGGCCTTTCACCCCCGCACTGATGGACAGACAGAACGCATGAATGCGTGGATCGAACAATACTTGCGACCCTGGACTTCAGGACGACCCTCTGCTTGGAGTCAACTTCTACCGGTCGCCGAATTTGCACACAACTCTTGGAAGCACGACGTAGCGCGCAAGTCCCCTCATGAACTTCTGATCGGAATCAAACCACAGGTGATTCTGAAACACTTAGAAGGACCGGTACCTGCTGCGGAAACACGCCTTCGCCTCCTGGATGAATCTAGACAGTCGGCCCAGAAGCTTCTACAAAATGTACAGACTCGTAAAGATAGCAAGAAGCTGACGGAGATTAAAGAGGGCGACCAAGTCTGGCTAGAAGGTCGCAATCTCTCTATCGCCGGCAATCGCAAACTCTCCCCAAAGCGATACGGCCCCTTCAAAGTTTCACAAAAGATAAGCCCTGTTGCGATGCGGCTCGACCTTCCCCCATCGATGAAGATTCACAATGTGTTTCACACGGATCTCCTCCTTCCATATAAGGAGACGGAACAATATGGCACGCCCTATACACGCCCCCCACCGATCATCGATAGCGAGGAAGAGTACAAGATCGAGAACATTCTAGACGCACGGCGTTTCGGTAAGAAACGTAAACTCCAATACCTTGTGCATTGGAAAGGGTACCCTCATTCCGATGACCAATGGATCGATCACGCAGACCTCCATGCCCCAGATTTGTTAGCAGACTTCTATCTTTCTAACTCCGCTACAGCTGGACGACCAATTGTATAAAGACACCCTCGACGACCCCCAACAATTCTCATCCCTCCACCGTTCTTCAAACTGGCTTCTCCCTATTCCATCTTTTACAACTTTGACGAACGCTTCCAACAGAACATTTTCAGCATTCGCCGAGAACACGACGACCCAGCCAGACAACCACTCAACCATCTCGTCCAAGTCTGTTCCACAATCAACAATATGTCCGACGCCGCCTCCGCCATCTTCGTCCCTTCCCGTTCCGCTTCACCCACCAACGGTCGTGCTGACAGCACCCCCTATGTTGTTGCCTCTCCTCCACCTGATAGTCCTACTGATTCCGAGATGGCCTGGCCCCACCAGATGATGCTGGAGCACGTCGTGACCATACTTGGGACCGACGCCGAAGAAGTCCGCCGACACTTCCCCACACCACGCTCCCTCTTGCCCATCGACGTTCCCCCTCCTTGCGCCCTATCTCCCGTCTTCGTCCCACCTGCTCCCTCACCTCCATTCATTCCAGGATCACCTATTGGACCATATCCAGGGTCCGAGCTCGCTGAGTACAACGACCCTGACTTCCCCTCTGAACCACCTTCCGCTCCTTTCTCACCTCCAGCCCGTCCATCTACGATCGTCGTCATGGCTGACGGCATACAATTTGAAGACGAAGAGGAGCTTCGTTGCCCTTCCCCTCGCATCCCTCTTGCCGATATAACGCCGATTCGCCAGGTATCACACCCCCTTGGCGACACCACCGACTATGAAGAACTAGCCATGGTCTTGTATCGACAGGTCTCGGACCAAGATGCGAAAATCAAACAGCTGGAGGAAGACAAAGAAAATCTGGCGCCACCTCCCACTGACCCTCAACCCGACACACACCCTGGTCCTGGGTGGCAAGATAACTTCGACGCCACCGGCACTCGTCACCTCTTCGTCATTCCCTGCGGAGACGAAGACGTCATCGCTCCCTTCATTCGCTACGACCTCCGCAACCCCTTTCCTGAACTCCTGGCCACTCGCGGGCGTAACTGCGCTATTCACTCCCGTCCCCTTCACGCAGCTCCACAGACATCTCGAGCCTCTCCGTTGTCACCACGCAACGAATTGTTCTTCCACCCCGACCTCGAACTGACTAGAGGTGTAGATTGGGCCCTCCTCTATGAGGACGACCCCACATTGGCCGGTGAAGTCCAACATTTCCGCTCTCACAAAAAGGCTTGCGATCGCCTTGCAAAGCGGATGGGACAACTCCGTGAGTCGCTAGAGGTAGAGAGGCAGGCTCTTTATCGTAGCTCAGCCCGCCTCACCGGTGCCAACGCCCTCGGACGCCTACAGTGTCACATTGACTCTTCACTCCACATCGCCCCTTCATTCTCTACCGCGCGGGTCAAGAAGATCCGTGCATCCATCCGCAACCGGGTCACAGAAGAGCGCGCTCGTCACCCAAAGGAATGTACGTGGTGCGGCAAGGTGGGCCACACCATCGATGACTGCTTCTGCATTGGCCTTTGTCGCCACTGCTCACGCCGCGGTCATACCGGAGTCGACTGCAAAGACCCCCATTGTATGTGTATCGAGTACAGGGACTGCAAGGTGTACCCCACCCATCCTAACTTCGAGCGTGGGTACTGCGCTGCCGTAGATGACTGCGTTGACGTCTAAAGGACGTTAACAAGGGGGTAATGTCACGGACTGCCCCGCTTACCTCATTTCCTCTTTCCTTTTCCGTCGTTCTCGTTCCGCTTCTGTCCGTGACTCCGGGCCGCTTTGCCCATTGCTTGCTTATATATCGATGGACTGTTCTCGCGTTTTCCAGAGGCTTCCATACGTTTCTCTACGCTTCCTTCTCGTTCCATGATCTTCCATGACCTTCTCCTACCTTCTCGTAGCTTCTGTGTACACATGTATATAAACTGTATTACCTAGCATAGAACGGCTTCCCAAGCTCGTTCTATTCATGCAATCAGACTTCGATAGTCTTTTCTCACTATTGAACGCGTGCGGCTTCCATCGAACGAACTCCTTTTGCATTAGTCAGCCTTGCTGCTAATTGCCTTTGACTCTATACGTCTCGAGATCACGTGCTAGTGTCTCGCTCGATTCCAAGTCACGCTTGACTTGTGTCAATCTTCACTTGTAATCCTCTTTGTCACGTGACGTCTCACGTGATCGACTTCCCCTTCGGGAACGACCCCTCTCTGAAATCCATCTTCATAATCTCGTCCGAGATCCCCGAGCCCCGAGATCCCCGACTCGATCTGACACGGTGGTCTGACTGTGACATTCATACTTTTTTCAAAAAAAGTAGAAAAAGTATGAAAAAGCCCAGTCCTCTACTCTTTTGAGTCTTTTTCAAGGGGGTCAAAAAAGTAAGTCATCTTTCCAAAAGTACTGTAATGCAAAAAGTACAAAAAAAGCACAGCCAACAAAGTCAATTATGAGTGAAATAGAGTAGTTGTAAAAAAAAGTAAAAAAAGTATATGAAAAGTACATGAAAAGTAGAGGACTGGGCTTTTCCCAAGCAGTCCATACTTTCCCAAATTTTACTTTTTTCACTTGAAAAAAGTGATAAAAGTACAAAAAAGTACAAAAAGTAAATTTGGGGTTTTCCTGATGCTTGATGCTTTATGCGTTCGGAATTCATAAACAAGAGTGGTATATTGGATAGTATCTTATCACCAGCCAGGGACACCCTCACTGAATGATCACTGTAGACTGTCTATTCACCATTCAGTTGGTACCTACTATAGGTGCAGTCGTAGTGGTCAGAATTTGCTGCCAATGGTCAGGCACATGTCACAGTGACACATTTCATTCTCCGCCCAAAGGGGCTGAAGAGCGGCAGTTGACCGTTGAAGAGTGCACAAAGGATGAACATCAATGAACATCAATGAACGATTTCCATTATATGCCAAGTTATGGGTATTCTAGGACAAAGTATAGAAGAGTGTGCTTAAGTCTAACATCCTCACATTAGTCTGGAGGGCCCCACCCCACTGCTGAGATCTTGGCTATAGTAATTTCCCCCATCATCCAAGTCAGCACGCTGCCGTTTAGCCTTGAACAAATGCGTGAACCATGGGTTTTGCACCAACTCGTTCTTGTGCAAATCAAGGTATTCCTTGATGCATTCTTTGAGGACCAGAATGGTGCCAGTTGTGTCAAGTTCGAGAGCACCAGCAAGGACAATGAGCTCATCCTTGAGTTTGTAGGCTGAATATGGGCAGTCGAAATTTTTGAGGACTGTTTCCTTGGTGATTCAAGACTGGTGTGCAAGGTGGTCAGCTTGTTTTTGGGCTTCTTTTTCTGCATTGCACCATTCTTGTTCTTTCTGATTGGCCTCCTCAGCTTCAAAGATATCCTTTAACTCCGGTAACATGACCCATCGCGCTTTGATTTTTGTTGTGCCTTGTGTTTTCTTCTTTGACATGTTGGCAATTTGGGCATTTGCATCTTCTAGGGCTTGAGCCATAATTGTACAGTGGGCTTCACCAGCCCTGAGCTGGGCTTTTGTCTCCAAAAGCTCAGAATAGAAGGCATTTTTTTCAGAAACAATCTGTCCAAAGCTCTTGTCCCAGTCAGGTATATTAGGAGGGGCTACAGATGAGAGTGGTGTGGCTAGTGACATGTGCAATGGCATGGATAACACAGGCAGGTGGTCAGGAAGTGGAGAGGTGAGGCATTCCAGATGTGCCCTATCTGTGATATGTCGGTTTTCAGTGAGGGTTGTATGCAGTGTGTCGGAGTTGAGCAGTGAGGGGGGCTGTGGTTTGTCAATGGAAATGCGTCTGAAATCCTCCACATCCTCACATCGTTTGTCGCATCCAAAATTGTCCTTGTCCACACATCCTTCATCGCATCCAAAATCTTCATCGTCCCCATGTCCTTCATTGCCAGAGTCGTCATCATCACCACTGGCCATCTCCACATTAGATGAGTGTCCTGGAATGAAGTCATCATCACTATCCTCATCGTCGGTTGGAATGGCAGGAGGGGAAGAGGGAATGAGGTTGGGATAGGAGGATGGAAGGCGTAGAGTTGTTGATAATGCCATGCTTGGCCTGAAATCGTGGTCCAGAATGATGGAGGGGTTGAATGGGTAAATGCCTGTTTTGCAAAACACCTTGATAATCAATTCCCATGTGATCACCTTCTCCCAAACAGCCAAGTACTCGGGAATAAAGTTGTAGCGATTGATGGTTATACTTTTGGCTGCCAGGTCTCCACAATGCACATTCCAGGTGCACTGCAGCACTGAGAACATGCTGACATCGAGCGGCTGAAGTTTATGTGTCGTTTTCGATGGGAGACAGAACAAAATAATATTGTTGTCATATGCCAGTCGTTTAATCGCAGATGTTTCATGGGACTCATGGCCATCGTATGTAAGGACAATGGGTTTTTTGTCATCAACGCACCGAGCCACTACATTTGGAATAAAACTCTCGCAAAACCAGATTTCACAGAGTTCGTTGTCTGTCCATCCAGAATCAGATAGCATGGTACTGGTAAAACAAAATCAAGTTGTGAGCACGCAAGAAAATTGAGCACTCACATTCTGTAGGATTCTTGTTGAACTGCTCGCAAATCCAGCAGAGAACCAGCTTTGAGGATGATAGCAGGTGGAAGGGCATCTCCAGCTGCTGATACACATTCAATAACAGTTGCAAGTTCAAGGTTGTCACTCTGGACACGGTACCGCTCCTTGGCATTGAATGGAAAAATAAATCGGGTTTGGTTATTTGTGCACCCACCTCCAAACTGACACCCCTTTTCATCCATGTTCCACTCATGCTTGGGTGGAATACCATCATACTTCTGAAGTAACCATTGTCGCTTCTCGAAATAGTCTTGAACAACTGGCCAGTTGAAATTCTTGGCACGTTTAGGATCAAGTCCAGTTGGTTTGCAAGCTCTCAGCTCAGGGTGCCAGCAAAGAAATCCTTCATACCACCTTCAGCCAGGGACCTTCCCTCCTGTGATAAGTGTGGCCATCGCCCGTACTCCATGGTAATTGAGTGGCTTTGCAGTTAATGCAAAGTGAGCGCACCAGTCAACCAATGTTGACTCCTCTGAGGGGGTGAGAAGCTGCTGAGAAATAGCAGCTCCCTTGCATGGCAGAACACCCTTTGCCCGCCAGACCAGTGTCGAGCGTGGTACCTAGAAACAATGTGGTCAATGCTACAACTTGAAACAGATCCAGGTTTACGCACATTAAGAACCTTAGCAGCTACTGTTGGGTTTCGATATTTGCCATTATTCATCCCAGCAATGCCCTCCTTGAGCCTTTCTTCAAATCCTGGGTCTGTTGCACTTGGCTGTGAAGGAGCTTGGCATATTCGAGGCATTGCACCTTACTGTAATGCACTGTCACGGCGTTCACCACACACAGAACACTTCCAATGGCATCACGTGCATGCTTTCTTGTCTTCAAAGTCTGCACCGGCAGACTCGGCAGGTGTGACTAGAGGTGACACCCTCCAAAACATGGGAAACCTCAAATACTCCATTTCTTGTCTGGAAAAAAAGATATCGGGCAATGGAATTGCATAGAATAGACATATGATGCAGTATCTAAGGCATGGGAGATGAGGAAGTGGGAGAAATAAGGTTTCTGACCATTGAGGGTAATCTGACCACTACAACTGCACCTATAGTATCGACTGGCAGCAGTTTGAGTGGTGTAAAAACGTGATCGTGGGAACTCTGTGTAATCAAGGGTGGCAGGACGTAATTAGGGGTAGCACCCCTCAAGAAGCACCGTCATCGCTGTAACAACGCTAAGTTATATATTGACAGTATGAGGCTCACACGTGCCTCTAGGGCCCTCCTCCAAAAGTACGTGTTAGAATTTGCCATTCACTCCAAATATTCTGAACGACTTTTTCAGAACCCAAAGTGACCACAATGGTCACCAGGTGTCATCGAACACAACAATCAATCATCTCCCTGATGAGGTTCTCCTCGACATATTCGACTTCTTTCGACAAAGTCTCCA
>Ga0307510_10009218_pt1 | contig 11757 bp, 7 predicted proteins | sample 12_EM_MG_FD_207224 | JGI IMG/M metagenome (GOLD analysis project Ga0307510, IMG submission 207224) | Populus trichocarpa ectomycorrhiza microbial communities from riparian zone in the Pacific Northwest, United States - 12_EM | ecosystem: Host-associated > Plants > Roots > Unclassified | place... | reverse complement strand
TAGTTTTAATATATTGATATTAAAAAAAAGAAAAAAATAATAAATTTGATGTATTTTTTAAGTGATAAACACTTTTAAAAAATATTTTACATTATAATATCAAACACATTAATCGATAGATTTTAGTTACTATCTTGAAATATATATATAAAAAAGGTGAATGTATTTTTTTTCTTGCTTTAAAAGTACATAAATTCATTATAAAACTATATTTAATTTTTATTTTTATTTTTATTTTTTCAATCAAATATATTATTGTTCTTTTTTTGTACTTATCTATTGTCATTTGAAACACTAACAAAACATCACTTATCTGTACGTCTAGATTTTTTTATAATTTCACAATTAAATGATTTCATAGTAAATTTTGTATATTAAATAGAGTAAATTATACTCATCAATCTATTTAATTGAAAATATGCTATCATGCTAGAAATCCATGACAATTACACTTATCATTTAAAATGAGAGGAGGGAACATACCCAGCAATCACCAAGCCTGGCTATTTCAAAGTATAATTAATTACACTTACACTAATTGTGTAATTATTAAAATCTCAATTGCTTACACAAATATGTGGATTTATGCATGTCGAATTAACCTGCCATCCCTATCGTCATTTCTAATAGGTGAATTAATTTAAAAAATATCAAAACAATATTATTTTAATTGATTTTTTTAAAATAAATAACAAATTAATTATAATGTTTTAATCAGGTTAGACTTGAATTGACCTACTTACTCAGTTGAATTTTTTTTTTTAAAGCTGTACAAGACTAGGTAGCAAATTGATTGGAAAAAAATTAACCTGTCAGGTTAATGCATCGAAGATCAAATGCCAGTGAAAAATAAGAAGAGGAGAGAGAAAACTAGCATCAACTTCTGGTATGATTTTGACCTGACCAGGGAAACAGAAGCAAAGTCAACTGAGGTGTTTGTTAACTCAGATCGTGGACTGGCTCCTGCAAGATGCAGCGATATTCTGTCAAAGTCATCATAGGCAAGAAAGAGACGCAAACTACGTGGCTTGGTGGTGTTTGTTAACTCCGGGGAATCATTGTTTCAAAATTTGGATCGGCTAGCAAGTAAGTTAACCCGGGATTCAACTGAATTTTGGTTTGAATTAAAAAAAATACTTGATTAATTTGGTTTAAAATCCAAGTTAACTCAGTGATTTAATCAATCTGATGAATTAAGTATTAAATAAAAATTAATCATGATGCCTATAATATTCTGGATTTAAATTGATTTTGTTTAAAAGAAATTATAGATTGAAGAATCATAATAACTCAATAGATTTTAATATATCAAAAATTATTTGTCCATGAAAGCACTAGATGTGTTAAAACAACATGATGTTTTTTATACTAGAGACAAGCATCAAGCTTGACATTAATAAAACACAAGATTTTTATTTGTTTTTTTTATAAAAACCATTTACCAATTAGATCAGCTAGTTATTATTTTTTTTAAAATCCATCCTATAATGTCTTTGCGTGACTTTTATTATAATCCAAAAGTGAATAAAAATATGTTTTTTAATTAAATTAATTTATTTAAATAACATAGATAAATATAGTTATCAAATCTAGACAGTCTTAATGAGCTAACTAGTAGCTCACTAACTCGAAGTGTAGCCGAGCCATATTTTATTTCAAAATAATTTAAAAGTTAATACAAAACTTAACTTAGATAACTCCAATGATTTTTAAAAAATTCTTCTCTATACAAATATTTTATTAAAAAATCTGAAATAACATTGTTTTAAGAATACCCCATCAAATCTGCAATTTAAACTCTATACCAGGTTAAATTCAAGATCGAATCTAATGTAATAATCAGATTAAACATAAAAAAATGTAGTAACATTTTAGTTTTCTTTCATGCATGCTATTTTGTCAAAATCAGAGCTATTTTTTAAGTGAAAAGGATATTTAATTTTATTCAAATAAAATATTAACACAAAATCTAGACCAAATTATAAATATTTTGATCACCCTCTAAACCTCGGAAAATTTGGTTTGGAACCTTCCACTAATAGCTGGCGTAGAACTGAAAACCTGGTATTATCCATAATAAACTACTATGACTACCCGACAATAACCCCACTTACCTCGGTGTCGTGTCCTAAACAAAATCTACCAATGCACTCATTAAGCTCTACCAGAACGCCACGTCACTTCTCAGTCGCGTATGCCTCACGTACACCTCTCCATCAATCACATCACGAGTCGTCACGGACAGCCTGCTTTTTGGTCTCTTAAAAAAATCACAAATCCCAACACAGCAAGAACTTCATCATTCAATTATTCTGACTTCCAGTCAAAATCATAAAGCCAAGAAACGGCTCAGATTATGCCACGACCTTCTCTGCGCTGAGCTGCACGGGAAACATAAAAAAGACGTGATATGGGTTTGGGTTAGACCCGGATTCGGAAACGGGGAAACAGAAAAAATTCTAAAACTTTTATTTAAAAAATTACTTTACACCTTTACAAGCATTTTTTAACCATATAAAAAATTAAAATTATTCTTTTTTATATTTATATTTTTAGATATTGTCATGAATTTAATCTTTATTACAAATATTGTTTAGTTAATAATATAACATTTTTATGACAATTTTAATTTAAATAAAATAAAATAAATATTTATAATTAAATTATTACAAATATAAAATATTAAGATAATTATAGTTTTATTTTTCTTATGAAAAATAATTATAATTTTGATGTATTTTTTTATCTTTTTATTTAAAAAATATTTTTCTATTAATTAAAGGAAAAAGAAATAGAGAACTTCAAGTAGAAGTAATAAAAAAATAGTTTTCCTTACGTAAACAGATCTCTATCTCTCTCTCTCTCTCTATATATAAGAATATATATATATATATATAATCGCGCAAAAGTTTGCCCCAAATCAGTAATCAAAGATTTCTAGGGTTTTCTTTCCAATCCGATTGATATTTGGTCCTCAATTTTCTCCAATAAACACCGATCTATATTCTATCTCTATCTTTTGGTGTGGATTTTGTGATTCTGATCTCAGACTTTGAACAAAATTTCTGCTCAAAAAGGTATTTACTTTGCTTTGATCACGATCTATTTAATCACTTGCTGTTCAGTTAATGAATAACAATGAAAGGTTGAATCTTCTGATTTATGTTCCCTTTGGTTCCTGTTGTTGTTGTTGATTTTTTTTTTTAATTTCAATTTAGGGGTTCAGCGATCTCAGATTATAATTTTGTTTATAAAATTGTAAAAACAATTTCGATTTATTTTTATCAAATGAATTTTGATTCCATTCTGTTTACTTTCTGTGCTTCTGTAACCGAATCCGGAAGTGCAGTGCAGTAGAAGTTGATTTATTTTTATTTTTTCGAATTTTAATGTGATAGGTGATAGTTTTGATTTGATGAGGAAGAAGAGGAAAGGGAGTGAAGCAGATACGGGCGAGAATGCACAAGAGGAAGTAATACCAACGTGTGATTTGAAATCATCCAATGTTAGGTCTCATTATTCGTTAGAAGATTATAATAGGTTAAAGAAGAGGTGCAAAGAAGATCTGGGTAGGGAACCTGTTACTTCTTTCAAAAGTAGGCTTGCAGGCATTGCTACTGCCCCGCCTTGTGGTGCCTCATCTTCGTTGGTACTACCTGGAAGAGGGCTTAAGAGGAAGATAGGGTGCATAGATGTTTCTACTCAAACGGGTAGGAAAAATAAGTTTGAGGATGATTATATTTTGGGGGATGCTATTGGGCGTGGTAAATTTGGCTCCGTTTGGTTGTGCAGGTCTAAGGTTACTGGTGTTGAGTTTGCTTGTAAGACTTTGCAGAAGGGAGAGGAGACAGTTCATAGGGAGGTAGAGATAATGCAGCATCTGTCTGGTCATCCTGGTGTGGTGACATTGCATGCTGTGTATGAGGAGTCGGAGTGTTTTCAGCTTGTGATGGAGTTGTGCTCTGGAGGACGTTTGATTGATCAGATGGTTGATGAGGGACGGTACTCAGAGCAACGCGCTGCTAATATATTCAAGGATGTGATGTTAGTTATTAAGTATTGTCATGACATGGGTGTTGTGCACCGAGATATAAAGCCTGAGAATATACTTCTAGTGAGCCTGGGGAAGATGAAGCTTGCAGATTTTGGCCTGGCTATGAGAATTTCAAATGGTAGGCATTCTGCATCTGTTTTGAGAAGTGCTCATTCTGCTTTCCAGTGCTTACTTTTATATTGCATTTGCTTTGTTGGTGCTGACGACTTAAGCATGTAAAAAATAAGCATATAGACTGAAATGAAGAATGTTTGACATGCATATCCTCAGGGACATCAGGGCATTTTATTGTTGAACAGTCATGCAGGAGGTAGGGATAACCTGGTGTCTCTTGTATGATTTGTTGGTTCAGAAAGCATGCTGTTGTCTTTAGTATGTGATGTCATGAGTTATTCAGTATGGCCAATGCTGTTATATAAAATAGTGCTATACATATCTAAATTCATATCTGTCTGGTTGACTTTGGCAGCCATGCTGCTATGTAACACAGACTAATAGAAGAACAGATGCTCTCTGCAAGCTCTTTTTGTAATTATTACTTGTGTTCTCAAAGCTTATCTTATGCATATGAGTTGGCATTCTTACTATCCTGCAGGGCAGACCTTATCGGGTTTGGCTGGAAGTCCAGCATATGTTGCCCCTGAAGTTCTGTCAGGAAATTATTCCGAGAAGGTTGACATTTGGAGTGCTGGTGTCCTCCTGCATGCTCTGTTGGTCGGGGGCCTTCCATTTCAAGGCGACTCCTTAGAGGCTGTTTTTGAGGCAATCAAGAATGTCAAGCTTGATTTTCACACTGGAATATGGGACTCTATATCTAAACCTGCACGTGATCTAGTTGCAAGAATGTTGACAAGGGATGTCTCAGCCAGGATCACCGCAGATGAAGTACTGAGTAAGTGTCTGATTCCCAATGAACTAAGACCCTGGACATATGGTTGCATTTTTTTTTCTGGTTCTCATGGCTGCTTGAATTGAGGCAGAAAGATTTTGTTGCAATTTTATCCATCTAGATGGGTTAGACTAAGACCACTTAGTGATAATTTCTTTAATGAGTAGGCAGTTTGCATTTTAAGAGACCTTCTCTCCGTGGTCCTTGTCTGATGAGAAGCAACTTGATGGAATACTTTTTAGGGGATTGCTGGCATGTACCTCGTCAAAGAAATCTCCATTCTTTACTTATCTCAGAGTATTTACTCTCTGGGTTACCACCTCTCTGACTGGAAGAAGAATGTTCAGCTTATGTGCCTTGCATGTGTTGAGCTGCCATCCTAAATTAGATGCATGATGTGTCCTGTCTTTTGAGTCAAACGTAAGAATTCTTTGCATCTTTCCTTTTAATCTCATTTTGTAATGGCTCCTCAAAGGTATAGTGTGAAAGTGAATTCCTGGCCTTGAGGTGATGGTTCATCTTTCCTTTTAATCTCATTTTGCAATGGCTCCTCAAAGGTATAGTGTGAAAGTGAATTCCTGGCCTTGAGGTGATGGTTTTGATTAAAAGATGCTCCAAATTTCTTAATCTGTAATTCTGATCTCGTTCTTTTCTAAATTTGTTCGAGATTTTAAGGCACATTCATGGACTTAGAATTTACCATTTTCACTAGGTTTACTATCCACGTGAGCTTGTCTGTTTGCAAAGGGATAATTAAACCCATTTTCACCAAGTTGTTGCTAACTCTCTCGAATTGTGCATGATCCGTGATCTTGATTCATTTCTTGGACTCTGTGATGGTGGAACGTGGAGTACTTTGCAAGTTTATTGCGTTTTCTGTCCCACTAAACTGACTGTTAATTGCTGTCTTCTCAGGGCATCCATGGATTTTGTTTTACACAGAGCGTACCTTAAAGACATTGTCCATCAGATCAAAAACAAAGAATCAAGGTGCTGCAACTTCCTGCCAACCTGCAAATGCACTTGTGTCACCTGGAAACCAGGTAGGAGCTGGCTCTTCTGAAGAGGACTTGAGTCAGCATCCATCTGATAGTTTGAGCTGCAAGTCAGAAGAGCAGGATGAATGTGGTTTAGTTGACGCGCTTGCAGTGGCGATTTCCCATGTTAAGATATCAGAGCCGAAGAGGAGTAGATTGTGTGGACCCACTGGCCCAATAGAGCAGCAGTGTTCATCTAACATCACCGCTAACAATCTATGTAGAGCATTTTGATTCTGGTGACACACTGACACCACTAACATTGCTCATATCCACTGTTTTATGAGCTGGGAGAGAAGAGGATTCAGAACAGCCACACCCTTAAACTCCAATATTCAGTGGATACTGGGCGAAGATGGTAACAGAGTAACATAACCATAGCTTGTAAATATGGCGTAATATCTTTTCATTAAATGCAACATCTCTCAAAAATAATAATTTGAACTGAAAAACATTCAGTTATTGATCCTGTTATTTTGAGAGACTAATTTCAGGATGGGATTTCGATTAATATGAAAGGTTTATATGGATACTATGTTGTAATGGATGTCATTACTCAGAAACCTACCAAATGCACTAGCTTCCAATATCAATTTTTCTTGCAACTTGGCATGAAATTATTGGAAATTCAAAATTTCCAAGGTGCTCTCAATTGGGTCCAAGGTGGGTGGGGGTCATCAAGAAGAATTAAAGGGTGATAAATCCCTTGCTTTAATGACAACCGACCCTTAAAAAGGTTGTGTAGGAAGGATAAGAAAATAATAATAATAACACTAATTTATCGTTTGGTCATTGTTGTTATTGTTTCAAGGATGGAATATGTATGTTTGAAAGTTTTAAGAGTGTTTTATTGCTGTTCAAATTGTTTTTTATTTAAAAATATATAAAAATATTTTTTTAATTTTTTATATTAATATATTACAATCATAAAAATAACATTAAAAAAATCAATTTAATATTTTTTCAAGCAAAATATATTTTAAAAAAACATAAAAAAGAAACTATTACACTGTAAAACACTCCCTATTCTTTATTTTAATTTTAATTTATATCATTCCAATCAAATACTTTTTTTATATTTATTCATTGTATTATTAGACATTAACCGAAGCAACCTAGAAGACAGGAGAGTAAAGTAGTGAAGTGTGGAAATTTCTTAAGAAAGGGCACATGGCAAGGTAACCGTTGTGCAGCGCACAGGAGAACGCGACCTTTCAATCAGAGAAGATCTGACGGCCAGAATCTACTAGCCGTTGGTTTTAAAACTTGAGAGGAGGGCACAGACATAAATCCGATATTTGCGTCTCCATCTCGCTTATACATACTCTTTATTTATTTTTCTCTCCTCTACTTCTTTCTCCTCCTCCTCTTAAACCCAACAAACAATTTCAGTACCAGAGCCAGAACTCGAACCGGAGAGAAGAAGAAGAAGAGAGACACAGAGAGAGAGAGATCGTACTCCATTAATGGGGTTCTTTTGATTAGTCTCTCTCTAAGATCAAGGCACGGGCGGGCGATAAAGAAAGAAGGCTCTGAAGGGTTTTTTTTTTTAATCGATATCGAAGAAGCTTAAAAGAATTCTTGAATTTTGAAGGTGAATGTTTTTATTTTATGATCTGGGTTTTACGTTTTGAAATCAATTCTGATCTGGTTTTCTTTCTCTTTTCTTTTAATTAAAACTTAATCGAATCAAAATTTGTACTTTAATAACTTTCTTTATAGATACTTAGCTGTTTTAATTTTTGGAGGGTTTCCTTTAGATATAGACAACAATGGCTGGATCCGATGAGAACAACCCGGGGGTGATCGGACCCGGAAATATTCAAGGTAGTAAAACAACCCCAAAAGGTTGTATTTACATTTTATTATCTATTTGGTTTAAAAATGATGTTTTTTAAAGCTATTAAAACCCTAATAAAAATGAGATTTGTTTTTCAATCTTGAAGAGGGTTTACGTGGCCGAGTAGGGAAGTTTCCAGTGGCGACCGGAACTAATCGCCGGGCGTTGAGTAACATTAATCGGAACATCATCGGAGGTCCACCGTACCCCCGTGCTGTCAACAAAAGAGGGTTATCAGAGTAAGTCTTCTTAAACCCTAATTACTGTCTTAATCTTAATCTTTTATATCTTGTTTGGTTCCTGAGAAAATGAAGGAAAAGAGAAGAAAGTAGGCACTTGGTGGTGTGGAGTTTTTTAATCAATTTTCTTCGTCTTTAATTACCTACTTTTGATTTTTTTTTTCTTTGTTTTTTGTCTTCTCTGTTTTTTTATTTTATTTTAGAAGAGAAGCTTTTTGTAATAAGAACCCACCAATTCCAGTGCATCGACCTTTGACTAGGTCAGTAAATAATTGACCTCTTTGTTTGACGTTGAAGGTGTTTGTTTTTAATGTCAAAGGTTTGATCTTTTAATTGAATCTTTTTCTGGTGTTATTCTTGATGTCTGTTCAGGAAGTATGCGGCCCAGCTTGCTAACAAGCAGCAGCAACAACAACTTGAACCAGAGGTACCTTTTTAAAGAGCTTGAATTTTCTCTTAATTATAGGGTGGGATGTCTAGGGTTGTGAGATTGGATTGAGAGTTGTTTGTGTCAAACAGGAAATCAAAAAACCAGTTCGCCCAGTCCCAATTTCTAGTGAGCCAGAAGATTGTAACATCATAGATGTGGAGGACTACAAGACTAGTGATGACTTTTCTGCTCCGACGTTTGTGCAACATACGGAGGCAATGCTGGAGGAGATCGACAGGATGGTATTTGCAATATAACTTATTTTTAATTTGTTTGTATTGCTATTGAGCTTTTGTCAGGGTTCCATTGATATCTTGGTTTCCTGCAGGATGAAGTTGAAATGGAAGATGTTGAAGAAGAGCCGGTCTTGGACATAGACGGCTGTGACAAGAGGGATCCACTTGCTGTAGTGGAATACATTGATGATTTATACAATTTCTACAAGAAAGCAGAGGTGACACAGAATATATCTTCCTATTCAATTTGTGAAACATAAACAAAGCCTTCATTGCTTTTTTATTTTTATTTTGTTTTGCTTGGTCTTTTGTTATAATTGGAGAATATTTTAATTTGTAAGATTTGATTAGGAATCACTAGCCTAAAAGATTGTCCTATATTAGGCAAATAGGACTGATATACATTTATTTTGAAATCTTAAATTAAACGAAGGTGGAGCTTTTCATTATGAAGTATGTTGGAAGGTCTAGATGTCCAATCGTTTGGTAATGATTGATGGAAAAGGGCTGCTGATGTTATGATTATTAGGCAAACAGGGCTGTGCACATTTATTTTGAAATCTTAAATTAAACCAAGGTGGAGCTTTTCATTATGAATTATGTTGGAAGGTCTGGTCTATATGTCCAATCTTTTGGTAATGGCTGATGGAAAAGGGCCGCTGATGGTATGGTTTCGTTATGAAGTATCTTCCTTTTCAGTTCCCTTACTACATGAACTTTTTCTGGAAAATTGATTGCAGAGATCTGGCTGTGTCCCACCAAACTACATGGCACAGCAATTTGACATTAATGACAGAATGAGAGGCATTCTCATTGATTGGTTGATTGAGGTATGCAAGTTACATAATGCTTAAAAGGTCAAGAATTAGTTATCTGGTTTCATCTGAACTGCTTACAAATTTGACGGGATTAACAGGTGCACTACAAGTTTGAATTGATGGAGGAGACCTTATACCTTACTGTCAATCTCATTGATAGATTTCTAGCAGTTCATCCAGTCGTGAGAAAGAAACTCCAGCTCGTTGGAGTGACAGCCATGCTGCTTGCATGCAAATATGAAGAAGTATCAGTTCCAGTTGTGGAGGATCTCATTCTGATTTCTGACAAAGCATACAGCAGAAATGAAGTGCTTGACATGGTATATTATTATTTTATCATTCTTTAATTGTTATCATAGTAATTATGATCAGAATGAGGATGGATATATGATATGATTTGAATGCCTGCAGGAGAAGAACATGGTCAACGCTTTACAGTTTAATCTCTCTGTTCCCACTCCTTATGTTTTTATGAGGAGATTCCTAAAAGCTTCACAATGTGACAGGAAGGTTTGTACTACCGGTCTTCACACAAAAAATTTAACTGCACTTAATCGGATTTTTAATGAAATGGTACTGATTATACTAATCCAGTTGTTATTTTGAAGCAGCTTGAATTGCTTGCGTTCTTCATAATTGAGCTTTGCCTCGTCGAATACAACATGCTCAAGTTTCCACCTTCAGTGTTAGCTGCTGCTGCAATATACACCGCTCAATGCACCCTTAGTGGAACAAAGCAATGGAGCAAGACAAATGAGTGGTACACTGGCTACTCAGAACAGCAGCTTACGTGAGTGTTTTTTCGCCTGTTTAAAAAGAAATTGTTTGTTGTTCCTTACATGTCAAGCTTGACAGTCTTTTTACTCACTGTTTGGTTTCCTTTTTCCCCATGGATTACAGGGAATGCTCAAGGCTTATGGTTAATTTTCATAGGATTGCTGGTACAGGGAAGCTAACAGGTGTACACCGGAAGTATTGTACCTCAAAATTTGGTTACGCAGCAAAGAACGAACCCGCGGACTTCTTACTGGATCCTCCATTCTAGCAGGACTGATAAAGCAAAAGATGAATTGACATGAAAAGACTTATATTCAAGTAAATTTGGGGGTTGGGGTTTACAGTGCAACTTAAGTTGCCCCCCTTCTTGAACATAGAGAAACTTTGGTATTCTTTCTTTTATGACCGTCTCTCATTGGTTGTCCGCGGATTCCATTATCAAGAAGTGTATCTACGGCTTCCCCCCTTCTTGAACATAGAGAAACTTTGGTATTCTTTCTTTTATGCTATTTGAACACAGCAGGGAGGATGTTGTCACTGGTCTCCAAGAATAAAATAATGTTTTTAAGGCTTGATTTTTAATGTATATTTCTTGTTGAATCATTCCCAATTTTGGTATTCTTTCTTTTATGCTATTTGAGATAATGATTGAACTTGGGTTGTTTTGGATGGATTGGTTTGACAAATTTGCTCGTTTGAGAATGCGGTTGTATCTGCGGTGTAATCTGCGTCCAAAAGCATCAAACGTTCCCCTAGAATGCCATTGTAATGCTCTGCTCTCTGTTATCTGTATCGGGGCTACACAATTTTTAACTAGAAGTTCAAGCTCCAGGTTTTCCTCAAGAGGCCAAAAGCACCTATAAACAGGGATTAATTGTCTGTTAAAATCACATCAAAGGGCTAGTTCACCTAATGAAGCTGACAATTCCATCTATGATCTCATCAATCAAGATCATAAAACTACAAATAGCGCAAATCAGAAGTACTAAAAGCCCTGTACTGAATTCATTTAATAAAACTGATTTTTGTTTTGTTTATATATCATTATTTTTATTTTTTTTCGATTTCTTTGTTAAATGGAGTTAGTTTTCAGTCGTTTAGATTAATTAATTCATAATCTTATACTATTTAATGTATAAATAATCCATATCAAAATAGAGGAATTTTGAATAAATATCAATATTTACTCATTTCTAGTAACTGTAAAAAATTTAAAGATATTCTTATATTTTTCTCCTTTTATATCTATGTATGTTTTCTAGTTATAAAATTCAAATTATGTTTTCTAGTAACTCTAAGTTGACTTGATTCAATCAAGCCAAGTAAAACCGATTAAAACTCAATCCTTGACTTATTAATAAATTTTTTAGTTAGATTAAAAGTTTATTTGAAATTATGGTAGCAATTTTTTTTAAAGTATTTTTTTAAAAAAAATAT
>Ga0307510_10009217_pt1 | contig 11758 bp, 9 predicted proteins | sample 12_EM_MG_FD_207224 | JGI IMG/M metagenome (GOLD analysis project Ga0307510, IMG submission 207224) | Populus trichocarpa ectomycorrhiza microbial communities from riparian zone in the Pacific Northwest, United States - 12_EM | ecosystem: Host-associated > Plants > Roots > Unclassified | place... | reverse complement strand
TGGACTTTGGCTTTGCAAAAGTTGTAGGTGATAGTGAGTATCGCGAGATCATTAGACTTTGAGGATACGAGAAACTAATTCGCAATGCTTTTTCAGGGGAAACCTACACACTTTGTGGTGATTCCTAACATCTCATCATACCCCTATCAAAGCTGACTACTAATTTCAACTTTGTTGTGATATAGGAACACCAGAGTACTTGAGTCCGGAGGTCATCCAAAGCAAAGGCCATGGGAAGGCTGTTGATTGGTGGGCCTTGGGTGTTTTGATATATGAGATGAGCTGTGGTTTTCCACCCTTTTACGACAATTCTCCATTCGCAATATACGAGAAGATTGTGGCAGGACGGATATCTTTCCCCTCAATATTACCCGAAGAAACCAAAGACATCGTGCGGAAATTGTGCACGAAAGATTTATCGGCGCGGCTCGGTAATATGTGTGGAGGAGGACACCAGGTCATGGCTCATCCGTTCTTTGGGAGTGTACATTGGCAGGAATTAGAGAACCGGGTTCACCCAGTACGTCCCAACTCACTATAGCTTCCGCAATGATATCAACATGCTTACAGAATTATCCAGGGTCCTATCGTACCAAATCTCCGGCATCCAGGCGACACTAGATACTTTGACCAATACGACCCACCATCGACAACCGCGAGGGATGAATACACCGACGAGATGTTCGAGAAACACGACGTATCTTTCCGCGGTTTCTAAAAAAATCACGGCCTTGCTCACTACTACACCAGTCACCCTTCGGTCTGTATTCTAATGGCGTTTTCTCTCTTATCAATCTGCCCAGAAAACAATTTAATACAATTACTGTGTATGCATAGCTAGGGGTTTCCTTGATTTCGTTCATCTGTGTTTTCCTCAAGTCAGTGCGGGGGGTAGTGTTTGTAACGGCCATAGGCATTTATTCATGCTTTTTTCCTTCTTTTCCTTCCTCTTCTTCTTCCTCTTCCTCTTCTTCTGTTCTTGTGCATACTCAAGCTATTTTGCCTTGCAGAGCAGGCGTTATTTCTTTCTATTCAAACCACCATTCCCCGCCGCACTCCTCTTGGCCGGCACGGAGGAGGGGTCGGCCCGTCAGTGTGCGGGGAGCGCAACCACTTATCTTCGACCAGTCAATCGATAACTGCTAATCAGCCAGCCCCAACCTACCGAACAAATAAATTAGGCCATACATATTATTCGCATTACTAGTGTCCCGTCCCAGAATTTCCGCCTCACGTCATCATCCACCACCGGTGACCTCCACACCCCCAGTGACTTCTACACCCCCAGGATTCCAAGATCGATCGAAATGCAGCAAAATCCCCCGATACCGCCCACCGCCGCCACCCACTGGGAAAAAAGAAAAGAAAAAACAACCAAACAAACCCCGCCCTTGGAGGGCTTAAGATGGTGGAAAAAGAAATAATGGAATCACGTAACCTCACTCGGTTGTAGATCACATCCGATGTTTGCGTCATTGCACGGGCAAGGGCCTGAGATGAACACACAGATAGATACCCGGGGGTCTAAATCTGAACCCCCCCCGGAGACCAAAGCCCAACGACGACGAACCAATCCCAGCAACAAAGCTCCTGAAGAAAGAACTTCTCTATGGAACTGCTTTAAAAATTATCTCCTCTTTTTCGATCCTGTGGCCCTTCGTGTCTTGATAAGGTGAGTATTCGTTGAGAACGGTGAGAGGGGAATTTTGAAAGGAAAAAAAAACCAACTCATAATATTATTATTATAATATAAGAATTTATGCCAAGGCGCTTCATTTTTTCTGCCCGCATTTATGCATTACTAAACAGAAAAGAAGAAGAAAGGAGAAGTGAACATGAGGATCGGTGTTTGGTGTCCAGCGCTGCAGATACGATAGTCTAGCTGTGCACGAGCGAAGAACCTGCAACGGGTTCGGAGCGGGGATCTCTGTTTGGGCGATTTGTGCTACTTTGATATAAAAATTAAACAATGTCATGATTAAATTCCCAGGATCAGCCGGTCATGAAGGGTCACTCGGGGTGCTGGGATTGAGGAGGGTTTATTGGGAGCTGACTTGCGGTGATTTTTTTTTCTTTCGCGCGCAGGGGTTTAAGCCCTCTGCATAATAGTGTTCGGGATTCATTCACTCGCTCCTGGCTCTACTTATTGTTGCTCCCGAGGATATTGCATTTCGCCCCCGGGGGTGTTGTGTTTTAGACGGGTTCTCTTCTGTCCTTTTTGACTGGAGGGCCGTTCTAGGCTTAGGTAGGTTAACTATAGCAATCCATTAAGATGGAGGTATCATATATATCTTTGTTAACGGGACGGCCTACACAAGTTACGGGCATATAGTACCCGAACACTAGCCAGCAGCCCCTCCGCAACATTTGGCGGGAATTGATCCAAGGGCATTACCAACCCTAGACCTACCCCCCGGCAAAAAAGTGGTTCGCCGAGCTTTTTTTTTAATGCTCGACTACTCCACTGCCCCCCGGATTCGAACTCATGATGGTCCCTGTTTCAAATTAGCCGACCAGTCTCCTAAGCCATTAGGCCATAGGAACTGGCCGATAATAATCTTTCTTCTTGATCTTTTAACTGCATCTTCAGAAAGTAGACAGTTCAGGCGCCTGATACTTTATCTTTGGTATCATAAAAAAGGACATCAGTATCCAATCACAGCACTCTCTTATGATATTGATAGAACGAGGAACGGGGGGGTTCCTGTGTATACCTGTGATCTGCTTCCGAAACACTCGCTTTCTTTGTCAGAGGACAAATGTCCCCCGAATTCCATGGCTAGTATCCCCAATGTAACTATTCTTTAGTATGATACAGGAAAGGAAAGTGATAAAACTTTTGTATGGTAAATTATCTATGCGTATATATCTAACAGCCCATACAAAATCCGGACTCAAGTGTTCGGGTTCTATATGCCCGTAACTTGTACGTTTGGACTCTATACGTTTGGGCCCCAGCTCACTTCCTCCCTATCAAGACAAAGGCGTATTTTCCGTACTTGCTATGTATAATCAGTATATGCCCCAACACTTACAACCCCCGAACATCCCAAAAGTGACAAGTGGTGCACAAAATGTCCAATCATACGCTCTCACTCGTAAACATAATCTCTGCTTACTCTCGAGCTAGAGTATGAGCCTTTAGTATAGGATAGGATAGGATAGCGTAGCAAGGGACTGCCCAACCACTCATATGTCCGTTAAATACGCCCCTAGGTTAAGGCCACAGCCCTACAAGATTGTTTCTTGGTATGGATCCTTGTATCGTCTTGGGGGGGGGGGGGGCTATATCGAGTCACATATGTTTATAAAATACGGCACGGCAGTACCGCAGTGCCAAGTCAGTGCCTGGGGCGCCACTGCCGGACTGCTGTCTCGGTATTGCTGTGGTGGATGGAAGCGGTGAGTCCGGAGTCGGCCGGGGCCTAGCACCATCCCCTCCATGACTGATTGCCACGAAGATGAGTGCTAGAAATTACTAAGAATTTCCCAGGGCCTAGTTGTGTGTGAAGTGGATTTGTATCGCCGTCGGGGGCTCCCCACGAATTTGTGCTCCGTTCCCGTAGTATATGGCAGTAATACCCACATGGACTAACGTGCTATGTACCTGTTCCTGGATATGATACTACTCCAGTTTCTAGCGCCTGGGTTTATGGCTGTGGTCGCTTTCCTCACATAGCGGGGTTTAACTTTTCATTTGGTTCGTAGCTATCATCTAACAGATCAACACTGTCTTCTTTGTGAAATGCGCAGATATTCAGCGGCGGAAGTAGTTCATTGGCTAACCTATCTCAAGATACAATGACTAGCACATCCCTCATATAGCCTCATTCCTTGTGCCTGCCCAAAGTGCTAAACGAGTGACAAGGAAGAACATTCAAGGTTGGCGTATCAGAACAAAGAAAACTCAAACAACAAAGAAGACATAATAGCCACATATCGCAACATTCTTCTCTATCGGTCCAATTCTCGCGACCGAAACCGTAGCAAAAAAAAGTCGCGCCTCAATTTTCCATATTCTACCGAATGATATATTGTGATTCATTCCTGGAGAACCTTGTAGTCAAGCTAAATTTAGGTTTGCTACTTTTACCACTGATCGCACCGCCCGGGGCATCGGATCGCGAGAGAGCACCATAAACGCGAACATGAATACCGATTATAAAGCTCCCATGAACGCCAACTCACTCCCTAGGGAGCGACGGCATCGCAACAAATTTTCGACCGCACAAAGGCGTTCTAATGATTTTTTTAACTAGCCAACACATCCTAATGCTAAAAACAATCTTAAAGCAATTCCCTAATCTCAGCAGCCAGGTCCTTAATCCTTGGCTCCTTAACCCTGGTTTCTACCTCGGTGACGGTTTGGCCGGTCTCGTAAACAGACAATGCCGCCTCTCTGACCTCCTTCTTGAGCGTTAAGAGTGTGCCTAAGCCTACGAGGGCACGGAAGGTAGCCTCTGAGTCGATCTCCTTCTTAACTATATTTGTGAGGGGTTCAAGAAGTGTGATTGCGCGATCGATCGCTCCCTTCGAGGTGATCAAAACCGCGTAGCTGTGGATAAGGTTAGGGTTCGGATCGAACCAAGATCTCTTGGGGAATTTTAATCTTACTTGAGGAGAAGTGTGGACTTCGCAATCTTCAGGTTCCGATTTGTTGTTCCGGCACTCGCCTTCTCGGCGAGTTGAATAGTCTAGTGGGGGAGTTTCATCTTAGAAGTGCAATTTTGAGGGCAGGAAACAGTTGAAATACAAACCTGCTCAAATCGATTATCCATGTAGTCCCTGCCTTCCTCTGTCTGGAAGAGATTCACAAATGTCCTGGTTGCCAACATTACATTGTTCGGGTGACTGATATCAAACGCCCCTGATGTCTCAAGAATGTCGCCGACCTTGAGCCCGTTTATTGGTTCGTATGTAGCAGCCAGTGGAGTTGCCGCTGCTACTAACCTCAGCAGATCTAGGCCTGGGAGGCGGCTCTGCAGATGCCACTTGGTGATTATCTTGGAGATCAATTCAAGGCCACCTGAAAAACTAGCATTGTGTGCACCAGCCCTGTATGAAGGAGAGGCAACAGCTTGAAGAGACCCACATAATTTAGCAAGCGCAGACGCTTCGTCGGGGTTGAGTGCAATATCCTTCTCCCCGTTGTCAAGTAGACCTTTGTTTAGCTCATTGACTTTGCTCTGGATCGTTGGCAGGTTGGCTGCGGTGATTGATAAGTATGACTTCTGCGGAATACGCTTCGGTTTAGCCTGTTGCGGAGGAGGCGCATCCGGCCTATACCTGTTCTCCATACCCCATGGATCTAGGCCAGTGGGCTGCTCTTGCGTCCCGAGAGTGACACCGCCAGCATTTTTCACAATAAATTGGCCAACAGTATCAAGATATGATATTGGCAATTCATTCGCCTCCAAGAACCTCCTGGCGGCCTCAAATGGGTTTTCAGATGCATTATATGGCAGCTTTAATGCAGGGGCCCCCTCTTGGATGTCGACATCAAACACGTAGTCGTACTCCTTACCTTCGAACATTTGCTTACGGCTGGAACCTACAGCGTCTACAACAGTGCCGACGTTGTTCCACGCTCTTGTGGCATTGGACCAAACATGGGCCTCTACGGCCTCCCCATTGCGCACCATAATCACCTAGTATGTTTAGCATTGGTGTCAGTAGCGGCTTCGGATCAGTTATAAAAATGCTTACCTGGCCGTCCTTCTTGCCCGGCTGCATGAGGGCCTCGGGACCAGGCAAATCATCTTTCTTTACGTCGCCAACTTGGTTTCTAAATATTCGTTAAAACCAAAGAACCTACAGCCCAGCCACTCAGGAACTTACGATGGAATCGTTGAGGCGGCGACACTGTTCTCAAATGCCTGGCAATACTTTTAGTAAATATATGGTATTTTGAGCCCCAATTGTTCCTTGTATTTACCTCTAGTGCTTCTTTGTCTGCCCATCTCTTCCCCTCTCGGGAAAACACCCGGACTATTCGATCACTCGCTCCGCTCACAATGTCACCATTCTGAGCACAAACAGCAACGGACCAAACACTAATGGCAGGGTGAGTTATTGTTTGTACACAATCGCCGTCTAGATACTCGTAAGCCACAGCTCTTCTCCCAAATCCCCAGGCTCCTTAAACATATAAACCTACCTCTCCAAATTCTTACTGTCCGATCCTCGCCGGCAGAAACAAGCTCGCCCGAAGGCAAGGCAGCCACGGAGTATATAAACGCTGTGTGCCCATGCAATTCCTGTAACTGATGTCCATCCGGAGACCATATACGAACAGTCCTAAATCACCAAAGTACTATTAGCTCACGAACTGGGGACAGGTATCTGCGCCGGTCTGGTACCCGTCATTCGCACAGCTAGCAAATCCACCATTTGGCATCCTGCACAACCCACGGACACAATCTGTATGACCTTCGATCTTCTTGATAGTTTTTCCGTTCCTCCAGATCCGTATTGTCTTATCTGCTGACCCAGTAACCACATCTGTCTCAGAAAGGGCCAAGACCGCCAACACTCCCTGGTCGTGGCCATCCAACACATACTGGCTTTCCCAGTCTTTCCACACACGTGCTGTGCTAAATAACTATTAGCCCAAATCCGAGCAACCGAGAAGCCAGTACGACACACCCATCCCAGGATCCCGAAATTATGATGCCTGCATAATTGTCCAACGCGCAAACGTTTTGTGTATGGCCTAAAAGCAAATACTTTGCATCGTCTGTGTCTTTGGAGTCAGGTTCTCGGACTTCGATGATTGTGTCCTGACCGCCGCTAACAATCAAACCTATACAGCCCACCAATTAAACCTCAGCCTTAAGATCTATCGGGAAGATACTGACCCTTGGAATGCTCCTCCGTTGGAAGGATAACAGTAACACTGTTAATGAAACCAGAACCAGTTGAATTGATGTGGTCAGAGAAGACTGTCCCTTCGGAATCTTCACGTTTCCATAGTCGAACAGTAGCATCTCGAGATACAGAAGTCACAAAATGAGGAGAAGGAAAAACGACAGCGCGGACCTGTGCAAATGGAGGTTAGGCATCCCATGCAGTCTTTTTTTGTTTTGTTTTGTTTTTAGCAAACTCGGGGGCCAAAAGCAGAGCTCACTTCATGAGCTCGGAGCTACTCACATCGTCCTCGTGACCCCGTAGGGCTGCGGTGAGCTTGTACACACCTGCCATCGATTCTCTTGGAAGGGTAATTAGGGGCGTAGAGATAGATGAGTTAAACACACGGAGGTCGATATAAATTTGTGGGGTAGGAGGGGCAACTAGGTCGTCATCTAGGGCTGTGTTACTAATCCTGTTCCACCAAAGTAGGCGGCTCAACCTACCGCCAGGGCAGAGAGGCCAAAGTGCACACAAGATCACTCGAATAATCAACTCCTTCCAGTGTCGTTACAGGTGTGTCCCTTTTGAAAAGGCTAAAGCATTCTATCTATTACGAGATAAAGTAAGTTCTAGTACCGGAGCAATGCTCTTAATACAAGTGGAATACATTCCACAAGCAACTTCTTCATGGTCACCGTAGCTCAAGCCCACAAGTTATTAACACCGAGAACCCTTGCGTTATCATAATAATATTATGATACAAGCTCTATTTTAACTATTTCTTCCCCTAAGCGCTCCTCCAATACCGACATCCGCACAGGTTTACCCCACCGGCTCCCAGGCTTTCGCACGTAGAGATACCGTACTACTGTTATAGATAACTGTGAAAGTAGGGTACTAGAGCAATCAGATAAATTCACTCTGGACAAGCTACTGCAATTACGGGAATGACGGAGGTTTCGGGTGGTAGTTTCCCTGGGATGCTCGGCAGATAACTTAGTTTGCAGTGAGGCAAACGGTGGCTAGTTCCTCTATTTTTTTATTTTTTTCGTTGTAAAAAAAGAGCACTTAACAGTGTATAGCAGATAAAGCCACAAGAAGTAGGAGTGAGGCTTCTAATTCATACCACAATTCTAACTCAACTATCCGGCGACTTCCATCAGACTTTTCGTGGACCGTTGCGTATTTGAGGGCAGGGAAGGCCTGGGAAAGCTTTCCTGGCCTGTCGTTGATGCGTGCCCCCGCCCGTCGTCTCATCCTCCCCTTTCTGGGCTTCTGCAAGTAGGATTGAACGTTTGGGTTCCTTCAATCACCTCTCAGCCCTCCCTCCTGCACAGTACTTGAGAAGCAGCAGTAGCAATAGCAATTCGGTACATACACACACTACTTCTACATCCTGCTCACCTCTCCGCCTTCCTGTCTATATTCTCCCCCCCCTTATCGTCCACTTCTCTGGCCTCTATTTCTGACCTCTTCTCCTTCTCCTTTCCTTTTCCCCTTCTCACCTCCGTCTCCTTCCACCTTCTTCTACCCGCTCAGCTTCCTTTGCTGGATCGCCGCTAATACCAGATACCGAGACTCCTTAAAGCCCAATTTAACGAAGTTACGACCGGAATTAAATTTACTCGTCTTACTTTATTTTTCCCTATCGTCCGCCTTCACCAACCAGAGCCTCTCATCACGAGAAACATCGTTTAAACAGTTATACTTTACGTTTTCTATACATCTTTTTTTACACACGAATAATTAACGACGTCCAACGATCATCGCTACAACTGATACCCTCTTATTTTCAGCAGCAGAAGCCTATTTTGTCTTTTGCGATATCTTATATTCTGCCCCCCCCGCGCTCTTCGCGATAATCCCAGCAGATCAGCATGAACTCCGGATCCCCAACCGTCAATTTACCAAATGATGGCCAATCTTCTAATGGTGGCCCAATTCGTTCGTTCTATCTTGGTCCACTGATCAGAAACCCCCCCAAAAAACAGCCGAGTTCTAACCTACCTTGTGTCACAGAGGCTCCCCGAGTCGTACCTTTAACTTGCCATGGTCACTCTCGACCTGTCACTCATCTTTCGTTTTCGCCTATGTTGGCAGATGATGAATACTATTTAATATCCGCTTGCAAGGGTCAGAACATGCATTGAATCCACCTGTAGCGTTGTTTAGCATTGGACATTGGTACTAACTCTGGTTCAGATAACAACCCAATGCTTCGAGATGGTGTTACAGGTGATTGGTAAGCTTGGTTGCTAACCCTGAAAGCCCTGGCAGGATCTGATGATATTTTGTTTAGGATTGGGACCTTTTTGGGCCACAAAGGTGCCGTGTGGCAGGCAAGACTTTCCAATGATGCAGCTTTAGCGGCTACTGCTTCTGCAGATTTTTCTGCGTAAGTCGAGACAGGTCAGAGGCCGGTAACGGTCGGCATAACTATTTGTTTCTAACCACTGTGCAGGAAAATCTGGGACACCTTTACTGGCGAATGTTTGCAAACTCTCCAACATAACCATATAGTCCGTGCAGTCACTTTTTCGCCAAATCCTACGCATGTCGCAACCGGTGGTCAGGAGAAAAGATTACGGGTGTACGATTTGGCACGTTCGGAATCACCAATGGAAATTGGTGCTCAAACTCATACAGGAACTATCAAGTCTATCGTCTGGTCGGACCCCAGCACCATTCTTTCAGCATCAGATGACCGAAAACTGCGTTGGTGGGATACTAGGTCCGGAGAGCTTGTGACAAAGTTCGATGTCGATGAGCTCATTGGATCTTGTGAGTTGAGTCCTGAGGGAAATTTGATCAGCGCAACGGCCGGAAAGACAGTGTATTTCTTCGATGCACAGAGCAGGCAGTTGATCAAGAGCATCTCAACAGCATACGAAGTATCTTCTGTAGCACTTCATCAGCAGACTAGGCGGTTTATAGCAGGTGGAAGTTCGGATACTTGGGTCAGGGTTTACGATTATGATACTGAAACTGAGCTCGAGGTTTACAAAGGCCACCATGGAAGTATATGGAGTGTCAGTTTTTCCCCAGATGGGAACCTTTATGCAACAGGTTCTGAAGACGGCACAATAAAATTGGTAAGCCACTTTGCAATTGGGCCGATCCATAGCTTGTCCTAATTTCGCCTACCTTGCAGTGGAAATACACCAACCAACCATATGGCTTGTGGAAATGAGCACCCTAGTGCGAGAGGTGTGAGTCGAGCAAAGTGTAGATTTCTCGCCAGCGACTACAATTGCGTACTGTATTTCGATTCCATACAGACGTCTCTGTACTAGGGCCCTGTGGGATTATTACGTTTTGTGTTTCCTTATCTCCCCTACGGAGTAAGGAAAAACTGTATGTCTAAGAGAGCAGATAGGTCGTCTAATGATAACTGAATCATGGAGTCGTGTTAAAGCCGAGCGCATTTGCCATATCACTGTGCAAGATCCATCGTACCCAGACTCAATATTGACGATATCGGTACTTGTACCCATGAAGTGCGTGTGGCGAGGTCACGGGATTTTTTCTTTGCGGAGTTTTCCATGTGCTTATCAATCCCACCCTTCCATCCCACTTCGCACCGTGCTGTATAGTACGGTAGACCTTCTCACTTCCAGCAACAATACCACCAAACGAAACGGGTTGCCCTTGGGGAACTACCTTTGAGGAAATTCAGAAGACTCGGTAATAAATGCTGAGCTGAACGCAATGGTCACTCTCAAAATTCCCGTGGCGTCAGAAGACGTCCCACAAGCCTCTAGGGCTGCTCCCGAACTTGTGGCCCCCGAGCCAGGTGTGCCAACCACCCGGTGTGTGCTTCTCTGTGAAGACGATAGCTAACATGTATACCAAACACAACAGAGCACTGTCCCGGACCCGAGAGCCAACAGGCGGGGAAAATGGACGCTTGCGCCGGATGCCCTAACCAACAGATATGCGCCACAGCTCCCAAGGGTCCCGACCCAGATATTCCCCTCATTCAAGCACGCATGGCGACAATAGAGCATAAAATTCTCATCCTTTCCGGAAAAGGCGGTGTCGGAAAATCTACTTTTACCTCTATGCTCGCATATGCTTTCGCCCAATCCCCTACAACACAGGTAGGCGTATGCGACATTGACATATGTGGCCCATCGATACCCCGGATGATGGGCGTCGAGAACGAGTCTATTCACTCTTCGTCATCGGGGTGGTCACCGGTATACGTAGCGGACAATCTCGGCGTCATGAGTATACAATTTATGCTGCCGAATCAGGATGATGCTATTATTTGGAGGGGACCTAAGAAGAATGGGTTGATCAAGCAATTTTTGAAGGATGTCGAATGGGGTGATTTGAACTTTCTGCTCATTGATACCCCTCCGGGGACTAGTGATGAGCATTTAAGTATAAATAGCTACTTGAAAGGTAGTGGGGTTGATGGGGCTGTTGTCGTCACGACGCCACAGGAGGTTAGCCTGCTGGATGTTAGGAAGGAGATCGATTTCTGCAGGAAGGCGGGGATTAAGGTGTTAGGAATTGTGGAGAATATGAGTGGCTTTGTTTGCCCCAATTGCGAGGTATATTATATACTCCTCCGGCTTCCCCTGTTCCCATTCCGGGGATGTTCGTTTTGCTGACGGAGTTTGGCCAAGGGCGAATCACAAATATTCCACGCCACTACTGGAGGTGGTCGAGCTTTGGCGGCTGAAATGGACATACCTTTCCTTGGGGCTGTCCCTTTGGATCCTAGGATAGGTATTGCTTGTGATTACGGCGAGAGCTTTTTCGATGCGTACCCCGAGAGCCCAGCATGTGAAGGATTGATGAGCATCATAAAGGGTTTACGGGGTCAGATGGGATTGCCTCCACCGCCAGATGGGGTTGAAGAGATGGACGAAAGCTAGACGATCCCAAGTTATCTCTGTAC